>ERZ825137.729-NODE-729-length-45830-cov-14.867766_pt1 | contig 45830 bp, 37 predicted proteins | sample MGYA00519873_ERZ825137 | MGnify/ENA primary metagenome ERZ825137 (study PRJEB31778, sample SAMEA3449190) | human gut metagenome | biome: human gut; feature: human-associated habitat; material: faeces | place: United Kingdom | collected 2010/2012 ...
CGAAAACAGTTTGCTTTGTGTCTTCGGGCAGGCAAACCCTGCCCCTACAGCTGACAATTGGATAGCCCGGTTTAGTTTTGACACACTCCCTTCAATCGAATTAATTTATGGAAAGAACTATAACTATCCAACAGATAAAAGATGTTGCACAGGAGGCTTACAATCTGTATAAAGACAATACAGAAGGTAAAAATGCCGATTACATTCCTTATTTGGCTAATATCAATCCGAAACTATTCGGTATCAGTATTTGCCTGATGAATGGCGAAAAAATTCAATTGGGTGACTATCAATACCAATTCGGCATTGAATCTGTGTCTAAAGTATTGACAGCTATACTGATTCTTCGTCAATATGGCGCACAGAAAGTACTCGAAATGATTGGTGCAGATGCAACAGGACTGCCGTTTAACTCCATCATGGCTATCTTGCTGGAGAATGACCATCCCTCTACTCCATTGGTAAATGCAGGAGCCATCAGTGCAGATAGCATGGTGCAACCCATTGGCAACAGTGACGCCAAATGGAAAGCTATTGTCGACAATATGACTGAACTCTGTGGCAGTGCTCCCCAATTGATTGACGAACTTTATAAATCGGAATCGGCCACTAACTTCAACAATCGTTCTATTGCCTGGTTACTGAAAAACTATAACCGCATCTACGATGATCCTGATATGTCCCTCGACCTCTATACCCGTCAGTGTTCCATGGGCATCACAGCCGACCAATTGTCAGTCTGCGCAGCTACAATCGCCAATGACGGCCTCAATCCTGACACCAAGAAACAGGTATTCGATAAAGAACTTGCTCCGAAAATAACTTCTCTGATAGCTACTGTAGGTTTCTACCAGCACACAGGCGATTGGCTTTACACCTCCGGTGTTCCCGCTAAAACAGGTGTAGGTGGCGGAGTACTGGGAGTGATGCCCGGAATTATGGGTATCGCAGCTTTCGCACCTCCTTTGGATGAGGCGGGAAACTCTGTAAAGGCACAACTTGCCATTAAATATATCATGAACAAACTAGGTATGAATATCTTTAACGGACATCGTATCAGTATCAGTTAAATCTGCCTTTTCTCAATCAAAAAGCCGGTCTTTTTCCTACCCGTTCAGGAGATGACCGGCTTTTCCTTTTAAAATATTTTCCTCAAAACATTTTTAGCATTCTGACATTATATCTATCTTTGCAAAGAAAGATAATTATTTATATTATGAAAAACAAGTTTATACAGAAAATCAGTCTAGGCGCCGCACTATTGCTACTTACAAGCAATACCACCTTTGCACAAGCTCCCGAGCAAAGTTACACACCAACCCCCGAGAACATGAAAGCACGTCAGGAATTTCAAGATAACAAATTTGGAATCTTCCTTCATTGGGGTATCTACAGCATGACCGCACAAGGCGAATGGTATATGACCACCCACAATATCCACCGCGATGAATATGCCAAATTAGCATCGGGTTTTTATCCTTCACGTTTCAATGCCGCTGAATGGGTATCGGCCATCAAAGCCTCAGGTGCCAAATATATCTGTATTACCAGCCGCCACCACGACAGTTTCTCGATGTTCGATACCAAAGAATCAGATTTTGATATTGTAGACGCCACTCCGTTCAAACGGGATGTGCTGAAAGAATTGGCAGACGAATGCCACAAACAAGGCATTAAACTCCATTTCTATTATTCACACTTAGACTGGCGTCGCGATGATTATCCTGAAGGAGGAAGCACCGGACGCGGGACAGGACGTCCCAAAGGACACGGAGACTGGAAAAGTTATTATAAATTCATGAACAACCAGTTGACCGAACTACTAACCAATTACGGACCGGTAGGTGCCATCTGGTTCGATGGAGTTTGGGATCAGCCCAAAGATTTCGATTGGCAACTGGAAGAACAATACGCATTAATCCACAAACTACAGCCCGCCTGCCTGGTAGGTAACAACCATCACCGCACTCCGTATGCCGGTGAAGACTTCCAGATGTTTGAACGCGATCTGCCCGGTGAGAATAAAGCAGGACTTTCAGGACAGAGCGTCAGCTCACTTCCTTTGGAAACCTGTGAAACCATGAATGGAATGTGGGGATATAAAATTGAAGACCAAAATTATAAGTCGCCCAAAGCGTTAATACACTATTTGGTTAAAGCAGCCGGAAAGAACGCAAACCTGTTAATGAATATCGGTCCGCAACCCAATGGAGAACTTCCCGCCACAGCTGTAGACCGCCTGAAAAAAGTGGGCGAATGGATGGACCAATACGGAGAAACTATTTATGGAACACGTGGTGGAGATGTAGCTCCCCATCCATGGGGTGTATCAACCCGTAAAGGCGACCGTTTGTTTATCCATGTATTAGATTTAAAGGATAATACGCTTTACATACCTCTGAAGGCAAAAGTAAAAAAAGCAATGCAATTCACCGATAAGGCTTCTCTTTCCTTCAAACAGGACAAAGACGGTATATTGTTGAAGTTACCCAAAGTACCCGACGATATAGATTACGTGATAGAATTAATTATTAAATAACCTTTATGAGCAACAAATCAAAAATTGAAATCTGCGCCAATTCTGTTGAAAGTGCAGTAAAAGCACAACAGGGCGGAGCTTATCGTGTGGAGTTATGCGCAGGTATTCCCGAAGGAGGTACCACTCCGTCGTTTGGCGAAATACGCATGGCACGCCAACTCTTACAACAGACCAAATTGCACATTATTATCCGTCCCCGTGGCGGAGATTTTCTATATTCTCCATTGGAACAAGAAATCATGTTGCATGATATTAAAGTAGCGCGCCAATTAGGAGCAGATGGAGTAGTATTCGGTTGCCTGACAGCTGATGGCAAAGTAGACGTGGAAGCCATGGAAAAATTGATGAATGCCGTAGGCGACATGAGTGTCACTTTCCATCGCGCTTTTGATATGTGCCGTAATCCGCAAGAAGCATTAGAACAAATTATTGAACTCGGTTGCCACCGCATCCTTACTTCAGGTCAGGAAGCCACTGCCGAAAAAGGTATTCCCCTCCTTAAAGAATTGGTAGAACTGGCCGACGAACGCATTATCATCATGCCGGGATGTGGAGTAAATCCTAAAAATATTCGTAAAATTGCCGAGGAAACCGGTGCCTGCGAGTTTCATTTCTCTGGACGCACCACCTGTGAAAGCGATATGCTATACCGCAACCCCAAAGTATCAATGGGTGGCACTGTGAAAATCGAAGAATATAAAAAGGATGTAACCGACCCGGATATCGTTAAAGCCGCCTTAGCCGAACTAGCCTTGAAAGACGAAAATGATAAGGCTTTGGAAAAGAAAACCAAAGAATCCAAAAAGTTGAAGAGGGTTAAAAGAGATGATGAGTGGGATGATGAAGATGATGATTTGGAAGATGATAAATAATCCGAAAGACAATCAATAATAAAAAGAATGAGGCTATCCCGAAAAAAAAACGGAACAGCCTCATTTCTTTTATATCTGCCTACAAAAGTTTAAAGCTTATGGATTACTTTCATCAGTTGCTCGCCTAAGCCGATGGTATAACCTTGTGAGACAAATACTACACGATTAAAGGTATCCCCAATAATAAACATAGGCAAAATAGTCTTGTTAGGCAGCTTCATGCCTTCAGCTATCTGTTTTTGGATAGCCCCGTCCGCATCTATACCATATGTAATAGTAGAGGGCAATCCCGGAAATTCTTCAGGCCGGAACTTCTTGAACTGCTCTTCATTGGGGAATAATAATACAATACTTCTTCCCCACTGCTCAAAATCTTTGCTCAATGCTGCAATATCACGCAATGCATGATTTGTAGGTTCCTGACCGGCTCCCAATACAGCCACAATATAATAACCACGCCCGGTGGTAGAAAGGATGGATTTCAACTCATCACTATCAATCGGCTTATAAAGAGACTCGGAATTGAAATTGCCGATAACCTGAACATCATCCTTGCTTTCGCGCATCACCAAATCAACAGTAGTCGTTTCTCCCGGCTTGATGGTAAAGAAAGTAATATCAGAAAGCACACCGCCATTTGCCAGACGAGTCCCTGTCACCAACATATAATTTCCTTCATCAAGTGCCGTTCCATTCTTCAGCAAATTGCTCCAGGTGGCACCACCTCCCATATCGATATCACCTTCGTCATAATTCAGTAACTGCAAAGTCCCTTCGGGAGTCACCTTTGAAATAGTGAAGTGAGAATAATATTTGGGATCTTCCAATGATTTGATTGGAGTATATTTTGCAATCAATTTACCTGTCTGTGCAGCTGACGGAGAAACAGCCTCAAAGTCTACATCAACCGGTCTCTCATCACCTATAATCAATTGCACCTTACCCGTCACCTCGTCAATACGTGCCGGAATCCCCATGCTTCGCGCCATGGATACAAAGAATATATCACGGCTATGCGCATCTGCCACACGAGCACGCCATACTCCGGCAGGTGAGATCGGTGCACCACCCAAATTGCAGTTGTTGTCCACCTGAATGCTATCGGCCACCCAGGAAGCCAGCTTCATCGGATCGGCACGGAACGCTTCCATATCTTGTTTTGAAACAACCTTACCGAAGAAAGACTTATACGGTGTCAGCATTTCATTGCTTACACGCGGATTACGGACAAAACGGCGGAAATACTCTGCATTTTCGCAAAGGCGAGACTGCATGTGGTCTACCAATACTTCAAGACTGACATCGCGCAAGTCTTTAGAGGAAATTCTCTGCAGAAGGTCTATTCCCCCCTTTTTTGATTTATCGGAACGCAAGCGGGCAAGGAAATCACGGATCACCAGATGATTACCGCGTGACGCAACCAAAATCTTAGCCACGGCTTCTTCATCCAATTTATACTCCTTCGCAAAGTTACGAGCCGATTCATCACTCATAAACGTAGCTACATACGCATTGCGAATGGAATCTTCCTGTGCCATCCGGCGATTATTTCCGGCACGCTGTTCGGGAGTAACTTCAGGCATATTGACACCTTCGGCAGGAGGAACAATATCCACTTCCACCATGTAATTATCTCCTGCTGTTTTATCCAGCTTCACTGTCAGATTATTATCCTTCCCAAATGAAAGTTTGGAATATCCGAACTTACCATCCTTAGAAGCCCATACCAACATATCGCCTTTACCGGCAGTAAGGAATGTTTTTCCCCGAGTATCTGTCTGTTTACGGGCTACAGTATAAAATTCAGCATAATTGTATACTTTAAATTCCACCTTTGCATCAGTCACCGGATTGCCTTCGGCATCCACCACGGTTACCTCAGCTTTAGCTGTCGGGGCATAATTATCAATTACATTGATCTCTGTATAATTGGGAGTTTCATACATTACTTCTTCCGGACCGTTGTATCGTCCGAAGACTTTCGTATGCATCAACATTCCACGTGAAGCCGGAGCGTTAAACCAACCTAAATCCAGAACCGGTTCAGGTTCACACGCACCAAAGAAATGCCATTTTCCATCTACCCACGCTTCCACCCAAGCATGATTATCATCTGTATGTGCCCAACGGGGCGTATAAACCTGACGGGCAGGAATACCTACCGAACGGAGTGCAGCTACCGTGAAAGTCGATTCCTCACCACAACGCCCGTAGGCTGTCTTTACAGAAGCGAGTGGAGAACTGGTTCGCGCATCGGATGGTGTATAGATTACCTTTTCATGACACCAGTGATTTACTTCCAACACAGCATCGTGTAATGAAAGTCCCTTTACCCGATCCTTCAGCTCTTCATAGAACACCTTACGGCTGTCATCCAAATTCTCGTTATTCACCCGCACAGGCAGAACGAAATGACGGAACTCACGCTCCGGAATTGTCTTGCCCCACGGCATTTCCTCACGGGCTTTCAATGAATAATCAATATTTTCCAGATAATACTCACCGGAATAGTCCGTAATATCCCCCAATGGCATATAAGCATATAGGAAGGTCAGAGCTTCCCGCTGTTCGTCACTCATCGGTTGTTCGAACACCTGAAACAGGTCTCCGTGCGACAACTTTGAACGTCGGGTTTCAAAGTCTTGCTGAACGGCATTCCGTTCGGCAGCATCACTTATCAAATGTTTGTTGTTGGTGCACGAGGTAAAACTCAGCATTAAACTAAGCCCCGTGGCACATAGAGCCAATAACTTCATGTTGTTAATTAATTAAGTTAGCAATTATTATTGGCTACAAAGATAAAACTTTTTAGCAGGAATGCGAAAATAAATATTTTTAAGTGCCCTAAAAGCTATTTATCTGCAGAAACATTGTGCCGGGAAGTATCGGCATTCGCATTTTGCTTTTCATAATACTCTTGTTTCCGCTTATTTGCCTGCTGCACCAGACTGGTTACATATACGGTAAAGATAGGAAACATCATCATTCCAAGCGCAGCCAGTACCACCGAAAGTATCTTGCCGGTCGGAGTCACGGCATAAATATTGCTACCCACGGTGGTCACATCCATAAATGCCCACCATAATGCACTCCAATAATCTGTCACCATCGGGTTCACCTTATGCTCCAGCACAAAAAATATCAGACTGGCAAAATAAACTGTCGCCATCAACATAGTGATATAGGAAGTGAACAAACCCGAAGCTTTGCTTCCCGAGAGCCACCCCACCACAATGGCCAGCGCATACCCTCCTCTTAGAAGAGGTATAAAACGAAGAAAATAACTTACCTCCGGAGAAAAAGTGATGTGATAATAATCGATGATATTCAGATATGGAATAGAAACCAGCAAAAAAACAAAGTGACTGCTCAAGTATCTCCATTTATCGGGTGCCAGAAAGAATTCAAGCAGAAAATCAAAAAGGAAAAACATACATATCCAAAACTGTATTCTGAGATAACTCCCCTGATTAATAAAAGGAATATTATGGAAAGTATCCATCGAAATACTTATGATTAAGAAAAGAGACAGACAGAGGATTAAGACATGCAGAATCCCATAAATTCCTTTTCGGGAATAGATAAAAGAAGAAAATGCTGTTTTCATAAACTATACCTATTTATTATTGTTTCCCCTAAAACACCTTAAAACTGTACTTTGTTTACTCGGCACAACCGGGGTTAATAAACCTAAACGGATAAACATCAATTCGGGGAGGTTGTTATAGACACGTAACAAAAACAAATATATTTTTTAAACCTAAACTTTATGGCAAACATTAGCAAATCAGTCAAGCTCGGGGTATTTACCCTCGCAATTATGAATGTAACTGCGGTTGTTTCCCTGCGTGGGCTACCTGCAGAAGCCGAATATGGACTGAGTTCGGCATTTTATTATCTTTTTGCAGCCATCGTCTTCCTGATACCGACTTCATTGGTAGCAGCAGAATTGGCAGCAATGTTTCAGGACAAGCAAGGCGGTGTATTCCGCTGGGTTGGTGAGGCATACGGAAAAAAGTGGGGTTTTCTGGCTATATTCCTTCAATGGGTGGAAAGTACAATCTGGTATCCTACGGTATTAACTTTCGGAGCGGTGGCATTGGCATTTATCGGCACAAACGACGCTCACGATATGTCACTGGCCTCCAACCGCTATTACTCATTGGCTGTGGTGCTTATCATTTACTGGCTTGCCACTTTCATTTCACTGAAAGGGATGGGCTGGGTAGGAAAAGTTGCCAAAGTCGGCGGTATGGTAGGCACCATCATCCCGGCAGGCCTATTGATGGTGCTGGCAGTTATCTATCTGGCATCGGGCGGACAAAGTCAAATGAACTTTGACGGTAACTTCTTCCCCGATTTCAGTAATTTCGACAATCTGGTACTTGCATCCAGTATTTTCCTTTTCTATGCCGGTATGGAAATGGGCGGTATCCATGTGAAGGATATGGAGAATCCTGCCAAGAATTATCCGAAGGCTGTATTTATCGGTGCAGCCATCACAGTTGCCATCTTCGTACTGGGTACTTTCGCATTGGGTATCATTATCCCGGAAAAGGATATCAACCTGACTCAGAGCTTGCTGGTCGGCTTCGACAACTACTTTAAGTATGTACATGCTTCCTGGTTATCTCCTATCATTGCCGTTGCATTGGCATTCGGTGTGTTGGCAGGCGTATTGACTTGGGTAGCCGGTCCGTCCAAAGGTATCTTTGCCGTAGGTAAAGCCGGTTATCTGCCCCCGTTCTTCCAGAAAACCAACAACAACGGTGTGCAGAAGAATATCTTGTTAATCCAAGGTTTGGCCGTGACATTGCTCAGCTTGTTGTTCGTAGTGATGCCATCCGTACAGAGCTTCTATCAAATCCTGTCACAGCTCACCGTGTTATTGTATCTCATCATGTACCTGTTAATGTTTAGCGGTGCCATTTATTTGCGCTATAACATGAAAAAGGCTCCACGTCCTTTCCGTATCGGCAGTAAAGGCAACGGTTTGATGTGGTTCATTGCCGGACTCGGTTTCTGCGGTTCATTACTGGCATTTGTGCTCAGCTTCATCCCGCCCAGTCAAATATCAATCGGCAGTAACACCGTATGGTTTGCCGTATTAGTTATAGGATGTATCGTTGTTGTCTCTGCTCCGTTCATTATCTATGCATCTCGTAAACCATCATGGGTAGATAAGAACACACAGTTCGAACCTTTCCACTGGGAAGAACAAGCTGCCCCGACAGATGCCCCAACAACCGGAGAAACAAAATAAGCTGTCTCCCATACTTTTATCTTGGAAAAGAGAGTGCATCAAAATAAAAATTGACTTTGAACACTCTCTTTTTCTTTTCCCGCCTATATTTCTTTCCTTTCATTCTTCCTATTCAAGAAAACATTCCTATATTTGCAGAGTAATTATCTTTAAAATTACTCTTTAATGATATGAAAGTGTTGGGTTATGGATTTATTGTGATGCTGCTATTGGTATGCCTTGCCGGGTGTACTCATTCCCCTTGTTCATCCCAACATAAAATAGCACTTATCCATTCTTACCAGAGAGGTTATAACAACGCCGAGCGAATTAACAGACTCTTTGCCGATGAACTGAAGAAAAACGGGCTACAATGTGAAATTAAAAGTTATTATCTCAACTGCGAAAAATACGGCAGCACAGATGAAGAACGTCGCATTTCCGGGTTCATCGACGATTCGAATATATGGGGAGCCGATTTAATAGCAGTCCTTGACGACCAGGCCACTTATTCCCTGATGTCATGCAATCATCCGAAAGTCAGAGAAATACCTGTCGTTTTCAGCGGAGTGAACTACCCCAATACAGAACTACTGCAACAATATCCCAATGTAACCGGATACATCGACAGACCCGATTACCTCAAGACTTGCCAGATGATTGAACGGATTATGGGAAAAGTATGTATCCACGTTATTAAAGGAGGTACTTTTCTGGATAAAATTATATGGAAAGACCTGGAAAAACAATGCACAGGACACAATATCAACATACGGGACAGGGTGAATGAACGGATATTAAATATATCCCCGGATTCACTAGAGAATAAAAAATTCTCTCCTTTTGATTCGGAAAAACCAACCGAACTCTCTTATCTCGATACAACCATGATTGCCAAACTGGTCAGCGACTCTGTTCCCGCACGCCGATTATTGTGGATGGCCAGCGGAGTTTTCGATTATTCCTTGTTTCTATATACCAAACGTGATTTCACCACTTTACGCATCGGCAGTTTGTTTGACAATCCCGGGTTTGAGACCATAAATGAAGGATTCGGAACAAATGACTATATGCTCGGAGGCTATTTTACACCTATCGAAATTCAAATAAAAGATATGGCGGCAGGAATAAAAGAAAGACTGGACAAGAAAATGCCCGGTCAGCAATTACAGCAATGCGCCAAACAGTATGTCGTCAATTGGGTTACTTTGGAGAAATATAAAATACCCGAAGAAAGGATTCCCGAAGAGTATATAATCATGTACAAACCTTTCAGCAAAAAATATTCCACTCTTATCCTGACCATCAAAATCGTTGTCGGCATCCTCCTATTGTTATTTGTAAGCTACCTCATTTATATATATGGACGGGAGAAAAAACGGAAACAGGATGCTTTGCGCAACTTAAAATATGAGCATGAGCTACTGATCCTTGCCATGGAAAGCGGAAATACGTATGCATGGCGGTTTGATGGAGAAAAAGCCATTTTCGATCCACAGTTTTACGAACTGATTCATTATGACTCTCCGCAAATGAACATCGATGATATGGTAAAATTCATTCACCCAGACGAACGAGAGAGATTTCTGCATCAGGTGGCCAACCTTTCAGACCATCCCAAACGGACAGCACAATACCGCTGTAAGTTTACAGGTGAATATCAATGGTGGGAGTTTCGTTACAAACAGATTTGTCACAATGACAATATTCATATCATCACCGGTCTGCTGCAAAATATCCAAGAGGTAAAAGACAAGGAAGAAGAGCTGATTCAAGCCCGCAAGGTTGCAGAGCGGGCAGAATTAAAACAATCTTTTCTGGATAATATGAGTCATGAGATACGCACTCCTCTCAATGCCATCACCGGGTTTTCCAACCTGCTGACTACGGAAAAAGACCTTTCGGAAGAAGAGAAACAGGAATTTATCTCCATCATCAATGATAATACCGATTTATTGCTCAAACTGGTTAATGATGTGCTGGAACTATCACGCATTGAATCCGGCAATATGTCATTCAATTACCGGGAAGAGAGCGTCCGTTCTTTGCTCAACAGTATTTACAACACCCATCAACTGACTATTTCATCACCCTTAAAATTTATCAAGGAGTTTCCCGAAGGAGATGTATTTGTACACATAGACAATATGCGTATGACACAGGTCATCACTAATTTCCTGAACAATGCCAAAAAGTTTACAAAGAGCGGACATATCAAATTAGGATACCATCATCAACCAGCCAGTCATGAAGTGCATATTTTTGTAGAAGATACCGGAGCCGGTATTCCAAAAGAAGAACTGCAAATCATATTCGACCGATTCTATAAACATAATGAGTTTGCACAAGGAGTAGGACTTGGCCTGTCTATCTGTAAAGTGATTGTTGAAAAAATGCAGGGACGTATCGAGGTTACTTCCGAAATAAACAAGGGCAGCCGTTTTACTGTCGTACTGCCCTGCCTGTAATTGAGTTGTTTTAGTATTCTTCCATTTTAAGACAATATTCTTTTCGGTAGTGTAAAATGTAAAACAATATAGCCCAACATCCCGGCTATCACCGTACCGCTCAAAACACCCAATTTTGCCTGACTTAAAAGAACCGGAGAAGCTTCGAATGATAAATTAGCTATAAACAGGGAAACGGTAAAACCGATACCTCCCAACAAGCAGATACCTGTCAGGTTCACCCAATTCATACCCCCGGCCATGCCAGCCAACCCACTTTTGACAATAAGCCATGTAAAAAAGTAAATACCTACAAATTTTCCGACTACCAATCCCACCATGACCGCCCATGTAGGTGTTCCCACTTCAATGCCTCCGTGACCGGCTGTCAGCACCACACCAGCATTAGCAAAAGCAAACAAAGGAATAATCACATAATTCACTAATCCATGCAGACTATCTTCCAATGACTGTAAAGGAGAAATCACTCTATCGGAAGCCGATTCGATACTTTTCAACACATTAATCTGCAATTTGCTCAAAATTATACCTTCTTTGTCTGTACTCGGAAATATTTCTATGTTCTCCTTAATACGGTTAATATACTTACCTATCTTATAATGTGGTGTAGCCGGAATCGTAAACGCTACTATCACCCCTGCAATAGTGGCATGAATACCACTTTGTAAAAACAGATACCACATCACCAGTCCCAGTAAAAGATAAAACCAACGATTGTGTATATGCAAATGATTACCGGCACAAAGCAAAAAAAGCACTCCAAAAGAATACAACAAGAAATTCACATCCAGATGGGAGGAATAAAATAAAGCGATTACCAGAATACCACCAATATCATCCACCACAGCAAAAGCCGTCAGAAATATTTTCAGACTGATAGGTACACGGTTGCCGAATAAGCTTAGTACCCCCAGGGAAAAAGCAATATCCGTTGCCATCGGAATAGCCAGACCACTCTCGGCATCCGTACCCGACGTCATACAATAATAGATAATAACCGGAACAATCATCCCCCCGCAAGCCGCCACTATCGGCAACAAAGCCTGTCGAAAACTGGACAACTCACCCACCAATGTTTCACGCTTAATTTCCAGTCCCACACTAAAGAAGAAAATAGTCATCAAAGCATCATTGATAAAATTCATCAAGGTCATGTGATTCCCATTATGACTGAACAAATTAAATTCCCCTATCTGAAGATGTACTTCTTTATTCCAAAAAGCTGCATAAGCGTCTCCCCAGGGAGAATTAGCTATAATCATCGCCAAAAGAACGATAACCATCAATAGAATTCCCCCATTAATGTGATACCGCGTAGCACTTAGAAACGAAACATTCATGTTTCCGATTTTGAGTTTTTCCATGTCTTTCCTGTTATAATATTAGATTCGTGATAAATTCTTATAAAACACGAACCTTCCTGTTATCTTTGAAGTCAATAACAGAAAGGAACGCTTTATTGTTTGTATAAAATACTCTTCTTACGAAGTATATGTCAGCCGTTATAGCTTCGTAACGCCAAGTTTTTCACCCACAGTACAAATATACTGGTTAAAATTAAATTTAGCACAAGAGTTAACACAGAAATTACCAGTGCAGGGCCTCCTAAATTATATCCCAATGCAATAAAGATGATTCCCGCTCCTACTTCTCCACGAGTAAACATACCGATAGATAAAGCAAGACGCTCGCTCAACTTACGGTCTCTATAGAATAACACAGGAAACAGCTTCCCGACATTCGATAACAAAGACACGATTACCACATGATAAATAATCATTCCCCAAGACATCATTTCTTGCGATCCGGTAATGGAATGAGTACCGCTATGCGTCTCCGAAAAATCCACTCCGACAAAGAGAGGCATACTCATACCCACCAGGAACATAAACAAGAAAGAAACACCGGTAGATACCTTATGCTCCAAAGGAGTATCTATCTCCTTATGTTTCATAACCATGCCCAGAACGAAAGCCGGCAATAACACTTCAATATGGATACTTCCTTCGTCTCCATAAAAATATTTGCTCACCATATACACCAACTGTGTAACTGCAAAAACTGCCACCGAGTAAAAGAAAATCGCTTTCCAGTCTTGCCGCCAATTGTATTTCCCTAACTGTTTCCAGCCGATAGAGAGCAGAACAAACACTACTAAAACAATGATAATCAATTGCCAGCGCAGCCCCACCATCATTATTTGCAACGGAATCATCAGCAAGATGGTATCCAGGTCGTCAAAGATAGCCAACACCTGAATCTTTTTATAAATCCAACTTGATTTTAATCCGAGAGCCGCCAACATGGTAAACAAGATACCTGCAGAGGTGGGCGCCGCAAAACGGCTTAACAGAAGATTTTCTTTCCATGCTTCCCAGCTATGCCAATATTCGGGCGGTAGCAAGACAAATACATAATAAACGGCTATCAAAATCCATGGCATCGCTGCCGTAGCCATTGCAATAAAATAATCCTCAGCATAACTCTTCCACCTTGTTTTATCCATGACAAACTCACGTCCGACATTAATCATAATAAAACTCAGGCAGATGTAAAGCAATACATCAGACACACTCTTTATGGTAGTATACCCTTCACCTACCGCCCCCGGTAAGATTTGGGACACCAAAAGACCCATCATCAGAAAGGCCGAAAAAGACAGAACTTTTCTCATTTATATTTATTTAAAGATTATATAATAATGGAATGATTGCCTTGAAAGTTCTGCTGACAGCGACAATCATTCCGGGTATTTTAGATTTTTAATCCAACTTCAATACTGCAAGGAACGCTTTCTGCGGTACTTCCACATTACCAATCTGCTTCATACGCTTTTTACCCCTCTTTTGCTTTTCAAGCAATTTACGTTTACGACTCACGTCACCACCGTAACATTTTGCCGTTACATCTTTACGGACAGCCTTTATCGTTTCACGTGAGATAATTTTTGCGCCGATAGCCGCCTGAATAGCAATATCAAACTGTTGACGTGGAATCAACTCCTTCAGCTTCTCACACATCCGCTTGCCCAAATCGTATGCATTGTCGACATGTGTCAATGTAGAAAGAGCATCCACCGACTCACCATTCAACAGAATATCCAGTTTTACCAGTTTGGAAGGACGGAAACCTGACTGATGATAATCAAATGAAGCATACCCCTTGGAAATACTCTTCAACTTATCATAAAAGTCAATCACAATCTCTCCCAACGGCATTCTGTAATGTATTTCCACACGGTTTCCCGATACATAATTCTGACGCACCAATTCTCCGCGCTTGCCCAGACACAAAGTCATAATAGGACCGATATAATCGGTTGCAGTAATCACGGTAGCATCAATATAAGGTTCCTCGATATGGTCAATCAGAGTCGGGTCCGGCATACCTCCGGGGTTATGCACCTCATTGGCATAACCCTGCTTGTCATATACCATATACGATACATTCGGAACAGTAGTAATCACATTCATATCGAACTCACGATCCAAACGCTCCTGTACAATTTCCATGTGCAGCAGTCCCAAGAAACCGCAACGGAACCCAAAGCCCAAAGCCAATGAAGACTCGGGCTGGAACGTCAATGAAGCATCATTCAACTGGAGCTTCTCAAGCGAAGCACGAAGATTTTCATAATCTTCCGCTTCAATGGGATAAACTCCCGCAAACACCATCGGCTTCACCTCTTCAAATCCGGCAATTGCCTTCTCGCAAGGACGGGCAATATGAGTGATAGTATCTCCCACCTTCACTTCCCGTGATGTCTTGATACCTGAAATAATATATCCCACATCACCGGTACGCAACTCATTACGAGGCATCATATCCATTTTCAAGACTCCGATTTCATCGGCATCATATTCCTTACCCGTATTGAAGAACTTCACTTTATCTCCCTTGCGTATCACTCCATTCTCTATCTTAAAATAAGCAATGATACCACGGAACGAATTGAATACAGAATCAAAAATCAAAGCTTGAAGCGGAGCCTGGTCATCGCCCACCGGATGCGGCACACGTTCGATCACAGCCGCCAGAATATCTTCCACTCCCATGCCGGTCTTGCCCGATGCACGAATGATATCTTCACGTTTGCAACCCAGCAGGTCGATTATTTCATCTTCCACCTCCTCGGGCATTGCACTTGCCATATCACACTTGTTCATCACGGGAATAATTTCGAGGTCGTGCTCCAATGCCATATAAAGGTTGGAAATAGTCTGCGCCTGCACTCCCTGTGAAGCGTCCACTACCAGCAAAGCACCTTCACAGGCAGCAATCGAACGAGATACTTCGTATGAAAAGTCTACGTGTCCCGGAGTATCAATCAGGTTAAGGATATATTTTTCTCCCTTATAGGTATATTCCATCTGAATGGCATGGCTCTTAATAGTAATGCCTCGTTCTTTCTCCAAATCCATATCGTCCAACATCTGTCCTTCAGTCACCTGAATGGTATTGGTGAACTCCAACAGACGATCGGCCAAGGTTGATTTTCCATGGTCGATATGTGCAATAATACAAAAGTTACGGATATTCTTCATCTTCGTCGTTTAAATTTCGCGCAAATATACAAAAAAATGCGTTGGCTACATACAAAAAACGATGTGCCAACGCATTTTTTTATGAGTTTCTTTTTCTTGTTTACACCAATTTTACAAAGACTTCCCCTTCTACTTCAGAAGTTTCTACTTTGTCTTCTCTTAACAACCAACCCAAACCAAGATAAAAATCCTTATCAGCCTTCAATTTCGCAGCCTTTTTGATTTGTTTTTGTGTCAAACCTTCGGTTCCGTTCAGTGCTTCCCAGATTTGTCCGGCAAGAGCACCAGCTTTTTCTTTCAACATTTTCGATTTACTTTTAGTTAAACGTTAATCCGCATCCGCTTTCAGCATTGACGAATGTTTGTGTTTCTTATCGGTTGCAAAGATACACAAAATTATGTTATTCAACACGTTTGAATCAGAAAAGTTTTATTTTCTATAAGAAAAAGCGATTTTCTCAGTTATTTTTTATGCATTTCGAGATATTCACTCCAAATTTTAGCAGCTTCTTCCACCATCTTTACACACGGACGCTTGGCATAATACTGTTCCGTGCGGGCTTCCGGGGTAGAAATAACCGGTTCTTTTTTGCTTAATCCCAACAAGTCGGCACATCTCAATGCACCGTTTCTGCGCTTGAATTCTTCCGCCAATTCCTGCACCAGCGCATAATTGGCAGCCTTTCCCTCACGATTACTGCCTTCCGTAGCCCCGGTTTCGAGTCCGGCAAGCAGGAACATGCCACAAGCTGCCCCACACGTTTCACGCATACGTCCTATACCGCCTCCGAATGAAGCAGCCATCCGCAACGCCTGCTCACGCGTAAAGCCATACTCATCGGCAAAGGCGGCAACAACAGATTGGGAACAGTTATATCCTTCTTTAAATAAAGCTATTGCTTTTGCTACTCTATCTTCTTTCATTTCGCTACATTATTTACTATTTCATGGTTCATATATCCTTTCAGATTCTCCACCGCAATGTCCATCAAACGTATACGGGCTTCTTTGGTTGCCCAGGCGATATGAGGAGTGACAAAGCAGTTCTTGGCCGTCAGCAGCGGGTTGTCGTACTCAGGTGGTTCGGAACATAAAACATCCAGACCGGCAGCAGCAATCATCCCCTTATTCAGTGCATCAGCCAAGTCTCTTTCATTCACCAACGGACCGCGCCCGGTGTTTATCAATATAGCTGTAGGTTTCATCATGGCAAGACGAGCCGCATTGACCAATTCTTTTGTTTCTACAGTCAACGGGCAATGCAGACTCACCACATCACATTCACGGAACAACTCATCCAATTCCATTTTTTGTATTCCTTCAGGCAATTGAGCCTGTACTTTCGAAGTATACGCACACACCTTCATCCCGAAAGCAGAAGCAATGCGTGCAGTTGCTTTTCCTGTATTTCCCAACCCTACAATGCCGATTTTCTTTCCATCTAATTCCGTCAATTCGGTATCCCAATAGCAGAAATCGGAATTGTCCGCCCAACGTCCCTGCCGATTGGCATGGGCATAATGTCCCACACGCTGAGTAATGTTAAGAAGATGTGCAAACACCATCTGTGCCACAGAAGCGGTACTGTAGGCAGGGATATTCGTCACAATAATACCGCGTTCCTTGGCAGCCGCTACATCCACTATATTATATCCGGTAGCCAAGACACCGATATATTTCAATGCAGGCAATGCCGCCATATTCTCCGCAGTAATCACCGTCTTATTGGTTATAAGTACTTCCGCTCCGGAAGAGCGTTCCATCAACTCATCAGGAGCTGTACGGTCATAAACCGTCAGCTCACCCAATGCTTCCAGCCCATTCCATGACAAATCACCGGGATTTAACCCGTAACCATCCAAAACAACTATTTTCATACCCTTTTATTATGATTATTCTTTAAACTTGTCTCCCCAAAGCCCTTGCATCCGTTCTTTCAGTTTTACTTCCTGAGCATTATTCTGCGGATGCCAGATCCGGCTGTTTTTTATCTCATCAGGCAAAAACTGCTGGTTCACAAAGTTTCCCTGATAAGCGTGTGCATATTTATAATCCTTACCATATCCCAACTGCTTCATCAGCTTGGTAGGAGCATTGCGCAGATGCAATGGCACAGGCAGGTTTCCCGTAGAGCGTACCAACTCCAATGCACTGTTGATTCCTTCGTATGCAGAATTACTCTTCGGACTGGTAGCCAGATACACAGTTGCCTCTGCCAAGGGAATACGTCCTTCGGGCCAACCTATCTTCATCACCGCATCAAAAGCCGTATTTGCCAACAACAATGCATTCGGATTGGCGAGTCCGATATCTTCTGCCGCCGATATCACCAACCTCCGGGCTATGAAAGCCGGATCTTCCCCGCCTTCCACCATCCTCGCCAACCAATAAAGCGCACCGTCGGGGTCACTGCCCCGGATAGACTTAATGAAAGCGGATATAATATCATAATGCATTTCACCATCCTTATCGTATGCCAGCGGATTCTGCTGCAAGCGTTCCGTCACTTTTTCATCAGTTATCACTATCGCTCCATCATCGGTATCGGCCTCAACCACCAGTTCCAATATATTCAGGAGTTTACGGGCATCTCCACCCGAAAAGCGAAGCATCGCGTCCGTTTCCTGCAACTCGATATGCTTCTCCTTCAAAATAACATCCTTGGTGATGGCGATATGCAAGAGTTCCAGCAAATCATCTTTTTCCAATGACTTCAATACATATAATTGACAACGGGACAGTAACGGGCGAATCACTTCGAAAGAAGGATTCTCTGTAGTAGCTCCAATCAAAGTCACCACTCCGGTCTCTACAGCCCCCAGCAACGAATCCTGCTGTGATTTGCTGAAACGGTGAATTTCATCTATAAATAAAATGGGACCGGCCTGCGAAAAGAAACGGTTGCTTTTTGCTTTCTCTATCACATCACGCACATCCTTCACCCCCGAAGTGACGGCACTCAGCGTATAGAAAGGAGTTTCCAGCTTATTGGCGATAATTTGTGCCAATGTGGTCTTTCCTACCCCCGGAGGCCCCCAAAGTATGAAAGAGGAAATGCGTCCTGCATCAATCATCTTCCTCAGAATTGCCCCCTGTCCTACCAGGTGCTTCTGTCCTATATAATCATCCAGCGTCTTCGGACGCAGACGTTCTGCTAACGGTTGTGCCATAGTTGTATCTAGTTATACTGATGTTGCAAAGTTAATAAAATAATACCTTTAATCGGCTCACTGACATAAAAAAGTGCCCCCGCATTTTGTTCAAATAACAGGAGCACCTCAAGAATATAACAGAAATGGTTTTTCCAAATAGCCGAAACAACAGTTTGATTAGAAAGTCATCATCACCATCAATCGGATACCCCATTTATTAGCACCCGGATTATCCAGATAATTAAGACGGCGTACGTAGTCGATATGTAGTATCTTGAAGATATTATGAATACCTACCGAACATTCCATATAAGGCGTTTTAGAATCCATCACAAAACTGGTAGGATGCCCGTCGCGCGTGGGAAACAGGAACAGTTCACTGTCACCCGGATTCTTCAACGGATTATTCTTGTCCGTCAAATGACCGTACAGCATTTTGAAACCGATAGCCTCACGCCATTTTAACTTCTTCAGCAATGGAATTCGATTGAATATCTTTCCATTCAAATCCCAGGAAATATCAAACGAAGCATAACGGTCGTTCAAAAATTCCATGTTATTGACCAAATTGAAAGTCTCACGCTGGAGAATATATGACAAGTTGGCTGCCGGCATAATCAGCAATGGGAACGGCACTTTATTCCACTGCGCCCCTCCCTTCAGGAACATATCAATCTTGCCCCATGAAGAAAACCAAAAACGCTTATATATACCTACTTCAGTCAGGTTGTAATTATATTCACCTCCAAACACACCTTTAAAACCGGTCGTATGCGACAGCGTGAACACCGGGGCATCAAAAGACACCGGCAAGCGGCGCTGCTTGGTATTGATATAAGTTTCTCCCGGTGCATATCTGAAAGCCAGCGAAGCCTCCATTGTTTGAATGTCCGGTATCAATGTTTTCTTGTCATCATTGGTAATGTATGCCAAGCCGCCGGTAGGTTCATCTTTACTATGCTTCACCTCAACAGTGGTTTTCAGTCCGTATTGAGTTTCATTCTCATACTTCAATGCAACATTGCGCACGTATGACATTTGGTCTACTGTAGTAGTCTTGAATGACACAAACACATTATCCTTATCTGTCTTCAGAAACTTATCCGTCGGCGACATCACATCATATCGGTAAGTCAGAGTGATGGAATTTTTCGGGAACTCGCGCGGCAGGTATTCCTTTTTATTGAAAGAATATTCCATTTCCGCCATATACTTGGAACGATGATCTTTGAAACCGTAAGCATAATACCCCTTAAAGAATAAATGCGGATTCAGGTTTGCCGTAGTCTGCGCACTCATACGCAGGCGAAGCCCGTCTATATAGTTATTTGAAATCATGGTATTCACCGGACCTATATCCACCTTGCTCGGATGATCTTTCGTTCCGGTTTCCACAAAATTCTCAACAAATGCTTTCAGCACAAATATCACATATTTAAAGCCGGGCATCTGCTCCAACCTCTTGACCAGTACATCCATCGAGCTTTCCGTCTCTGTCAGCGGCACCTGCCGATACTGATTCCAGAAATCCTCTCCCCTCATCATGGCATCCGCCTCTTTTATTTCCGCTCCCTTTCTCTTAAACAACTGTTGCGGCAATTCATCAAATGCATAATCCGAATAACGTGTCATTCTCCGGATTTGAAACCCCTGCATAATTTTCATCAGGGTCAGCTCCACAATCATGTCGTCTGTTTTCAGCACCCATTCACCGTTCGGCAGTTGCTCAAACTCCTGAATGATATCCATGTTATCGACAAAGTTCACACCCGATTTTTTAGGCAGATTCATGGTACACTTCTTTACAGTGTAACTGGAGTCGGCCAATACATACAAGTGTCCTGTAAAACCGAAATCCTGTGAATTATTGGGAACAAACGTCAAGTGGAAGCAACGATCCTTATCCACATACGTCGTATCCATAATATAATATTTGTAGAAAGAAATGGCATCGCTGGAAGATATAGGACTGATAAACGGATATTGCAGCAAGCGGATATCATCATCATATATATTCACATCCGTGAATACGTCTTTCAATACCGTACTCAGCATATCCCCTGTAGCAAACAATTCGTTCACCCCCGATGAATTCATACCTTTAATGATATTCTTCTCACTCTTCGGATGCTTACGATAAATTTTCTGTGAGGCCGTTTCGTCCACAGAAACAGGAAGAATAAACTTACCCGTTTCCTCGCAAAGCTCAATCTGATCTTTCAGGAAAGGCATCTTTTTGTACATCCCTTTGTCCAGCATTTCGGGAGTAACATCATTTAAAGCCATCGTAATCTTCTGATACTTATTGTATTGATAGTAATCATTTTCATCCAGCTTGTTATTTCGCTTATGGGCAATGACTTTCTTCATCATCTCCACCGCCGGATTATTCTTACGGGAATATTTTTCCCGTTTAGGCTTCACGATTACTTCCTGCAACTCGATATCATCCGAACGCAATTTCACATTCATCGTTTTGGTTACTCCGGGAATAATATTCACCACCTTGTTGACATAACCCACCGATGAAAATGTCAGTTTATTCCATCCCTGACGCGTTTCCACACTATAATGTCCGTCAGCATCCGTTATTCCGCCTACTCCTTTTCCCTCATAATACACAGAAGCATAGGGGATTGGTTCATTCGTTAACGAGTCAGTTACAACGCCTTGTATTTTTTGGGCAGACGCAGCAATTGTACTAATCATCAATACCCAAAACAATAAAAACGACTTTATATATTTATTCTCCATATCTTTCTACCGGTATCTTATATATATACGAGAATGCAAATTTAATCATTAACTTAAAAAGAAGTTGCTAATATAATCTAATAAAAAAAGAAATCTTACGTTTTGACCAATATTTAAGTGAAATATAACAGATTATTCACTTGAGCAAAAGACAATAAAAAAGGGGTCTTTTCACAAAGCCCCCTTTTTAAGTTTTCAATAGGTATTAGTTTTTTTTTAAGGTAAAAAGATTGTTTTCAGGATAACGATGCAAATATCGAGCCTTTTTTTAAACCAGCCAAATAAAAAACTATGCCATACAACATGTTTTTAGACTTTTCTGTCTTTTTTGGCTATTTACAAACCGAAAAGCTCTTTATCTGCCTCATTACATAGACAAAGATAAGATTTTTTTGGGAGAATGAAAACATTTTATCGTTTTTATTCCTTCCCTATAAAGTGCTCATCCACTTTTCTGCTATGCTTTAATACTTTGGCATCAATGAAAAAAACTATCTCTTCGGCAATATTCGTTATATGGTCTCCTGCCCTTTCGAGCTTGCGAATCACAGTCCCCAGTTCCAGACAAGTCAAAAAACAATCGGGATGCTTTCCCAAATATTTAGTCAGCACCCCCGGAGCATCCGCATTAATCTGATCCAACAAATTGTCCTTGCCGAAGACAGCCAATGCCAAATCCAAATCTTCTTCATTCAATGCAGTCTTGGTCATTTCAAGCATACCGAGTACTTGTCTTTGCATCTCCTCTATCCGCAGTTCACGGAGTAATTCTCCATCAAGTGCTGTTTCATCGCTTCTCACCACAAAACGGGCAATGCCTTCGGCAAAATCTCCCAACCGCTCTAAATCGCTGTTTATCTTGAACATGGCCAACACAAATCGCAGGTCTATCGCCACCGGATTATAAAGAGCAATGGTATCTTCCACATCGCTGTCTATCTTCAGCTCGAAAGCATTAACCCGTTTCTCGCGAACAATCACCTGTTGCGCCAGGTCACGGTTGAATGTCAATACCGATTCCCCGGCCCTGTCCAACTGGTTATACACCAGTGTCCACATTTCGTTCACCTCTTTTTTCAGTGAGGTAAGCTCTGATTCTATAAATTTCACCATAATATCATCTTTCTTTTTGTATTCTTTTTTTCTGACGGTACCCCCATCATCCGAAACGTCCCGTAATGTAATTTTGAGTGGCTTCTTTGCTGGGGTTTGTAAAAATCTTCTTCGTATCGTCATATTCCACCATCGAACCCATGTAGAAGAAAGCGGTTTTATCACTGACCCGTGCTGCCTGCTGCATATTATGGGTTACAATAACAATGGTATATTCCTTTTTTAGTTCGTGAATCAGTTCTTCCACCTTAGCGGTAGAAATGGGGTCGAGCGCCGATGCAGGTTCATCCATGAGCAAGACGGAAGGCGACACAGCCATGGCACGCGCTATGCACAAACGCTGTTGCTGTCCGCCCGAAAGGGCAAAAGCGGACTCTTTCAACTTGTTCTTCACTTCATCCCACAAGGCAGCTCCTTTTAATGTTTCCTCCACCCGGTGACGGATAAATTCATTATCCTTCACTCCATTTACCCGCAACCCATAGGCAACGTTCTCAAAAATACTTTTCGGAAAAGGATTGGGACGCTGAAACACCATTCCCACATTCTTGCGAAGTTCGTCCACCTGCACAGATTTATCATAGATATTCACGCCATCTATCTGTATCTTCCCCTCAAGGCGTGCACCGGGAATCAAATCGTTCATACGATTAAAGAGACGGAGAAAGGTAGACTTTCCGCAGCCCGACGGACCGATAAAAGCCACTACCGCTTTTTCTTCAATCGCCATACTGATATCTTTCAATGCCTGGAAATCTCCATAGAAGAAATTCACATGTTGCGCATCTATCTTATTCATATATTATAGATTAATTCGTTTTTAATTTATTCGAGAAATACCTGCGAAGTCCGTTCGCCAGCAAATTGACCACCAGAATAATAAGGATAAGCACTAAAGCAGTTCCGTAAGCAATGGGCAATTGTGACTCCATATCGGTTCCACTGGTCGATATGACATAAAGATGATAAGGGAGGGCCATGCATTGGTCCAATATGCTATGCGGCAACTGCGGCAGGAAGTAAGCGGCACAAGTAAACAGAATGGGTGCGGTTTCTCCCGATACCCTTCCCATTGCAAGAATAAGCCCCGTGATAATATTAGGCATCCCCATCGGAAGAATCACGTAGCGGATAGTTTGCAATTTGGTCGCTCCCAACGCCAGGCTGCCTTCGCGGTAACTATCCGGAATAGCTTTCAAAGCCTCCTCGGTAGTACGGATAACCAACGGCACACAAAGCAAACCCAATGTGAGTGAACCCGCCAGAATACTATCGCCAAAACCCAGGTACTTCACAAACAGCGCCATACCAAACAAACCGAAAACGATAGATGGGATGCCGCTCAAATTATTCGTCATCACCCGTATGAAGCGGACCAATTTACCTTTCGGAGCATATTCGTTCATATAAATACCGCTCATCACGCCCACAGGAAAAGCAAACAATGCACTGCCTATCATCAAATAAAAAGTACCCACGATAGCCGGCCAAATGCCTCCTCCCGTCATTCCGTCGCTGGGAGGCGAAGTGAGAAACTTCCAGTTGATAACTCCTATACCTTTATATATAATAAAGCCCAAGATGCAAAACAAAATCAGTACAATACTGTAACTAAGCAGTTTGAACACTCCGAACGCAATCCACTGTGAACGTCTCTTGCGTACCCCTTGTCGGGCATTAAATATATTTTCTTCCATATTCTATCGTATTATGACTTTCTTCCGAAACCCGCTCCGGTTTTGGATGATATATACTCTACACTAAAATTGATAATCATGGTAATCAGAAACAGCACCACCCCCAGCAGAAACAAGGCCTCATAATGTGCGCCACCGGCAGGAGCTTCTCCCAATTCGGCAGCAATCGTCGCAGGAATCGTGCGTAGCGGTTCCAGAATCGTTGTCGGTATCACAGCCGCATTGCCGGTCACCATCAGCACAGCCATCGTCTCACCAATGGCACGTCCGATGCCCAGCACCACTCCCGATGTAATGCCTGAAATGGAAAACGGAATCACCACTTTATAGATGGTCTGCCAATGCGTGGCTCCCAAAGCCAGACTCGCCTCGCGCATGGCACGCGGACAATTACGCATAGCATCCTCGCTGACCGTGATAATAGTAGGCAAAGCCATAATAGCCAACACAATACTTCCAGCCAAACCGGTCTCTCCCACCGGCAAATCGAACACCTTTTGAATGAGAGGTACAATAACTATCAGCCCGAAGAATCCGTATACCACCGACGGTATACCATTCAGCAATTCAATAACCGGTTTCAGAAATCCGCGTGTGCGGCTGCTTGCTACTTCCGACATATATACAGCCACAGACAATCCGAACGGCAATGCAAAAAGAATCGCAAAGAAGCTCACCCAAAGTGTTCCCATGACCAAAGGAACAAAACCGAATTGCGGGGCCGGAGTTGCTGTCGGGAACCATTCTTTACCGGCAAACACTTCCGAGAAAGAGATATGCTCATCTTTCAGCAAACGACCCGGAAAGTCCTTCTCTATAAACTTTGCCGGGACAAAAGCAATGATACCCGGATGATCTGCCACTACCTTACCGATACATTCTCCCGCCTTGTCGTATTCCGCCCCCAACTCTTCTTCCGAAAAATAAGAAGTAATATCTTCCAGCCGGAATACCTTAATTCCGATATCGGGACCTCCCACTTCACTCCAATTGGTTATCTCTTCGTCAAACACATCTTTAATTTGCACCGCACTCAGTTCCCTGACCGGATTCTTCCCGTTGACAGCCAGCACATACCCTTCTTCTGTTACCTTGTTGCCAAAGAGTCCGAATGCCTCCGTAAACAGAAAAATGACAATCAGCACTATCGTAATACTTGTGATAAAGCCGCTGCAAGTCAATATTCCTTCGACAATCTTTTCCCAAACTTGTTTCATACTGTTTTAGTCTTCTATTAGTAATCGATGCAAAAAAAGCTTCTCGATATTAAAATGATATGAAAGGAGCTTGAAGTATTTGCTACAATTATATTACAAAGTTGTTACACCCGGACAGAAAAGTCTACTCCTTCACCTGAAAAGCAAACCTCACCTTGTAACGGAATCGTAATACACAAGTAAAACAAATGACACAGGAAAACGTTTCTTTTGCACATGAATTAATATAATAACTTATGAATCAGTTAAAAGCCCTGTTTTTCTTTGTCTTATCAATTTGCAGCCTGCACACTGCCGCACAACGCATCAAAGGCAGCGACACCGTATTACCTGTCTCACAAGAGACTGCAGAAATATTTATGAACACTCACCCCGAGCAGCGGGTAACCGTCACCGGTGGCGGGACCGGAGTCGGCATATCCGCCCTCATGGACCATACCACCGATATCGCCATGGCTTCACGCCCCATCAAGTTCAGTGAAAAAATGAAGTTGAAAGCTGCCGGACAAGAAGTAAAAGAAGTAATTATCGCTTACGATGCCCTTGCCATCATCGTCCACCCGGACAACCCTGTCAGCCGCCTCACCCGGCAACAATTGGAAGGTATCTTCCGCGGAAAAATTGTAAACTGGAAGCAAGTGGGAGGCCCCGATATGAAAATCATTGTCTATTCTCGCGAAACCTCTTCGGGAACATACGAATTCTTTAAAGAAAGCATCCTAAAAAACAAGAACTATATGAGCGGCAGCCTCTCCATGCCGGCAACCGGCGCCGTCATCCAGTCCGTCAGCCAAACCAAGGGAGCCATCGGATATGTAGGTCTTGCCTATCTGTCCGACCGTGTCAAGCCGATAGCCGTCTCGTATGACGAAGGAAAACACTATGTACTCCCCACCATGGAAAACGGAACAAAAAGACAATATCCTGTAGTGCGTCCGCTCTACTATTATTATAATGTGTCCGACAAAGCGAAAGTCAGCCCTTTCATCGAGTATGTACTTTCCCCTGCGGGGCAAAATATTATAAAAAAGGGAGGATATATTCCCGTGAAATAACGCATATCCCAAAAAGAATACGTATTTTTGCACCTTAAAGTGTAAAATTAATATCACTATGACTGAAATGAACGCTACAGAAGCTACAGAAAAGAGAAGTCTGAACTTCATCGAACAGGCAGTAGAGAACGACCTGAAGGAAGGTAAAAACGGAGGAAAAGTCCAAACCCGTTTCCCGCCTGAGCCCAACGGTTATCTCCACATCGGTCATGCCAAGGCCATTTGCCTGGATTTTGGGATAGCCGCACGCTATGGTGGAGTATGTAACCTGCGTTTCGACGACACCAACCCGACCAAAGAAGACATGGAATATGTGGAAGCCATCAAGGAAGATATCCAATGGCTCGGATTCCAATGGGGAAATGAATATTATGCATCCGACTACTTCCAGCAATTGTGGGACTTCGCCATCCGTCTCATCAAGGAAGGAAAAGCTTATATAGACGAACAGAGCTCCGAAGTGATTGCCGCACAGAAAGGCACGCCCACCCAGCCGGGTGTAGAAAGCCCTTACCGCAACCGCCCTATAGAGGAGACACTCGAACTGTTCCAAAAGATGAACACCGGAGAAATAGAAGAAGGAAAGATGGTGTTGCGTGCCAAAATAGATATGGCAAGCCCCAATATGCACTTCCGCGACCCTATTATCTACCGCGTAGTAAAAACGCCCCATCACCGTACAGGCGAAACATGGAAAGCATACCCCATGTATGACTTTGCCCACGGACAGAGCGACTTTTTCGAAGGTGTAACCCACTCTTTATGTACACTGGAATTCGTTCCTCACCGTCCGCTCTACGACCTGTTTGTGGACTGGGTAAAAGAAGGAAAAGACTTGGACAACAACCGCCCTCACCAGTACGAGTTCAACAAACTGAACCTGAACTACACGCTGATGAGCAAGCGTAACCTGCTGATTTTGGTAAAGGAACACTTAGTAAACGGTTGGGATGACCCCCGTATGCCGACCCTCTGCGGTTTCCGCCGCCGTGGTTATTCTCCTGAGTCCATCCGCAACTTCGTTGACAAAATCGGTTACACCACATACGATGCCCTGAACGACTTCGCGCTGTTGGAGAGTGCGGTGCGCGAAGACTTGAACACCCGTGCCACTCGCGTATCCGCCGTAATCAATCCGGTGAAACTTATCATCACCAACTACCCGGAAGGACAAGTGGAAGAGATGGAAGCCATCAACAATCCCGAAGACCCGACAGCCGGCACACATACCATCGAGTTCAGCCGTGAGCTTTGGATGGAACGCGAAGACTTTATGGAAGACGCTCCGAAGAAATACTTCCGTATGACTCCGGGACAAGAAGTCCGCCTAAAAAATGCATACATTGTGAAATGCACCGGTTGCAAGAAAGACGAAGAGGGCAACATAATAGAAGTATATGCCGAATACGACCCCGATACCAAAACCGGCATGCCCGGCAGCAGTCGCAAAGTGAAAGGAACACTGCACTGGGTGAGCTGCGCTCATTGCCTGAAAGCAGAAGTACGCCTGTATGACCGCCTATGGAAGGTAGAAAACCCACGTGACGAAATGGCTGCCATCCGCGAAGCCAAGAAATGCGATGCACTGGAAGCCATGAAAGAAATGATCAACCCGGATTCATTGCATGTTCTGACCGAATGTTATGTAGAAAAATACCTTGCAGAAGCCAAACCACTGGATTACTTACAGTTCCAGCGCATCGGCTACTTCAATGTAGATAAAGACTCCACGCCCGAACACTTGGTGTTCAATCGTACCGTATCTTTAAAAGATACCTGGAGTAAAATTAATAAATAAAAAACTGCTTATGAATAATGACCTGTCTTCCTATTTTGAAGACCCGGAATTTAAAGAAGCGTTAGAAAAATACGAGGGTATGGTGAAAAACCATACCCCCGCTTATTTTGATGCTGACGAACTGACAGACATCGCCGAATATTATGCTTCAAAAGGAAGACAAATAGAAGCAGAAGCCGCAATAGACTTTGCTTTACAACTGCATCCCAACGATACGGATGCCTTGATTTTTCGTGCCCGTTCCCTGGCCATGAAAGGCAGGCTGGACGAAGCATATATGGTTATGGACTTGATTGAAGACCGGTCGGATCGCGAGGTGAGGTTCTTGAAAGCCGATTTGTTAATGGAAGAAAAACGCATGGAAGAAGCCGACCATGTATTCGAAGAACTAGCTGCCTACGAAGAAGGAAAACTGGAAACCCTTATCGATATTATCCTCGCTTATATAGATGCCAATCAGGAAGCTTTGGCAAAGAAATGGATCAAGCACGTGGGCGAAACATACGATCTTGCCTCCCTTTCCCAAAAAAACCAGAAGTTCAGAGACCTATTGTGTGACTTTTATATCACTTTCAATAATCCCGAAGCGGCCATTCCTCTTCTGCAAGCCACACTCGACTGCTATCCCTACTCCATCAATCATTGGAACAGTTTGGGCAAATGCTACTTGAGCACCAATGACTATGAAGAGGCACACGAAGCCATAGACTTCGCACTGGCCATTGATGACAGCAATGCGGAGGCACTGACGCTTAAAGCCTTTTGCTACCAACAAAGCGGTGAACTTCAAAAATCCTGTGATTACTATCTCCGCCTGGCAGAGCAACAGGAAAATAAAACACGTGCTTATCTGGCATTGGCAAAGACCTATTTTGAGATGCAGGATTATACCTCCTCCATCTATTATATAGAAGCACTGCTGGACAATAAAGACGCATTAAGCAAATACGAACTGTCCGAACTATATGGCGACATAGCTTTATGCCATGCCGCCCTGAAGCACATCGGCGTGGGACAAGCATCCATCCGGCGTTCTTTGGAACTGAACGAGAACGACCCCGATACGCTTATCGTTGCAGGACGATTCTTCCTGATGGAAGCCAAAGCATGCAATGACGAGACTGCCAAAGCAGAAAACCAGGCCAAAGGAGAACTATACTTCCGACAGGCATTGAACTTAATCATGGAAGACGAACGGCTGGACTATCTGTTCACTATCGGCGCTGCTTGTTTCGACACACAGAACTTCAAGCTTGCCGCACAATACTACGAACAAATAAACCGTGAGTTTCCCGACAATGCACCCGCCACTTATTTCTTTCTGGCCTATTGCTATTTCTATCTGGAAGAAGCCATCTCCTGCATGCATTACATCGCAAAGATGAAGCACGAACTGCCCGATGCGTACAGCAACCTGGGCACAAGCGACTCTATACTGAGCGATACACGCTTTAACGAATTAATGCGCAACCTGAAAGACAGTGTCAATAATGGAAAAGTAGACTTAGATAATTTCTTATAATTAATTAATCATGGAATCAGTTGCATTTATCCAATGGTGCTTAGATCACCTTAATTATTGGACTATTACGTTATTAATGGCCATTGAAAGTTCTTTTATCCCCTTCCCGTCGGAAGTGGTGGTTCCCCCGGCCGCTTATAAAGCTGCAGGAGGAAATAGTGACCTGAATGTATTTCTGGTAGTTATTTTCGCCACCATAGGAGCCAATATCGGTGCCATCATCAATTATTACATTGCTTACTTTGTCGGCCGACCCTTGGTATACAAATTTGCCAACAGCCGTTTCGGTCACATGTGTCTGATAGACGAGGCAAAAGTACAGAACGCCGAGCATTACTTCGACAAGCACGGTGCTCTTTCCACCTTTATCGGCCGCCTCATTCCGGCAGTACGCCAGTTGATTTCAATTCCTGCCGGCCTAGCCAAAATGAAGCTGTCCACTTTTCTGCTCTACACTACATTAGGTGCAGGCATCTGGAACTGTATCCTGGCGGCAATCGGCTATTATCTGCAATCAGTGGTACCCGAAGAACAACTTCTGAGCACAGTAACCGAGTACAGCCACGAATTGGGTTACTGCTTCATTGCCATTGGTGTATTGGTAGTGGGCTTCCTTATTTACAAAGGACGAAAATAAGTGAACCTTTTTCTACTTACGTTTGTTATAATTACAATATCAGAACTAAAACAATAAAATTATGGCAAAAACAGCATTCAAAGGCACACCGGTAACATTAGCCGGCGAATTTGTAAAAGTAGGAACTCCCGCACCCGAATTTACATTGGTAAAAGGTGATTTAAGTAATTATACATTGAAAGACGGAAAAGGAAAGTATTTGGTACTCAATATCTTTCCGAGTATGGACACAGGCGTATGCGCCACCTCTGTGCGTAAATTCAATCAATTGGCAGCCAACCGCCCGAATGTGACGGTACTGGCCATCTCAAAAGATTTGCCTTTCGCACAGGGACGCTTCTGTACCACAGAAGGCATCGCCAACGTCGTTCCCTTGTCCGACTACCGATATACTTCCGATTTCGCACAAAAATACGGCGTACTGATGACAGACGGACCTTTGGCAGGACTTCTGGCCCGCTCGGTAGTGGTCATCAACCCGGAAGGCAAAGTGGTATATACGGAATTAGTACCCGAAATCACTCAAGAACCCAACTACGAAGCAGCCCTGAAAGCTGTGGAGTAAAGTAATTCATAAAGGTGCTTTCACACCCAACAGCACGTTAATCCGCTTATTATAAGCGGATTAACGTGAAACTCTAAATACTCCCGGCACCGGACGATAAGCATCAATACCGACAACCTTCTCTAACATATTCCTCGCCATCCAAGACTTTATACGACGATAAGCCGTACTACGCGTCATGCCGCATACACGCTCCAATTCAAGACGAGTGATGTAACTGTTGTATTTAAAATAGTCACTCAGTATCCCCATCAGTTCGATATCCGAATAATTCTTCGTATGTCCCCCTCTTTCGGAACGGATAAACTTCAGCCCCTCCAATTTACCGCATATAGCCTTCTCCGGCTTATACACCACCGACTTAAAACGGATGGATTCCGCCCGCACTTCTCCTTCCTTCTCCACATCGCCCGGACACGATAATGTCATCTGGAAATAACCTATACCGTCGATATGCACACAATTACCTTTTTGCAGTTCCTCCACAAAACGGTCACTCATTTCGCACAACACTGCCTTCAAATCACTCTTTGTCAAACTGGTCGCTTTCTGTATGTCATCCCCCAAACTCCAAATACTAATCGTTTTTGACCTGGCTACACGGGCGTGCAGATGCACCACCTCCTTCCCATCCACTTCACGGGGAGGGCTCTTATACAAATCATATTCCACCTTCATAATCTTCTCCTTTTACTGACTATTTCATACGTTTTTTCCTCATCGTTTCAGCCGGATGAAATGACCATCCCACCCGGCTGACATGCTCGATTCACCCAGGTAGAATGGTCGTGCCAGCCAAGTGGGACGATATCATTTACAGCATAAAGGTAACAAAAAAAAGACAGACAGACACCACGTCAGGCATTTATTTCCGATAAACGGAAAAATATCTGCTAAAGCTGCGAAATATTTGCAAACCCCTCTCCCAAGGTTGTAACTTAGCCGCATAGAAACCCAAAAACAAAGAAAAATGAGCAAAAGGAACTTGAAAAAGCTGAGAAAAGAGAATGAATCTTTAAAAGAAATGTGTGCCCGAAAAATGGCTCCGTCCACTGACCCTATACTGGATGCCATTTTGCAGATGGAATCTTACCTGAAACGCCACTATGATTTCCGCTTTAACCGAATGAACGAAATAACCGAATACCGCACGCACGGTACTTTGCCTTTCGCTCCGCTGAGCCAACGAGACTTGAACTCCATCTGCATTGCAGTCCGCAAAGCAGGAATAAATTGTTGGGATAAGGACGTCAACCGTTTTATTTACTCCACACAAACCGGCAGTTATCACCCTTTCCTGCTCTATATGCAGGAACTTCCGTTGTGGGACGGTACAGACCGGCTGACCGACTTGGCACAGCGTGTTTCTACCGATGATTACTGGATACGGAGTTTCCACCGATGGATGTTGGCAATGGTAGCCCAATGGATGGGGCTGGACAACACCCATGCCAATAGCGTAGCCCCCATTCTGGTCAGTCGGAAACAAGGAAAACAAAAATCCACGTATATAAAAATGCTGGTACCGCCCGAATTGCAAAACTATTATACCGATGACTTCAACCTGAATTCCAAGGGACAGGCCACTCGTAAATTATCGGAATATGGGCTGATATGTATGGATGAATTTGACAAGGAAACCACCAAGAAGATGCCTTTATTAAAGAATCTGATGCAGATGGCAAGCCTGAGTTTCATCAAATCATATCAAAAGAGCTTCTCCAAACTGCCTCGAATCGCTTCGTTTGCCGGTACATCCAACCGCAAGGATATTCTGACCGATCCTTCGGGAAGCCGCCGTTTTATCTGTATCGAAGTGGAAGAGAAAATCAATACAGAAGATATCATACATTCACAAATCTATGCCCAGTTAAAAACAGAACTGTTGCGTGGGAAGCGTTATTGGTTTGACAGTGACGAAGAAGCGGAAATCAATCTCCATAACCGGGAATTTTACAGACAATCAACAGAAGAGAGCATATTTAATTGTTGTTTCCGGGCGGCACAACCTGATGAAACGTATATGGAACTGTCGGCAGCAGAAATATTCCTATGTATCAAGAAGCGCTATCCCCATGCATTAAAGCAGGCATCTCCGGCTAGTTTCAGTAAAGTATTGATGTCACTTGGAGTAGAAAGGATACATACGCGCACCGGCAATCTCTATCGGGTGATAGAAATGAGATAACTCCTTTCACACAAATGCGCTATAAATCAATATTTTACAGCGCATTTTGTGTGAAAGGAGTTTTTCTAAACTTTTCTTTCCGTACTATTTGGGGCTTTATTCTTAGTCAGCAAAGCTCAAGTCACATACCGGTATTCCGACCTGATACTTTCTCAAAGCATTCTCACTCATCTTCCGTTTCACCTTAGAAACGGGTACCAGATAATAGAGCATCGGATTATTCGGTTTCTGTCCGTATCCTATTAATACAAAATCAACTTTCTTCCTTCTCCGGTCAATCAATTCTTTCCGTGAGAATTTATAAGCACCACTTTCTGTAAAAGGATACCAAGTGCACATCACATTCACCGGCTTATCTGCTCTATTCACAAGAGTAAGAAAATTACCCTCACTTACCGTGCGACACTTTATCAAACCTCTCTCATTAATGAACTTGCAAATGAAGGAAGCAAAGGTGTTATTATTGGTATCCTTTACCTGTGCAAATGATATTGTCGGCAAGAAAAAGCATAAAAATATGCTCAACTTAAAATATTTACTCATTGTTGGACCACTATTTATAAATTAAATTGGTAGTCTTAACAATGGAGAGAAGAGATTTGTTCTAGTCTTTCTTACTAGAACAAATCTCTTCTCTTAACCTTTACGAATATTATACCATAGGTCCTCACCCCATAAAACCCACAATACACCCGTCATAAGTCCAAGAAATATAAATGCAATAAAAATTAACATTTTATTAGGACCAGAAGCATGTAATGGAACTGTTGCCGGCTCAACGACTGCAAATACAGGTTTAGCTTCCTGCACCTTAGCTCTAGCTACTTGCAATTGAGTTTCCACCTGACTGTACACTTGGTTAGCAATTGAAGTAGCATTTTGCAAACGTTCACTTTCTATTTTTACAGACTCTAGACTCATTCCCCGATTAGCATCCATAAATTTAGCATACCTCATTTGTGCATCATAATATTCTTGCTTCCTTTCATTACAAAGTTTTTCCAAATACTCACAATCCTCTTTTGCTTTTTTTATCCTGTAATTTGTTATATATTCCTGCAATTTGGCAACTGCAGTATCAGCTACTATTGCAGCCACCAAGGGATCTTGAAAAGTTACAATTATAGTAGTCATTTCTGACTTTTTATCAATCTCAGCTTTTAATGCTCCCCTCAAAAAATTTAATTTTCCTTCTTGTTTTGGAGTAAGATGAAATGGATTAATAGATGATTGAACAGAGTCTTGAGATTCTGTTTCAAATAATAAAGATTTCACTCCACTTATAGCTAAACTCGGAATTCTCATAATATAATTCCACCATGGACTTTTTTGTGTATCAATATAGTCAATAAGAGACTCTGAACGAACATCATCAAGTGTTTTTACACGGACATTAAATATCTCTAATAAAAAAGGACTTGATTTTATAATTTCGGGAAATAAGGTTACATTTAAAGCATCTTGTTCAATTCCAGCACTCAATCCACCTAATCCTAACATAGATGCCATTCCCGCCGCCATATTATTTCCTCCTGCTTTTCCTGATTCCGGTGAAAGAGTAACCTTAACTTGATATGTTTTAGGAATACTAAATGCTACAACCAATCCTAATATAGATCCTATACCAATGATTTTATAGAGCACTTTACGCTTTAACAATAACCGCTTTACTATAGCTGTGAAATCTATCTTTATTATTTCTTGCTCACTTCTTTCCATAATAGGGAATCTGTTTAATTATACAAAAAAAGAATTTGACATTACTAATCAATATCGTATTTTACTCTTTATTACTTCTATAATCTTATAAAAATATCTTAATGATAAAATCAATCTATTTGTGTAAATACTATTTTCTTTACATGCTTTTAAATGTTCTTTCATTATTAATATATTCGAGCTAATACCAGAAGTACTTGCCCCTCCAATACGCATAGTTACCATATCAATTGGTAAATATAATGTTTTTATTTTACCTACGAAAATAATCCGTAAAAGGAACTCAAAATCTGCAGCAATACGATAATCCGTTCTATATTTACCGTATTGATCAAAATATTTTTTTCTTAAATAAAAGGAAGGATGTGCTGGCATAAAACCTAAACGCATTAGATAAGGTCTAAATATTTTAGATGAGTAATACCTGATACATTTATGAAGATTATTTGGAGAAACAAAATGGACGTCACCATATACTGCATCTAATGTCTTGTCAGACAAAAATGATTGAGCAACAATCTGCAAAACAGAATCACTCGTAAAGAAATCATCGGAGTTCAATATACCAATCACATCACCACTAGCCATATCAATACCCTTATTCATTGCATCATAAAGACCTTTATCTTTTTCCGAAATATATTTAATCCGATCTCCAAATTGAGATTCATACATCTTCACAATATCAATTGTATTATCATTGGAAGCACCATCAACAATAATATATTCTATATTTTTATATGTTTGAGCCAAAACAGAAATAATAGTATCAGTCAGTGTTTCAGCACTATTATATGTTACAGTAATAAGCGATATCTTCATATACTATACTTTTTCATTCCATGCTTTATGATACAACTCTACGACCTGATCATACATTCGCTCCCATGAAAAACGCTGAGCGTTAATAATTCCTTTATTAATTATTTGAAGACGCATAGTATCGTCTTCTAAGATTTTTAAGCACCTATGTATCTCATCCACGGACAATTCGTGTATCAATAAGGAGTCATCTCCTATAATTTCAGGAATAGACGAAGCATTATATGCAATGACAGGACAACCTGCTTTTTGAGCTTCTAAAACAGGTATTCCAAAACCTTCATATTTAGATGGGTATAATAATACATATGCACAATTATAAAAAACATTTAGCTGTACATTATCAATTCTTCCTGTACAAAACACCCTAGTCATATCTTCAAAATGTTCTTTCAAAAAAGACTTTTCTTCATTAGAAAGAGGAGCACCTACAATAACTAAATTCAATTGAGAAGACGCAATAGCTTTAACCGCTAATGAAAAGTTTTTATATCCGTCTCTAGCTCCTACAAATAAAGCATAACTTCTAATAGGAAAAGGTAATTCATTCTTTTTTAAAGATAAAGCCGAAATTTTATAGTAATCATCAGAAACTCCATTATAGATTACCTTTATCTTTTTTTCATCAAATTCAGGTATAAAATGTAATAAGTCCTTTTTTGTTGCTTCTGATATACAAATTACATAGTCAGCTCGTTTTATCGCTCTTCTTTTTTGTAAGGAATGTACCCACTTTGATAACCCATAATTATAGTATTCATAAGTAAAGTCATGTACTGTAGTTATATTTATTGCTAAAGGATTAGATGAGGTACGATAATATGAAGAATGAAATATAAACTGTTCTTTTTCATTCGGCAAACGTAGATTTAAATATCTCACAAAAGGATTTCTCAAAATTCCTTTATTAATCATTTTATCTTCAATATATGATAACTTTGTAGAAAATATATTCTGATTATCATAATGAATACACGATATTAAAAAATGATCTCTAAATAAGCGAGAAAGTAGCTCATACCAAACGACTGAAATACCACCTGATTTTTGAAGAGAAAAAACAATATTATCAAGAATTATTTTCATCATAACTAACTTCTATTGATTTTTTACACAATAGTTTTTCAATGCTAAACAGTAAAAATGGAAATAATAAAAAATTATAGAATAACATTTTATTAACAATTGGAATACTATCTCGAAATAATTGAAAAGGTATTATACCGCAAATACAATAATAATATGTTTTAGTAAATAAAGTTCGTCCATTCAATCGCAAACTAGTTAAAAAAAAGCCAAGCAAAAATAAGACAAAACAACTACCTAAAATACCAAAATTAGCTATCAACGAAACTAATAAACTAGTAGCACCAAATGGATTATCATAATTAAGAGTTATTGGCTGAATAAATTCCGCTTTATTAGGAAATAATAGAGTAGGAACAAAATTCAAAAAAGAAGAAAAAAAATTATAGGGCATAGCAATAAGCGGTAATTCATTTGAAGAAAACATAGATTCCACACTTATCCAAGTAAAAACAGGCTCTGCAATACCGATATATAAAAAAGAATCTATAGAAAATCCACTATCTCCTAATCTCCAAATGCCAATAAATAAAAAAAACAATACAGCAATAAGCCCACCAACCAAAACTTTTTTAATAGAAATGACACCTTTATCCAAAAAATACAAAGTGCAAGTTACACATGGAATTAATATATACATTCTTGATCCCATACCAAGTAATATAATAGAAAATTCTACCAATGAAGAAACTAAGTAAAGGTCAATAAAATAATTTTTTACATTTAATTTACCTTTACTATAAATATATAGAAAAAGAAAAACCATATTGATAGTAGAAATAGTCCCCATAAACCCATCGTCATATTCCACTAAATATCCTTGAAATAAATTACCAGCATTAGCCATTATTGTATATTGTCCTAAGAAAAAAAAGGGTAATGAAATAATGAATAAGTCTCTACTACTTATTATTAAATCAATAGATGGTTTACTCCTCTCCTTCTTTATAAATTTAAGAGGCAAAAAACTACCTAAATAAAAAGAGATAAAAAATATTGTAACAATAATACAATAACTCAAAACATAATCAAAACTAAAATATTGATATACAGATTTCATACCAGGATAATCACCAAACGCTCCTTGCACTACAATCCATAGAGGCAACAATAAATAATAGATAAAGCCTATCAAGAAAAGAATATTATGATATAATCTTATTTTCATAGAGGAATTATTAATTTAGCACCATAAAAAGCGTAAATCATGGTATTTAACTGTACATTTTATTGCAAAATAAAAATACTGTAATTGTGCCAATAAATACATTAGCATTCCGCGAGTTTTCATATGAGTAAGACGTCCAAATTTCATCGCTTTAAAACGATTTAGTTTGCTATTAACCGAATCATCATAAAAGCCTAATGAATGATTCATTTGACTTGATAAAACAAATAATTCTCTATTCTCTCTACAATATTTATACATAAAATCATTATCCGTTTCATAAAACTTTAACTCTAAATTGTATCCTACGAATTTATGTTTCAAGTATTGACATCTAATAGCCATACCACTATTGATCGCAGTAATATGCTTAGCTGGAAGAATCCCTAAATTAGGTCTTTTCCAATAAATTCCCTTAACACCATAATTTTTTGATGGGCTAATTATCAAATTATGATGCTTAACTATAGGAAGAAATAAATTAATATCAGGATTTTCTGAGATTGCAATTAATAATTCCGAAAAATAGCCTTCAGGTATTATTGTATCATGATCAAAAATAAGCAATATATCATCATCATCACAATCCTGATATATTCTAGTATATATTTCAGATAATGAAGTATTACACCCATCATTTCCATAAATTTTATGAGAGACAAATGAGCTTAAGAAAGCTAATTCTACATCAGTAATCTTTATTGACGAATTATTCCATAATAGCAATTGAACTTCACTTGTAATTTCACTAATATAGTTCTTTATAGATAAAATTGTTTCTGAGTCAAATGCCTTCTTATTATATAACACTACTAATATTCTCAACATATATATTTAGTTATTTCATTTTACTTAAAACAAACCTTATTGGAGCGAGTAATAATTTCCCTAATTTATATTCTCTAGAATTTAATAATTGTAAATATTCAAAACTATCAAGAGGCGAATAGAAATATCTTTTATATAAAAGAGAGTGGTTTAGCCAAAGCTGTTTCCTTAAAAATTTATACTTAGTATCATCTAATTGTCTAGCCATAGATCTTTTCCTTATTCTATAATAAAATAGAATTTCATCTATTTGACAAACACTACATGTTGGATACCTTTCTAAAATTCCTAACCAAAAATCCCAATCTTCAAATCCATATTTCATATTTGTATTATATCCACCAACCATATTAAAACTATCACGATGATATAAAGCTGAACAAAAAATACAATTCACACCCAACATTTTCTCTAAAGAATATTTAGGCAATAGCCATTCTCCTGTTTGCTTACCAAACAGTTTAGCCCTACAATACACAATTTTCACTGTAGAGTCATTTGCAAAAGCATTTATAGCCCTCTCCAAATACGTTGGAGCTATTAAATCATCTGAGTCTAAAGGAAGAATATATTGCCCATTACTATTAACAATCCCATAATTTCTTGCAGCGCTCAAGCCTTTGTTTTCTTGTGAAAGATAGATAAAACGACTGTCTCTCTTTATATATTCTTGCGCTACTTGCTCTGTATTATCGTCAGAACCATCATTCACTATAATGCATTCCCAATATGGATAAGTTTGTGAACTTACACTATCTAATGTCTCTGCAAGATAATTCCCCTGATTGTAGCAAGGGATAATAACTGATATTAATGGAAAGTTATTCATCACAACTATACTTAATAAATTATCTTTCAATATTTAAGTTCTAAACACAAACTATATATTTAATATCATCATTAATCACTAAACAAAATATTCTCATTAAACTTCACGCTTAATTATAGACGAGTAGAATGTCTCCATATTATCAACTATCCTTGAGCATGTAAAATTTTGCAAAATAGTATAATAAGCCTCTAAACCTACTTTTGCCACTATCTCTGGAGATTCCATTAAACTATTTATTTTTTCTGAAATAGAATATACATCTTGAGGATTAACTAAAAAACCATTTACTCCATCTTTGATAATCTCTTTTCCTGATGTTCTCTCTGTAAAAATTAAAGTCTTTCCACGAGCCATCACTTCTAAAGCTACCATACTAAAATTCTCAAAATAAGTCGGAATACAAGCAAAAAAACAATTATCAATTTCTTTAGCGATTATTTCACGAGTACAATATCCTAAAAATTCAACTCGCTCCTTAAATTTAGAATCTACATTTTTTTTAGCAAGCTCAATATCTCCTCCTCCTATTAATCGTAACCTTAAATTTGGATACTTACTAGCACAGAGGTTAAATGCTTTAAGAAGTGAAAAACAACCTTTAGTTTCAACTAATTTACCAATAAATAGTATTGTATTATTATATAAAGCATCATTCTTCTTCAAGAAATCGTTTTCTATCGGATTATATATAATAGTCTTTCGCAAAAAATGTACTATAGAAAAACGATTTAAAATATACTGTAATGAATAGTTACTTACAGCAGAAACATAATCACATCTTTGGAAATGCTTTATATCATTTTGTTTTATATAAGATTTTACCTTTTTATCATTTTCCATCATAAATGTTAAAGACCCATGGACTCTTAAAATTGTAGGGACCTCAAATTTTATAAACTTTAAATTTCTTGCTTCTGAATTAAAAAGATAAAAATCAGCAAATTCTACAATATCAATTTTTTTGTCATGAATTATTTTTTTCATTTTTAATTCAATAAAAGATAATTCCTTTTGTACTAGAAATTTATTTAATCTAATCTTCCTAAGTACTCTATATATAAAATATTTAAGATTATTATCCCGATAGTTTAAATTATATCTAAACACGTGCACTCCATGAGAATTAGTGTATTCACATTTAACCTTTTCATATGGATAATAACCTATAATATATACATTATGACCCCTAGAAACTAATTCTTCCGCTACAATCTTTGTAACACTTCCAATTCCTCCTGCTTTATATGGGGGATATTCATCACAATAAAATAATATATTCATTTATTTAGAAAAGAAATATATTTATCAACAATGGAAGCCCAAGAAGCATTACCATTACTATACTTCATTTTAATATTATTCTCCATTTTCGATAATAATTTTTCATCTGATATTAGCTTTATAATAGCTTTATATAATTCATCTACATTACAAGGCTCTACAATCAGTCCTGTTTCATTATTTATAATTGTTTCTTCAAGAGCACCAACTCTAGTTCCAAGTACAACTTTACCCATTGTATAAGCTGTCATCACAACTCCACTTTGAGTTGCATCTGTATATGGACAAACAATAAATAAGGAATTATTAAATAAGTTAGCGGTCTCTTCCATACTAATATAACGATTTTTTAATTTTATATAGTTAAGATCTGCATATGGAGTATAATCAAAATACAATTGTCCACTTCCAGCTATTAGCAAATTTAAACCAGGATAATTATCATGAACTTTCTTAAATGCTTCTAACAAATACTCTATTCCTTTATATGGTGATATCCTACCATAAAAAAGTATATAAGGAAACAATTCAGTGCTTTTCTCTTTTAAAAATAACTTAATACAATCATAAGTTCCTAATTGATTAACTAAAATAGAAAATTTATCTATATGATAGCTTTTTGAGAAAAGTTCCTCCTGAGTTTTATTTAGTAAAATAAATTTTTTGCACATCCTCAACGCAAGAGCCTTTAAAACACTTTTTCTAAACTGATATTCACCTGAATGAGGAAAAGGATCATGAACCGTTAGAATAACATTTTTCAAACTATATAAAGGTAATTCACCTACATCAAATGGTAAGGTTGTCCATATGTAATCTGCATTAAATGCTTTTATAAATTTCCTTAGTTGGAAGATAAATTTTATCTTCTCAATAATTCCTCTTCGAGATAATGGCTTATTCAAGATATACATATCATTCAACTCCATAAAACTTGAATATAATGATAACTCATCATAATATATATCAGGAGTGAATATACCATATTGCGAATACTGTTGCTCTATATTAAACAATGTAGATTTCAGAGAATCAGGAGTTATAACTAAAATATAGATTACTGTATGACCTTGCCTCCTCAATTCTTTAATTAGTGGAAAGTCACAATCCGCAAAATAAGGTTTTGAATAATATACTATTTTCATACTTATTTTTTATTACATTTTACTTTCAATAACTCCAAGCATTCTCTTCACAAAATATCTCATTGATTTATCCAATAAAAATAAATTCACAGAAATAATAGATGCATATACGACTCCCGAAAGAGAAGCGTAATATATAAAATTTACTAATGTTCTATCTTGAAAAGACAAATCAAATATTTTTAAAATGACATTCGCACAGTACATACTAATAAAAATCACCAAAATATATTTAGTATATCTTTTTAAATATTCTAGGAAACATAATTTAAAACCATATTTATATAAAAAATAAGGCTTCCAACCAAGAATTATAATCACCTGACTTATAGCTACTCCTAATAAAATACCAAACAGTCCCCAATAATACCCTAATAAAACAGATAAACCAATATTCAATATCGACTCTACAATAGGTGCTGCAATATCCTGAAACATTCCATAAGCAGATATAAAAATATCAGATGTTCTTGTTAAAGAAATAAATGTTATAAACAACAATACAATAAAAGCAGAGTGTTCTAAAATATACGCCTCTCCGACCCATATAGTAATAAATAAATCTGCAGATTTATACGTTACATAGCAAATAATAGAAGCTAGCCACATTCTACATACAGTAAGTTCCCAAAAAACCTGCTTTATCTTCTTATTTTTTTTTTCTGCTACTAAATTACCAACTCCAGCACTGACACTATTAAATAGAGACTGCATCAATAAAGTAATCCCATTAATTATTAACAAATAATTTCCATAAATACCGACTAATGTTAAAGAGGTATAAGCATAAATAATAATAGGGCTTGTTTGCAATAGTACAAATCCTCCTATTTTATGAAAAAAGATTTGTTTTATTTTCATCACAATCTCTGGATATTTTCTTCTCAAATTCATACCTAGTTTTGTAGAAGTATGAAGCCATTTATATTCTTTTTTTATACTATAATTAAGTGTTATAGATGTTATTGTAGCCATTACAATCTCAATAACCATCCAATACAAATATCCATTATTCAAATAATAAATTGCAATCATTTGCAATAATACTTTAACAAAAATCCAACCTTGGATATGAATTGTATTCTTGTATTCCTTTTGATCTGCAGAAAAAACTATCTGCTTATAATTAACAAAATATCCCAACAAAGAAGAATAAAGAAAGACCCCAAATGAACCATAAGCATACCACAATGGAATATTAGCCTTTAAAAAAATTATAGGGAAAAAAAACATCATGATACAAGCTCCACCTATAACAAAATAAGCTACAATACGATATAGCCATCCTTGAACACTTACTATTTCATTTATTACATCAGTATTTTTATTGTATAAAGGCACATATAAAGTATACGCAACAGCTCCTCCTATACCTAACTCTGCAATATTTAGAAACCCTAACAAATTCTGGGCAGTTGTATTTAATCCTAACACTTCTACGCCTAAATAATCAAGGAAGACTTTCCGAGAAAAAAAACGAAGAATTAAATTTAACAGATAAAACAGTAATGCAATTTGAGCATTTTTTATACTTAATGATGTTCTATTAGCACTCTCCATAATCGTTATTTTACTTCTTGCTATCCACTATTTCAATATAGAATTCAGCCTACTACTTTACGTCCCTCAATAACTTTATCCATATACATATGCATCCCCGTCCAAACCGCTACATCCGCAATAAATAACAGTGTATTATTGACATAGCTAACCAATAGGATATTACTTAAACTAAACAAAAAAGAAATGAACAAAATAGTTATCATCGCTTTTCTGACAGTAAATCCCATGGCAAGAAATTTATGATGAATATGCGTTTTGTCCGGCAAAAAAGGACTTTTACCATTACGCACTCTGCGGATGACAACACGAATTACATCCAGACATGGAACCAATAATACGCTGAATGCAACCAATATGGCACCATTATAATTGAAATTCATCATTACATATTGGTTCATTGTATATTTAATTGTCAGAAAACTGAGAATAAAACCTAAAGTCAAGCTGCCGGTATCTCCCATGAATATCTTTTTGCCACGCTCTGCCTGACCAAAAACATTGTAATAAAAGAAAGGAAGTAACACACCGATAGTAGTAAAGGCTAAAAGACTGTATAACCAAAGTCCATTATATATAAATAAATTACCATATACAAACAGGGCGACAATACTAAGCCCGGAAGCCAAACCGTCTATACCATCAATTAAATTGATGGCGTTTGTAATAAATACAACTAGCAAAATAGACAAGGGTACTCCGAGGTATACAGGAATGGAATAAATACCAAACATCCCATAAAAATCATTCACATATAAACCTGCCAATGGGAACATAGCTGCCGCAAAAATCTGTACCAGAAACTTCTGACGCCAGCGTACTCCTACTAAATCATCGGCAATACCGACAATGAAAAGCAGGGTCAAACCGCTACACAACAATAAAAGTTCCGGAAATTGAGTGGTACCATCCATCCAGAAAAACCATCCCGCCTTCTTGCATAATGCTACCAAAAATGTAACAGCAAAAAGTATGGTGGGGAAAAAGCAAACTCCGCCCAAGCGCGAAATGGGACGTCTATGAACCTTTCTTCCATCAGGAAGATCAAACAATCCTTTCCTTCTCGAAATGATGATAATATTGGGAATAATAATACGTGCCAAACTGATAGCCAGCACGAAGCCTATTAAGATAATTATCAAATGATCCATCATAATTCAAATTATAAAACCAAAGAATAAGTATTCTCACTACGAGATAAATCATAATTCAAGCGACAGATATGATAATACCTACCATTACCCCATCTTTGCAAAATTACGTCCATTCTTTTAGTTTTTGTGTCTAGTTATTAAGTCTTTCTATATATCCTATGGGCATCTCTACACAAGCAAATCCCAATGCTGCAATGCGAACGGCAACCTTGGTTTTCCCGTCTACAGTAACCAACTCTCCTTGTAGTCCCGATAAAGGTCCTTTTATTACCCGCACTTTTTCACCGGGTATCAAAGAAGGATCGTTGAGTGAAATGGCACTGTCCGAATAATCGAGCATAAACCGGAATCGCTCCATTTGTTCATCGGGTATGACCAACGGCACACTTTCGCCACGATTCACCATATACCGATTCACCGAATATAATTCAAGCACTTTCTTCCGTTCCAAAGCATCTACATGAACAAATACAATCATAGGAATCAATACCCTGGATATTTTTTTCCGGCGGTCACTCCATTGATGAATTTCTTCTTGTATCGGAAGAAAATTTTCAATTCCCATAGTGTTTAGGCGAGCACTTGTTTTCTTCTCGTGATAAAGGCGAACGTACACAGCCAACCACTGCTTTGGGTAGGCTTCGCCGTTACCTGTCACAATAGCAGGTAAATCAAGCGCTTCTTTTTCTGAATTCATAAAACTCATAATTAGCATTTTAGTACATATCTATTATCATAAATTTAATAATAGACACATCCATGATACTAAGACAATGCAAATATAGCGTAATACTGCGTAATAAAACAGTTTTTTTTAATTCAATAGTTCGTTAAATTTTCCAGGCCCTAAGCGGCCCTGGCAGTAAATAAAA
>ERZ825137.735-NODE-735-length-45275-cov-41.402565_pt1 | contig 45275 bp, 40 predicted proteins | sample MGYA00519873_ERZ825137 | MGnify/ENA primary metagenome ERZ825137 (study PRJEB31778, sample SAMEA3449190) | human gut metagenome | biome: human gut; feature: human-associated habitat; material: faeces | place: United Kingdom | collected 2010/2012 ...
TAATATTGTAGTGAAATGTAAATTATAGGAAGCAATCTTTGGGCGAGAACTCGGATGTTGCTTCCTCTTTTGTTGAGATAATTGCAGGCATTGGCAGTAGGACAGGGCTTCATCGCTTACAAAATAGGGGGATTATGTAAAAGTAAATTGGTTATAACAGATGCACAACTGCCTTGATTGTGGTAAAATATTGAAATAAAGTTTCACGCAAGAAGGTGATCACCATGAAACAACACAAGTTTTTAAAAATAACAATTTCACTCATTCTCCTCGTTGCACTTATCACGGTTGCGAGCATCTTTTTGTCATACAATGTTTTGACGGTCAGGACATTTTCGTATGAGACGGACAAGGCTGTGGACCCGGTGCGGGCGGTAGTGATTTCGGATCTGCATGAGCACGAGTTTGGAAAGGATAATGTGAAGCTGGTGGAGAAGATTCGGGAGCAGGAGCCGGATATTATTCTGATGGTGGGGGATTTTGTGAATCAGGATTCGACGGAGTCGACGGTTGTGGTGAAGCTGGTGGAGCAGCTTAGTAAGCTGGCACCAGTGTGCTATTCACTTGGCAATCATGAGGAGTCTTATATGGCGAAGACGGACTGGAATTTTCCAACAGAGATTGAGAAGGCGGGAGCACATTTTCTGGATAAGGAGTATGTAGATGTGGATATTCGCGGGACGAAGCTGCGGATTGGGGGGATGTTTTCCTATGCATTTGGAGCGGATGGAAAGGATTCGGCGGCTGCGGCACCGGAGGATGTGAAGAATTTTCTGATGGATTTTCAGGATACGGAACGTTTGAAGATTATGATGGCGCACAGACCGGATTCCTTTATATTTGGAGATGCGGCGTCGGTGTGGGATGTGGATCTGGTTGTGAGCGGACATGACCACGGTGGACAGGTAGTCGTGCCATTTGCGGGGGGAGTGTTTGGCGGAGACCAGGGATATTTTCCAAAGTATGTGCATGGCATGTATGAAAAGGACCGGCTGCATCTGTTCGTGTCGAGTGGGCTTGGAAGCGCCAACGAGCCGTTGCCGAGGGTGAATAATCTGCCGGAGGTGGCTGTGGTGGAGATTGAAAAATCAACTCAAACTTGATTATGCGAAGCAGACATGCTGTATTATATAGGAAGAAAGACGAAATATCCTAGAAAGAATGAGGAGAAAAAATGAGAGTAGACGATGGATTTGTATTAAGAGAAATTGCAGGAGATTATGTGATTATCCCAACCGGTAAAACGGTGCTTGATTTTAACGGAATGATAACGGTCAATGAGGTGGGAGTTTCTATCTGGAAGATGCTGCAGGAGGAGACGACATTTGAAAATATTGTGAAGGGCATTTTGGATGAGTACGATGCCGATGAGGAGACCGTGAAGGCGGATGTGCAGGAATTTTTGGACCGCATTAAAGAGGCCGGGATATTGAAATAGAGGTGTATGAGAAAACGAGTCTCAATGTTTATTTTTTAAGATGGCTTCATATGTATAGTAGGAAAATTACCAAATCATATCAAATTTTTTAGATTATATATAAAAAAATCTACAAATTATACAAAATATAACATTTTTGGGATGATTTACCTATTGTATTTTCATCAAAAAACTTTAGAATATTTTAGAATAAATCTATTGCTAAAACTATGTTTTCGCATAGCAGTAGAAATAACCTATTAATCATACTCAATTTAAAGGGAAGGGAGAGGAAAGTATGAGAAAAAAATTTAAGAAACGGTTGCTCGGAATCATCCTTACCATCTTGATGGTGGTTAGCGTGATACCTGTGCAGCAAGTACAGCCCGTAAAAGCGGCAGATACGCAAATTATTTATCTTGAAATATCAGGAGGAGTAACAGGATGGACAAAGCCAGGTGTTCACGCGTTAGATGCCAATGATATGATAGTAAATAATTTGTTTGCGATGGATAAAGTTGCAGGCAGTGACAATATTTATAAGGCAAATATTGCTGCAAATGCTACAAAAGTAATTTTTACACCAAATAATACATGGGAAAAAGGAGAAACAGATACAGTTTCTATTGCAGATGCCAATGCAGATTTAACAACAACATATCCATGCTATAAGGTTACATCTTACCAATCTGGGTCAAAAAAATGTTGGAAAGCTACTTGGGCAACATACAGTGCGAGTGGCGAAGTAGATTTAACTGAAAGATTTTATGTTTCCACTAATTTGGTTGATTACATCAATGATGCTAGATTTGACCCAGGAAATAAAACGAGAGGATACAGTAACAACAATCAAGGAACAGTTGTTGATGGCTCAGAAAAAGGAGCAAATGTTTACAGTTATTTAGATGCTGCAATATCGGGAAGCCCATGGTATAATAGTTCTGGTCAAGATTCAAAAGAATGTCAATATACATATCCATTGTACTTTGGTAACATGTTCGATACCAAAAATAGATATGGACGCATGTTAAATGGAAGTTGGTATGGACTTAATAACTTTAGTGTGGGTGCCAATGTGGCTTTAGAAGAAACAGGCACAACTACAGGAAGTTCCTTTTATGGAGCAGCAGCACAAGGTTTAGTAGGTAAAAAACTGGTTAATGGGAAAATGGTAGATCCGAACAATGAAAATGTTGTTCTGCCTTATTTCTCTGGGGAAGAGATTCATCCATATAATACAGATAGAGAAATTGATAAAAACAAGAATTTATCTGAATATTACAATAATTTACAGTTCCCATTCAAGCAGACAATGGATAAGAATGGCGTAATCACATACTCTTATGATTCGGGAAGTGATTATGCTGTATATTATGATTTTGATAATAATAGTTTCTATGAAAGTAATCAATATATTCAAAATGGAACAACAAATGATTCAACAGCACCAACTAAAGGATTCTATCCATTGAACAAACCAGGAGATTCTCGTGAAGCTGTAAATATGGGATTTGGTACTGAATTTACGATTCCATTTACATTATCAAAAGATGGAAAAATCAATGGTCAGGACATAACATTTAACTTCACTGGTGATGATGATGTGTGGGTATTCATTGATGACTACCTTGTTTTAGACATGGGTGGTGCACATAGAATGGCAAGCGGAACAATTGACTTCGCAAAGAAAAATGTAACAGTTGAACGCGCATTTACACCAGATAAGTCCACAACGGCTGCTTGGAAAGATGGAGCTACTCGTGCAAATCAGACATCAACGGAAAGTTTAAAGACATTTGCAGATATTGAAACAGACAATGGAAAGACTTTTGCAGATATCATGGCAGATGATTCAAAAGTACATACACTGAAGATGTTCTACATGGAACGTGGTATGATCGATTCCAATATGTCTGTAAGCTTTAACTTCTCACCTATTCCATCAGGTTTAACACTTAGGAAAGACGTTAACACTGCATCAGTAAATGATGGATTAAAGTCAGTTGTAGAGACAAAAGATAATTTTGATTTTACAGTTACAGATACAGATACAAGAACAGAATACACTTATGAAAAAGACTATGATGGTACAAGAACAGAAAAAAAGACTACAACAAACGGAGTTGTAGAAGGACTTGCTGATAATGTATACGCAAAGAACTTTGCATATAAAGATGCAGATTCAGATGGTAATAAAGGCTTAAAAATTGGTACAGACTTTACAATTACAGAGACAGAAAATCCCAATTATGATACTAGATGGTTTGTTACGGATATTTCAACTGGAAAAACCATAGATAAAAAAGAGGGACGGACTTCAAAATTCACATTAGGAAATGCTTCATCTGGTTTGACAAAAGTAAATTACAACGTTAACTTTGTAAATACACCAAAGGTAGGTACTGTGAATATAACCAAGGCATGGAATGGTACTGTTCCGGAAACACTGAAAGAAGAAGCTTTCCCATTCAAGGTGGAAGTTGATTTGGATGGTGCAGCTAAAAAAGATGAATATTCGACATATGCTTTGAAATATACTGTAGATGGAAATGAATTTTATACCGACGCAGATGGTAACTTTAAATTAAAGTGTGATCAGATAGCTGCTTTTGAAGGTATTCCGACAGGAGCAACAGTTAAAGTAACAGAAACAAAGACTACTGATGATAAGTCATGGGTAGTAAGTGGATCTTACGTAGCAGAGAGTAAGCCAGTTGAAGAAAAATCTAATGAAACTTTAAAGATTACCAATGCCACCAAGACTAAAACTTTGAATAAAGTGATTTATGTTGAAACAGGAAAAGATACAAAATATAAACCAGCTGAGGTTGAAACAGGCTATACTGTTTCTAAGGTGTCCGATGGACTGACTTATTCAGACAACAACGGTTTCAAAGGTGAAGAGCCAAACAAATCATATACAGCTAATTATACAGGATATAACAGTGATGGAGCAATAGTAAATGGTACGATTACTGTACTTACATATCAGGCAACCAATAAGGTTTATGTATTTGATTACGGTTTAGAGTCAAACATTGCAGAACCGAATGCAAATGGGGATGGCTTATTCCAGGGTGGTACATTCTACAATAAAAATGCTGCAGGTGATATGGAGACAACTGCTAAGTTAGGAGCAATCACTCCAGCACAGGACAATACACAAACTGAAATTAGCGGTTCTGATATTGCAATTAATAGAGATGAAACAGCAGCAAGCCCAGTAACATTCAAGCCTATTGCGTTCATGGATAAGGATGAGAATTACACTTATACAGCAGATATAACAAAGAATGATAAAACACTTAACAGTGATAATCCAGAAACTGGTACAACCGTAACTGGTACAATCAAGACAATGCCGGCAAACGTTGTTTACTATGAAGATGACTTCAATGCAGATTCAAAAAATGAAAATGGAACAGCAAAGATTGTTTACACTGGAACAACAGATACAGAAGGAACACCACCTGATGTAGATTTAACACAGAGCAATGGACAGACAGAACAGTATGGACATGATGATGCGTATACGACAGGAACGGGTGACAGTAATGGAACATCTACAAAGATGACAGAAGGTGCAAAAGCAACATTTACATTTACTGGAACTGGATTTGATGTGATTGCACGTACAACAAGCAAGACAGCAGGTATTACATACATTGTTTCAAAGAAGGTAGATGACTCATGGACAGCTGTATCAGTAGGAGCGGTTGATACCTACTATGCAAATGGAGATCTCTATCAGATTCCTGTAATCCACAAGGATTTGGGAGAAAAAAATACTTATAAAGTTACATTGAGAGCAACTAAGAGCGATGTAGCAAGTGTAATATATCTGGATGGTATCCGCATTTATAACCCATTAGGAAAAGCAGGTAATGAAAACTATATAGATAACGAAGAGGGTGCAACATTTGTAAAGGTTTCGGATCTTGTTCTTGGAAACGGAAAAGTGACGGAAACAGGAGGAATTGACGGAGCGATTACAAACCAGGTTATTGATGGTTCAAAGGCTGCAATCTTAGGATATGATGGGGATGGAGGTCTGTCTGCACTTGGTTACACGATAGTAGAAGATAATACAAACGGAAGTAACGGCGCTGAAACCAGTGATTCAATTCTTCAGTATTTACAGGCAGGACCGAATAATGAGGTATACTTAGATGATTCAGCAGCTGTTGCATTTGTTGCAAAAGCAGATAGCAACGAAGCCAACAGGACCATTCAGGTTGAAGCAAAACTGGCAGATCTTGGACAGTATAAAGGACAAGATCCTGAACCGAGTGAAGGAATGGAGCTGAGGGTACTTGGGGCAGATGGAACAGAAAATTTAGTAGCTAAGGTTACATCATCTACAGCAATGTATTATTCCATTGATTTAAAAAAGTGTATTGATCTTGGAAATGACCAGTATCTGGTTGTTATTGTTGGAAATTCAGATTACGAACTAGGTGGAACCCATTGTATTTCATTTACAAATATCAAGTATAAAGGCTATGAATTCAGCAGCCCATATGAAAATGATGCAGCAAAAAAATATATCGATATGACTGTCTTTGATGCTGACCGTACAAAGTTTGCAAGCATAGATTTCCCATCCGTGCATAAAAACGTATGGAGCAATTACAAATGTTCAGTGACGCTGAATGAAAACGTATTTGGAGATGCAGCACCGAAATTCAAGCTGTATTATAAGAATACAAAAGGTGTAAAGCAGGCAATATCAGTAACTGCACAGAGAACACAAGATAATCCAAATAAATATGATCTGAGATTCAGAGCACCGAATGCAATTGGAAACTTCGCGGTTGAATTACACTATGTAGTTAACGGAAAAGAATCAGATGATTATATAGCAACAACGATGACAGTTAAAAGATAAGGAGGCAATAAAATGAAAAAACCATATAATAAACCGATGATTATGGTGGAAGTATTCAGCTTATCTGAAAACATTGCATCATGTACTCCGGGGCTGATGAATAATTTGAATATAACAGAAAAGGCATTGAGAGATATGGGACTTTTTACCCCAGATGAAAATTGTGAGCAAGTGGTTACAGATGGTAAAACGATTCCATGGGACAGTGAGTTGCTTTGTTACCATACTTCAGCAAAAGGAAGTGTGATTTTCTCATCATAAAAAAATAAAAATAGTGGGAGCATAATTTGCTCTCGCTATTTTTTGATTAAGGAGATTTATGTATCAATACATTTTTAATATTGCACAATTAAATATAGTCATACATACACCCGTATCTATTAACTTTCAATCTTGCATGGAACCTTTTCGAATGGAATTAGAAAAAGTAGAGCCGATACATGTTGTATATCAGATTATGAATTTATGGGAGGATTATGAGAATGATTCAGAGTGTAATAAAAAAGATTTTGCCGTAAAAAAGATAAACAATAAATTTGTTCGTATTTATCCTGCAAAAGTAGCAAACAGCATGAAGAAAATTTTGATATATTCAGAAGAAAAAAATAAAATGATAATACAATATCCAATGCAGAAAGACGTATTCTTATTTGAACATTCAAATATTTGGAATTATATGGCTTTTGAAAATCCATTATTATATTATCAGGCGTTTCTCCTCCATTCCTCCTTCATATCCTGGCAAAACAACGGCATCCTGTTCACAGCACCATCCGGAACAGGCAAATCCACTCAGGCTGACCTATGGAAGAAATATGAGGATGCAGATATCTATAATGGAGACCGAACGATTATAAGGAAAATAGATGGCAAATATTACGGTTTTGGCTCGCCTTACGCCGGTTCATCTGGCATATATCGAAATGAGTCGGCACCAATTAAGGCGATTGTTGTAATAGAGCAGGGACCGGATAACGTAATTCGCAGATTACATGGGCGAGAAGCATTTCTTCCGTTGTTCCGTGAAACATTGATGAATACATGGAATAAAGAGTATATGGAAAAGATGACAGATCTTTTGATGGATGCAGCGTGTCAGATTCCTGTCTATCATCTCTCCTGTCGCCCGGATCAGGACGCAGTAAATACGGTGAAAAACGAGATTTTAAAAGAGTTATAAGATAACAATAAAACAAAGAATGCAGATTAGTGAGGGTGGAGTGCACTCTCACTATTCTAGGTTTAAGGAGATTTTGAGGGATAGGTTGTAATTTATTGGAAGATAGTTTATAGTAAAAGATAAAAAGATGAGAAAATGGAGGGCACTATGAAACAGAAAAAGAAATTAGGGATTATAATTGCTGTTGCAATAGCTATAATAGTGGTGGGAGTTGTAATACTTTTTGCATTAAAGGCAGATAAGAGTTCTTCACAGAAAGAAACAAAAGAAACCAACGAATATGAAATTGTTAAACCTGGAAAGGATACACTGGATGTTAGTAAGATTCAGGGTTATTCAGCTAAAGTAGGAGACTCTGACAAGAACGATGATTCTAAGGAAACTGAAAAAGCAGAGCAAATCGTTCTTTCCGATTCGAACCTCACGGTTGAGTCCATCGGTGCTTATTCCGGTTCTTTTATAGAAGATGGAAGTGACGAGGCGACAAAGAACGTAACAGCGATGCTGATTACGAACAATTCTGATCAGATGCTTCAGGTGGCGCTGATTGATTTTCAGGTAAATAGCAATGAGACGGCGAGTTTTAAGGTGACGAATCTTCCGGCAGGAACTTCTACGCTGGTACTTGAGAGCAATAAGCGGGAGTTTTCAGATAAAGATACTTATACATATGGCAATGCGGCTACGGGATATATGGATCAGCCGACGCTCGAAGAGGATAAGGTAGAGTTAAAGACAGAGAATGGAAAGATTACGCTGAAGAATAAGACGGACAAAGAGCTTAAGACTGTTTATGTATATTATAAGTATATGCAGATTGGCGGTGCTTATCTTGGAGGAATTACTTACCGTACACCATTTGAAAATGTGGGTGCAGGCAAGGAAGCTGAGGCAGTTGCGGCACATTTTAATCCGGACAGCAGTCAGATTATGGGAGTACAGATACTTGAGAATTAAAAGAGATTGGGGAATAAGTTCATGAAGAAACAACAAGCACCAATGCAGGCGCAGCTTAGAAAATATCTGTATCAGAAGGCGGCACACAATAAAGTGCCGCTTTCCGGTACATTTGAATTGACACCGAGATGCAATATGAATTGCAGGATGTGTTACATTCGAATGAGTGAAGCAGAGATGCGGGCGAGGGGAAGAGAGTATACAGCAGAAGAATGGATTGAGATGGGAAAAGCCTGTGCAAAAGAGGGAATGCTCTTCTTGCTGCTGACTGGCGGGGAACCATTTCTTAGAAAAGATTTTAGACAGATTTATACAGAGTTAAAGAAGCTGGGGCTACTCATCTCGATTAATACGAATGCGACATTGATTGATGAGGAGACCGTGGAGTGGTTAAAGAAGGATCCGCCGATGAAGGTGAATGTGACACTTTATGGTGGTGGAAATGAGACTTATAAAAAGCTGTGTGGACATCCAACCGGATATGATGCAGCTACGAAGGCGATTGATCTGATGCACGATGCGGGCATTTTTTTGAATATCAATGCGAGCTTTACAAAGTACAATCTGGATGATATGGAGGATATCTTTGCATTTGGCAAGAGAAGGGAGATCCAGGTGAATGCGGCGACTTATATGTTTCCGCCGGTACGTAGTGCGAAGGACGGCGTGACGGATGATGCGGTGCGTTTTACAGCAGAAGAGGCTGGAAGAGCGAGAGCGATGGCGGATAAGTACCGCCTGTCTAAGGAGGAGTTTGAGATTCGATTGAAGGCACTCCATGAAGGAAGAGATGACTTTATGGGCGGTGAGGAAGAGTGTGAGCGTACTCCGGATGAGAAGATGGGATGTATGGCGGGACGGTCGTCGTTCTGGATGACATGGGACGGACGAATGACGCCTTGTGGCATGATGAATGAGCCGGTGGCCAGACCATTTGAGATTGGTTTTTCGGATGCATGGAAGTCAATCTATCAGGCGACGGATGAGATTTTGCTGCCATCTGAATGCAAGAACTGCAAGAAGCGTTTTGCGTGTATGATGTGCGGGGCGCTTACGATTGCGGAAGGTGGCGGATGCAGTTATAAGAAGCCGGAGTATTTGTGCCGGCAGACAGAGGTGTTCCTAGAAGAGATGGAGAAAGAATACCAGAAACAGGAAAAAGGGGTACGATGACGAATACACAAAAAGAGCTGTTACAGGCACTTCGGTGCTTTATGCAGGGGGATGAGGAATACCATCTTCCGGAAAGGTTTTCACAGCTAAAGGAGCTGTGTGACCTTGCTGCGATGCATAAGATTTTAGCAATTATATATGAGATGATCCGGAGAGATGCGGTGCTTCTTTTAGAGGAGAATGCGCCACTTGCTGCGAAGTGGAAGAAGAGTGCGATTGCGGAGGTGATGCTGCAGGTGCAAAGGACGGCTGGTTTTCTGGAGCTGTATCAGAAGCTTCAGAAGGAAGGAGTACATCCGCTGGTTGTGAAGGGGCTGATTTGCCGGTCTTTTTATAAAAAGCCGGACTTTCGGATATCAGCGGATGAAGATCTGCTGCTTAGAAAGGAAGAGTTTGAGACATTTGACCGCATTTTGTTAGAGGAAGGATATAAGAGGCAGGAGCTGGATCCTAAGGATCTGCCGTATGAGATTCCATATCTGAATCCGAGAAATCAGGTATACATAGAGCTTCACTTTTCGTTGTTTGCAGAAGGCGAGGGTGCATATGGTCATCTGAATCAGGAATTTGCAGGGGCGTTTGACCGATGCATTTGTGAGCAGATTGAGGGAGTGGATATTAAGACACTTTCGCCGACGGACCATATGTTTTATCTGATCTGCCATAGCTTTAAGCATTTTTTACATAGTGGATTTGGGATCAGACAGGTCTGTGATATGGTGATGATGGCAAAGCATTACACGACGCGGATTGACTGGAGAGAGATTCAGGATAAGCTTGCACAGCTTCGGATGGATACATTTTTCAGTGCTCTGGCAAAGATTGGCAGAGAGTATCTGGGATGCTCCTGGGAGAAAACCGGATATGTGGATTATACGCAGGAACGTGTAGACTGTATGCCGCTTCTTGTGGATCTGCTGGAAGGCGGTGTGTATGGCGGGAGCACGATGGCGAGAAGGCACAGCGCGAATATGACGCTGGAAGCTGCTAGGAGAGGCAAAAAGGCGACGTCATCGTCGGTTTGGTCATCGTTGTTTCCGGGTGTTTCTTATATGAAGGGGCGTTATGTGTGGCTCTGTAAGTATCCGTGGCTGCTTCCGGCGGCATGGGTGATGCGGCTGTTTGGATATGCGGCAGACAGGAAGCATACAGAGGATCAGAGTAGTTTAGAGATTGGAAAGAAACGTGTGGAACTTCTTCGGAAGTATCATGTGATAGATTAGGGGACAGATATATGAAGGTGATAGATACAAGAGAATATGTGTCGGTTCTGAAGCAATTGACGGATGAGGGACGGGAAGTCAGCATGCGGATTGCAGGGAATAGTATGGCGCCATTTCTGATTCATGAGCGTGATACGATCTTCTTTAGGAAGCCGGAGGCAAAACTGAAGAAGGGCGATATGGTGTTCTTTAAAAGAAGAAACGGACAGTATATCATGCACAGGATTCACCATGTGAAGCCGGATGGGTATTATATCGTGGGTGATGCGCAGTGTATGATCGAGGGACCGGTTGAAGAAGAGCAGATCTTTGCGGTTGTGACGAAAGTCATAAGAAAGGGAAAGACGATACAGCCGGGGGACTTCTGGTGGGAGTTCTTTCGTCATGTGTGGCTGCATATGATTCCGCTTCGAAGACCGGTGATGGCTCTTTATACGAAGCTTCTTTTTAGAGGAGGCAGATCATGAGAGAGAAAAAGACGCAGTTTGAATCGGTCAGAATATTAAAGAAACGATGGAAAGATGGTACATTTTCGGAGATTTTAGAGGACTGGAGATGGATTCTTGGGTATAGCGCAAGGTATAAGGGAGCGATTCTGTTTTATGTTGTGCTTGGAATCTTAAGTACGTCGTTTGGACTTGCGAGCAGTGTGGCGGGTAAGTATCTGATTGATATCATTACGGGTTATCAGACGAGTAAGCTTGCAGTGCTGTTTCTTGTGATGGTTGGCGGACAGGTGTTCAGTCTGTTGTTTGAGAGCCTGATTAACCGGGTTTCCACGAAGCTTAGTATTGATATTAACAATGATATTCAGGCGGATATTTTTGATAAGATTATTGATGCGGACTGGATGGAGATCAGTAAGTATAGCAATGGAGACATTCTGAATCGTTTTAATGGCGATATTCGTACGATCAGCAGCAATGCCATCAGCTGGCTTCCGACTATTATCATCGCACTTTATAAGCTGGTGGCGACATTTATGGTCATCCTGCATTATGACTGGGTGATGGCTCTGATTGCGCTTGGCAGTGCGCCGTTTCTTCTGCTGCTGTCACGGACGGTGCTGAAGAAGCAGAGGGACTTTAGCCAGAAGGTGCTCGAGACGAGCAGTAAGCTGATGGGATTTGAGGTCGAGACGTTTTATAACTTTGATACGATCAAATCTTTTGGTATTGCGCCGCATTATAGTAAGAAGATGAGATGGTGGCAGAAGCGGTTTCGGGATGACAGCCTGAAGTATAATTATTTTACGATTAAGACGAATGTAGTTCTGCAGGGAATTGGAATGGTCGTGCAGTTTATTGCATTTGGATATTGTCTGTTCCGGTTGTGGACGCATGATATTACATATGGTACGATGACATTGTTTTTGCAGCAGAGAAGCAATCTGTCGGCGGCATTTAATAATCTGGTGACGATTGTTCCGACATTTTTAAATAGTTCAGTATCGGCGCACCGTATTCGTGAGCTTGTGGAGCTTCCGAAGGAAGTACATATTACAGAGAGTTCGGTGCTTGATGCGTATGCGGCAGATGGATTTTCCATTTCTTTGCGGGATGTGGATTTTTCTTATGTGAAGGAAGAGCGTGTGATCACAGATTCTTCGTTTGAGGCAAAGCCGGGTGAGATTGTTGCACTGGTGGGTCCTTCCGGAGAGGGTAAGACAACATTAATCCGTATGTTTCTGGGGCTGATTCATCCGCAGAGCGGGCAGGCAGTGATGTCTGCGGCAGGCGGCATGGAAGTGGTACTAAATGCAGAGACGAGACACCTGTTTGCATATGTTCCGCAGGGCAATACGATTCTGTCGGGAACCATCGCAGAGAATCTGCGGATGGTAAAGGAAGATGCGACAGAGGAAGAGATGATAGAAGCATTGGAGATTGCGTGTGCGTGGGACTTTGTGAAAAAACGTCCGGACACGATAAATAGCAATGTGGGCGAGCGTGGCCGTGGACTGTCGGAAGGGCAGGCACAGAGGCTGTCGATTGCAAGGGCACTCTTAAGAGATGCGCCGGTGCTGCTGTTGGATGAGGCTACTTCCGCACTGGATGTGGAGACGGAGCGCAGAGTGCTTCGCAATATTATGACACAGAAACCAAACAAAACATGTATTGTTACAACGCACAGACCAAGTGTGTTAAATATGTGCAGACGGGTATACCGTGTGATGGATACCAGGGTGACAGAGCTTTCGGAAGAGGAAGCTGCAAAAATGGCAATGGATTTTTAAGGTAGAGAGTGGTAAAATGATTGATATACATACGCATATCCTGCCGGGGATGGATGATGGAGCAGTAGATATTTTAGATACGATAGAGATGGCAAGGCTGGCTGCTATGAGCGGAGTAACAGAAATTGTGGCAACACCGCATTTTAATATTCCGGGACTGTATGATAATGCATTTGGAGAGCATTATGTGAATACGTTTAATCAGGCCGCAAGGGCGATTAAGGAAGAGAAGATTCCAATCAGGCTTTTTCCGGGGATGGAGGCATTTTCTACAGAGGATCTGCCACGGCAGATGGCAGATGGAAAGGTAATGACGATCAATCAGAGCCATTATATTCTGATGGAGTTTGCATTTGATGAGGATCCGGACTTTGCAACGAGGATTCTTGGTAAGGTAAGGGAAGTTGGTGCAAAGCCTGTGATTGCGCATGCGGAGCGTTATTATTTTGTGCAGGATGATCCGCAGATTGTATATCAGTGGAGGAAGAAGGGATATGCCATTCAGGTCAATAAGGGAAGTTTTCTTGGACGGTTTGGTGAGTCGGCAAGGGAGACATCATACCGCCTGCTTCATCACCATCTGGTATCGGTTGTGGCAAGTGATGCACACAGCGCGGTGGAGCGGACGCCTTTTTTGATGGATGCGTATGAAGCACTTAGTGAATGTTGTTCAAAGCGGCATCTGGATGTGCTGTTTCGAGACAATCCCGGCAGAATCTGTCAGGATAAGCCGGTACTTGAATTGGAGCCGCTTCCATTTTTACCATACTATTATGATTAAAGGAGAAAACATGATTAGATTGAGAAGAGCCATATGTCTGATATTTGTGTTGGCATGTGCGGTATTCGCTGGATTTTTAATAAAGGAAAAGATGGTGGAAGACCATGTGCCTCCGGTGATTACCTGTAGTGATGATGAGCTTGTACTCAGTGTCAATGAGAATCAGGAAGAGGCACTGATGAAGGGAATTAAGGCTACGGATAACAGGGATGGGGATTTGACGAAGGAAGTTCGTATTTCTTCTATCTCTCATTTTATTTCGGGTAATGAACGCACGGTCACTTATGTCGTTTTTGATAAATCGAACCAGATGGGAACGTTAAAAAGAACGGTGAAATATAATGATTATACGCCACCACGGATTAAGATGCTTCATGCACCAAGATGTAGCGCGGCAGAAGTGGCGAATACAGACTTTGTATCTTATCTGAGTGCAACAGACTGTCTCGATGGAGACCTGACCAGCCAGGTGAAGCTTTCAATGAATGACAGCCTGTATAATCCGCAGCCGGGAGATTATCCGGTTACGGCACAGGTAAGCAACAGTGCGGGAGATGTCTGTTCGGTATCGTTTGAGATTACGATTACGGATAATGAGAATGAAAGTATAAAGCAATATCCGGCGTTATCGGAGTATATTGTTTATACAACTGTTGGAAATATGATAGATCCGATGTGTTATGTGGTCGGACTGGAACAGAATGGGCTGATTACACAGTATAATGAAGATCCCAGTGTTATGGAGTCGATTAGTGTGAATTCGAAGGTGGATTACAATGAGCCTGGAGTATATCCGGTAGAATTTTCGTATACCGGAGATGGAATTCCGACGGCTGTGACAAAGATGTTTGTAGTTGTGGAGGGAAATGAAGATGGAAAATAATCGGGAGAATGCATCCGCACAGACGGAGACAGAATTTGAACCGATTTCATTGGTTTGTGATATTTTAAAAAACTGGTGGGTCATCCTGTTTGGAGCGCTGGCCGGTGCAATGCTTTTTTATGTGGCAAGCAGCATGATATATGTTCCGAATTATCGTACACAGGCAACATTTGTTATCACATCCAGAGAGAATGCCAATGCATACAATAATCTTTCTTCTGCCAATTCGATGGCAGAAACATTCCAGAAGATTCTGGAAAGTACGATTATGAAGAAGACAATCTGTGAAAAATTGGATATGGATAAGCTTGATGCGGATATCAGTGCCAATGTTGTAAAGGGAACGAATATGCTGACCCTTTCTGTTACTGCACATTCGCCAAAGGATTCGATTGATATTATCAAAACGGTGATGGACAACTACACCAGCATTTCTTATTATACAGTTGGAACGACAGTGCTTGATGTTTTGGAAGATCCGAAGATTCCGTATGCACCGGTCAATCCACCACAGAACGGTGAGATGGCAAAGAAGGGATTCTTCCTGGGAATGGCTGTCTGCATACTGTTATTTGCTATCTGGTCTTATATGCATAATACGGTGAAGCAGGAAAGAGAAGTAGAGAAAAAGCTCGATGCCAGAAGTCTTGGAGCGATTAGTTATGAATGGAAGTATAAGACGATAAAGGAATGGATCAAGCACCGGAAGAAGGCAGTTCTGGTGGATAATCCTCTGGCAAGCTTCCGGTTCGTGGAAAGCTTTAAGATGCTTGCGGCCAGGGTGGAATACCATATGTCAAAGATCAACGGTAAGATCCTGGTAGTTACGAGTGTCTGTGAGAATGAAGGAAAGTCATCCGTGGCAGGGAATCTTGCAATCACACTTGCGAAAAAAGGCAAGAGAGTCATTTTGATTGATGGCGATATCAGATGCCCTGCACAGTATCTGTTATTGGGAATGAGTCCGAAAAAAGAAAATGAGCTTGGAGAGTTCTTAAATGGCAGAACAGGTGCCAATAACATTTTGTTAAATACGGAGCGTAAGCGGCTTGGATTTATAGGTGGAAAGGTGTCCTATTCTGCTTCTACAGAGATGCTTGGAAACAGACAGCTTCCGGTTCTTATAGAAGCCTGCAGTAAGATTGTGGATTACGTCATTATCGATACCCCACCATCTGGAATGATTGGAGATGCACAGATTTTTGCACAGCATGCAGATGCCGTAATGGTCGTTGCCAGACAGAACGTTACACTTGCAGAAGATATCAACGAGATGATGGATGATTTCCGTGACAATCATACCAAGGTACTTGGAGTTGTTTTAAATGGTGTCATGACGTTTCAGAGTATCGCGGACAGCCCGGTGGGAGATCATTACAGCAGGTACAGCAGATATGGGCGATATGGACGTTATGGGAAATATACGAATAATAAAGAGGTATAGCAGACATGGATGAGATGAGAGAAAAATCTGGGAAGGAGCAACAGGGTGAAATCGAGAAGATTGATCTGATTGAATTCCTTCGTAGTTTCCAATATGGAATCAAGAAAATGTGGTGGCTGGTTTTGGTTCTCGCATTGATTTTTGGACTGAATAGTTATATCAAAGCAAGAAAGAATTATACCCCTGTCTATACGGCATCAGCGACGGTGGCAGTAACGACAATTGATGGAAGTCCGGCTTACCAGAACAATGCGTCTGCACAGCAGATGGCGGATGTTTTCCCATACATACTGACAAGTGGTGTGCTAAAAGATGTGGTAGCAAAGGATATGAAGCTGGACTCTGTTCCAGGATCCATTTCTGTTAAGGCGGAAGAGGGAACGAATATGCTTACGATATCTGTTTCCGGTACGAATGCAGAACTTTCCTATAAGACATTAAAGTCAGTCATTAAAAATTATCCGGAAGTGGCACAGTTCGTACTTGGAAATACGACTCTGAAGATCCTGGATGAAACAGGTGTTCCGGATGATACGACAAAGCAGGGAGTCATTTCTTCTTCCTGGAAGAGAGGGGCACTTAAGGGTGCCATTATTGGTCTTGTGATTCTGTCTCTTTATGTACTTACCAGACGTACCGTGAAGACAGGTAAGGAGATTAAGACCCATTTGAATCTGGTTGATCTTGGAACATTGCCGGAAGTACATGTAAAGAAGAGAAATAAAGAAAGTTTTTATAATTCAGTCAATGTATTAAATAAAAGAATTCCGCAGGGATATCTGGAAGCGTTCAGAAAGGTCGGAATTAAGGTAATGAAACAGATGGAGGAAGAGGAGTTTAAGACGCTTTTGGTCACCAGCTCTGTGCCGGAAGAAGGAAAGACGGCATTTTCTGTGAATCTGGCAATCATAGAGGCAAAACTAGGGAAAAATGTCATACTTGTAGATTGTGATATGAGAAGACCATCTGTTGCAAAAGCCATGAATCAGGAAGGAGAATTTCCCGGACTTCAGGCGGTGCTTCAAGGTAAGGTGAAGATCAGTGAAGCAATGACAACGGTAGAACTTGAGAAGTGCCCGGGATCTTTGCAGATTCTGTATGGCAAAACGACAGAAGGAAGTTCTTCCGACCTGCTTGAGAGTAAGCAGATGGAGAGACTCATTTCCATTTTAAAGAAGAAAGCAGACCTTGTAATATTTGATACGGCTCCTTCTGAGATGCTTGCAGATGCGCCGGTACTTGCAAGATATCTGGATGCTGCAGTCTATGTGATCCGCTATGATTATGCAAAGATGCGCCAGATTCGTATGGGTGTGGAGAACATTTCGATGAGTGGAATCCATATGCTGGGTTATGTATTAAACCGCGACCGCTCTACGGGTGGTGGATATGGATATGGTTATGGATACTATGGACGCTATCGTTATGGAAGATATGGAAGATATGGTCGTTATGGCGGATATAGACATTACAGCCGCTATGAAAAACAGTTTGATGAACCGGAAGAAGAGACAGGTGCGGTAAATCAAAAAGAGGTATTTACAGAGACGAAAGAGAACTGATTGCAAAATCTTTCAAGCTGCATATCATATAGAGAAAATTGCCAGATCATGTAAATTGTGATAAAATATGAAACTAGAGTGAAAAACTATAGAATTTGAGATGACGAAAAGAAACGAGTTGAGTATGAGGAGAAATACTAATTGTATTTTCTCAGGTTATAGTAAAGGGATAGAGACATGTGAAAAATTATTTAAAAACTAAGAGCATGGTAGATATGATCCTTGGCTCAGTGGGAATGGTTGTGCTGTCGCCGGTATTTCTGGCGATAGCGGTAGCTATTAAGTTAGAAGATGGCTTACGGGCACCGGTATTCTTTTCACAAAAGAGAGTCGGTGTTCATAAGTCATATTTCCAGTTATATAAGTTTCGTTCCATGCGGCTTGACACTCCGCATGACATACCGACGCATCTTTTGGATAACCCGGAGCAGTATATCACAAAGGTGGGTCGTTTCTTGCGTAAATCTTCTTTAGATGAACTGCCTCAGCTCTACAACATTGCAAGAGGCGATATGGCAGTCGTCGGACCAAGACCGGCACTGTGGAATCAGACAGACTTAATTGCAGAGAGAGACAAATATGGTGCAAATGATGTGAAGCCGGGCCTTACCGGCTGGGCGCAGATCAATGGACGTGACGAACTCGAGATAGACGTAAAAGCAAAGCTTGACGGAGAGTACGTAAGAAAAGCAGGACTTGCGATGGACATCCGGTGCGTCTTTGGCACCATTTTTTCTGTACTCCGTGGAAGCGGCATTGTAGAAGGTGGAACAGGAACAATGGAGCGAGAAAAGAAAAATAAAAAAGTAATGATTATCACGAATCATTCTTATATGCTGTGGCAGTTCCGAAGAGAACTCATACAGATGCTGATGGAAGATGCAGAGGTCTATATCAGCACTCCATTTGTCGGCCACGAGAAAGACTTTGCCGATATGGGATGCCATATGATCGAGACTCCGGTTGACCGCCGCGGCATCAATCCGATGACAGATCTGCGTTTATATAAGCAGTACCGTGCCATGTTAAAGAAAGAAAAGCCGGACATGGTCATCACTTATTCGATTAAGCCAAATGTTTACGCCGGTTATGCGTGCAGACGCCTGCACATTCCATATTGCGTAAATGTACAGGGACTTGGCACCGCATTTGAAAAGCCGGGACTTTCCCAGGTCGTAACCATGATGTACCGCACTGCTTTAAAGGGCGCAAAGACCGTATTCTTTGAAAATGAGCGAAATGCAGCACTCTTCCGGGAAAAGAAGATCACTCCGGCAAAGCAGCAGACGATCCTTTCCGGAGCCGGCATCACTCTCGACTTCTATCAGTACGAAGCCTATCCGGAAAATGAAGCATTTCACTTCCTGTATCTGGGCCGAATCATGAAGGAAAAGGGTATGGACGAGCTCTTCTACGCCATTCGCAAGTTACACGAGGAATATGGCGGGAAAGTCGTTCTTGACATTGTCGGATTCTTCGAAGACGAATATAAGGGTGAAGTAGAGAAGTTAGTAGAAGACGGCATCGCAGTCTTTCATGGATTCAAAGAAGACCCGAGACCGTATTATAAAGCAGCAGACTGCATCGTCCTTCCAAGTTATCATGAGGGCATGTCAAATGTCCTGCTAGAAGCAGCATCCACCGGCAGACCGGTTGTTACAAGCAAAATTCCAGGCTGTATGGAAAGCGTGGAAGACGGCACAACCGGATACCTCTGTCAGGTGAAAAATGCACATTCTCTGTACCAGAAGATGAATGAAATCTATCATAAGAGCCGCGCCGACCGAGAAGAAATGGGCAAATGCGCAAGAGATAAGATGGCAAGAGAGTTTGCGAAGGATGAAGTGCTGAAGATGACGGTGGCGAAAGTGAAGGAGTAGAGATGCAGCCAATCAGAGTATTACATATCGTAACTTATATGGGACGAGGTGGTTTGGAAACGATGCTTATGAACTACTATCGTCATATTGACCGCACAAAGGTACAGTTTGATTTCCTCGTACACAGAGATTTCGAGGCGGATTATGATGCAGAAATCTTATCGCTTGGAGGAAAAATTCATCATGTATCCAGACTGGTACCGTGGAGTAAATCGTATCAGAACGAGCTGCGTACTTTTTTTAAGGCACACCCGGAATATCGTATCGTGCATGTACACCAGGACTGTTTGAGTTCAGTTGCCTTAAAGGTGGCGAAGGAGTGTGGAGTGCCGGTACGGATTGCGCACAGCCATAACAGCAATCAGGACAAGAATCTAAAGTATCTGATTAAGCTGCATTACATGAAGAAGATTCCTGCATTTGCAACTGCACTTTTTGCATGTGGAAAAGATGCGGGGGATTGGATGTTTGGAGGAAAACAGTATCATGTTATGGCAAATGCGGTGGAAGTAAAGAAATACCAGTACAAACCTTCTGTTGCAGAAAAAATAAGAAATGAATGGAATATTTCTGATGAGCTTTTGGTTGGACATGTGGGAAGATTCAATCCACAAAAAAATCACACGTTTCTAATAGATATTTTCTATGAGATACAGAAAATAAATCCATCTGCCAGATTACTTTTAGTCGGAGACGGAGATGGGAAAAAGGAAATACAAGAAAAAGCCAGAGAGCTTGGTATTGCAGATCATATCATCTTTGCGGGTGTCAGAACAGATGTAGAGGAACTGATGCAGGCAATGGATGTATTTGTATTTCCATCTTTGTATGAAGGATTGCCGGTTACTATGGTCGAAGCACAGGCAGCAGGCCTGCCATGTATCATATCAGACAAGGTTCCGGAAGAATGCATTATTACAACTAATCTTGTAACGACACAAAAATTGACCGATAGTCCTAAGATATGGGCAGAACATATCTTAAGGAGGGCAAAGAACACGCGAACGGATCATTACGATGAGATTAAGTCTCATGGTTATGATATTGAAGAGGCAGCAAAATGGCTGCAAAACTATTATATTGCACACAGTGGAGAATAAGAATGGCAACACTTACAGTTTTTACTCCGGCATACAACCGGGCGCATACGCTGCCAAGAACCTATGAAAGCTTACAGAAGCAGTCATGTAAAGATTTCGTCTGGCTGATTGTAGATGATGGATCGAAAGATCAGACAGCAAAATTGGTAAAAGAGTGGCAGCAACAGGAAAAAACGTTTGAAATCAGATATATCTATAAAGAAAATGGCGGGATGCATACGGCGCATAATGTAGCTTATGAAAATATCGATACTGAGCTGAATGTCTGCATCGATTCAGATGACTGTATGGCTGACGGGGCTGTGAAGAAAATCATAGATACCTGGGAAATGGTAAGAGACAAAAACTATGCCGGATTAATCGGACTAGATGCAGACTTTAAGGGAAATATCATAGGAAAAGGATTTCCAGAGCACCTGAAAGAGACGACACTTGGTGACTATTATGCAGCAGGGGGACAAGGGGATAAGAAACTTGTTTACCGCACAGATGTAATAAACAGTGTGCCACCGTATCCGGTATTTGAGGGAGAAAAATACGTAGGACTGGTATATAAATACACGTTAGTCGATCAAAAATACAAATTATTTGTAATGAATGAAGTATTGTGTGATGTGGAGTATCAGGCTGATGGGTCAAGCAAAACGATGTGGAAACAATACTTAAAGAATCCAAATGGATTTGCATTTCTTAGGAAGGTATCGATGCAATATCCAAAATCAACAAAAAGATTAATCATAGACTGTATTCATTATTGTTCAAGCAGTCAGATTGCTGGAAACAGAAAATATATAAAAGAATCGCCCAAAAAGCTATTAACTGTTTTGTGTACACCCTTTGGGTGGTCATGGACGGCGTATGTGAGATATAAGGCAAAGAGGATATAGAGGACAAACGATGTCAAATTATATTTTGATACTGGTGTGGATTGTAATATTAGGAATTGCAGCCATGTTCATAAATGTGAAAAGACCAGAAGTGGTCTGTGGAGAAAAAGTAGAGCGCTATTATGTGGTGTGGGCATTTTTGATATTTGTTCCACTGATTATCTGGTGTGGATATAGAGGAAATGTAGGAGATACATCCATGTATATCTCTAGTTTTTATGATATGCCAAGTGATTTTGGTGGAATAGAAACATATATGCAGGGAGTAAAAAAAGATAAGGCATTTTTCTGTTTTTCAGCGGTAATAAAATGCCTGATTGGCAATAAGCCGGAAATTTATTTTATCATTTTGGCATTGATTCAGGCAACATTATTAATTCTTGTATACCGTAAGTATTCGCCAGAATTTCTCTTTACTTTCTTTTTATTTATTGCATCGACGGATTATATATCCTGGATGTTCAACGGAATTAGACAATTTATGGCAGTGACCATTACCTTTGCATGTTTTGGACTGATTCTGAAAAAGAAATATATAGTTGCTATTTTGCTAATCTTATTAGCTTCCCGGTTCCATGGTAGTGCACTGATTGTGATACCGTTTCTTTTTGTGGCGCAGGGAAAGGCATGGAATAAGAAAACTATTCTTGTTATAATGGCAACAATCGCAGCTGTTACGTTTATAGGAAGTTTTACGAACCTGTTGGATTCTGTGCTTGCAGAGACACAGTATACAAATGTTGTTTCTGACTGGCAGAGCTGGCAGGATGATGGAACGAATATATTCAGGGTATTGGTTTATGCAGTACCGGCGATTCTTTCATTTATAGGTAAAAGATATCTGGATGAAGCAAACAATCCGTGTATTAATTTCTGCGCGAACATGTCTATTATATCGACAGCAATCTATGTTGTGTCGATGTTTACATCTGGTATCTTTATAGGAAGACTTCCTATTTATTTTTCCCTATATAGTTACATTCTGTTGCCATGGGAGTTAAAAAATATGTTTAATGAAAAATCAAAACAATTTATTACGGGAGCGGCTGTTCTAGGTTATCTTGGATTTTATTTTTATAGTATTATTAATATGGGAATGATATAAATGCATGAAAGGAATCAATATGAATAAGCAGGAGCGAAAAGAGTGTCAGTACTCTGATTATTATAGAATGACAGGTGAAGGATACCATACAGGTTTAAGATGTTTAAAAAACCTCTTTCTTTTTCATCATTTGGCATTTATGTATTGGTATCGAAAATGTCAGCAAAAATCAACCCTTTTTCGAAGATATATACTATATAGAATGTCTAGAAAATTTGGACTGGAGATTTCGACCAAAGCCACTATAGGAAAAGGGCTTTATTTGGGTCATCCATATAATATTACAGTAGCAGAAAGCGTACAAATGGGACAGAATGTAAATCTGCATAAAGGGTGTACAATTGGCCGTACTAATAGAGGAATTGCAGGTGTACCGAAAATTGGAGACGGTGTATTTGTCGGAATCAATGCAACAGTAGTTGGAAATATTGAAATCGGGGATGATGTATTGATTGCACCCAATAGTTATGTCAATGTGAATGTCCCATCACATTCTATTGTGATAGGTAATCCGGCCACAATACATCACCGTGACAATGCAACAGAAGGATATGTGAACTTTCGCGTATAACATGGAGGTTAGTATGATACCAAAGAAAATTCATTACTGCTGGTTTGGAAGAAAAGAACTTCCAGAGAAAGCAAAGAAATGCATCGCAAGCTGGAAAAAATATTGTCCGGACTTTGAAATTATCGAATGGAATGAAGATAATTATGATGTGTACCAAAATGAATACACAAAATATTGTTATGAGAATAAGAAATATGCCTTTTTGAGCGACTATGCACGGTTGCAGATTATTAGTCGTGAAGGTGGAATTTACTTTGATACTGATGTTGAAGTAATTAAAAATATTGATGATTTACTTCAGCACGAAGCGTTTTTTGGTTTTGAGACGAAAGAGTTTGTGAATACTGGAGTGGGGTTTGGAGCAACTGCACACCATCCTACAGTACAAGCGATGATTGCGGAATATGATGGGGTGCTCGATGGATCACATGGAACTATCGGATGTCCACACCTGAACACCAGAGCACTTACAAAATTAGGATTGGTTCAAAATGGGAATAAGCAGGTCGTAGCAGGAGCAGTGATTTATCCAATATCTGTATTTAATCCTTATGATGATCCCACTGGAAGATTAAATGTAACACCGGAAACTTATTCTATCCATTGGTTTGCTAAGAGCTGGCAAAGTAAGAGTACGATTGTTAGAAGTAAAATATCCAAGCCACTACATCGGATATTTGGAACAGATTTTTTCAGAAAGAAGAAGTAATGAAGCCTTATATTTTAGCCGCATATAATATTGTGAAATTTAATCTGATAAAACTCTTTCGGTGTTCGGGACTTTCTCTGGAGGGAGTGCTTTTGACTGGATTTAATACCAGATTGTCCGTAAAGAGAAGTAGCGTGATTGTTTTTGGAAAGCGTGTTATCAGCGATGGACGATTGACTATTATTGCAGATGATAATGCTCTAATAGAGATCGGTAGTTGTGTTTATTTTAACGAAGGCTGTATGATTAGCAGTAAGTCAAAGGTTCAAATTGGAGAGGGATGTCAGTTTGGACCCAATGTGAAAATATTTGATAATGATCACTGTTATAGTGCTGTAGCAGGTGTGTTATCTATGCATACAAGCGCGCCGATTGTTATTGGGAAAAACTGCTGGATTGCCGCTAATGTTACCATTCTAAAAGGGGCTACTATCGGAGACAATTGTGTCATAGGGGCTGGGACGGTTGTGAAAGGCGAGATACCAGATGGATCGATTGTAACACAAGAACGGAAACTTCATATTCGTTCTATTGAAACAGGAGAAAGATGATGAAAAAGAAAATCTTGATTTTAATGCCTTCGATGTTTATAGGTGGAGCGGAGAGAAGTCTATTGGGCTTGTTGGACTCTTTTGATTATGATAGATATGATGTGGACTTGTTTTTATTCAGGCATGAAGGAGAATTTCTAAAATATATTCCTGAATCCGTTAATATACTTCCTGAAATGTGGCAATATGCAACCTTTGATGTTCCTATTAAAGATTTGCTATTTAGCAAAAGAGTTGTGTTTGGGATTGCGAGACTTCTTTCTAAAATTGCGATGAAGCTGCACTGTATCATTACAAAGGAGCCTGCGGGAGTGTGGATGGCGATGCAGTATATTTCTATGTATCTGCAGCCGCTTCTTCCGGATATTCAAGGCTCTTATGATGCTGCTATTAGTTTTTTGGGTGTACCAGATACGCTTGTTTCTAAAGTAAATGCAAAGGTTAAATTCGCTTGGAACCATACAGATTACACGGTTCTCAATCCGAATAAAAAGCGTGATCTGAAAGTGTATGCTCATGTTGACTATATTGTAAGCGTGTCTGAACTGTGCCGGGAATCTTTCTTGAAGGTTTATCCTGATTTGACAGACAAAGCAATCACAATAGAAAACACATTAAGTGAAACATTACTGAGAAAACAAGCTGCTGAACCTGTTGGAGATATGAAACGAGTAAAAAATGAAATTCATTTCCTATCTATCGGCCGCTTTTCAGATGCAAAGAACTTTGATAATGTGCCTCAGATTTGTAGACTGCTTCGTCAACAGGGATTCAATGTTAAATGGTTTATTATTGGATACGGTGGCGATGAAAATTTGATTTATCGAAAAATCAAAGAAGCTGGGATGCAGGACTATGTTATCATGCTTGGCAAGAAAGAAAATCCTTATCCATATATTAAACAATGTGATTTATATGTTCAGCCATCCCGGTATGAGGGGAAAGCTGTTACGGTAATAGAAGCGCAGGCTCTTCATAGGCCGGTTGTTATAACAAAATTTGCAACTTCATCCAGCCAGTTAATAGATGGTGTTGATGGAGTGATTGTTCCTTTGGATAATGAAGGCTGTGCCGATGGCATTGCAAAACTATTAGATGATCCAAAGAAGATGCAAAGTCTTAGTGAAGCATGCAGAAGGCGGGATTACAGCAATCAAAAGGAAGTAGAGAAATTATATGAGCTGCTTAGATAATAGGAAGAATAAGACACTGGTCAGTGTAGTTGTTCCGGTATATAAGGTAGAAAAATATTTGGACAGGTGTGTAAAAAGTCTGGTTAATCAAACATATAAAGATATAGAAATCATTTTGGTAGATGATGGTTCACCAGACAGCTGTCCTGGATTATGCGATGAATATCGTAACAAATATGAAAATATACGTGTGGTACATAAGAAAAACGGCGGACTCAGCAGTGCGCGTAATGCAGGATTATCAGAGGCAAAGGGTGAGTATGTCGGCTTTGTAGACTCTGATGATGATGTAGATATTCACATGTATGAGAGAATGTATCAGGTAATCACGTCAGAAAAGGTAGATTTTGTCATGTCAGATTACATCCGTGTGTTAGACGAAGGCAACCAGTATTTGAAAACACTGGATATACAAGAAGGGCGATATGATAAAGCAGCGATTAGAGAAAAGATATTTCCGCAACTGATTATGGGAGAGAATCTGGAATATGGTCCGCTCTTATCTGTGTGGCATTGTCTATACCGAACAGAATTTATAAAAGAGCATCAGCTGACTTTTGATGAAGAAGTGAGATGGTCTGAGGATAATATTTTCAGTGCATTTGCTGGATATTATGCAGACAGCTTTTATTATCTGAAGGGCGAAGGACTTTACCACTATTATAATAATCCAGGAACGATTACGACGGCGTACCGTCCGGGAGCATGGAATGTCTACTGCACGATGAACAGACACCTGCATCAGTTTTTTGATTCTGTTTCGGAATATGATTTCCAGAGGCAGTTAAAGCTGCATATGATTTTCTATGCCTGTAATTGTATGGGTCAGGTTGGACAAAGCGGTGAATCAAAAGAAAAGCAGATGGAAATCAGAAAGCGTATTCTTAATTCGCAGGAGCTAAAGGAGGCGTTTGCAAAGTTTTCATTTCCAAAAGAATGGTCATGGAAATTAAAACTACAAGTGATGCTAATGAAACACAAGTGGAAGAAGCTTTATTCTATACTGATTGGATAGAGGAGAGAAACAATGTGTAAGATATCAATTATCATGCCAGTATATAACAAAGAAAAATACATAAAGAAGGCGATCGAATCCATCCTGAACCAGACATTCAAAGATTGGGAGATGCTTATCATAGATGACGGTTCAACGGATGATTCGCTTGCGGTGTGCAGGATATTCGAGGATCCAAGAATACATGTTATATCCACAGAAAATAGTGGAGTATCACATGCAAGGAATATCGGAGTTGATAAAGCACAGGGTGAATATCTTACATTTGTGGATGGAGATGATTATCTGGCAGCAGATTATCTGGAAAATCTCTACATAGAGCCTTATGATATGATCATAGGCGGCTTGACCAAGGTAGATAAGGCTGGAAAGGTGTTAGCTTCTGTAGTACCGGAATTAGAGAAAGAACATCGAATGGAGAAGATAGCACCTTGCTTTTACAAGGAGCAGCTGACAACAGGGATCTATGGATTTGTTGCGGGAAAAATGGTGAAGCGTTCGATTGTTACACAATATCAGATCCGATTTGACGAGAATATCCGTCTCGCTGAAGACTATGATTTCTTTTTAAAGATTTATGCAAAGATTGAGAGTATCTACTTTACAAAGGCAACTGGATATTATTATATTCAGGAAACGGAGAATTCGGCGATTGTACTGGATGACAGCAAGATTGACTTTTTTACACAGATAGAGATTCAGAGAAAAACAAGACAGTTCCTCGAAGATAAAAAGTGTTTTCATAAAGAAAATGAAGCCATGTATCTGGAGCGGATGACAGGATATGTCTATACGATTTTTCTGAATCAGAAACAGGTACGATATAGAGAGATTCGTACAACAGCAAAACGTTTGAAGCAACTTGTTCCTGTGGTATCCCCAAAGTGCAGCGGTTTGCAGAAGATATTTATGGGACTATATAAAAGAAACTGTTATATGCTTATGTACTTATATTTAAAGATGAAAAAGGCAATGAGCAGACACGGAGGATGAAAATGAAATTAGTAATGTATGCACATGGCGGCAGCAAAAACCATGGCTGCGAGGCAATTGTAAGAACAACTGCAAAGCTTTTAACAGAGATAGATTCCAGGCCGATTCTGTTATCATACAAAAAGGAAGAAGACGAAGCCTATGGGTTATATCAATTTGTTGAGATCAGACAGGAACTGCATGAGATTAATAAGAAGTCACCGGATTTTATGCTGGCATATCTGCGACAAAAGCTGTTTCATGATTATCACAGAATGGATGCGCTGATGCACAAAAAAGCGATCAATGAGCTTCCAGCCATCGATGCAGCTTTATTTATCGGAGGCGATAATTACTGTTATTCCGATGTGAAGAACTATGCACCGATCAATGACTATATGCAAAAGAAAGCAAAGAAACTGGTGTTGTGGGGAACATCGGTGGAGCCGGAACTGTTAGAGGATAAAGCGATTCGAGAGGACATCAAAAGGTTTGACTTAATTGTTGCAAGAGAAAGCATTTCCTTTGAATCCTTGAAGAAAGTAAATGGAAATACTATCCTTTTGCCGGATCCGGCATTTCATCTTCCGTGCGAAAAAGTGGAACTACCAGAAGGATTTGTGGAAGAAAATACCATTGGCATCAATCTAAGCCCATTGATTATCGAACATGAGAAAGAAAAGGGATGTGTATTAGCCAATTATGAGAATCTGATAGAGTATATCATCAAAGAGACTGATTGTCAGATTGCACTGATTCCACATGTCGTATGGGAGTCTAATGATGACAGAACGCCATTAAGACAGCTATATGAAAAATATAAGGAAACAGGCAGAGTAGTACTTGTAGAGGACCATAACTGTATGGCACAAAAGTACATTATCAGCAAGTGCAGAATGTTTGTAGGAGCCAGAACGCATGCGACGATTGCAGCTTATTCAACCTGCGTGCCAACGCTTGTTGTGGGATATTCTGTAAAGGCAAGAGGAATTGCAAGAGATCTGTTTGGAACAGAAGAGAAGTATGTGATTCCGGCACAGTCACTTAGCAACACCGGGCAGTTACAAGAGGCATTCCGGTGGATTAGAATGCATGAACAGGATATTCGAAGCCAGTTAATGCAAAGACAGGCGGAGTATAAAGAATACCAGAATGCATATGCAGAGGATTTGAGAAGATGAAGATAGGAAATGAATTGGTGAGTGTCATCATTCCCATTTACAATGTAGAAAAATACCTTGCGGCATGTATTGAATCTGTTCAAAAACAGACCTATCACAATCTGGAGATGATATTGATTGATGATGGTTCTACAGATGGAAGTGGTAAAATATGTGATGAATACGCAAAAACAGACAATAGAATAACAGTAATACATCAGGAGAATCATGGAATCTCCCAGGTTCGAAACAGAGGAGTAAAAGAAGCAAGAGGCACTTACATTTTCTGGATAGATAGTGATGATTATGTTAGTGAAAGCATTGTAGAAGAACTGTATCATAACCTGATAGAACAGAATGCAGAGATGTCTATTTGTAATTATACACAGGGGAGTGAAAGAACATATACATTTGTTCATCAAGAGGAAGAAAGGTTAGAAGTATTTGATGCCAGAGAAGGGTTAGAGCGAATCTATAAGAATCACCATTATTCATTTATTATGGCAGCTTCCTGGGCTAAACTGATTAAGAAATCGCTATATGAGGGATGCGAGTACCCGGAAGGAAAGATATTTGAAGATATCTATATGAGTCATAAGCTCATCAGCAAGTGCAAAAGGATTGTATATACAAACAAAACCATGTATTATTATTATCAGTGGCCGGAAAGTATTCTAGGAAAAAAGCTTTACATAGAAAAGCTTGATTATCTGGGCGCATTTGAAGAAAGGATTCATTTCTTTAAGAAACTTGGATATGCCGAATTGGTGGAGAAGGCAAGAATTCAGTATCTGCATTCACTGATCTGGGAATATTCGAGGGCAAAGGATATCTTGCATAACAAAGAAATGGTAAAACATATAAAGAGAGAATACAGAAAGTATTATGCATTCGGAACTGAGAATAAAGAGGTAGAAAATGAAACAAAGGGATATATGTTGAAGTTCTACTTATCACCGTTCTTGCTTGATTTTATGGGAAAAGTAAAAGGAAAACTAAGATGACAAAACCATTAGTTAGTATTATCACTCCTTGTTATAATGGAGAAGCATTCTTAAAACGATATTTTGAATCTATACTGAATCAGACGTATCCGAATCTGGAACTGATATTTATCAATGATGGTTCTACGGACCGGACAGAAGAAATAGCACTGTCGTATCGGGAAAGGTTGGAAAAACGAGGAATAACATATATATACGAAAAACAGGAAAATGCAGGGCAGGCAGCAGCATTGAATCGTGGATTGAAGTTATTTACAGGGGAGTACCTCACATGGCCAGATTCGGATGATGAAATGACGAAAGATTCTATTGAAAAAAAAGTTAATTTTCTTGAGAAAAATCCAAAGTATGAAATGGTTAGAAGTAATGGAGTTTATTTCGATGAAACTACCCATGAAAAAAAGAGAATTAGCGACCAGACTTCAGATAAGAAAGAAGATATTTTTGAAGATTTGGTTTTGCTTAGGACATATGGTTGCTGTGGCTGTTATATGATAAGGAAAAGTTTACTTGAAAAGATATATCCCAAGAGGGATATTTTTGTATCACGATATGGACAAAATTGGCAAATACTTGTTCCGGCAGCAAGTAAATCAAAATGCGGATATATAGATGAAGAACTTTATATTGTATTTGAACATGCGGATAGTCATTCTAGAAGCAAAAGGACCGCAATTCAGGAAATGGATAGGTGGGATGGTTTTACAGAGATATTATTATCAGCAATAGATGAAAGTGATTGTGATAAAGAAAAGTGTAAAAGAATGGTAAAAGAAAATTGCGCAAGGCAGCAGTTTTATTATGCGATTACTATGAATGACAAAGCAATTTTAAAAGAAAAGTTTTATGATATTAAGAGATATGGTCATGCATCAAGTAAGGAATATTTACTATACATAAAACACAGATGGCTGAAATGAGGATTTGGAATGTATAAACTTTATTTTTGGGCAAAAAGAGTTATAAAAAACGAAAAAAATTCTGTAATTTTACATAGACTAGCAGAAAAAATAATTGGACATATTGAGGCATATTACAACTTGTTTGTGAAAAAGATGTATATCAAGTATCCATCTGATAAAATAGGAATCACAGTGAAAAAGAGAGAGCAAAAGATTATTGTATCTTTGACATCTTTTCCAAAGAGAATAGACACCTTATGGATAACAATAGAAACCCTGTTAAGACAGTCTATGAAGCCGGATGAAATTATTCTTTGGCTTGCAGAGGAACAGTTTAACGGGATAGACAGTCTGCCGAAAGCACTTCTGGAACAACAAAAAAGGGGATTGACGATTCGGTTTTGCGATGATCTGCGTAGTCATAAAAAATATTATTATACAATGCAGGAATATCCAAGAGATATTGTAATTTTGGTTGATGATGATATGTTTTATCCAAAAGATACTATAAAGAAATTATGGAAATTACATAAAAAATATCCGAATGATATTTGTAGTATTACAACGCAGATAATTGATCCTTCCTTTGATTCGAAGCCATCTATTTGGAGAAATCCACTATTAAATGAGAAAATAGAACATTCAAACAAAGTTCAGATTTTTACAGGAAGTGGGTCTTTATTTGTACCGGATTCACTTGATCAAAGGGTTTTTGACAAAGAACTTCTTTTGGATTTATGCCCGTTTGCGGATGATTTATGGATTACGTTTATGGCATATAAAAATGAAACACGGATTACATCACTGAATAAGTGGAGAGCATTTCCAATTACAATATATGGGACAAGTCAAGATAGTCTATGGTTTATTAATGCACAGGATGGTAAAAATGATGAGCAATGGGAAAATCTGAAAAGGTATTTTCCAAATGAGTTTATGAAACAGGAGAAGAGATGGAAAAAATAAAAAGAAAGATTCAAAATCTAAAAGAAATACGGTTATTTTCGTATATATATCTAAATTATTTTTGCTCTCGAATTGAACGAAATGGAAAAGGAAGAATTGTTCCGTATAAAAACGCAGTGATTGATCTGGAAAAAGGATCCAAAATACGTATTTGGGATGAGAATATTTGCATTGGCGTAAATAAATTAAGAAAATCAAAAACTGAAACTTATGTCAGACTAAGAGAAAATGCGGTGTGGGATGCAAAAAAGGGATGCGAAATATCTTATGGATCAACAATTGAAATTCTAAAAAATGCTGAATTAGAATCTAAGTATTTCACCATGAATAGTTTCAGTATTTTAGTTAGTGCAAAGAAGATTATTCTAGGGGAAGATGTTATGATTGCCAGAAATGCAGTTGTTTTTGACAGTGATTTTCATGTGATTGAATACGATGAAAAGCAAGCAGAATATTCTGAAACTGTTAGCATTGGAGATCATGTATGGATAGGTGCCAATGCAATAATATTAAAAGGGGTAATAGTTGGAAACGGAAGCATGATAGCAGCAAATACTGTTGTAACAAAGAATGTAGGACAAGGTGTTATGGTAGGAAATGAGAAAAAAAATTGTGTATTGAAAGAGAATGTAAGATGGAGTAGATCATGAGTTTAATAAAGAAAGTCGGCAGAAAAATTGTATATGGTTTGTGTGGGGGGGGGAAAAAAGTCCCTGTGATGACAAAAGTGGAACAATGCAGGGCACGAGGTGTTAAGATTGGAGACAATGTTGATCTGGTCAATGCAGAGATAGATTATTGCTTTGGACATCTTATAACCATTGGAAATAACGTTACAATTACAAACTCTGTTGTACTTGCGCATGATGCAAGCACGCACAAAGAATTGGGATATAGTAAAATTGGATGTGTTGATATAGGAGATAATGTGTTTATTGGGTATGGCAGCATTATTTTACCAAATGTACGAATTGGAAATAAAGTAATCGTAGGTGCAGGAACGGTTGTTTCTAAGGATATTCCAGATAATGTGGTAGTGGTAGGACCAAATGCAAAAATTATTGGCACATATGATGATTACATGGATAAGAATAGAAATAGAATGAAGGAATGTCCAGTTTCAAATGTTCTTTTCTGCGATAAAACAGATGCAGAGTGGGATACTTTATATAAAGAGGTAAAAGTTAAAAAAGGTGGATTTGATTTGTAAGGAATATGGTGTATAAATGAAAGAAAAAATATATTGGTTAATAAAAAAAGTACCATTGATTATGAGGATTTACATAAAAAAGTATAATCGTTTTCCGAGAAAAACAAATGCTGTTAATATGAGTGGAATAAAAATCCGACATAATCAGGTAATATTAAATGGAAAAAATCATGTGTTTTGTGGAATGGATTGCTCTATACAAAATAATAAGTTTGTGATAGATGGTAATGAGAATAGGGTTGAAATACGAGATAATGTTGAAATCAATGGCTCGGGTGAACAGACAATTTTTATACAAGGAAATAATAATCACATTATTATAGAAAGTAGCTGTAGGATATCAAATACATCTTTTTTTATAGCTGGAAGTAATAATAAAATTACAATTTCAAAAAATGTCTCAACTATGGCAACAGAATTTCACATAGAACGAGATAATAACACCATCTTTATTGGGAAAAATACATCTATGCATGGTAGGGGAACAAAGACTGTACATTTTGCACTAGATGAGGGTACAAATGTTGTGGTAGGAGAAGATTGTATGTTCTCAAATGATATTCAGATTCGTTCGTCAGATTCACACAGTATTCTTGATTTAGCGGGCAAACGTCTGAATCAAGCAGATGATATAGTTATAGGCAAGCATTGTTGGTTGGGACTACGATGCATGTTATTAAAGGGTACAGAGATACCGGATTATACTGTTGTGGCAGGCGGAGCTATTTGTACTAAGAAGTTTACGGAGCCGAATACTATACTTGCAGGTGTTCCGGCCAAAGTTGTAAAACGAGACATAAATTGGGATAGAGAAAGGTTATCCAGTGTGTCGTAAAACCCCTTGCTTTAGCTATGGGGATATAAGACACTTCCATCGAATTTACGCAAGTAATTGAAGCTGGAACAAAATATCCTTGTATCAGATTTAAAAATGGCATATAATATATAAATAATACATATATGTATATTACATATAAATCCAATAACAATGTAGTTTATTCTTGTAAATACCATGTTGTTTGGTGTCCTAAGTATAGACGCAAAATTTTAATAAATACTTCCAAAGTTTTGAAAAGTGAATATCCGTCATTGAAAACTAAAATTCCATCGCTTTGGACAAACAGCTATTTTGTATCAACTGTTGGAGGTGCACCACTTGACGTAATCAAGCAGTATATCGAAAACCAGAAAACATCACAAAGGCAAAAGTATAAATTAGGATAATGCAAAAAGGTGTTAAATTTAGAATCTATCCGAATAAGAAACAGCCAACTATCATCAATCAGACTTTAGGTTGTTGCAGACTAATCTACAACAAAGGTCTTGCCATGCGTAACGAAGCCTATCAGAAAGGTGGTAGGATTGGTATTGATGTAGATAGTGACGATTATGTGGAAAGAGAATACTTAGAGTATTTTGGTGATAAGGATGTAGATTTGGTTGTGACAGGGCTCTATCTTTGTGGAGAAGATTTGTCAATTAATAAAAAGTTTTCAATAGATAATACATATTTATCGTTAAAAAATGAAAATTCAATAATTTATGTGCTAAAAAGTTGGTGTGCATTACCGCCAGTTGTAAAGCGATACAAAAGAAAAATAGTAAAAGAAAATAAAATTTGTTTCCCAGAAGAGTGTTCATATGGTGAGGATGCTATTTTTGTTGCAAAATATTTAAATGCTAGCGATGACGTCGTTTTAAAAGATATGATTGCATATAGATATTGTATGTATGAACGACCAACATTAAGTAAAGTACAAGAACGAGATAAATTTAAAAAACTTGATTATGTTCAAAGTGCAATATATCGTATTTTTGAAGGAAATAAAAAAATTGAAGAATTCTTATTAAATAAATACTGGTGGATAGTAGAAAAAGAAATAGAACAAGTTTGTAATAGCCATCTGCAAACGCGAGAAAAAAAGTAGAACTAATTACATCATATCTAGATACTTCATTATCAAAGATATGTCTTGATAGCAAAATAACGCAGCACATAGGATGTATTCATAAAATAATGTATAAGTTGAAAAATAAAGTACTATTTAATTCATGGTTAATTTTTCGTTCAAAATTGGACAGAAGTTAAGGGAAGGATAAGGCGTAAAAGTGAATAATTTAGTAAGTATAATTATCCCTGTTTATAATACAGGCAAATATTTAGAAGAATGTATGAAATCGGTTTTAAGTCAAACCTATAAAGAAATAGAAATAATTTTGATTGATGATGGTTCTACAGATCAATCACCGCAAATCTGTGATCAGTATCAGAAAGAATATGAAAGAGTAAAGGTAATTCATCAGCCGAATCAGGGGTTATCGGCAGCCAGAAACAGAGGGATTGAACAAGCAAATGGAAAGTACTTAATGTTTGTAGATTCAGATGATTATATTAATGTTAATATGGTAGAAACTTTGTATTTTCTTTTAAGCGAGAATAATGCAGACATGTCAATGTGTAGCTTTGAATATGTGACGGATAGGGGAGAAAATAGTATAGTGTATAGTAATCCTGTGAAGAATGAATTATTATCTAAAATAGAGATTCTAAATAAATTATTAGAAGACAAAAGTTGGTATTATGTAGTTGCATGGAACAAGCTTTATAAAAAAGAAATATGGCACAATTTGAGATATCCGGTTGGTTATATACATGAAGATGCTGCGGTTGTGCATAGGGTATTTTGCCAGTGCAATTTGGTTGCGACAACGGAGAAAAAACTTTATTATTATAGACAGGTACCTGGAAGTCTCATGAATAGTGGGAGAAATATTAAAAGTTTAGATAAATATATGGCAATTGCGGATAGATTGGTTTTTCTAAAAAAATTTGAAAAAGAACTTGATATAAAAAAAATGGCGAATCAATATTGGTATCATTATTTAGAGGATTATTTCTTTTTTAAAGGGAAAAATGGCAGTTCTATATATTTAAGAAGAATGAGAAAATCGTTATATCGTGTTTTTTTCATTTTAGTGAAGGTCAAGCTATTTACCACAAAGGAAATGTTAAGTGTATTCATTTTTTTGTTGAGTCCAAATATATATTATAAAATATTTGGAAAAAATCTACATTAAAGAGAGAGGAAAAGTAAGATGCAACAATGGACAACAATCATTGAACCAAAAAATAAATTGTTTGATTTGAAATTAAAAGAACTATGGCAGTATAGAGACTTGATTATCATGTTTGTAAAGCGGGATTTCAAGACAATGTACAAACAGACAATCCTTGGACCGCTCTGGATTATCATTAATCCATTACTAACAACTTTAATGCAAATCTTCGTATTTGGAGGAATTGCAAATATTTCAACCGATGGAATGCCTCATTTTGTATTTTACATGGCTGGAAATACCATGTGGTTATATTTTGCAGGTTGTTTGACAAAAACGGCTAATACATTTGTTGGAAATGCGGCAGTATTTGGTAAAGTATATTTTCCAAGACTGGTAACTCCCATTTCAATTACAATTTCTGGATTGATTTCATTTGCTGTGCAATTTGGTATTTTTATATTTGCGGTAATCTATTACACGATATGTGGAAGTATTCATCCCAATATATATCTAGTATTATTGCCGGTTTTGATTGTTGAACTGGCGATGCTGGGAATGGGTTGTGGAATTATTATTTCTGCTCTTACTACAAAGTATCGAGATCTGACAGTGTTGGTTGGATTTGGCGTGCAGCTCTGGATGTATGGCAGTGCAGTTATTTTTCCGGTGTCCGCTGTACCAGAAAAATGGGGAAACCTGTTAATGTTAAATCCGGTTGTTCCAATCGTAGAGGCATTTCGTTATGGATTTACCGGAAGCGGTACATGGTCACCGATGTATCTTGCAATCAGTATGGGGATGACGGCAGTTATCATGTTTATTGGAATTGTAATATTTAATAAAGTTGAAAAAACTTTTATGGATACTGTATAAAAATAGCGAAAGAGAATTGTAAAGATGATACCAAAAAAGATACACTATTGCTGGGTAGGGGGAAATTCCAAACCACCACTTGTCAAAAAATGCATCCAGAGCTGGAAAAAATATTGCCCTGATTATGAAATAATCGAGTGGAATGAAAGCAATTATGATATTTCAAAAAACATATATATGAAGCAGGCGTATGAAGCAAAAAAATGGGCTTTTGTAACAGACTACATGAGGCTGGACATTATTTATGAACATGGAGGAATATATCTTGATACAGATGTGGAATTGATAAAAAATATAGATGATTTATTATCAAACGAAGCATTTGCAGGGATAGAGTCGATTAACGAGAACGAAAACAATGTTGCTCTTGGATTGGGATTCGGAGCAGAAAAGGGACATCCACTTATCGGAAATATGCGAAGCTGTTATGATGAATTACAGTTTTTAAATAGTGACAATACGTATAACATGGTAGCAATTCCGGTGTATATAACGAATTTTTTAAAACAACTTGGATATGAAAATCAAAATAAATTGCAGAAACTGCAGGGGATTACGATTTATCCGTCGGAGTATTTTTGCCCGAAAAGTTGGACAACTGGTGTAAAGAGAATAACGAGACATACATATTCGATTCACCATTACAGTGCATCGTGGTATGATGAAAAAAAACAAAAACAGTATAGAGAAGAACTAAAACAAAAGAAAAAAGATTATTATAGGCATATGCCAAATCGAATCATAAAAGGAATATTAGGAGACAGCAAATATAATAAGATAAAAAAACTATTTGGAAAGTAATGATAGTTTTGTGCAAGGAGAAAATTCATGGATAACGAATTAGTACTAAAGGTGGATAATATTAAGAAACGTTATCGCCTTGGCGTAATCGGAGGGGGAACCCTTCAAGGAGATATTCAGAGCTGGTGGGCAAGAATTAGAGGAAAAGAGGATCCAAATCTAAAAATAGGATCCGATACAAATACAAAAAGGGGTTCCTTCATGGCACTCGATGGGATTAGTTTCGAGGTTAAAAAGGGAGAACGCCTCGGAATTATAGGAGGAAATGGAGCAGGTAAGTCCACAACACTGAAACTCTTGTCACGAGTAACGGCTCCGACAGAAGGCACCATTTACATTAATGGACGAATCAGCAGTATGCTTGAAGTCGGAACAGGATTTCATCCGGAACTAACAGGTAGAGAAAATGTATATTTGAATGGTGCAATTCTTGGAATGTCTAAAGAAGAAGTTGATAAGAAGATAGAAGACATTATTGATTTTTCAGAATGCAGACAGTTTATTGATACACCGGTAAAAAGATATTCATCGGGTATGTATGTTAAGCTAGCCTTTTCCGTGGCTGCACATTTGGATTCTGAAATACTGATTATGGATGAAGTCCTTGCAGTTGGAGATATGAATTTTCAGAAAAAATGTTTGAATAAAATGTGCGAGGTTGCAGAGCAGGAAGGAAGAACAATTCTTTATGTAAGCCATAATATGAATACAATTAGACAATTATGTGACAGATGTATTGTTCTCCAGAAAGGTCATCTGGTCTATGATGGAGATGTAGAAGAGGCGATTTCTATTTATATGAATCAGTCAGATGAATTAAAAACATCTTACGATTATTCAAATATTCCCAGATCAGAGAATGAGACCAGAAGTATTCAACTGTTGGGGCTGGATATTAATGATAGAACAGAAAATCGTGTATCACAAGGAGAAAATCTAAAGTTTACTTTACATTGCAAAGCAAATGCAGAAGCAGAAAATGTAGGATTTCGCTTTGAAATATATTATAAAGATGGAACGGTTGTGGGTACTGTCTTTACGAACAAAGAATTGTCTGCTTCTAAAGGGCAAAAGGTAGATCTGGATATTGAATTAGCAACCAAAAATTTTGCACCTGGCAGATATCATGCGGTAGCATTAGCGTATGAATATGATAAATTCGGTAATCAGGTGGGAGTAGATCGTGTCGAACCAGCATTAGTATTTGAAGTGACGAATAAGGATAAGGGTAGCCTAATGTGGTTACATCAATATTGGGGACATGTATGTTTTGATGATATGCAGATAAAAAATATAAGGATATTATAAGGTATGAGAATTACGGTATTTACTCCTGCGTATAATCGCGGATATATAATTGAAAAATTGTATCGATCACTCCAAAATCAGACATTTCGAAACTTTGAATGGCTGATTATTGATGATGGATCAAGTGATAATACAAGTGAAAAAATACAAAGCTTTATTCAGGATAACAATGATTTTCCTATCATTTTTGAAAAAGTAGAAAATGGAGGAAAACACCGGGCAATCAATCTAGGAGTTCAAAAAGCCAGGGGAGAACTGTTCTTTATCGTAGATTCTGACGATTATTTAACCAATACTTCACTAGAGATTGTGGATCAGGTGGAAAAGGCTATTCCAAAAGAGCAGAAGAAAAATTTTGCCGGAATTTGTGGCGAAAGGGGATATTCAGAAAATGAGATTATGGGAACCACCTTTAAAGGCGATGTGATTGATATTACTTCACTAGAACGAATGCAGTATGGAATTACCGGGGACAAAGCAGAGGTATTTTATACAAAAGTCCTAAAACAATATCCATTTCCAGAGTTTGAGGGAGAAAAGTTCTTGACCGAGTGTATTGTGTGGGACAGAATTGCAGCTGCCGGATATAAACTTCGATATTTTAATAAAATCATATATATATGTGATTACCTGCCAGATGGATTAACGATGAATTCTGAGAAAATGTTCTTAACATCACCGAAAGGGTATGGATTGTTTTTGTATCAGGAAAAGTTATATCATAAAATGACAGGATTAAAGATGTGGAATCAATACCTGCAATATTACTACAAATTAAGAAATAAATATTCGTTTATGCAAATAGCGAGAAATGTACATATGAATCCAGTGATTTTGTATTTCAGGCTGACAGGAATGAAGCTGTTTTATAAGATATACGATAAATAAGGAAGAACAAAAAGATATGGAATTAACAATTGGAATTCCGGTATACAAAAATGTAGATACATTGGGATTAAAAGAGACTATGATAATTTGAAAAAAGGGAAAATATAAATCAGGGGATTACTTTTTTGGAGGATTAGAGGGAAAGACACTGCCAACCTGTGGGACATTATACAAAAGAGATGGGTTCGAAGAATATGAACAAAAGTATGGCTATTCAGTTGATGAAATCTATGCTGAAAAGTTATGCAAAAAAAAGAAAATCTATTTTTACAATAAAACTGTAGCGGTACACACTTATCGTACAGAAACAAACTTAAGCGCTACATATAAGGTAAAACGAAATTTTGTTCTAGAAAGGGAAGAACATCGTCAAAGTATGAGCAATCAATCCTGGATATTCAGATTTTGCAATAAATATTTGCATGATGGAATGAAGCTTGATTCGATGTATCCGTGGCAGGATTGTTTGTTTCCGGAATATATGGTGACGAAAAAAATACTAAACGAGAAAAAAATGTTTAATATTATAAAAAGAATCTATATTTATTCGCAGGTTTTTTCCTATAAAAATATGAAAATAAAGAATCGCAAGAAGTGACTGCAAAAATCTAAAATTAGGATGGTGAATAATGAAAGATAAAACAAGATTAGAATACCTAGATGCTGCAAAAGGATTAGGGATTTTGTTGGTTATTCTAGGCCATATATATGCATGGAATCCAAATATAAATAGAAAAATTTTGGTTACTTGGATATATTCATTTCATATGCCTTTATTTTTTATAGTATCGGGAATGTTAATCAAGTATAAAAATTATTGTAATATAAAGGAGTTCATTTTTTCAAGGATAAAGCATATTTTAGTTCCTTATATTGTTTTTAGCCTATGTAATGCTTTAGTTAGAATTTTATTGTATGGGTATAACGAGAGTGCCTTTATTAGAGATGTGATTTGTACGTTTATCCTTATAGGGGTAGATACTTGGTTTTTGCAAGCATTGTTTTTGGCAGAAATTATGTTCATTGTGATCAGAAAAATAGTGAAAAATGAATATATATTAATATGCGTTATAGCGGTACTTTTTATTTTTTCATTATTCATAACAAAAGAAGACAGATTTCTATTACAGTATTTTTCAAGAGTGTTCGTATCACTGGGATACATTACAATAGGCTATAAGTTGATGTATTTTATTCAAGAAAAAAAGTGCCTAACATATTATTAGTTGGATTATGTGGCGTTCAAGTTATATTAGCTAGATATAATACCTTTGTTGATTTAAATAATCTGGTATTTAATAATAAAATCTTGTATGTAATAAATTCCGTAGTAGGGGCAACAGTGATAATCCTGATATTAAAAAATTTGAATGTAAAAAGCAGATTTTTAAGATATTGCGGTTCTAACAGTTTAATTATTTTTGCAACTCATGGAAATTTGATATATTTGTTTAGAAAATACATAAGCACAAATATGCATGGATATATATCGGGAATAGGTTTAATGATACTGATTATGTTAATGGAGGTACCGTTAATATATATAATTCATAATTATATACCTTGGATCATGGGAGTACAAAAGCAAAGAAAGTAAAAACAATTGGAAAGTACGTTGAAAGAGAAAGAGGGCAATATGGAACTGACAAGAAAAGATATTAAAATGACACAGGGACTCGCAATTCTCACGATGGTTTCGTAGCATTTGTTTTGCAGATTGGGGACCGATGTATATGGAACCCCCATGTTTTGGCTGAATTCCACTACGCCAGCAGTGTACATATTGGGTTGGTTGTCAGAAATTTGTATTCCGCTTTACTCTATTTGTAGTGGATATGCACATTATAAATTAGGGGAGAGTGGTGGATTAAGCAAGAAACGAATTTGCAATAGGATAATAAAATTTTTAGTAAACTTCTGGATTGTTTGTATTCTGTTTGCAGTTATAGGAGTTGTTGCGGGAACGGATCAGAGGGTACCAGGTTCCTGGAAAGAATTTTTTGGAAACATGTTCTTTATTAGTACATCATATAATGGGGCATGGTGGTACGTGGATACCTATTTGATTCTTGTTATGCTATCACCTATATTGTATAAGATAACAAAAAAAGTGAATAGTATTGGAATGTTTCTTTTTGTTTCGGGATTTTATCTGATAAAATATGTATTAAATCATTCTGGATATGGATTATCAAGCGAAAATCAAATATCAGACTGGATGATCATGCAATACAATAATCTGACAGGATCAGTCCTTACTTGTTATATTTTTGGTATGCTTTGTGCAAAGATACAGCTATTTACAAAAGTAAAAGAAAGTTCCTTTATACAAAAAGGGAAAAATCCAGTGGTCCTACTTGTGATGTTGACGATAAGTATTATAACTTATTGTTTGCAAAAGGCACTTATCATGCCATTTTATGGACTAGCCGTTTTTGTTTTATTTAATCTGTGGGAAAAAGGGAAAATAGCAGAAAAAATATGGTTATTTCTAGGAAAACACTCAACTAATATTTGGTTGACACATATGTTTTTCTACTTATATATATTTATTGGAGCAATACAGAGATTGCAGTATCCAGTGCTGATGTTTGGGGGAATGATTGCAGTTTGTGTAGCAGTCTCTGTGGTAATACTGAAACTGCATGAGATTATTTGCGATAGAAAAGGTAAGAACAGATCGTTTGCATGGAATTAGAGTATTGGCACTCACGATGAAAGGTGATGCGTGATGTTGTATCATAATACTTGACAATGTGCCTCACGGATTTATAAAAAGGAGTGAAAATACCAGACTTTGGATGCAGGGGAAAATACCATAAATAGCAATGAGAAACAGGATGTTATGATCTACATAAGGTTTGTGCGCGGTCATTGGAAAATTTATATTGTCGCAGTATTACTGACGGTTGTTGTTTCGATGATATATGGTCTGTTTTTTAAGGAGAAAGCATATGAGAGCACAGCGGGTCTTTATTACCCGGCTGCCATAAGCGAATTGGTGGAGTCCGTATCTGATAGGGATTTCATGGATGATGCAGCTGCAATCATGGGGCAGGAAATCATGCTGGAAAAAGTGGAGCAGGACGCAGTTGTTTTCTAATAAAGGTGAGGAATGTTGAATGATGCAGAGGTGGAAATGGAAAAACATATTGTTTATAGGGCTTATTTTGCTGGGAGTGCCTGGAATCAGTCTGTTTCGGTCAAAGTATAGCTTAGGCTTGTCGGAATATGAGATTTGCTCCAACCGGATTGTATCAGATATTCGCATAGTGCAGCTTACCGATCTCCACAACAGCACCTTTGGCGATAATAATGCGGATTTGATTGCGTTGGTGCAGGAGCAGAACCCGGATTTGATTTTGATTACCGGTGATCAGCTAAACTCCGGCGAAGAAAATACTTCCATTGCAACCGACTCAATCTCAGCGCTTTGCCAGATCGCTCCGGTCTATGTATCCCTTGGCAACCACGAGGTCGAATATCAGCAAAGCTATAACACGGACATCAAGGCTCTCTATGAGCAGGCGGGAGCAACGGTTCTTGAGAGAGAGTATGTAGATACTGAGGTAAATGGCCAGCAGCTCCGCATCGGCGGTATCTATGGATATTGCCTGCCAGCGAGGTATTTGGAAACCAACGAAGCCGATCCGGAGGAGTGTGCTTTTCTCTCCGAATTTCAGGATACGGATCGTTATACGGTACTTTTGACACATATGCCGGTATGCTGGCTGATTAACGATGGAATCAACGAATGGGACATTGACTGTGTATTCTCTGGTCATGTCCACGGCGGAGAGGTGATACTTCCGTTTATCGGTGGGATGTACGCACCGGACTTTGGATGGTTTCCCGGAAAGCTGGAGGGCGTTTATACCTCGGATGATGGGACAAAGAATCTGGTGCTGTCGCGTGGATTGGGAACAACAGAAGTGATTCCGCGATTTAACAATATACCGGAAATAGTAGTGGTGGATTTGATGTAAAAATTGAAATTGTGTGGATTTTGATGAGGAAACTGTAAAAAAATGGCTTGTGAGCTAATATTGTAGTGAAATGTAAATTAGAGGAAGCAATCTTTGGGTGAGAACTCGGAGGTTGCTTCCTCTTTTTGTTGAGATAATTGCAGGCATTGGCAGTAGGATGGGGCTTCATTCCGGGCCCTCAGCCTGTCTCACGGAATGAAGTCCCTTACGCTGTGGCAAAAAAAGAGAAAAATATGATGACAAAGCACAGCCTCTATGTTTTCATAATTCTTTTAAGCATTTATTTTGTCACATTGCATATAATGTTATGAGCTGGAAAAGAGCTTGACATTTTGTGAAATGCCGAGTATTATATTAGCCAGTGATCGTGTTGCAGATGCTTGCGGGGCCTGCAACCTGGGGAGAGCCTGCGGGGTCTCCTCATTTTTTTTAATGAGAAAAAGAGGTGAAAGTTGCATGGCTAAGGTATTTTTTAGAAATATTTGTGCACATGGTGAGCGTTTATATTCATATAAAACCAAAAATGCCATTCCAGATTTCCCCATTCATGATAAACTGGGAATTATAAAAAAAGGAAAGCAATATGAATGTGGAAAACATGATTTGTTTGCGGTCGTAATAGCGTTACGTTATTTACTGCCGAAGGATTTGTTTAAAAAATTTAAACAAGAATTGGCGAACTTATTATCTAAACATTTATCGGCAACATCTTGTTACACAGAAAAAGAATTTTTAAAGTATATGGGATTCCCGGAAAACTGGATAAAGATTACACGTTACAGAAAATTATAATGAAAAAGAGACACAAGAATCAATTCCGTAAAAGGAAGTTTGAAGTTGTGTCTCTTTTTTGCATATAGTTTTTATTTTGATTTTGGAAATTCCAGATTAAAAAAGGCAGATTGAGCATAAGAAATTTGAAGGTGACACCTGTATAAGAATAGCGCTTACCATATATGCAATTAAAATAATAAAGGATATATATGAAGGAGACAAGTTATCGCTTAATGTGTATATTTTTCATGTTTTAATTGGTGGTGCGATAGGAATAGTTTGGAATCATATACAAACCACGGCATGCGCAGATAAGGTATTTGCATGGATGCTTCCAATTATAACAGTTGTCATTGCTGTGCTTTGGGCTTATTTGTTGGAAAAAGGAAAAGTTGTTTTGAAGAAAAGGAGAGTACATGGGTGAAGATAGCCTTAGTAAGTACGTAATCATCGTTGCACTGCCAAGATACTGTAGAATGTAAGCTGAGAGGCGGGCAGTGTAGAGAGAAGTATTAAAAATATGCTGAAAAAAGAAAATATTTTGATGACAAGGAACTTCCACTATGCTACAATCAACTCAAAGCATTATATTTCTGTAAGCGGCACCACATGACAG
>ERZ825137.738-NODE-738-length-45069-cov-9.046163_pt1 | contig 45069 bp, 38 predicted proteins | sample MGYA00519873_ERZ825137 | MGnify/ENA primary metagenome ERZ825137 (study PRJEB31778, sample SAMEA3449190) | human gut metagenome | biome: human gut; feature: human-associated habitat; material: faeces | place: United Kingdom | collected 2010/2012 ...
TCTTTAAAACATACTTTTCAATAGACGTAATAGTAGGGGCCGTTGAAACCGTGGAAAAGCCCTTTCCGCCCTTTGGACAAGCCGTTTTTCCTGCCGTTTAAAATTCCACCGTTTTTGTGGACAAGATGTTGATAAGAATAAACGGCGATGTTTTGCACACCCTATGTGGAAAACCTGTTGTTAATTGTGGAAAACTATGTGAAAGACTTGCTCTTTTTTATGCCGGTTCAGGTGCGTACATTTTTAATAATGTCTTCCACGGTTTCTTTCAGGTGCCGGTCGTTTTCCAGATTGCTTTCCAGGGCTTTCAGCGAGTACACGATGGTGGAGTGGTCGCGGCCGCCGAATTCCTTGCCGATGTCCTCCATGCTCATGCCGGTGATCTCGCGCACCACATAAATGGCGGTCTGCCGTGCCGAGGAGATATTGGCCGTGCGCCGCATGCCCCGTATTTCCGCCGGGCTCACGTTGTAGGTGCGGCCCACCTCTCCAATGATCTTTTCAATGGTCACGGGCACGGGCTGGGTTTCATTCAGAATATCCTTGATGGCGTTCTGGGCCACGCCGATTACCGGCTGGATGCCCTCCAGCATGTAATAGGCGTTCAGCTTTTTCACCGCGCCCTCCAGCTGCCGGATGTTGTTTTTCAGGTGGTTCGCAATGAATTCGGCCACGTCGTCCGGAATTTCCAGGTGGAACAGCTCGGCCTTGCGGCGGATGATCGCCACCCGGGTCTCAAAGTCCGGCGGCTGGATGTCTGCGGTCAGGCCCCACTCGAACCGGGTGCGCAGGCGCTCCTCCAGGCTCTTGATCTCCTTGGCGGGGCGGTCGCTGGCCAGCACGATCTGCTTGCCGGCGTTGTGCAGGGTATTAAAGGTGTGGAAGAATTCCTCCTGGGTGCTCTCCTTGCCCGCAATAAACTGGATGTCGTCCACCAGCAGCACGTCCGCGGCCCGGTATTTCAGCCGGAACTGCTCGGTGCTGCCCTCCCGGATGGCGGTGATGATCTCGTTGGTGAATTTTTCACAGTCCACGTAAACAATGTTGAAATCCGGGTGGTTCTTTTTGATCTCGATCTGAATGGCGGTCAGCAGGTGGGTCTTGCCCAGGCCCGACTGGCCGTAGATGAACAGGGGGTTGTAAGCGCCCGAGGGGTTCGAGGCCACGGCCTGCGCCGCCGCATAGGCGAACTGGTTCGAGGGGCCCTTGATAAAGTTTTCAAAATTAAAATCATAGCGGCCGTCCGGGTCGGTGCGGGGCAGGGGCTTTTCCGCGGCCGCCTCGGGCTGCGCGGGCGCGGCGGCGGGCACCATCAGCTCCACCTCCACCTCAAAGCCCAGCATCGCGGCCAGGGCCTCCTTCAAAAGGGGGGTGTACCGGTCCCGCACGATGGTGCAGATGAAGTCGTTGCGCACGGCAAGCACCACCTTGCCGCTGCCCTCAAAGCTCACCGCTTCCAGCCCGTCGATGTACAGGTTATAGGTGGCGTCTACCAGGCGCTCTTTGCAGTATTCTTTCGCTGCATTCAAAACGTCGTTAAAGGAATCCATAGTGATGGTACGCTCCATTATCGCAAAAATTTGTATCCAAATGATTATACCATAAACCGCCGCCCTTTACAAATATAAATTACCTTAGCTATATAGGGCCGGCACAGGGTTAGCATGGGCTTAAAATTTGGAAAAAATGCCCGTGCGCCGCCCTTTGCGCCAAAAAATATCGGCTTTGGGTGTTGACAAACTCCGCGCCTTTCCAGTATACTTTTAAGTTGCAAGGTCGTCCCCTTTTGGCGGGGAACATCGCACAAAATAATAAGACCCGTAAAATGGGGAAAATGGAGGATAAAAACATGAAAAGAACGTACCAGCCCAAGAAGCGTCAGCGCAGCGGCGTGCACGGCTTTTTAAAGCGCATGGCCAGCAAGAACGGCCGCAAGGTAATTGCCGCCCGCCGTTCCAAGGGCCGCGCCAAGCTGTCCGCCTGATAAGACCGACCGCAGAGCAAGGTCGAACCGCAAGGCCGCTGAGTGATCGGTGGCCTTGTTTTTCCATATGGAGGGAACATGCGCTACCGGCCCATCACACGCAACAGGGAGTTTGGCCGGGCTTACGCCCGGGGCAGGTCCTACGTGCACCCCAAACTGGTGCTCTATGTAAATAAAAACCGCCTGGGGCACACCCGGGTGGGCCTCACCGCCACCAAAAAGGTGGGGGGCGCGGTGCAGCGCAACCGGGCGCGCCGGGTCATGCGCGCGGCGCTGTACGAAACCCTGCCCTACAATGTGGGCGGCTGGGACCTGGTGTTCGTGGCCAGGGGCCAAACGGCCCGCTGCAAAAGCGGCGAGGTGGCAAAGGCCGCCCGGCAGCTTCTGCACAGCGCGGGCCTGGTGGAATGATCGCCCGGCTGCTGGCGGCGCCCATCCGCTTTTATAAAAAGTACATTTCGCCCCATCTGGGGCATCACTGCCGTTTTCTGCCCACCTGCAGCGAGTACGCGCTGCAGGCGCTGGAGGTGCACGGCGCGGCAAAGGGCACGCTGCTGGCGGTGTGGCGCATTTTGCGCTGCAACCCCTTCGGCAGGCCGGGGCTGGATCCGGTTCCCCCAAAGGGAAAATGGCGCAATGACCCGCCCACTCCGCTGCGGCCCGGACAGGCTCCGGCTGAGGATGGTGGGGAGAGGGAATAAGGAATGAGGCTGCGCCGCTTTCCGCACGGACACCGAAATACGCGCCGCATGCGCACGGCGCGTCCCACTTCACATAAAAAAACGCCCGGGCGCAGGGCAGAATAGGACAGCGAATATGAATTTCTTAGGTTTCCTCGCACCCCTTCTCGGCATCATTATGGAATGGATCTACAAGCTGATCCCGAGCTACGGCTGGACGCTCATCATCTTCACGCTGCTCACGAAGATACTGATGTTCCCGCTCAGCGTCAAACAGCAGAAGAGCACGGCCCGGATGTCGGCATATCAGCCCATGATGCAGGAGATACAGAAAAAATGGGCCAATGACAAGAACCGCCAGCAGGAGGAACTGATGAAGTTCCAGCAGGAGACGGGCATGTCCATGACGGCGGGCTGCCTGCCCATGGCTGTGAACTTTCTGGTGCTTTTCGGCCTCATCGAAGTTGTTTACCGTCCGCTGCAGTACATCCTGCGTGTGCCAAAGGAACTGATCGACAAAGCCGTGGAGCTTGCGAACAGCGCACTGGGCATGAACCTGATGGCAAACAATTTTACGGTTCAGAACGACATCATCAACGCGGTCAAATCCTCGCCGGACGTGTTTTCCAGTGTGTTCAGCGCGGACCAGATCGCCAGCATCAGCGATTTTAACTTTATGTTCCTGGGCATCGACCTTTCCCGGGTGCCCCATTTTGCTTTTGACGCGGCCAGCCTGATGCTGATGATCATCCCCATCCTCTCGGTGGTGACGATGATCCTTTCCCAGATCATCACCATGAAGATGAGCGGACAGGAGATGCAGGGCGCCATGAAGTGGATGCCCTGGATCATGAGCCTGATGTTCGTGTACTTTGGCTTTACGGTGCCGGTCGGCTTCTCTCTGTACTACACCGCTTCCAACGTTGTGATGCTCGTACAGTCCATTATCCTGAAGAAAATGTACGACCCTGAAGAGATGAAAAAGCAGGTCCAGGCGGAAATAGAAGCAAAACGCGCGGAGAAGAAGAAAAAGAAACAGGTAAAGGTGACCACAGACGACGGCAGGGAACAGGTAAAGGAAGTAAGCGAAGCAGAGCTTGCGCGCATCCGCCTTGCCCGCGCCCGTGAGCTGGACGAAGAACGCTACAAAGACGAATAAGCCCCCGGGCTTTCAAGGAGGGATATTTCCATGCGTGAAGTGATCAAAACAGGCAGAACGGTGGAGGACGCCACCGAGCTGGCGCTGGCCGAGTTGGGCGTAAGCGCCGAAGAGGCGGGCATTGAAGTGCTGGAGCTGCCCCAGCGCAGGCTGTTCAAGAGCATCCCGGCCAAGGTGCGCGCCTATGTGGAGGATGAGGAAGTCCCTGAGGCGCCTGCGCCCAAGGAAGAAAAGCCTTTGCCAAAGGCCGCGCCGAAAGCAGCCGAGTCGCCGGACGCCCCCAAGGCCGAGGCCCCTGCCGCGCAGCCGGAGCAAGCACAGCCCGCTGCAGGGCCTGTTGAGGAGCCCATCGACCTGGAGCAGAACCCTAAGGCCCGCGAAGCGGTGGAGTATCTGAAGGAGATCTGCGCAAAAATGGGCGCGCAGGGCCTGACCATCACGCCCGTCAAACAGGGCGAGGCCACCATCCTGAAGGTTGAGGGCGAGAGCGCCGGTACGCTGATCGGCCACCGGGGCGAAGTGATGGAAGCGCTGAGCTACCTCACAAGCCTTGTGGCAAACCGCGCGGGCGGCGACTACATGAAGATCGGTCTGGACATCAACCATTACCGCTCCAAGCGCGAGGCAAACCTGACAGCGCTGGCAAAGCGCATCGGCGCGAAGGTGGCCCGCACGGGCCGCGGCCACACGCTGGAGCCCATGAATCCCTATGAGCGCCGCGTGCTGCACACCGCGCTGCAAAATCACCCGGCCGTGACCACCCATTCGGAGGGCGAGGAGCCGAACCGCCGCGTGGTCATCATGCTCAAAAACCAGCCGGAGCGCCCTGAAAAGAGCGCCGAGAAGCCGCAGGGCGAAAAGCCGAGCCGCAGCCGCCGCAGCCGCCGCCGCGGCCCGCGCAAGCCGGTGAACCCGGCGGAAAATCAGACTGCGAACGAACCGCAGGAAACCGTTGCCGCGCCGGAAAGCCCGGCTGCCGTCGATGTGCTGGGCGTGGAGGAGTAATCCTCCCCGCCTTTTTTCAAATCAAAAGGATGAGGAAAATTATGTCTGAACAGAAACGAGAAAACGGGCTGCTCGCGCGCGGCCAGAGCCTGATTCGGGATATCCTGCTGGCGGTGTTCGGCAATGAAGCGCTGTTCCTGATCGTGACGTTTTTATACGCGACGCTCGGGGATAGCGCCATTGTGGCGTGGTATCGCGAGCCGATGAGCCTGCTGTACGGCTATATCGTCGTCCCGTGGGGCGCGGCGCTGTGCCTGCTGCGCTTGCAGCGGCGCGCGTCCTCGCTCGAACCGGCGAGGGCGGACGTGGTGACGCTCTTTGTGCTGTATCTCTGGATTCTGGTGCCGTTTGCGATTCGCTTCGGCTTTACGGGCAAGAACGTGACTGCGTGGCATGGCTACGCGGTGATGTTCTTCGGCATTTATGCGTCGATTTCCGAGAGAAAGCAGCGCGAGCGCGAAATGCTGATGGCGACGATGAGCGTATTGAGCGCGGTCTTCGCCTATGTATTCTGCGGGGCGCTTCTGTTCTGCGCGTGGAGCGGCACGATTTACGCCGCCGATCTGGGGCCGTTCGGCTTCGGCGCGGTCGAGGGATGGCTGTGTTCCGGTGTGCATTACAACATCACGGGCATGATTGTCATCAGCCTGTGCATGATGTGCGTGATGGGCGTGGGCTACCACCGAAACATCCTTCTCAAGCTCTTCTGCCTGATTCCGGCCGTGATGTCGATGGCGGTTATCGTGTTGACCCAGAGCCGCACGTCCCGCTATGCGCTGTTGGCCGTGCTGGCCGCTGCCGCGTTTGACGGCGTTCGCCGTGTGTTCTGCCGCCGGAATGTCGCGGCGGGTCTGCTGGCGGCGGTGCTGGCCGGTGCGGTTGTGCTGGGCGGCGGCTATTGGGGCGCGGACAGGATGACCCGCGCGGCGGTTGCGCACTACAACCAGCTGGCGTATGACGCGGCGCTTCAGGCGGCGCTGGCCGAGCAGGCGGAAGCGCAGCAGGCCGAAGTGAGCGCCGAAGAAGTGCCGGAAGCGCAGCCGGTCGAACCGAGCGCCGAAGAAACGACGGCGGAAGCGTCGGTCGAGGCGGCTGAACCGCCGGCGCAGGAGGCAGCCGCCGAACCCGCAGTGCCGGAAATTCAGGTCAGAAAGATACGGGCGCGCGTGCTGGCCAACACGGATGGCTCGTTCAGCGATCGAACCGATATCTGGCGCGCCGTCTTCATGTTCTGGCGCGATAACCCGAAGATGATGATGATCGGCAACGGCGTCAACCAGACGGGGCACAAAATCGGTCAGTATATTTCCTGGACGGACGGCATAGCCGTTCACAATGCCTACTTGCAGTGGGCGGCCGATTTCGGCCTGATCGGTTTGGTACCGCAGATCGTCTTCTTGGCGATTGCGGTCTGGCAGACGATTCGCGTCTTCTTTGCGCCCAAGCGGCCGCGCGGCGCGCTGGGGCTTTGCATGATGACGTTCGCCAGTTTGCTCATCGGCATGATGGAGAGCGCGACGCTCAGCGCGATGCTGCCCATCAACCTGATGTTCATGTTTGCGCTCGCGCAGCTTTCGGCCATGAGCCGCGACGTTGCGAAAAAATAAGAAAACAACCGCCGACACCCAAAGGGGGCTTTCTCGATGAAACGACAGGCTTGTATGCTGCTGTGCGCCGGGCTGCTTGCGCTGGGCGCGGGCGCGCTCGCGCAGACGGCGACGTATGTTTTTCCCTACGAAGGATTCCGCTACACGCAGCGGGAGGATGAAACCGTGCTCACGCAGACGAATCTGGGCGAGCACGAGGCGCTGCTCAAGTCGCTGGGCACGAGCAGCGAGGCCGTGCTGGCCAGCTATGTGGCCTCGGGCATTGTGATGGAGGTCATCCCGGACGACGGCGGGCAGATTGCCGTCAGTGTGACGGACGCGGGAAAATTCGCCGATGTGCAGGATATGGACAAGATGACGCAGGGGCAGCGGCTCGCGTTTCTGGCACAGTTTGAAATGAGCGGCCTGTATGAAACCTGCGCCTATGTCGATACCGCGCCCGCCTGCGTGCGCCTGACCAGCTCGGCCATGTATGCGTCCATGCCGGTGTACAGCCTGCGCTACGCGACGCTGCATCTGGGCAAACTGTATATGATCGAGCAGACCATCGTGGGGCGCGAACCGGACGAGGCGGACGACGCGCGCATGGAGCAGCTCCTTTCGGGCATGAAGCTGCTTTCCTCGCTCGGGCAGGCGACGCCCACGCCGCAGGCCACGGCCACGATGCAGCCGACCGCCACGCCCGAACCCATTTTGGGCAGCGCGGCGGTGGAGACCAGCGGCAGCCTGACGCTGGACGAAATCCCGGCGTATACGACCTCGGCGCAGCTCACGCTGTCCGGCCATGCCGCGGCTTCTGCGGAGATCCGGGTGGAGGAGAGCGGAAAGCAGCTCGCCAAGACCGGCGCGAAGAAGGACGGCAGCTTCTCCCTGAAGGTCAAGCTGGCGGACGAAGGCGACCATGAGCTGGTGGTGACGGCTGGGGAAGATACCGCGACGTTCACGATCCGCTACGAAAAGCCGGACGCGCGGCTGGAGATCACCGAGCCGGAGAGCACGACGTTCACCGGCGGCAGCGTGACCGTGCGCGGCGTGACCGAGCCGAACGCGACGGTGTATATCGACGGCAAGGGCATGAATACCAACGTCAAGGCAGGGAAGAACGGCGGGTTCTCCGTTCGCGTGTTTATGAGCGAGGCGGGCACGGAGACCTTCACCCTCCGCGCGAAGGCGGACGGCTTTGCCCAGAGCACCCGGAGCATCACCCTCACGCGGGAATGGACGCAGCGCGAGCTGATCGCCCAGTTCCGGCAGAAGATGATCGCGCTTGACTACGACGAGCTGGCGAAAAAGCCCGCGCAGTACGCGCAGAAGCGCTTCATCCTGCGCGGCAAGGTGATGGAATTTACGGATTACGACGGTCAGCCGTGCGCGCTGGTCTGCGTCAGCAATCCCGCCACCGGCGTGTGGGAGGATGCGCTGTACGTCGTGCTGTCCACGGCGGACGAGGTGGAGCAGGGCGGCGTTTACACATTCTACCTGATTGGCGAGGCCATCACCCTCCCGGCGGACGGCGCGTATACCCGTTCCGGCACGGAGCAGGAGGTACCCGTCGCGACGGCGGTGTATGTGACGAAAAACAAATGAGCGCTTTGAAAATCGGAAATGTGCTGCGCGCCGGACTGATGGCGTGGGCGATGTTTATGGATTTGAACGTGCGCAGCGGCGACAATTACGTCAACATCGGCCAGTCGCTCGTGGGGACGAGCGGCGCGGTGGCGCTGGCGGCGTTGGTGTGTCTTCTGGCGCTGAGCTGGGCGGACGAGCGCCTGCCCAAAGCGGGGCTTCGGGTTCGGCTGGCGGCGCTGTTTCTCGGCGTTTGGCAGGTGATCGCGGTCAGCGTGGTCAACACGAACGACCTGAATCAGCCCTTCCTTTCCGGCAGCCAGAAGCTCAAGGCGGCGGTGCTGGCGCTGGGCATGGCGAGCCTGTTCGAGCTGCTTTTCCGCCTGCTGGAGGCCGGGCTGGACGGAAGGCTGGATTTGCGGATACAAAGAGACGGCGCGCTGCGCAGGGCGTATCGGGCGCATACCCTGCTGTTTTGCATGGCCGCCGTGCTGCTCTGCTGGTTGCCGCATCTGGCGGTCAGCTATCCGGCTTCCATGAATTCGGATACGCAATCTCAGTTTGACCAGATTTTGGGGCTTTTGCCGTGGAGCAAGCATCATCCGACGCTTCTGGCGTTCTTCCTGCTGGGGACGACCCGGCTGGGGCATGCGCTGGGCAGCGGAAACGCGGGCTTGTTTGCCTATGTGCTGGCGCAGGCGGTCTTTGCGGCGGCGGTGATCGGGTACAGCCAGTGGATCATGCGCAGGCTTTGCGCGCCGGTCTGGCTGCGGGCGCTTTCGCTTGCGCTGTGCGCTTTCGCGCCGGTGTACTGCGACAACATCACGGTGATCCTCAAGGATGTTCCCTACAGCTACGCGATGCTGTTGATGCTCTGCGAGATGGTTCGACAGCGTTTTCTGGAAAAGGAGAGTGACGGGTTTAGCGCGGGGTTTGTGCTCCGCATGACCCTGTCCGCGTTTTTGATGCTTCGGATGCGCCCGAACGGCGCGATGGTCTGGATTCCGATTTGCGCGGCGCTGTTTTTGGGAACGCGCGGCAGAAAACGACGGGCGGCGATTGCCGCGGTTGCGGCGCTTCCACTTTTGCTCGGCGCAGGGTTTGACGCGGGGTTTGACGCGCGCTTTCATCCGCAGGCGGCGAGCTTGGGCGAGACGCTGTCCCTGCCGTTTCAGCAGACGGCGCGGTTTGTTTCGGAATACGCCTCGGAAGTCACCGACGAGGAGCGCGCGGCGATCGACGGGGTGCTGGTTTACGACGAGCTGGCAAAACGCTATCAGCCGGAGCTTTCCGACCCGGTGAAGGCGATGTATCGGAAGACGGCGACGCCGCGCGACTGGCTGGCGTATGGACAGGCGTGGGCGAGCCAGATGATCCGGCACCCCGGCTGCTATCTGTCTGCGACGATCATCCAAAATGCGCTGCTGTTCGACGTGAGCACCTACAATCTGGCGATTTTCACGGGAACCGGGCTTTCCGCGCAGGAGGAAGAAGCGCTGGATATTCACCGAAGCGGGACGCTGACCCGACTGGAGAAGATGGAAAGCAGTCTGCGTCAGGTCGCGCTGGCGCTTCCGTTTGCGCTCCAGCTCAATACGCTGGGCTTTTACTGCGCGGTGCTTTTGGGCGCTTGCGCGATTGCATGCAGCCGAAAAGCGCGCGGGATGCTGACGATCCTGCTTCCGCAGATGTTGACGATGGTGGTCATTCTCTGCGGCCCGTGCATCGAGCATCAGGATCGCTATGGCTTCCCGGTGATCTACCTCATGCCGCTGGCGCTGGCGGCGCTCTCCTGCGCCCTGCGCAGAACGCAAAGGAATTAAAAAGACGCTGTCGCCGATGAAAACCATCTGCGGCAGCGTCTTTTATCATATCAATCGTATCAGGTGGAACGGGCGGCAAATTGGAAGGACGGCGGCAGGCGCATATCCTCCGTTTTGACGTTCTTCCAGTCAAACGCGCCGATCAGCGCCTCCATGGTCGCGGGGCGGTTTTCAGGCAGAATCCCCGCGCTGTAAGCCAGCATGCCGAGAATGTCCTCTCGGGTGAAGCGCTTGGAGAGCGCGGACAGGTCGGTGTCGCCGTCGCGCTTGGCAAGGCGGCGGCCCTGCGCGTCCTCAAGCAGCGGAATGTGCGCGTAGGCGGGCGTTTCAAAGCCCAAAAGGCGCTGGAGATAGCGCTGTCTCGGCGTGGAGGACAGGATGTCGTGCCCACGCACGATTTCGTTTACGCCGCTGAGCGCGTCATCCACGACGACGGCGAGCTGATAGCCGAAAAGCCCGTCGGAGCGGCGCAGAATGAAATCGCCGCAGTCGCGCGCGAGATTCTCCTGATACAGCCCGTAGTGGCGGTCGCAGACGGCAATCGTTTCATCCGGCACGCGCAGGCGGTACGCGGGGCGGCGGGTTTTCAGCTTCTCCGCGACGGTCTCCGGGGAGAGACGGGCGCATGTGCCGGCGTAAACGGGCATGTCGTCGCCGCGGTTGGGCGCGTCGGCGGCGTGGAGCTGCGCGCGGGTGCAGAAGCAGGGATAGAGCAGGCCTTTTTCATCGAGCGCGTCAAAATAGCGCCGATAGACGTCGGTGCGCTCGCTCTGCACGAGCGGCGGTTCATCCCAGGCGACGCCCAGCCACGCCAGATCGGAAACGGCGGCGTCGCACAGGCGCTTGGGGCAGCGCGGCGTATCCAGATCCTCGATGCGCAGCAGAAAGCGCCCGCCCTGACTGCGGGCGGAGAGATACGCGATCAGCGCGCAGAGCAGGTTGCCCAAATGCAGCCGCCCGCTCGGCGTGGGCGCGAAACGGCCGACGACCGGCGCGCTCAAGCGTCCATCAGCGGGGTGCGCGGGCCGCTGTGCTTCTTTTCGCCGTCCGGGGTGAGCAGCTCGACTTCGAGCTTGTCAAAGTCGGTGGGCTCGGTGAAATGCTCCTTCGTGTAAAACGTGCGGCCGAACTTCTCCCATTCGCGGTTATGCTTGGGCAGCTGCAGCGGGCGCTGCACGTCGAAGCGGCGGCAAAGCTCCAGAAAGGCGGACTCGATATCCCCGTCGTGAATCTCGACGGTTTCGTTTTTTACAATGCGGTGGCGGCTGATGACGCGCCCCCACAGGCGATAATGCTCCATCGTGTTTCTTCTCCTTTACGCGGCGCCGGAGTTGCGCTATAATACATCTATGGATTGTAACGGATAGAGAGGAATTTGTAAAGTCATGCAGCTCAACCTTTGCCCGCTGTTTTCCGGCTCGTCGGGAAACAGCGTTTATATGGCCTGCGGCGGTGTGAAGCTCCTGGTGGACGCCGGGATGAGCGCCGCGCGCGTGGAGGCCAATCTGCGCGAAATCGGCGTGGATATTCGGAACATCGACGCGATTCTGGTCACGCACGAGCATATCGACCATGTTCGCGGGCTCGGCGTGCTCTGCCGCCGGTACGGAATGCCCGTCTATGCCAACGAGGGCACGTGGCAGGGCATTTTGCAGAGAGAGACCGGAATTCCGCAAAAGTGCATGCGCACGTTTTACACCGGGGAGGATTTTTATATCGGCGCGCTCAACGTCCATCCGTTCCCGATTCCGCACGACGCGGCCGATCCCGTCGGGTTCGCCTTTGACTGTCAGGGGCTGCGCTGCGGCGTGGCGACGGATATCGGGCACATCAGCGAGACGTGGATGCGCGCGGTTTCCGGCTGTCAGGCGCTGGTGCTGGAGGCCAATCACGATGTGGACATGGTTCGCCGCGGGCCGTATCCCCAGCGGCTCAAGCAGCGGATTCTCGGCCAGAGGGGGCACCTCAACAACGAGGACTGCGCCCGCGCGCTGTGCGAGCTGGCGGAAAGCGGAACGCGCGCCGTCTTTCTTTCTCACCTTTCTACTGACAATAATTTACCTGAACTGGCATATAATACGGTATGCGGCGCGCTTTCGGCGGCGGGCTTCGACGTGGGAAACGATATCCGCGTCTGCGTTTCCAGGCGGGACAGGGTTTCCGACCTGCTGACGCTGCAAACCGACGAGGCCGACGCGATGTGACACCGAACGCGGCTTTTGCGAATCTTTTCGAGGAGGGCTGGTGCATGCGCCCCAAAGTTACGATGGAAATGGAGCAGGCCACCTATGACGAACTGCTGACGCTATCCGAAACCATCGGCTATCCGCCGGAGGCGGCGCTCAGCTATGCCGTTCGGCTGGTAAACGCCTGCATTCGGGAGGGACTGCTGACCGACGTGCCCGCCCGCGCGTGGCCCGAGGAGGCGCGGATGGAGCGGGGCAAGGTGATCGAGTTCCCCGGCGCGAAAAAAACCGAATAAAACGCGCCCTTTCCGCGCAGACTGCATGGCGGAAAGGAGTGGATGCAATGGATCGTTTTTCTCTGCTGCTGGTGATCGTCGGCGCGATCAACTGGGGGCTTGTCGGCCTGTTTCAGTTTGATCTGATTGCCTTCCTGTTCGGCGGGCAGGCGGCGATGATCTCCCGCGTGCTGTATACCATTGTCGGCGCGGCGGGGCTTTGGAGCATCTCCATGCTCTTCACCCCGCGGGAAGCCGCGCACACGGCGGGCGCGCACGCGGACGGCGCGGGCGTCTGAGCGCGGATCAAATGAAAACACAGTTCTCCCTCCGCTCAAGAGGGAGAATCTTTTTTAACGCCTGATTCCTTCGGCCAGCTTCCCATGTAAGGAAGACCTTGTTCCCGCCATTCAAATGGATTGCGCCCTATGCCTCCCTCTTAGAGGGAGGTGGCTGCCAAAGGCAGACGGAAGGAGTCGCTGCGCCCTATGCCTCCCTCTTAGAGGGAGGTGGCTGCCGAAGGCAGACGGAAGGAGTCGTTGCGCCATACGCCTTCCTCTTAGAGGGAGGCGACTGCCGGAGGCAGACGGAAGGCGTCGTTCACAAACCGCCACAAAATTTTACAAAAATAACAAACGATAGCCCCTGTCCGAAAGAATGGCGATGGTGTATAATAGAAACACATGCCGTTATAGATGGGAGGAAGTGCCTTGAACGCGATTGGGGAACAGATATCAGCAATCCTGTGGAACGTATTCAACAGGCCGCGTCTGATCGACCTGATCGATATCCTGCTGCTGACCATCATCATTTATGAGCTGCTCGTGCACGTCAGGCAGACGCGCGTGTCACAGACGATCAAGGGTATCATCATTTTGCTGATTGCGACATGGCTCAGCGACGTGCTCGGCATGCGCACCATCCACGCGCTGCTGGCGTGGATGATTAACGCCGGGCCGGTGCTGCTGATCGTGCTGTTTCAATCCGAAATCCGGCGTATTCTGGAAGAGCTGGGCAACAACAGCGTGTTTGACAGCTCGACCGCGCTCGTGCAGGCGGGCAACGCCGAATTGATTATCGACGAAATGATCCTCGCGCTGGAGCACATGGCGCGGCGCAAGGTCGGCGCGCTGATCGTCATTGAAAATAAGATCCGGCTGAACGACGTAATCGCCACCGGCACCCGCGTGGACGGCGTCATCTCCCAGCCGCTGATTGAAAACATTTTCGAGCCGAACACCCCGCTGCACGACGGCGCGGTGGTGGTTCGCGGCGACCGCGTGATCGCGGCGGCCTGTTTGCTGCGCCTGTCGGATACCACGGGCGTGGGGCGCGATTTGGGTACGCGCCACCGCGCGGGTCTGGGCGTGAGCGAAATTTCGGATGCGAAGGTGTTCATCGTCTCCGAGGAGACGGGCATCATCTCCATGGCCGAGGGCGGCAGGCTCGTCCGCCATCTGGACGAGGCATCCCTGCGGCAGATTCTCCATGGCATTTACGACGCACAGGACAAGGACGCCCGTGTGCCGCTGCTGCATTTCAAGCAAAGGAGGAAGGGCGCCCATGATGAACAGCAGGCCGACAAGAAAGCCTGAGGGACGCGGCCCGTTCCGCAAGCTGCGGCGGATCATCGCCAGGGTGGTGGCCGGTAAGCCGTTTCTCATCACCGTTTCCGCGCTCGCGGCGGTGGTCTGCTGGAGCGCGCTGGTCGCCTCCGACGGCACGCTGACGCGGCAGAAGACGTTCGCCAACGTCGCCGTCACGGTGACGGGCGAGGCGGCGCTCAAGAGCCGCGGATACATCGTGATGGACGACATCCTTGAAAAGGTGCCCGCCGTCAAGATGACCGTCGAGGTGACGCAGGCCAACTACAACCGCGTCAGCGGCACGGCCTATAACCCGCATTTTGATTTGAGCCAGATCACCGGCGAGGGCGAGAACGAGCTGAGTGTGACGTATTATTCCTCTCAGCTTTACGGCCCGGTCGTCTCCTGCGAACCGGCCTCAATTACCGTGAACGTGGAGCGCTACATCACCCGCCGTGTGCCCGTCGTGCTCGAAATGACCGGGACGATCCCGGAAGGGCTGTATCTGGACAGCTATAAGACCGATCCCACGACGCTGTCCGTCTCCGGCCCGCAGTCGCTGGTGGCCAGCGTGGCGCGCGTCGTGGCGCGGCTGGATCAATCCGCGCTGAGCGAGCGCCGGATGACGGATCGCTCCGCGCTGAACATCGAATTGCAGGATTCGCAGGGGAACGTCGTCGTTTCCGACAAGCTGGAAATCACCAACCAATCCGTCATCACCAATTCCGTCGTGGTGGAAACCGAGCTGGTGCCGATGAAGAATGTGCCGCTGGAGGCGCAGAGCTTCGTGACGGGCGAACCGGCGGAGGGCTATGAACTGACGGCCATCGAGCTGGCGGAGGAGACCGTGCCCGTCGCCGCGCGGCAGGAGCTGCTGGATGCAATCGACGCGCTGACGACGGATTCGCCGCTGAACATCGGGGGCGCGACGGAGGACGTGACGGGCTATGTGCGCCTGAAAAAGCTGACGGGCGTTGAAAACACGCTGCCGACCGAGATCGGCGTGACCGCCCGCATCAGCGAAAAGCAGACCGAATGTACGCTGCGCCGCCTGCCGATTCAGACGGACGGGCTGGCGGATCACCTGACCGCCTCGCTCAGCACGGCGAGCACCACCGCGCAGCTCACCGGCGGCTACACCTTCATCAACGCGCTGGACGCATCGAGCGTGCATCTGTTTGTGGATGTTTCCGGGCTGGAGGAGGGCGTATACACCCTGCCGGTGCAGATTCATATCGACAACGCGCCGGAGTTCACCTGCGCGCTGAGCTCGCCGGAAGTCACCGTCACGCTGCAGGCGAAGCCATAAAACGGAGGAAACATGGGAACACTCGCAGATTCGCTGTTTAACCTGCTGATGGGCTGGGTGCGCGCGCTGGTCAACGCGATCTGGGCGCTGTTTACCACCGACCACACGACCCTGCTGGAATTTCTCGGCAAAAACTGGGTCCTGATTGTCGTCGTGATTCTGGCGGCGGGGCTGGCGATCGACTGGCTGGTTTGGCTGATCCGCTGGCAGCCGTATCACCTCTGGGCGAGGCGGGCGCGCCGTTTTCTGCGCATGCCCGAGCCGGAGCAGGAGGAAAAGCGCAAAAAGCGCGTGCTGAGCGGCGACGAAACGCAGAAAATGCCCGCCGCCTATGCGCAAGCGGATTCAGGCGCGCCGGAAGAGGAAGAAGAAGAACAGTGGCTGCCGCTTCAGCAGCCGCAGATGGACGAGCGGCAGGCGCAGGAGGTCATGCAGCGCGCGCAGAGCGTGCCGGACGAGGAGTTGGGCGCATACCCCGGCATGAGATACGGCGCGAAGGCCGCCGAGGGCATGGCCGAAACCCAGCGCTATTCCGCCGTGCGCGCGGAAGGGCCGGGCGCGGCCGAGGTGGAGCGCCGCCGCGCGGAGATCGACGCATGGCAGCAGCAGATGCAGGAAGAGGCGCGGCAGAAGGCCGAGGCCGAGCGGCAGCGCATCGCGCAGCAAAAGGCCTACGAAGCCGAGCGGCAGCGCATCGCGCAGCAAAAGGCCTATGAGGCCGAGCAGCAACGCATCGCGCAGCAAAAAGCCTACGAAGCCGAGCAGCAGCGCATCGCGCAGCAAAAAGTCTATGAAGAAGCGCAGCGGCAGAAGGCGCAGGCGGAATATCAGCGGCAGTTGGCCGAATATGAGCGCCAAAAGGCGCAGTACGAGCAGGATATGGCGCGCTATCGGCAGGAAAAAGCGGCCTATGACGCGGAAATGGCGCGCCGCGCCGCGCAGAGCGACGAGGCGGCGCAGACCGACGCGCAGACCGCCCCGCGCCGCCGCCGCGCGCCCCAGCAGAAGCCGAGAACATACAGCGATTATGTTTCCGGCGAAACGGTGGAGCAGCTGCCCGATCCGCCCCAGTGGCCGCAGGTGCAGCAGGCCGCCGAGGCGGCGAAAAAGCCGAAGAAGGGGCTCGTGAGCCGCGTGGCGAAGATGATGGAGGAGGACGACGGCAACGAAATCGCCGGGATCAACGCCCTCCCGCCGCGCGTCAGCAAAGACGAGGCCTATCACCCGGCGAAGACCCCGCAGAAAAACGGAAAGCGCAAGCGCTGAGGTGCAGGAGCATGATGGACGCGCTATCCAATCTTTTACAAACGACAGCCGCCGCAGCGTCCGCAATTTTGATGGGCGTTTGCGGCGTTTGCCTATGTGTTCGACTGACCCGCGTGATGCGGGGGGAGGAAAGCGCCTCGGGGCTGGAGAATGAAACGGTTCGGGCGCTGCCGGACGGACGGGCCATGGCGCTGGCCGCGGCGGCGGCGGTGGCGAGCCGCCTGATGCTCTACGCGCTGGCGTATGCCTTTTACAGAAGGGGCGGCGGGGTGGATTCGTTCGCGGATTCCTTCGAGGCGCTGTGGACGCACTGGGATGTGCGGCATTATCTGGGCATTGCGCGGGACGGCTATACGAACGTCGGCGACGCGCGGCTTCGGCTGGTGTTCTTCCCGCTGTACCCCGCGGTGACGCGCGTGTTTTCGGCCTTCACGGGCGGAAACCTGTTCGCGGCGGGGACGCTGGTTTCGCTGCTCTGCTCGGGGCTGTGCGCCGCGCTGCTCTACGATCTGGCGGCGATGCATCTGGGAGGGCGCGGGGCGCGGCTGGCGGTCGCATATTTTCTGCTCAGCCCGATGAGCGTGTTCCTCGCCTGCGCATACACGGAGGCGCTGTTTATCAGCCTGACGCTGGCAACGGTCTGCCTGCTGCGGCGCGGTCATCCGTGGGGCGCGGTGTTGTGCGGCATGGCCAGCGCGCTGACGCGCATGCCGGGGGTGATTGTCTCCGGCCTGTTCATCATCGCGTTTCTGGCGCGCATCCCCCGCGAGGGGCTCCGGATGAAGGCGGTGCTGCGCTGTCTGGCGCAGGTGAGCATGGTATTCGGCGGCCTGTTCATCTACTGGGGAATCAACTGGCTGGTGGCGGGCGACCCGATGACCTACCTGATCTATCAGAAGGAGAACTGGTATCAGCAGCCCGGCTCGTTCTGGGCTTCGACGGCGAACACCGTCAGCTACCTGATCTCTACCTGCGGGGATGACGACTGGCTGTTCACTTGGGGCTTTCAGCTTCTGGTGATGGGGTATATCTACATCCTGCTGGCGGCGCGGCAGAAAAAGCTGCCGTTCGATCTGGCGGCGTACAGTTTTGTGTACGTGGCCGTCGTGCTGTCCCCGACGTGGCTGCTTTCCGGCGCACGGTATCTTTACGCGCTGGCAACGCTGCCGCTCTTGCAGGCGCAGAGCCTGAAAAGCCGCGCGGCGCACGCCGTCGGGCTGTCGGTCTGCGCGGCGCTGCTGGTTGTGTTTACATGGGGGTATACGATCGCGGCGGCGGTGTTGTGAAGGGGGGCTCCTTCAGTCAGCTTCGCTGACAGACCTTCGGCATTTCGCATGCCTGTTTCCCGCACAGCGGGCGGCAAGCGAAATGCCCTCAAGGAGAGAGCTCCTTGTTGCGCATTTAAGAAGGAAGAGCGCATTGAACGGAGAGAGCGCGCATTGACGCGCATCTGACAGAAGACCTCCCTCTTCGAGGGAGGTGTCTGCCGGAAGGCAGACGGAAGGAGTTAAACTCCCTCAGTCGCGCTGACGCGCGCCAGCTCCCTCGAAGAGGGAGCTCCGTATTGCGTAATTAAGAAAGAAGAGCGCATTTGAAGAAAGAAGCGCGCATTGACGTGCATCTGACAGAAGACCTCCCTCTTCGAGGGAGGTGTCTGCCGAAAGGCAGACGGAAGGAGTTTATGAACCGAAAAAAGATAATCCGCATCATTTTGGCTGCGCTGGCTGTCGCCGCGCTTTTGGCGGCGGGCGGCTGCGCGCTTTGGAAAAACGGATTTTTTAAAAAAATCAACTCGGTGGAGGCGCTGCGCGAGGTGATCGCGGGCGCGGGCGTCTGGGCGGGCGCGGTGTATTTCGCGCTGCAAATGATGACGGTCATCGTCGCGCCGATTCCCAGCAACATTTCGATGATGGCGGGCGCGCTGGCGCTGGGCTTCTGGCCGGCGATGATTTTGGGCGTGCTGGCGGTGATCGCGGGGTCTGTGATCGTGTTTTTGGCGGCGCGGGCGCTGGGGCGGAACGCGGTGCAGCGGTTTCTGGACAAGGGCGTGATGGAAAAATACCTGCCGATCATCGAGGAAAAGCAGGATATGTTTTTGTTTTTGACGATGCTCTTTCCGTTTTTCCCGGATGACGCGCTCTGCATGCTGGCGGGGCTGACGAAGATTCCGCTCGGGCGGTTTGTCGCGATCATGGCGCTGGCCAGACCGTGGGGGCTGATCGTCGCGGCGCTGCTGGGCAGCGGGTCGCTCAGCCTGCCGGTTTGGGCGTGGGCGGTCATCGGCGGCGCGGGGCTGCTGATTTTTGTGTTCGCCATGAAATACAGCGCGCAGATCGAGGAAGCGCTGCTCGGGCTTGTGCGGCGGATCGTGCCGAAAAGAAATCGCTCCGACAGAAATTGACAGCGCCGGTTGGCAGGAAAAAAGAAGGCGCGCCGCGAAAAACAAGGGAATCACAGCCGATAAGGGGGAACTATCCGCATGATTTACGTTCAATACGACGAGGCTGTTCGCGAAATGGCGAAGGGGCTGACCCGATTCATGGGCGAGGAGGACGCGAAGCATTTTGCCGAAATCTTCGCGGGCAACTCGCTGGACGGCATTTACAGCCACGGCATGAACCGCTATCCGCGATACATCAGCGATATGGAGAGCGGGTTTTGCGACCCGAAGGTGACGAAGGCCGAGAAGGTCGGCGGCTTCGGCGCGCTGGAGGTCTATGACGCGCATTTCGGCGTCGGCCCGCTGATTGCGGAGCAGATGACGACGCGCGCCATCGAGCTGGCTAAGGCGCACGGCATTGCCTGCGTCGCGCTGCGCAACAACAGCCACTGGCTGCGCGCGGGTCGATACGGCCTGACGATGGCGGACGCGGGGCTGATGGGCATCTGCTTCACCAACACCTGCATGAACCTGACGGCGTGGGGCACGCTCGAGCCCTCCACCGGCAACAACCCGATCACCTTCGCCATCCCGCGCGAAAAGGGCAGTCTGGTGATGGATATGGCGGTGAGCCAGTACGCCTACGGCAAGCTGGAAATCATGGCGCAGGAGGGCAAGATGCTCGATACGCCCTGCGGCTACGACGCGGACGGCAACCCCACCTGCGATCCCCAGAAGATCTGCGAGAGCGGCCGGATGATGCCGATGGCGATGTGGAAGGGCAGCGCGCTGTCCATCATGCTGGATCTCTGCGCGTCGATGCTCTCCGCCGGGCGCACGAGCCGCATGATCGGCCTGATGAGCGACGGCGAAAAGGGCATGAGTCAGGTGTTCATCGCGATTCACCCGGCGGCGGTCGTGGATATGAAGGCCGTGGAGGCGCAGATGGAGGAGACCATCGCCTTCCTGCACAGCCTGCCGCCCATCGAGGGCGGCTGCGGCGTACACGCGCCGGGCGAGGGGCTTGACAGAACGCGCGCGAAGAACCGCGAGAACGGAATTCCAGTCACGGAGGAGACTTGGTGCAAAATTCTGGAACTCGGCAGGGTAAACGGGTAAAAATATGAATGCAAAAGCAGACAAAAAACCGTCGGCGTGATTGACAGAAAACAAAAAACAGTGTATAGTAATATTGTTTATCCAGCTCTGTCTGAAGAGCCGGATCGGAACGCGATATTTTGACGCAGAACGTGCTGCGGACGAAATATAATTTATTATCTGGGAGGATGTATCCATGAAGAAGCTTCTTTCCATGCTTCTGGCGGCGGCCATGCTCGTTTCTGCGAGCGCGATGGCGTTTGCCGAGGGCACGTCTGAGAAGGGAACCATCGTGTATGGTTCTTCCACCGAAATCGGCGGCGACTTTGCCCCCAGCTCCTGGTGGACGAACAACGCGACCGACAAGATGATCCGTGATCTGACCAACGATTACGGCGTCACCGTCACCAATCAGGGCGGCGAGTATGTCGTGAACCCGACCATCGCCAAGAACATCGAGTCCGTCGTCAACCCGGATGGCAGCAAGACGTTCACCGTCACCATCAACGAGGGTCTGACCTACAACAACGGCGAAGAGATCAAGGCGGCCGACTTCCTGTGGGCCGAGGTCTTCGCCTGCTCCAAGGTCGCGATGGATACCGGCGCGAAGCTGACCGGCCACCTGACCTATGTCGGCGGCAAGGACTACTATGACGGCACGGCGACCGCGGTTTCCGGCCTCCGCCTGATCGACGATTACACCTTCTCCGTGACCATCCTCGCGGACAAGATCCCGTATTACTACGATCTGCGCTACATCCAGCTGCTGCCGTTCTCCCTCAAGTACTGGCTGGGCGAGGGCGTTGAGCTGAAGGACGACGGCGAGGGCTGCTACATCGCCGGCGACTTCACCAAGGAAGGCATCGAGAAGCAGCTCGAGTATGCCCGCTTCAACGCCGGTGAAGACCGCGTTTCCGCCGGCCCGTACAACCTTGTCGCGTTCGACAAGGGCTCCCTGCAGGCGACCCTGACCATCAACCCGAACTACGCGGGCAACTTCGAAGGCCAGAAGCCGAGCATCGAGAAGATCGTCGTCACCAAGACCGAAGACGCGACCTGGGCCGACGCGCTCAAGACCGGCGCCTTCAACTTCTACGACACCGTGACCGACGGCAACCAGATCAACACGGCGCTGGACATCATCGCCGAGGGCGGCTTTGACTACGTGCAGTTCGACCGTGCCGGCTACGGCATGCTGAACTTCCAGTGCGACTTCGGCCCGACCCAGTTCGAGGCTGTCCGTCACGCGGTTGCCCTGCTGCTGGATCGAAACGAGTTTGCGAACACCTTCTGCCAGGGCTGGGGCGGCGTCGTCAACGGCATGTACGGCACCGGCCTGTGGCAGTATCAGGAGGCCGAAGAGTGGCTGGAGATGACCCTCAATCCGTATTCCTACGATCCGGAAGCGGCCGTCGAAGAGCTGAAGGCTGACGGCTGGGTCTACAACGCCGACGGCAGCGACTATGTCGATGGCTCCGGCGAAATCCGCTACAAGAAGGTCACCGAGGTCGAGGCGGGCACCTACGCGCACAACGTCACCCTCGCCGACGGCACCATCCTGATGCCGCTGATCATCGAGTGGTCCTCTTCCGAGAACAACCCGGTTTCCGAGCTGCTCAACGTCATGCTTGCGCAGGGCACGCAGACCGCTGAGGCCGGCATGAAGATCAACCAGAACGTGATGACCTTCACCGAGCTGCTCAACTACTACTATCGCGACGCTTCCCAGGGCGACAAGTACGCCGTTCCGACCTACGGCATGTTCAACCTGGCCAGCAACTTCATCCCGGCCTACGACCAGTCCTACGAGTGGACGCTCGACCCGGACATGGTCGCGCAGGGCTACAACCTCAACCGTCTGTACAACGAGGCGATGGACGCGCTCACCATGAACATGGTTTACGGCGTGGATTCCAGCAACACGCAGCTGTACATGACCTACTGGAAGGGCTTCCAGATGCTGTGGAACGAGCTGCTCCCGCAGATCCCGCTCTACTCCAACATCTACATCACCGTCTATCCGGATTGGCTTGAGAACTACACGCAGGATTCCTTCTGGGAGTTCCAGCAGGCGATTCTCTACGCGACCGTTGCCGAGTAATTTTTGCTCAGTTCCGATCACAGAATTGGGGGCGGGCGTTCTGCCCGCCCCTTTTTTCCCTACTTTTTTGATTTTGAATGAAACGTCCTTTTGAAGGACAAGCGCCCTGCCCTTGAACACACAAAGGCGGGATGATTCAAGGGCAAAGCACTTGTCCTGCGGATGAAAATATAGATGTCGCGGGCAGGCCGAGCGGTCGTGCCCGTGCATGGCGGTATGAGCCGCACCACAAGAGAGAGAGAAAGAAAAAGAAAGAACACCATAGAGAGGATGGATGAGATGGGCAAATATGTTGCCAAGCGTATCGGATACATGGCGCTTGTGTTTCTCATCGTTTCGTTTTTAATGTATTCGCTGTACAACCTGATCCCGACGGACCCGGCGCGCGCTGAGCTGGAAGCCCAGAAGCAGAGCCTCAAACCGGCGGAGTATGAGCAGTTGTATCAGGAGCTGCGCGCGAAGATGGGTCTTGACGATCCGCTGGTCATTCGCTACATGCGCTGGATGGGGCTTTGGCCGGATGTTGGCGACAACAACGGCTTCAACGGCCTGCTTCAGGGCAACTTCGGCTATTCCCAGTTCTACAAGAAGGACGTGACCGAGGTGATCGTTGACCCGATGAAGAACACGATCTTCATCAACATCTTCTCAACGATTCTGGCGCTGGCGATCACGATTCCGCTGGGCATTTTCTGCGCGGTTCACAAGGGCAAAAAGGTGGATAACACCGTTCAGGTGGTGACGATGCTCGGCTACAGCCTGCCGATTTACATCATTGCCCTGATTTTCATGTTCTTCTTCTGCGTGCTCTGGCGCATCTTCCCGATTTCCGGCACGAAGACCGCGGGCGCGATTTACGCGACCAAGTGGGACGAGTTCATCGACATGCTCTACCACATCACCCTGCCGGTCATCGTTATGACCTTCGCGTCGCTGGGCGGCATGACCCGCTACGTCCGCAGCGCGATGATCGACGCGCTGAGCATGGACTACATCCGCACCGCGCGCGCAAAGGGTCTCAAGGAAAAGGTCGTCATCTATTCCCATGCGTGGCGCAACGCGCTGCTGCCGATCATCACCTCGATCATCGGCTGGTTCATCAGCATTTTCTCCGGCTCGGTCATCATCGAGAACACATTCTCGCTGAACGGCATGGGCAAGCTCTATTGGGCGGGCCTGAGCAACCTTGACTTTGAGCTGGTGCTCGCGATTCAGATGTTCTATACCATCGTCGCCCTGATCGGCTCGCTGCTGATGGATATCAGCTACGGTCTGGTCGATCCGCGCGTGCGTGTGGACAAGTAAGGAGGAAGAACGATGAGCAACAAGAAAAAAGAATTCTTCCTCGTGCGCTGGTTCAAGCGCTGCTTCCTGCACGAGCGTCCCGAGCTCTCCACCGAGGAAGAGGAGAAGATTCAGACCCCGATGCGCGCGATGGTGAGCAACTTCACCCATCGCCCGCTGGCCATGTTCGGCCTGATCGTGTTCCTCGCGATTTTCGTATTCGTGATGGTCGGCCCGCACATCTGGGTGCTCGATCTCTCCGAGCAGGACAGCACGCTGACCAACCTGCCGCCCTCAAACAACATGATGCAGGTGCCGAAGGCGCTGCTGGATAACGGCGTGAAGGACATCTCCTCCGGCAACACCTACGGCGTCGGCATTGACAACAAGGGCGAGCTGTATACCTGGGGACACACCCGCATCACCGATAAAATCGACGTGGCGAACATCCCGGACGAGATCAAGAGCGCCGATCTGGTGCAGATTGCCGCCGGTACGGATCACGTCGTCGCGGTGGACACGGACGGCGAGGTCTACGTCTGGGGCAACACGCGCCTTCAGCAGGATAAATTCTCCAATGACATGAAGAAGGCCATGAAGGCCGGCGGCGCGGATTGGGACGTGGTGCAGCTCGAAGCGGGCAACCAGTTCTCCGCCATCGTCTGCTCGGACGGCAATCTCTACCTCTGGGGCAACGGCAACATGGCCGATATCAAGATCCGCAGCAAGTATCAGGGCAAGATCGCCAAGGTCGCGCTGACGGATAACGAGTATATCGCCCTGATGACCGACGGCACGGTGGCCTACACCGGCAACAAGGATAAAACCTCCCCGTTCGCCAAGATTCCGGCGGGGCTGAAGGGCAAGACCGTCGTGGATATCGCTTCCACGAGCAAATCCGTCGCGGCTGTGACCGAGGACGGCGAGGTCTATGTCTGGGGTAACGCCGTGAAGGGCGAGGCCAATGTGCCGGCGCTTGAATCCAAGATCGTTCACCTCTACGGCGGCCGCTATCACTACACCGCGCTGCTGGAAAACGGCGATCTGGTTTCCTGGGGCAACAACAAATACGGCCAGATTGACGTGCCTGCCAAGGCGCAGAGCGCGGACAACATCGAAAAAATCTTCGTTTCCAGCTACCAGAACTACGCGCTGGCCAGCGACGGCACGATGTACACGTGGGGGCTCAAGGGCTTTGTGCTCGGCACGGACAGCCTCGGCCGCGACATGCTGACCCGTATCGTCAACGGCGGTCAGGTGACGATGACCGTCGGCGCGATTTCCGTCGTCATCGCGACGATTCTGGGCATCATCTTCGGCGGCGTCGCCGGTTACTTCGGCGGCCGGATTGATATCCTCATCATGCGTATCGCGGAGATCGTCGGCGGCCTGCCGTTCATCCCGTTCGCGATGATCCTCTCCGCCGTCATCGGCACGAAGCTCGATCCGACGCAGCGCATGTACCTGATTATGGTCGTGCTCGGCGTGCTGAGCTGGGTGCCGACCTGCCGCCTCGTGCGCGCGCAGATTCTGGCGCAGCGCGAGATGGAATACGTCACGGCGGCGAAGGCGATGGGTATTCGCGAGCACACGATCGTGTTCCGCCACATCCTGCCCAACGTCGTCAGCCTGCTGATCGTCTCCATGACGCTGGATTTCGCGACCTGCATGCTGACCGAATCCACGCTGTCCTACCTCGGCTTCGGTATTCCGCTGCCGACCCCGACGTGGGGCAACCTGCTCAACGGCGCGAACAACTCCATCGTCATCCAGCAGTACTGGTGGCAGTGGGTGTTCCCGGCTGTGATTTTCGGCATCTGCACCATTTGCATCAACCTGATCGGCGACGGCCTGCGCGACGCGCTGGACCCGAAGGCGCTCGAACGATAAGAAGGAGGGGAAGAATTTATGGCACTGCTTGAAATGCACGATCTGAAAACATTCTTCACCACCAAGCGCGGCGTCGTCAAGGCGGTGAACGGCGTATCCTATAAGGTGGAAGCGGGCAGGACGCTCGGCGTGGTCGGCGAATCCGGCTCGGGCAAGAGCGTCTCCGCGATGAGCATGCTCCAGCTTCTGGATGGCAACGGCTATATCGCGGGGGGCAGCATCATGTTCGACGGAAAGGATCTGACGAAGATGTCCCTTTCCGAAATGCAGAAAATCCGCGGCAACGCGATTTCCGTCATCTTCCAGGAGCCGATGACCAGCCTCAACCCGGTGTTCACCATCGAGCGTCAGGTTTCCGAGCCGTTCATCATCCATCAGGGGCTGAGCAAGGAAGAGGCGCGCAAGAAGGTTGTCGAAATGCTGGCTGACGTCAAGATTCCGAACCCGGAAGTCGTGGCCAAGCAATACCCGCACCAGCTCTCCGGCGGCATGCGTCAGCGCGTGATGATCGCCATGGCGCTGGCCTGCAAGCCGAAGCTGCTGATCGCCGACGAGCCGACCACGGCGCTGGACGTGACGATTCAGGCGCAGATTTTGAAGCTGATGAACGACCTGAAGCGCGAGCACGGCACGTCCATCCTCTTCATCACCCACGACCTCGGCGTTATCGCGCAGATGGCGGACGACGTGGCCGTTATGTACTGCGGTCAGGTGGTGGAAATGGCTCCGGCGAAGACGCTCTTCACCGATTGCGAGTTTTCCCATCCGTATACCGAGGGGCTGATGGTCTCCATCCCGAGGCTGGATACGCCCGCCGGTGTGCGGCTTGAATCCATCCCCGGCTCGGTGCCGCACCCGCTCAATCTGCCGAAGGGCTGCAAATTCGCGCCCCGCTGCAAATACTGCCAGCAGCGCTGCCTCGAGGAAGAGCCGGAGCTGGTGAACGTGACGGAGGAGCAGCAGGTGCGCTGCTTCTACCCCAGAAAGGAGGAGCGCCGTGCAAACCTCAAATAACGAGGGGAAGAAGGTGCTGCTTCGCGTCAGCAACCTCAAGCAATACTTCCCGCTGAAGAAGAAGGGCCTTTATGTCAAGGCCAACGACGGCATTACGCTGGATATCTACGAGGGCGAGACCTTCGGTCTGGTCGGCGAGAGCGGCTGCGGCAAGTCCACGCTGGGCCGCACGCTGCTCCAGCTCTACCGCCAGACGGACGGCCGGACGATGTACTACGGCCGCACGTTGGACGATCTCGCGCCGGTTTACGTCAAAAAGACGCTGCAAACGCTCGAAAAGCGCCGCGAAAAGTGGCACGAGCTGAAAAAGCATCTGGCCAATGTGCAGAAGGAATACGACGCGCTGCCGGACGGCGAGGCGAAGTACAAGAAGCACAACGAGCTGGATAAGGCGGTCAAGGATGAGAACGACGCGCTGCTGGATATGGCGAACCTGATCGGCGGCTTTGTCTGCGTGAAGGACATTCAGGCGGTGCAGAAGCTGTTTCTGGAGGAATACCGCATTTCCAAGGAGCGCGTGAAGGAGATGAACCGCCGCGGCGCGGTGCAGCTCGATCTGGACGACCTGCTCTTTGACATCAAGAAGGCCGAGGAGAACGGCAAGAACACGAGCGGCCTCAAGAGCAAGGAGGCCAAGCTGCGCGCCAGCCTCGCGAAGATCGACGAAAAGCTCGCCGAGCTTGCGCGCCGGATCGGCGACGTCCGCCGGCAGCTCGACGCCCAGCGGGCGCAGTACGCGGACGACGCGGAATTTGCGCGCTACGAGGCGCTGCGCGACGAGGGCATCGACCTTGCGCGCCTTGAATACGACGAGATCCGCCAGCTCCGCCGCGACCTGCAGCTCATCTTCCAGGATCCGTATTCCAGCCTGAACCCGCGCATGACGGTGGGCAACATCATCGGCGAGGGTCTGCTGGCGCACGGCTTCTTCAAGAAGAACGACGAGCGCATGCAGGAATACATCATCAAGACGATGGAAGACGCGGGCTTGGCGAGCTATTTCCTGCATCGCTTCCCGCATCAGTTCTCCGGCGGCCAGCGCCAGCGCATCGGCATTGCCCGCAGCCTGGCGGTGAAGCCGAAATTCGTCGTTTGCGACGAGGCGGTTTCCGCGCTGGACGTGTCCATCCAGAGTCAGATCATCAACCTTTTGGCCGATTTGAAGGAACAGAGCAACCTGACCTATCTGTTCATCACGCACGATCTCTCCGTTGTCAAATACATCTCCGACCGCATCGGCGTGATGTATCTGGGCAACATGGTCGAGCTGGCGAACACGCAGGAGCTGTTTGACCATCCGCTGCACCCGTACACCGAGGCGCTGATGGCCGCGATTCCGACCACGGACGTGGAGGAGAACCGCGAGCTGCGGATTCTGGAAGGCGATATTCCCAGCCCGGTCAACCCGCCGCAGGGCTGCAAATTCCACACGCGCTGCGCGCACTGCACGGAAATCTGCAAGCATGCCGTGCCGGAGTGGAAGGAAATGGCGCCGGGTCACTTCGTCGCCTGCCACCATCCGCTTTCCGAGAAGGAATAAGCCATGGGGATGCCGTTTAAGGGGCGGTATGACCGCTTCCGCAAGCTGCAAAAGGAAAGAATGGGCGGGCGGCCGGATGACCGCGCGCCCTCCGACGAGATGGAAAGGGGCGACGGACTGGCGATGCTGATCGCCGCCCTGATTACCATCGTGCCGGTCTGCCTCGTCATGCTGGCGATTTTGGCGCTGGCCGGATACTTTTTCATTGTCAGATAAGAAAAGCGAGTTCCTTTCGAAAGAAAGGGATTCGCTTTTTGACGCTTTCCGGCGGCCTTCGCAAGCGCCACCAAAGGCGTTACGCCTCCTTCACAGGCTTATAGCATAGATCGTGCTCGACGCAGGCCCACATATCCATCGCGGGCGTCCGGAGCTGAATCTCGACCGGAACGGAGGCATTCTGGCCGTTTAAGCAGACGGGCACGAGCATCACCAGATGCAGGCCGCGATAGCCGCTCTTCTTCGGTGCGGCGATGTAATCCCGCGCGCAGACAAACTGCCACGCGGTCGATGCGCGCAGGATATCCGCAAAATGATACACGGCCTCCACGCTGGAGAGCACGACGCGCAGACCGGCGACGTCGTGCAGGCTGGCCGCGCCCTGCGCGTTTTGCGGCAGGCCGCGGCGGAGCAGCTTTTCGCGGATGGACGCGGGCGATTTGAGCCGGAACGTCATCGAGCGGACGGCGAAGGGCGTGTGTTCCTCCTCAAGCTGCATTCGCGCCGCGCAGAGCGAGAGAAACGCGGTCTCCACCGCGGCCTTATAGGGCGCGTAAAACGAAAAATCAAAAGCGGCCTCCTTCGGCGCGCGCATCTGTTGTAGAGCTGAACGCTGCTGCAAGAAAAATCACCTCGAAACGAATCAAATGGGCGGGGCGCGCCCGCGCGATAAGGACAGTATATGCGTCGGTTGTTGCCGGAATGCGGCGGGAGACGAACAAAAATGTGAGCGAAGGGAAAAACGGCGCTCCAAATCCATGGTATGCGCCGCGCGGGAGGAAAATGCCGCGTTGGGTGGTTTTTCGCTGTACAGAACCGCTTTTTTTCAGTATAATAAGACGATGGAAACCAACGCGGGCGCTTCGCCCGAAGGAAGGAATAAGCTATGAACAAGAACTTTGCAGACGACGCGCTGCGCGGTTTGCTGGGGCGTCGCGTGCCCGCGTGGGCGCGCTGCGCGCTGGTGCTGCTCGCGACGGCGGTGTTCGCGGTCTTCGCTTACCACGCGCGCTACGCCAAGATCGACGAATTCACCGGCTTCCGCGCGGAGGAATTGATTCGGTTTACGACCGTCGTGCTGGCCGCGCTCTATGCGCTCACGGCAGCGGTGGCGCTGCACATCGGCAGAAGGCTGAATTTCGGCGCGCAGGCGCTGTTCTGCGTGGTGATCGGCGCGATTCTGCTGGCGAAGGTTTCGCTGTTTGACTATGTGAGCGACGATTACGACATCTTCCTGAGCGGCTGGATCTACAGCTACTCCCAGATGGGCATCAAGGAAGGGCTCGGCTCGTACATCGGCAGCGATTACACGCCGCCGTATCTGTACCTGCTGCTGCTGATTTCCAGAGTGAAGAATTATCCGTGGCAGTATCTGGTCAAGATTGTATCGCTGGCGTTCGAAGCGCTGATGGCCTACGCCGTCGCCAAGCTGGCGGGGCTGAAGGTTCGGGGGGACGCGGGGAGCGCCGTTCTCTTCTGCCTGACGCTGATGCTGCCGACCGTCGTTTTCAACGGCGCGTATTGGGGGCAGTGCGACGTGATCTATACGTCGCTGTGCCTGCTGGCGCTGTATCACGCGCTGCAAAAGCGCAGCGCATGGAGCATGACGCTTTTCGGCATGGCGCTCTCCTTTAAGCTGCAAACGGTGTTCTTCCTGCCGACGCTGCTGCCGCTGTGGCTGCGCAAGGACATCAAGCTGCGCCATCTGGTGCTGATCCCGGCGGCGTATATGGCGATGATGATCCCCGCGTTCTGGGGCGGCAAGTCGCTGCACCACGTGCTGACCGTCTATCTGGCGCAGGCGGGCGGCTACAACGGCATTTCCATCAACGGCCCGTCGCTGTATAATCTGCTGCCCTCGACGATGGACAACGGCATGCTGTACGATCTCTTCGGCAGCATGGCGATGGCGCTGGGGCTGGCGATGATGGTCGTCGTCTGCCTGATGCTCTGCCTGAACCGGACGCACATCACGCGGGAGGGGACGCTGCTGGCCTGCCTGCTGGTGCTGGGCGGCGTGCCGTTCTTCCTGCCGAAGATGCACGAGCGCTATACCTTCGGCGCGGACGTGCTCGCGCTGGTGATCGCGGCGTATCGCCCGAAGCGGATGGCGCTGCCGCTGCTGTTCGGGATGGCTTCGTATATCTGCTATACGGGCGGGCTGCCGGGCGACGCGATTTTTGATCTCAAATGGGCGACGCTCTTTCAGGGCGCGGCGGTCGCGCTGACGGCGGCGGCGCTGTATAAGAGCCTGCACGAGGAGAAGACGGAAGCCGTGCTGACGGAGGTGAAGGCGTGATGAACAGGGCATGGATGCGGGACCCGCTTCGCGCGGGGATGGAGGCACGGGTTCGGGGAACCCAAAGGCTGGCGCTGGGCGCGGCGCTGACGCTCGCGTTTTTCGCGCTGGCACTCAAGCTCTGCGCCGCGATGGAGGGCGCGGCGGTGATCGCGCTGGTCGGCGCGGGCTGCGCGGCGCTGCTGCTGGCCGGCGCGTGGCGCGCACTCCGGGAGGAGCCGGTGATCGTGCTGCTGTGCGCGGCGCTGCTGGCCATGCTGGCGGTGGCGGCGCATCTGGCGATGCTGGATATCAAGCCGGGGCGCATGAGCAAGGTGCTCGCGCCGATGCTGGAGGGCATGTGGAATTACGACCTCGGCACGGCGATGGCGTGGGAGGACGGCGCGTGGTCGGGCGGCTATCTGATCGTGATGGCGCTGATTTCCCGGCTGGAAGCCTTCCCGCAGATGTACGCCGTCAAGCTGTTTGACATGGCTTGCCAGACGGCGGCGGCGCTGGCGGTTTTGAAGCTGGCGCTGACGCGCGGCGCTAAGCCGGGCGCGGCGGTGGGCGCGATGCTGGCCTGCGTGCTCGCGCCGACGATGCTGCTGAGCGCCGGCTGCTGGGCGCAGTGCGACGCGATGTTCGCCGCGCTGGCGCTTTGGGGGCTGGCGCTGCTGCTGAAGGATCACCCGGTCTGGGGCTGCATCCTCTGGGGGCTGGCGGCGGCGACGAAATTGCAGGCGGGCTTCCTGTTCCCGCTGCTGCTCGTGTTCTTTATGAAGGGCAGGGTTTCCATCCGCCATCTGCTGGCGGGTCTGGCGGCGTTTGTGCTGGCGCAGGCGGCGTTTCTGCTCGACGGGCAGGGGCTGACGGCGGTATTCGGCCGCTATGCTCAGCAGATCGAGGCGATTTCCTACGAGGGTGCGGGTCTGGCGGATCACGCGCCGGGGGTTTACAGCCTGATGACGGTCGCCTCCGTGCGCGAGTTCAGCGGCATGGGCATGTATCTGGCCTTCGCCTCGGCGCTGCTGGTCGCCTTTGCGCTGATCCACGCGCGCCGGGAGCCGGACGCGGACACGCTGCTGCTGGCGGCGCTGCTGCTGGCGGCCGGTCTGCCGCTGATTCTTCCGCAGATGAACGCGCGCTGCCTGTATCTGGCGGGCATGCTGGCCTTTGCCTGCGTAAACGGCACGCGGCGGCTGGCGATTGCCATTGTGCTGGAATTGATTTCGCTGTGCAGCTACATGGAGGCGATTTTCTCGTTCACGGTCATCCCGATGAACGTGCTGAGCCTGCTGGCGATTGCCTGCGCGGCGGCGCTGGCGCTGGAACTGATGGGCAAATTGGGCATCAAGGGGGCGCAGATCGGTGAAAGCGACGCTTGACGCGCTGGATGAGCGCCTGCGGCGTCTGCTCGCGCAGCCCTGCGGCCGCGCGGCGAGAATCGCCTGCGCCGCGCTGGTGCTGCTGGGCTTTGCGGGCGTGATGATGACGCGCTCGCTTGCGCTGGGGCATCATGCGGCGACGGCGGTTATGATGTGCCTGCCGCTGGCGGCGATGCTCGTCTTCGCGATGCGGATTGCGCGCGAGCACGAGCAGGGGGCGCTGGGCGCGCTGCTGCTGGGCGCGCTCTGCGCGGCGGCCATGCTGGCGCGGGTCAGCTTTTTGGAGCGCTCCTCCGGCGATTACGAGATTTATCTGGCCGATTGGCTGCAAAAACTGGCGGGCGGTTCGTTCGCCGAGGGGATGCGCCAGAACATCGGCGAATACAACGTGCTGTATCAATACATCCTGTTCGTCATCACGCGGCTGCCCGTGCCGTCGCTCTACGCGGTGAAGGCGGTTTCCTTCATCGGGGATGCGTTTCTGGCGGGGGCGGCGGCGACGCTGGCGCAGAAGGACGGCAAAAAGAGCGCCGCCGCCTTCGGGCTGGTGCTGCTGCTGCCGACCGTCGCGCTCAACGGCGGCATGTTCGCCCAGTGCGACAGCCTGTACGCGGCCTGCGCGCTCTGGGGGCTGGCGCTCGCGCTGGAGCGGAAGCCCGCTGGCGCGGCGGCGTGCTTTGCGCTGTCGCTGGCGTTCAAGCTGCAAGCCGTGTTCCTGCTGCCGATGGTCGCGGTGCTCTGGGCGGATCGAAAGCTGCGGCTGTCGGATGCGCTGGTCTTTCTGGCGACGCTGGCGGTGACGGCGCTGCCCGCGCTGCTGGGCGGAAAATCCATCGGCGCGCTGCTTTCGATTTACACCGCGCAGACGGGGTTGTATACCGGCCTGACCTATAACGCGCCCAGCTTCTTCGCGCTGATGAACACGACCGGGCTGGACGTATACGCCTACGGCAATTTCGGCATGGCGCTGGCGTTTGGCGTGTGCGCGCTGCTGGTTGCCTGCGGCGTGAAGCAGGCGGGAAAGCTGACGCGGGAAGGGTATCTGCGTCTGGCGCTGCTGCTGCCGCTGGCGATTGTGTTCTTCCTGCCGCGGATGCACGAGCGATATTTCTATCTGGCGGATATCCTGAGCGCCGTGCTGGCGGCGAAGGACAAAAAGGCCGCGCCGATCTGCGCGCTGGTTGCGCTGGCGTCGCTGGGCAGCTATTGGGAGACGGCGCTCCCGCTGTCTTTCTGCGCGCTGATGATGTTTGCCGCACTGATTTTGACGCTAAGGCATACACAACGGGAAGAAAATGTGATATAATAGACCAAAGGCAACAGAATGTCACTTTTCCCGGCAAAGAGAAGGTCTGCCGGAACGTTTGTTATCAACATAAAAAAGCAAACAAAATGAAAACCCGAAAGGGCTGGACGGAGGACTTTTCAATGAACCGGGACGAAATGCTCAATTTTCTGAAGAACGAGGCGCGCGGCATCTCCGTGATGTTCGGGCCGAACTGCGAAACCATCGTGCACGACATGACGAGGCCGGGGCATCCGATTCTGGCGATTTTCAACGGCACGGTGACGGGGCGCGAGGTCGGCTCGACGGCGGATATCTTCGGCGACATCGGCGATTACGACGAGAGCATCTACCAGAATAAGGATTACATCAACCAGATGGTGCTCTCCCGCGACGGGCGGACGCTCAAAAGCTCGACGTTCAACATCGTCGGCGAGGATTATCACTTCGCGCTGGGCATCAATCTGGATATCACGAACATGGTGCGCGCCGGGCAAATGCTCAGCGAGCTGACCGCAACCAGCGGCGATTTGCAGCAGACGCTCATGCAGGACGCCAGAAGCCAGCTTGAGGAGCTGCTGCGCGAGTGCATCAGCGCGGTCGGCAAGGAGCCGGAGGCGATGAAAAAGACCGACCGCATGCGCATCATCCGCATGCTCTACAAGCGCCGCGCGTTCACCTATCAAAAGTCCGTGGCGATTGTCGCCGAGCGGCTGAATGTTTCGCGCTATACGGTATACAAGTATATGCACGAGCTGGAGGAGGCCGAGGCGGCGGGGAGCCTTGTGCAGGATTAAGGGCAATCAAAAAACACGAATTTCGGCTGTTGCCGAGATTCGTGTTTTTTTATTGGGGAACGGCGCTCCGCTGGGCGTAGAGGAATACGGTTTAGCTTATGCGAGCGGGGCCGGTTGAGCCGCGGACGATCAATTTCACCGGCAGGTTGAAATCCTTCGGATCGGGATGCTCGCCGTCGATCATGGCGAAAATCGCTTCCGCCGCGCGGCGGCCTTTGCCGATGCCGTCCTGATGGATGGTGGTCAGCGGCGGGAAGGTCATCCGCGCGATATCCACATCGTCAAACCCGACGATGGAGATGTCCTCCGGCACGCGCGCGCCGCCCTCGCGCAGCCCCGTGATGACCGCGGCGGCATACTGGTCGCCGCTGACGCAGATGCCCGTGATCGCCCGCTGAGCGGCCAACTGCCGCCCCAGCGCAATGCCGCGTTCGGCCTTGAAGGGGAAGAGATTCGTAATCAGATTTTCCGGGTTCGGCGTGATTCCGGCCTCTTCAAGCGCGTCGCAGTAGCCCGCGTAGCGCTGGTCGTTGTTCATAAAGCCGCGGTTCACCGCGCCGATGAAGAGGATGTTTCGATGCCCCAGCTCGATGAGGTGCCGCGCCGCCAGATAGCCGCCCCGGCGATCCTCCGCGCGCACCTGAATCAGCTCGGGGTCGTCGAGGTAGGTGTTGATGGTCACGCACGGCTTGCCCTGCTTTTTGACGAAATCCACGAGGCTCTGCGGCACGCGATCTTTGAAGATCACGCCGTCCGGGTTCCAGTTGTTGAGCATCAGCCGCAGAACATCCTCGTTCGTGCCGCGCCGCATCATCAGAAAATAGCCGTGGTCGGTGACGACCCCTTCCAGCCCCGAGAGCAGCACGCCCGCAAAGCCGTTGCCCGCGTAGGTCTCCTGCGGGCTGTGGGTATCGACAAAGGCGATGATGCGGGAGGAATGGCTCACCAGCGCGCGCGCGGACATATTGGGCACATAATGGAGTTGCTCGATGGCGTCGAGAATCCGCTGCACCGTCTGCGGGGAAACGCGGTCGTAATTGCCGTGAACGACATTGGAAACCGTCGTCAGGCTGACGCCGACAAGGTTGGCGATATCCTTCATCGTGGCCATAGGTAAGCCCTCCTGATTCTCTTGATGATTCATTATATCATGTTGAGCGCTAAACTGCAAATGCGCAGGCGGATGAAAGCCGGGCAATCGCTCAGGCATCAAAAAAGCCATTCTTCCCCCGAAGGAGAGAATGGCTTTTTCTGCAAATGGACGAATAACTGAAATCCCAGATGATGCGATTCCGATCAGGCTTGGCGAATCCGTCAATATTTGAGCTTCTGCGTGGCCGCCCAGCCCTCGTTGATGGCCTCCTGATGGCTCGTGGCATACGGGCCGATGCTCTGCGCCTTCTCCATGGAAATCGGGAAGTGGACGCACAGGTGACCGTTGAAGTTGTTGTTGGAGAGGTGCTGCGGGGAGTGCGGCACGTCGTGGGTCGAGCCGATGTAGGTCTTGCCATCCGAGAAGGTGACCCAGACTGCCTTCGGCGTCCACGTCGTCTTGCCGCCGAACGCCTTGAGCATGATGGCCGTGTCCTCCGCCGTGGCGGGCTCGGCGTCCATATGCGCGTCCTTGGTCATAATGCGCAGCTTCCAAGAGTAGCCGGTAGAGAAATCATACACCGTGCAGTATTCGCCGTTGGCGTAATTGCGCCGCCAGTTGTAGAAGTTTTCATAGATGACGTTGCCGGCAGTCTGCGTGCTCGGGGCGGTCGTGCCGTTGGCCGTACCGGCGCTGGTGCTGCCCTTGCCGGAATAATCCGCATTGATGGCGGCGAGCGTCTTCTTGCCCGCGATGCCGTCCGCCGTCAGCCCCTTGGATTTCTGATAGGCCATCACCGCGTCGGCGGTCAGCGCGCCGAAGTTGCCGGTCTTGTTGCCGGTGTAGAAGCCCAGAGAAGCCAGCATGTTTTGCAGCTTGAGCACCTCGCTGCTGGAGGAACCCTGCTGGAGCATGACGCTCGTGTTCAGCAGGGTGGAGCTGTCCGAACCGTTATTGGAGCTGCTCGAACCGCTGCTGCTGCTGCTGCCGGAGCTGGAAGAATTGCCCGAGCTGCTGTTTCCGGAAAGCTTGCCGGAGATGGAGGAGAGCGTCTTCGCGCCCGCAACGCCGTCGGCGGAAAGGCCGTTGGCCTTCTGGAAGTTGTAGACGGCTTCCTTCGTCAGGCGGCCGAAATTGCCGGTCACAGAGCCGTCGTAATAGCCCAGCGTCTTGAGGTTCTGCTGGAGGGTGCGCACAGCGTCCGAACGAACGCCGTACTTGAGCAGGCCGTTTGAAGAATTAGCGGCCGCATTGCTCGAAGAAGAGGAAGAAGACGAGGAACTGCCGGAGGAAGAAGAGGACGAAGTGCCGTTCACCTTTTCTTCGATCTTGGCCAGCGTCTTCGCGCCCGCGATGCCGTCGGCGGAGAGGCCGTTCTTCCGCTGGAAGTTCATAACCGCGGCCTCGGTGATACTGCCGTAGTGGCCGCTGATCGTACCGGTGTACAGCCCGAGCTTGGTCAGATTCTGCTGGAGCTTGAGAACCTCGTCGCTGCGCGTGCCGTAGCGGAGAATGGCGCTGCCCGACACGGAGGAGGAAGAGGACGAAGAAGCGGCGGAGGAAGACGAGGAGGACGAGCTGCCGGAGGCGGTGTAGGTGATCCCGGCGGCCTCGTAAAGCGCCGCGCGGGTGTCCTCGTCAACAATGCCGTTATCCTCAAATGCGTATTTCTTCTGGAATTTCTTGACGGCGGCTTCCGTCTTTTCGCCGTAGTGGCCGGTGATCCCCGCGCTGTAGAGCTTGAGCTGCTTGAGCGCGGTCTGGATCGTCGCGACCTCGTCCGCCTCGTCGCCGAGGCTGTAGTTCTGCGCAGAAGCGCTCGCACAGACGCATACCATCAAAGCGGCGGAAAGCGCCGCAATCCATCTTTTGTTAGACGCACGAATCGACATACAGGCATGCGTCTCCTTTCATTTCAAGTATGTGACTATTTTATTACGAGTTGTAACATTTGTCAAGTGAATTTTAATAAAGTCGCGTTATAGCGAAATAAAAAGAAGCGGAATCGGGCTCAAAAAAGCGGCGAAGGCATGCTATAATAGGGCAAACGGGAGACGGAGGGCATGGATTGTGCTGGACATGGAAGGCATTTATCAGATGGTACACAACCAGACGACGATAAAGCGGGCGATTGACTACGTGCGCGAAGGGCGGATTTTGTTCATTGACAGGCAATTCGGCTCGGAAGGGCGCTATACGGCGAGGGTGCGCGGGCATTACGGCGTATACGAGACGTGGTACGAGGAAACGAATCAGGGGGAGATTCGGGGCGGATGCACCTGCATGGCGCATGCGCGCACGAACGCGCCGTGCAAGCACGTCGTCGCGCTGATGATCCAAAACGTGATGGAGATGGACTATGAACGGCAGGAGAAGCAGTGGCGGCAGGAGCAGGAAAAAAGGCGTCAGGAGGAGGAAAAAAGGCGAAAGGCGGAGGAAAAGCGCCTGAACGAGGCATTCGTCGATCAGATGGTGAATCTGAGCGACAGGGTTCGGACGTATGCCGCGCGGCCGGCGGGGCGGAGGGTGCGCCTGTATCCCGTGATCGAGCGCAGGGGGATGGAAATCGCCGCGCTGGAGTTTCGGGTCGGCTGGGAAGGAGCGCGCACCTACATCGTCCGCAACCCGTGGGATTTCGCACAGCGCGTGCTGGACGGCCAGCATCATGCCTACGGCAAGGGGCTGGCGTTTGCGCACGACCGCGAGATGTTTGACGAACGGGATATTCCGCTGATCGATCTGGTGCTGCTGCTCGCGGAGCAGCGGGTAAGGCAAAACGTCCCGGCTTTCGCGCTGAAAGGTTCGCTGCTGGATCAGGCGATGCGCGTTCTGCTCGGGCGAGAGGTGGAGCTGAAAAAGGATGGGGAAGACCCGGTTCGCGTTCCGGTGCGGACGGGGGAAATCACGCCCGCCGTGTCGCTGGAAACGAGCGACGGCGGCGCGAAGCTGCGCGTCAAAACGCCGGACGTGACGCTGGGGCTTTCCGGCGCATACGAGTTTCTGCCGACGGGCGTGGTTTGCGCATACGGAGCGGATTTTCGCCGGGTGGAGGCGCTTCTGCGCGCCGCGGCGGAGCGCCCGAACGGCCTGCCCCTTGAAGAGAAGCAGATTGCGCCCGTCTGTGCGCAGGTCATCGCGCCCTCCCGCGCGCAGGTGATTCAGGGGCGCAAAACCGTGCTGCGCCACACGCCGATGGAGATGACCGCCCGGTTTTATCTGGATGCGGACGAGAAGGACGCGCTGCTCTGCCGCCCGGAGTGGCATTACGGCGCGGAGCGTGTGCGTCCCGGCGAGGATACACCGCACATCCGGCGGGATGCGTTCCGGGAAAATCAGGCGCTTACGCGGGTTCGGGCGCTCTTTCCCGAGCAGCGAACCGAAGGAGAATATGCGTTTGACGGCGACGACGACGCGCGCTACGCGCTGCTGACGGAGCGCCTGCGCGAATTGGATGCCGTCGGCGAGGTCATGGTTTCCGACCGGCTGGCGCGAATGAACGTGGAAGCGCCCCGCGCAATCACCTTCGGCATGCAGCGGCAGGGCGCGAAGCTGCTTGTTCATGCGGATCTGGGCGGGCTGACGCAGGCGGATCTGGACGCGGCCTACGCCGCATACCGCCAGAAGCGGAAGTATGTGCGGCTGAAGGACGGCACCTTCCTCTCGGAGGAGGCGCTCGATCAGGCGGCGCAGCTTGAAAAGGTGCTGGAAAGCGCCGGCTTGAGCGTGGAGGACGCCCAGCGCGGCGGCGAAATGCCGCTGGAACGGGCGATGTATCTGGAGCAGGCGCTCGCCCAGCGCAAGGGCATTTCGCTGGATGTACCCAAGGCGCTCAGCGAGTGGATGCGGCGGCTGGAAGACGCGCAGAAGACGCAGGTTGAGCCGCCGCGCGGGCTCTGTGCCGAGCTGCGCCCCTATCAGCGGACGGGGCTTTCGTGGCTGAGTGCGCTGAGCGACGCGGGCTTCGGCGGCATTTTGGCGGACGACATGGGGCTGGGCAAGACGGTGCAGGCGCTGGCGCTGCTGTTGCGCGAGCGGGCGTGCGGGCGGCCGGTGCGCGCGCTGGTGGTCTGCCCCGCGTCGCTCCAGCTCAACTGGCGCAGCGAGGCGGCGCGGTTTGCGCCAGACCTGCCCTGCATGGCGCTGCTGGGCACGGCGGCCGTTCGCCAGAAGCAGATTGAGGCATGGCGCGACGGGCTTTTGATCACATCCTACGATCAGCTCCGCCGGGACGTGCTGGCCTATCGGGATAAGCCGCTGACGCATGTGCTGCTCGACGAGGCGCAGAACATCAAAAACGCCGCGTCGCAGGCGGCGAAGGCCGTCAAGACGCTCAATGCGGCGCATCGCTTCGCGCTGACCGGCACGCCGATTGAAAACCGGCTGAGCGAGCTCTGGTCAATCTTCGATTTCCTGATGCCGGGGTATCTGCACGCCTACAAGCGCTTCCGCGAGCGGTTTGAAGCACCGATTGTGCAGGACGCGGACGAGCAGGCGCGCCAAAACCTGCACCTGATGGTCGCGCCGTTCATCCTGCGGCGCATGAAGAAGGACGTGCTCGACGATCTGCCGGACAAGATTGAAACCGTGATGACCAGCGAGATGACGCCGGGGCAGGCCAAGGTGTATCACGCATACGCCGAAAAGCTGATGCGGGATGCGGAAAGCGAATTGGCCGACCCGCAGGGGCGCATGCGGCTTTTGGCGGGACTGACGCGCCTGCGCCAGCTCTGCTGCGATCCGCGGCTCTGCCTGGAAGATTATGCAGGCGGCAGCGGCAAGCTCGAACAACTGCTCGAGCTCGTTCGGGATATGGCCGCGCAGGGGCATCGGATGCTGATTTTTTCGCAGTTCACGTCGATGCTGGCGCTGCTGGAGGACGCGCTGCACGAGGCCGGGTTTGAAACGCTCAAGCTGACGGGCGAAACGGACAAGGCCAAGCGCATGGCGCTGGTCGAGCAATTCAACGGCGGCGACACGCCCGTTTTCCTGATTTCGCTCAAGGCGGGCGGCACGGGGCTGAACCTCGTCGGCGCGGATGTGGTCATCCACTACGACCCATGGTGGAACACGGCGGCGCAGAATCAGGCGACCGACCGCGCCTACCGCATCGGGCAGACGAAGGGCGTTCAGGTGTTTTCGCTGATTGCCGCCGGAACGATCGAGGAGCGCATTGTGCTGCTTCAGGAAGAGAAAAAGGCGCTCAGCGACGGCGTGCTGCTCGGCGAGGATTCGCTGTTCACTGTGGATGCGCCGGCGCTTCGCGAGATTCTGAAAGCGTGAAATGCGCCGCGTCGATCAACCCGGCGCAGGCGAGCGGCTGCTGGCGCGCATACGGCGCGGCGGCCTGCCAGAGGACGAGCGCCGCGTCCTTGTATCCGGCCTGCGGGCGGCAAGCGTCGGCCAGCGCCAGCGCATGCAGCAGCAGCGCGGCAGGCGAGGGCAGTTCCGAATCCCAAACCGCGGGGATGCGCGGGAAGAACGCCGCCGCGTCCTGCGGGGTGTGCATCGGCAGGCCGTCCGGCGTTGTGAACGCATGCAGCGCCGCGCCCAGAAGGCGCAGGCCGCTTTCGCGATAGGTGTGCAGCTCCTCCGCCTGTCCCAGCGTCAGCAGCGCCAGCGCGAGCGCCGCGCCCGCGCCGCAGGTGAGCTGGGCGTTGAGCGCGCTGACCGGGGAATACGACGGCGGCAGGGCGGGCGACAGCGCGGCGAGGTAGCCGACGGCGCGCTGAGCCGCCTGAATGTAGCGCGATTCGCCCAAGCGCCTGCCGCACAGCGCGAATACGGCCGCCGCCAGCGCGCAATCCTCGCTGAGGATGCAGGGCGCGGGGGTCGGCGGCGTTCGGGCGGCGCGTACGCGCTGGAGCTGGGGCATGACCCGGCGCAGAAAGGCGGCGTCCTCCGGGGTGAGCGAATGCGGCAGGGTCGGCGTGCGCGGCAGGTCCGCTTCGGTGGAATCCTCGACCGGGGAAAAGCGGCTGGGCGTGACCTTGGGCGGCAGCCCGGTGTGCTGGCGGCGCAGCCCCAGCAGGCGGCAGACGCGCAGGCCGTCCTCCCCGCCGAGCGCGGCGCAGACCTGCTCCGGCGTGAAGGTGCAGCTCTCCCTGTCGTAGGTGAGGCAGGGGTTCAGCGCGCCGCCCGGCGCAAAGCAGGCGGAGAGCAGAAAATCCAGCGTGCGGACGGCCTCGGCGCGGCGGCCGCTTTCCAGCAGCGTCAGCGCCAGCAGCGCGTTGATGGCCAGCGGCTTTTCCGGCACAAAGGCGCGCCAATCCTCCGTCAGCGTCGCGCGGAAGAACGCGCCGTCCAGCGGGTCGTAGAGGTCGGAGGCGAGCATCGCGTCGAGCGTCTGGTCAAGCGCCGCGTGCGCCTGCCTGTCGCGCAGCGCGGCGCGGCTCAAGAAGCGCAGCGCGGGGCAAAGCGGCTGCTTGAGCTTGCCGAAGCCGCCGTTGATCGGGTCGCGCACGGCGAGCAGCGCACGGGTCAGGTCGTGCGCCGCGTCGCCGGGGGAATAGGGCTTGCGCAGCGGCTCGGCGCGGAAGGAGCGGACGGTCTGCGCGGCCTGACGGATGAAAGCGTCGCGGTTCTGCGCGAAGCGGCGATCCGCCTGCGAGAGCCAGACGTACAGCCGCGATGGATCGAGCGCAAAGCCCGCCGGGGGCAGCGGCGCGGCGAGAAACACGCGCGCGTCTTCGAGCATCAGCGCGCACAGGGGCAGCGCGCCCTCGCCGGAAAACAGCGCGCCCGCGCGCTGACAGAGCAGCTCCACATCCGGCCGCATGCCGGGGTAGAGCCAGACGGGCACGGTGCGCTCGAATATCTGCATATTCAGCGCCGCATCCGCAAACGACGGCGGCGCGTCGCAGATGAAGAGCAGTACCGGCACGTCGCGCAGACGCGCCTGATCGAACGCCTGCGCGGAAAACGGCAGAAACGCCGCCGGGGCGGGCGGCGCGCAGGGAGCTTGCGGCGGCACGGCCTGCGGCGCAATCGGCGGGATGAACGGAGCATTGGAAAAAGAAGAAACGCGCATGCGGCTTATCCTCCGAAAACGGTGATAAGCACAGCATGCGCGTTTTTTTGAAAAAGATGCGCCGCGCTGCTTATTTTGCTCTGCGGAACGGCCAGCTCGCCTCTTCGATGGCGATGTCGCGGTGGGTGACGCTGACGGTCTGCCCCAGCGCGCGCAGATGCGCGCCGAGCGCCTCGCTGATGGCCACGGAGCGATGCGCGCCGCCGGTGCAGCCCACGGCGATCATCAGCCGCCGCTTTCCCTCGCGCTGATACAGCGGCAAAAGGTAATCGACCAGCTCGTACAGGTGCCCCAAAAACTCGCGGGTCTCCTCCTTGCCGAGCACGTAATCGCGAACCGGCGCTTCCAGACCGGTGTAGGCGCGGATATCCTTGATATAATACGGGTTGGGCAGGAAGCGCACGTCGAACACCAGATCGCTTTCGCGCGGGATGCCGCGCTTATAGCCGAAGGACATGATTTCCGTGCGCAGGGCGCGCTGATTCTCGTTGCCGGAGAGCAGGTCGTCCACGCGCGCGCAAAGCTCCTTGGCGCGCAGCCCGCCGGTGGAGAGCACGTAATTGGCGCGCTCGCGCAGGGGCTGGAGCATTTCGCGCTCCTTGGCGATGGCCTGCTCGAGCGTCATGCCGCCGCGCATGAGCGGGTGGTCGCGCCGCGTCTCCTTATAGCGGTCGATGAGCGTTTCGGTGTCCGCCTCCAGAAAGAGGATGGAGATTTCGTGGCTGTCGCCGCCCTGATCGATGGCGCTGCAAACCGCGTCCGCGTCGAACAGCGCGCCGCTGCGGGAATCCACGCCGAGGGCGACGGGCGTATCCAGCTCCACCTTTTCGCAGAGGGTGAACGCGGGCGCGAGCAGCAGCGGCGGAATGTTGTCCATGCATTGATAGCCGCTGTCCTCCAGGTGGCGCAGGACGCTCGTTTTGCCCGCGCCGGACAGGCCGGTGACGATCAGAAATTTCATGCTTGCCTCTTCCTTCTTTTGTTCAGTCTTCGCCCAGAATACGAACCTCCGGCTCGAGCTGCACGCCGGTCTGCTCAAAGACGCGCTGCTCCACCTGCCGCATCAATTCGAGCATGTCGCGCGCCGTCGCGCCGCCGATGTTGACGATAAAGCCCGCGTGCTTCTCGCTGACCTGCGCGCCGCCGACGGTGAGGCCGCGCAGGCCGCAGTCGTCGATGAGCTTGGCGGCGAAATGCCCCTCCGGGCGCTTAAACGTGCTGCCCGCGCTGGGCAGCGTGAGCGGCTGCTTCTCCCGCCGCGCCTTGGCACATTCCTCCATCCGCGCGCGGATGGTCTCGGGGTCGCCGGGCGTGAGCGCGAGCGTCGCCTGCGTAATCACCACGCCCGCGTCCATCAGCGCACTGTGGCGGTAGGCGAAATCCAGCCGGTCGGCGGGATAAACGACGCGCCTGCCATCCGACAGGGAGACGCCCTCCGCCTGCGTGACGAGCTGGGCGAGCTCCGCGCCGTAAGCGCCCGCGTTCATCAGCACGCCGCCGCCGACGGTGCCGGGGATGCCGCCCAGCTCGGCCATGCCGGAAAGCCCCTCGTCCCGCGCGAAGGCGGCGACGGCGGCCAGCGACGCGCCCGCCTGCACGAGCAGGCAGTCGCCCTCGCGGCGGATGGCGTTCAGGCCGCCGGAGATGCGCAGCACCAGCCCGCGGATGCCGCCGTCGCGCACCAGCAGGTTGGAGCCGTTGCCGATGATCGTCACCGGCGCATCCGCCTGTTTGGCGGCGCGGAGCGCAACGGCGATTTCATCCGCCGAGTGGATGTTCACCATCACCTCGGCCGGGCCGCCGATGCGCAGGGTGGTATACTGCGCCATCGAGGCCTGCGGCGCGATGCGCTCCGGCGCGAAATTGGCTTGAACCAGCGATTGAATCAGGGCATCCATCAGACACTGAACCTCCCGGCGGATTTTGATACGCCTATTGTACCCCATTTTTGAAAAAGACACAAGGCAAAGCAAAAGAAAACGCCCGTTCCCAGTCTATGCGGGAAGCGGGCGAATGTGCGATTTGAATTATTCCGCGATCTGCCGCCGAACGCCGTCTTCGCTGACGACGGTGATGGGCGCGTCCTCGCCGCCCAGACAGAGCTGCTCGCCGGAGGTGAGGGAAAGCGCCTCGCGCATCGCGGCCAGATCCTCGACCAGATAGGTCTCCTGCACATAGAAATCCATATCGGTCAGCACGATTTCCGTCACGCCGACGCGGCGGAGTACATCGACGGCATGCTGATCCATCTGAAGGAGCAGGCCGCCCTGATCGCTGCCCGCGCGCATGCACAGGCGGATGTCGCCCGAGCCGCCGGTCTGCGCCGCGCAGAGATTCTCCTGAAAGGTGACGCCGCCGCCCTCCGGCGTGAACAGACAGAGCCGAACGGACAGGCCGCCCAGCCGCGCCTGATACAGCCACTGATCCGAAGCGGAAACGCCCCGATAGGCGCGCCGACGGCCGAAGTTTTCAAGCTGACCCAGATCCTTGCGGCTTGTCTGAACGGTCGCGTCCTGCTGGGTGTTGAGGGTGAGCGGCGTGGTCTCCGCGGCCAGCGCACAGGCGGGCGAGGCCAGCAGCAGGGCGCTCAGCGCGGCGGCTGCGGCACGGGTTTGAAGGCGTTTCATGGGGAGAATCCTTCCTTTCTGCTGATGTATGCAAGATGCGTTTGGATGGCGTCAATCAATGCTCGGCGTATCGGGGATGGGCGTTTCGCGCGGGGTCACGCCGACGTAGTAAATCGGCGCGGCGGCCTTATAGGTATCGGTGTATTTCTTCTCGCGGGAGATTTCCAGCCCATTGCTGTCCATCGTCACCAGATACACGTCCACGACATAGCCTTCGCGGCCCTTGCTGACCTGATAAGTCTCGTCGTCGTAGATGACATACTCGCCGTTGTTGTCCTTTTTATAGGTGGGCTCGGGCAGCGGGAGGGTCTCCACCACCTGCGAATCGAGTTTGTAGGTGTAGCCGTTCGGATCGGGGCGGCCGTAGATGATGAAGCGGCTCGTCCAATAGCCCTTGACCTTGACGAACTGCGTTTCGATGTAGATGTTCGCGCCCGTGTTGTTGGTGAACACGAAATCATAGCGATCATCGGAAACGGTCGCGTCCTTGCCCTTGTCCACATAGCTGGAGGGGATGGCGTGGGGCGTGCGCTTGTTGACCGTCAGCCCCGCGTTGACCACCGCGTTATACAGCGTGGAGGACACCTGACAGATGCCGCCGCCGA
>ERZ825137.752-NODE-752-length-44607-cov-4.010729_pt1 | contig 44607 bp, 38 predicted proteins | sample MGYA00519873_ERZ825137 | MGnify/ENA primary metagenome ERZ825137 (study PRJEB31778, sample SAMEA3449190) | human gut metagenome | biome: human gut; feature: human-associated habitat; material: faeces | place: United Kingdom | collected 2010/2012 ...
ATCAGAAGCGACATTGCCTGTCTTTGCCCGCCGGATAAGGAACCGACTTTTACATTCATCTTATCTTCCAGACCAAGTCCTAATTGTGCTAATGTCTCTTTATAATAGTCAATTCTTGCCTTATTAATTCCACGGCCAAGTCCATAGAATTTCCCTTTATTATCCGCAATAGACATATTTTCCAGAATCGTCATGGACGGACAGGTTCCCATTGCAGGATTCTGATACACACGTCCGATGGTGCGGTTTCTTTTAAATTCCTTTGCTTTTGTAATATCTTTACCGTCAATCAGAATCTTTCCTGCCTCCACCGGAATACTTCCGCAGATGATATTTAACATGGAGGTTTTCCCGGAGCCGTTGCTTCCCACCACTGAGACAAATTCTCCCTTGTCAATGGAAAGACTGAAGTCCTGAAACAGACACATTTCATTGATCGTGCCCGGATTGTAATATTTATGAATGCCCTTAAGCTCCAGCATTTGTCTTCACCTTCTTCTTTCTTTCCATATTGATAACCAAAATCACAAGGAACAGAACTGCGGTAATCAGTTTCATATCCTGTGGTTCGAAATTCCGCAATGCGATTGCCACGCAGGCTTTGTAAATGACAGAGCCTATCAGTACGGCTGTGGTGGTCTTTATTACCGAAAGATTTTTGAATATGCTGGTTCCGATGATAACACTGGCAAGACCGATTACCATTGCACCGGTACCACTGGAAATTTCAAATACACGTTCTTCCTGGCAGAAGATTCCACCTGCAAAAGCAACCAAACCATTTGCAATGGCAAGACCGAGAATTTTGATATTTCCCTGGTCTTTTGCAAGTGCAGTGACAAGGGTTGCATTATCCCCTACGGCACGGAGAAGGAAACCTGCCTTGGTTCCCAGGAACGCATCCAGCAGAAATTTTGCTATGAGTGTCAGAATCAGAATCACGATTAGTGTTTTCCATTTCATCAGAGAAGCCGGAAACAGACCATTTATAAAATCATTTTTAAAGATAGTTTCCTGTGAAAATAAAGGTACATTGGATGTCCCTGCAATCCGTAAATTTATGGTCCACAAAGCAGTCATCATAATAATACCGGAAAGCAAATCCCTGACTTTACATTTCACATGGATAAGTCCTGTGCAGATTCCTGCAAGTGTCCCTGCCAGAAAGCTGATTGGCAGCGTCAGATAAGGATTGACTCCTTTCGTGATTAAAAGGGCAGTCACCGCTGCCCCCAGTGGAAAGCTTCCATCCACTGTCAAATCTGGAAAATCCAGTATTTTGTATGTGATATAAATTCCTAATGCCAGGATTCCGTAAATGAGTCCCTGCTCAACAATTGATATTGCAAAGTTCATGCAATGTTCCTCTTTTCTATTGGTTTCGTTTGTTTTATTTATTCCGCAATGGTATCATATGTTTCCACTGCAGTGTCTGTCAAGTCGCTGTCCAGTGTAATTCCAAGATTTTCAGCCACCTTTGTATTTACATAAAGTCCGGCTTCTGTAATCAGTTCAAAGGAAAGGTCTGATGCTTTTGCTTCGCCTTTTAATACTTTTGCAGCCATCTTTCCAGTCTGTTTTCCAAGTGCAACATAGTCAAGCCCTTCTGCTGCAAGGCATCCGATTTTTACCTGTTCGATTTCACTTCCGAAAACCGGAATCTTTGCTGCATTTGCTTTATCAAGCACAGTGGCAAGTGCGCTTACTACCGTATTATCCGTCAGATTTGTGATACAGTCAACCTTTGTGAGCAGATCTTCTGCTGCAAGACCAACTTCTGAAACAGAGGTAACGCCCTTAGTTACCAGTTCAAATCCATAGTCGCCAACCTTTGATTCATATTCTTCAATGGCAGATACACTGTTTGCTTCACTTGTGGTGTAAATGATTCCGATTTTTTTTGCATCAGGAAGCATTTTACGGATCATCTGAAGCTGTGCTTCTACCGGAAGCTTATCACTGGTTCCTGTCACTTCTCCGACTGGTTTTCCATCCTCGGTTGCAAGTTCTGCTGCCACCGGGTCTGTAACTGCTGTGTAAATAACCGGGATATCTGCATCCATAGCCTCATTATATGCTGCCTGTGCACTTGGTGTTGCAATGGCACAAACCAAATCCACACCATCTGATACGAAGCTGCTGGAAATTTGGGAAGCAGTTCCCATATCTGCTGCTGCGTTCTTATATTCTACTTTAAGGTTCTCCCCTTCTACGATTCCTTCTTCTGCAAGACCGGCTAAAAAGCCTTCTCTACAGTTGTCAAGAGAACCATGTTCTGCAAACTGTGAAATTCCAATCGTGTATGTTTCCTTTTCTTCTGTTGCTGCATCTCCCTTTGAGCCACATCCTGCCATCAGGGACACTGTCATTGCCATTCCTAAAACTACTGCTAACATTTTCTTCTTCATAATCGTCTTCTCCTTTTCTCACTTAAGATACATATTCTTGCTAGTCTGAAAGAAGCCCGTTTATTGAAGTCCTATACACAATGCGTAAAATGAATTTAAATAGAATGTGCCTTGGCTCGTTGCTTCACACAAAAAAAGCCCCAATCCCACTTGGGATTGAGGCGATATATCATTCTCGCGGTACCACTCAACTTCAACAGTTCTACTGTCCTCTTACATGTACTAACATACACTCCAGTTGATAACGGGTCTGGTTCCCGACAAGCCATACTCTCTCACGATTTCAAGCTGCCCTCGAAAGTCCATTCAACTATCAGCTCCATACGACAATCCCACCATCTGTCGCTCTCTGAGACTTTGCCTAATAATCTACTCCTCTTTCTCATCGGTTTTCCTTTATGGCGTAATCTTAATACTTTTCTTTTTATTTGTCAAGAGGAAATTTTAACAAATTAAACTGTTAAACTCATACCCCAGCTACCCAAGCGTAATCTTTTCTCTGGTTTTTCGGAAATAAAGGCAGCCGTGAAATTCTCCTGCTGCATACAATGTCGCAACAATCTCCCGCATCCGAAGATTCAGTTGGTGATAAACAGGCCTTAATTCCCAAGGCAGTCCCAGAATATATTCTTTCTGCTGTGCAGTCAGTTTCTGAATTGTCCGTTCATAACCTTTCGGATCGCGATATTTCCGAAGTCCAAAATCGCAACGCACATAAGAATCCTGTTCTCCGTTTTTCACGCACCGTTCATCCAGAAATGCACGAAATGAATCTTCTGATTTCCAGGTATAGTTCCATTCTTTCCAGTGAATCCGAGTGTCATTTTCACACGAAACCACCACCTTGCGAAAGCTTTTTCTTCCCAAGCTGTCTGTTTCCTGAATGTAATCTACTTTTTCGTGTTCTGTGCCATTTCCCGGTTCTTCCAGAAGCAGACATCCATTTTCAATCATCTGCTTCCACACCAGTTCCTGTACTTTCTCGTAAGGAGTCGGAAAATCCAGTTTATTTGCAATCTGCTGTACCGTATAACCTTGATTTGTCAAATGTTTGATTGCGCCACCACTTGCCATATCCATCGCAAAACTGGATAAAGCCTGCTTAAAGTATTCGTTTTCCGCCATCTGTACTTACAGTACCAGTGATGGTGCGCTATATACACGTGCTGCCAGTTCATTGTCCAGCATGTATAAACTCTTCGGGTCGTCTCCAAACAATTCAAACTTCTTAATCAGTCCTTCTGCGTTGGTTTCTTCTTCGCCCTGTTCTTTTACAAACCAGTCTAAGAATTGCATAGTGCGGAAGTCTTTGATGCTGTAAGCAGCGTCATAGATAGTGTGAATCAGGCTTGTTACATACTGCTCATGCTTCAATCCTTCTTCTAATACACCTTTTGCACTGGTAAATTCAACAGCCGGTTTGTCAATCGCTTCCAGTTCAATCTTTTCTCCGTTGTTCTGTAAATACTGTACGAAAAGAAGTGCATGGTCACGTTCTTCCTGTGCCTGAATCTTATACCAGTTTCCAAAACCATCTAAACCGTTGTCATAATAGAAATTGGAAAAATCAAGATACAAATAAGCAGAATAAAATTCCTTGTTAATCTGCTGGTTTAATAATGCGACTACCTTTTTGTCTAACATAATTGTTTCCTCCTGTATTACCTAACTGTTATTCGTCCTCTGATAGCATTAATAGCTTTTGTGCTGTCTCTACCATATTGGTTTCCGAATTCATGCTCGCCTTCTGCAAATACCGAAATGCTTCCTGTTCCGTCATATGATTACGTTCCATCAGCATTCGTTTTGCTTCTTCGATGTAATGTTGTTCCTGCTCTGTCCGTTTCCTTGGCTGCATTTTTCGTTTTTTAATAATTCTGACCTGATTGGCCAGCATTTTGTCTATTGTATTAACTAAATCAGCTGTTTTTATCGGGAGACTTATTGTCTTCACGTCTGACGGATAGTCATTTGCTTCCGTCTTTGATGTGAGCAAGAGCATGTCAAAATATTCTGGTAGATATTCCAGCAGTTTTGAGTAATGCATATCTAGAAGGCGTCTGCTGCAAATGAGTACACCATTTTCCATCTGGTTCGCATATTTCAAGGCCGTAGATGCCCTGTCACAGATACAGGTAGTTTTCATTCCATATCTGCTTAGAACCGAACTAATGTACTTTGCATCTTCCAGTTTTGGCAACGCTATAATAATGTTGCTCATATCTGCTCCTTTTTAAATTTTGTTTAAATACTCATCTAACTCCCATTTTGATACATCTGCCATATATGCATTCCACTCCTGCATCTTGGCATCTGTATAAATGTCCACGAATGCTTTTCCAAGCACACGCTCCATAAATTCACTTTCTTCCATCTGGGTAACTGCCTCTCTTAGCGATCCGGGAAGTTCTTTCAGTTTTTCCTGTTTCTCGTAGCACTCCGGTATTGGCAGTCCCGGATCCATCTGTTGTTCAATTCCCTCAACACCGGCAGCAAGGCACACTGCAATCGCAAGATACGGATTTGCCGATGGGTCAGGGAAACGAAGACTTACCTTCGTATCTTCTCCTTTCTTTCTCTGTACTTTCAAAAGTCCATTCATGTTCTTTCTCGCCCATCCAATTTCGTTAGGCGCATCAAATCCCGAAGTAAGACGCTTATAAGAGTTGACCAGTGGATTCGTTACGGCACACATAGCCGGTGCATAATGCAGAATTCCACCCATAAACCACTTCAGTTCCTGTGAAATATCTCCATCTTCATCAGACTGGAATAATTTTTTCCCGTCTTTGCATGCAGAAATATTTAACCGCATCCCTGAGCCTGCCATGTCACTTCTCGGCTTTGGCATAAACGTGGCATGAAGTCCAAAACGCTTCACAATAGAGCGGACTGCAGACTTAAAAGTAATGATAGAATCTGCTATGGATAAAGGCTCTGCTGCTTTAAAATCAATCTCATGCTGTGATGGTGCCACCTCATGATGGGAAGATTCCACTTCGAATCCCATCTCCTCCAGATTCAACACAAGCTCTCTTCTCGCATTTTCGCCCAAATCTGTAGGTCCTACATCCATATATCCTGCATTCTCATGAGTAATCGTCGTCGGGCAGCCGTTTTCATCTGTATTAAACAAGAAAAATTCACAATCCGGGTCTACCTGAAAACGGTATCCCTTTTCTTCTGTCATTTTCATGACTCTCTGCAGAATCGCACGGGAACTACATTCATAAATCGTTCCATCTTCTCTGCAGATATTGCATATCACACGTGCAACCTTTCCGCTTTGCGGCCGCCATGGTAAAATGACGAAAGTCTCTAAATCCGGGCATAAATACAAATCTTCTTTTTCGTAGTCATGCTTGCCGAACACAGCGGCTCCTTTGAACATATAGCCGTTGTCAAATGCCCATTCAAGCTGATTTGGCGTAACAGCAATATTCTTCAGGAAACCAAACATATCCGTAAACTGTAAACGGATAAACTCGATATCTTCCTCTTCTACCAGTTTCAAAATATCTTCTTTTGTCTTCATGATTCCTCTCCCTTGTCATTCAGCATTTCCATGCTCAAGATTGGTCATCTATATTATAGCATAATTTTCTCTGCTGTTTTCAAATTCTTATCTGAATGTTCCATTTCTCTGGAAAACCGGTACAACAGTTCTGTCATTTCTTCCAGCTCCAGTTGTTTTCCGTTTCGAAGCCATGCTGCCATCCAGATTTCACGCACCAGTTCCGTAAAAGATACACACATATGGGTCTTTGCATAAATGTTGCCATCATACACTGCTCCCACAAAATAAGTAAAAAGGAAATAGATAAGCAGTTGTTCTATGTGAACCTCCCACAGTGGCATCTGCTCTTTTGTCCATCTGTCAAATTCTTTCCTCTTATACCAATAAGCAGTCTCACCGTCTTTATACAACAGTGTTTCTGCCTCCACAAGAAGCATTTCCCAGTCATCTCTCAGTCTTTCAAACCGGAACAGTTTCAGAAACCGTTTCCACGGCCAGATTGGTTCTTCTTTACAGACAATCTTCTGCGCAAAAGCAGCGGCTTTGTCTGTTTGATAACGTTCAATGACTTCTAGACATTCAAACATTTTACCACGGTTTACACGTCCCTGAATATCATGTGCCATTCTGAGAACCAGTTTTTCACGAATCAGAATATCCAAGTCTCTGTTCTGCAGAATTTGAAACATTCCTTCTCTTGCGTCTTGTAGTACGGAAAACAGAAACGGGTCAAAGTCATCCCATGACTCCTCCCTCTTTTTTTCAAATGTCCGAAAATGTACCGGTGCTTCTCTCTCCATCAGTATTCTGGCTACTTCCAGACAAGACGCGGATAAACTGATTTCCCGTACATTTTCAAATTCTTCCACATGCCTCGGATACATACGGCATGTCCTGCAAAGACTCTTCGCTCCCAGATTCGTATAAAGGTTACACAGATTATTTTCATTCAAAAAAGCACATCGCTTTTCTTTATCCTGACAAAAAGTCCGTTTCTGCCAGTGAATCCTTTTTCTTAACTCTCTGGCATAGCTTCCCTTTACTTTCCGGTATTCTCTGAGAGACTTTTTATCTATTACAATCTGCCATCCTGCACAGCAGGTATCTTCGCACCGCTCTGCAATACAGTGAAAGTCAAAATAATAATCCGGTATGGTATATAACATCTTGTCTAGTTATCTCCACGGAATACGATTTCTCCCGTCTTTTCATCCATGCTCTCTACAATTGCCAGAGATTCCAGATGAACACCCTTGGAGCGAATCAAATCTCCACCTACCTGAAAACCTTTTTCAATGACAATTCCGGCACCTACGAGAGTTGCTCCTGATGCATTGATTAACTCAATCAGTCCCTCCAGTGCCTTCCCATTTGCAAGAAAGTCATCAATAACCAGTACCTTATCGCCTTTTCCAAGGAACTGTTTTGCCACACGGATATCATATACCCGTCCATGTGTGAAAGATTCTACTTTGGATGTATACACATCCCCGGCTATGTTCTTTGTCTGGTTTTTCTTTGCAAATACAACAGGCACATCAAACACTTCTGCTGCCACACATGCAATTCCGATTCCAGATGCTTCGATTGTAAGAATCTTGTTAATTTCTTCTCCCTCAAAACGGCGCTTAAATTCCAATCCAATTTCATGGAATAGCTTTACATCCATCTGATGATTCAGGAAACTATCCACTTTCAGTACATTTCCCTCTTTCACTATTCCATCTTTGCGAATTCTGTCCTTCAATAATTTCATCTCTTTGCCTCCACACTTTCTATCTATATCTTCCAATTCCCTCTTATCTGTAACGGGGAATATGACAGCTTCCTCAATATGTTTTTTTAAGATTTTTCTTCCGCCCTCATCTCCCTGGAGGGTCAGAAGCTCTTGATAAAATGCTTTGGAAAACCAAACTGGATTCCCACACTCGCCTTGATATCCGACACTGCCAAGACGTTTCCTGGAAAACATCATTTCATGCTCTATTTCATACAGGAAATTTCTTACTGTATCTTCTGTCAGATAAGGCTGGTCTGCCACGAAAAACACCAGCGCCTCTCGTTCTTCTGCCCCTTTTACCGCTCTGGAAATGGTAACCGAGGCTCCTTGCACACTTTCCGGTGACCACAAAGCATGTACGCTGCATCCACTTTCTTCCAGAGACCTTGCGTATCTTTCTATCTCTTCGTACTGGGTTACTACCAGTACTTCCCACTCCGGTTTGTACTCACAAATATGCACCAGTCTGTCCAGTAAATGGCGATACATAGGCTTCCCGTCAAGGGGATATAACAGCTTATTTGAGCCAAATCTTCTACTGTTCCCGGCGGCCAGATAAATCATGGAAAATCTCTTTTTCATTTTCCCTACCTTATACGATTTCCAGCAAGATGTCAACTACTCCGCCGCAAACCATTCCTTCTTCTTCCGCAGTTTGTCCTGTCATATCAACATGGATTAATTTCGCCTGCTCTTTTTTCTCCCGCATCAGCAAAAGTGCACTTCGGATGACCTCTGCTTCTACACATCCGCCTCCTATAGTTTCTATACAGGTGCCATCTTCGAACACCAGCATTTTCGTGCCTTCTTTTCTCGGTGTGGAACCTCTGCGTCCCACAATCGTTGCCAGCGTTTTCTGTAGTCCCTGCTCTTCCGCTCTTTCCATCCCTGCTAAAATACCATCATTAAATCCACCGATATGCTTTTCCTGATTCCTCAGTTGAATAATCTCTGCCAGAATGGAAACCGCAATCTCTTCCGGGGTCTCTGCACCAATCCGCAGTCCCACCGGGGTATATACCGCCTCTATTTTTTCTCTTGCTATACCCTTCTCCACAAGAGTTTCCTTCATTCTCGCAACTCTGGCATGGCTGCCCATCATGCCAATGTATGCATGCGGTTTCTCCATGGCTATTTCCAAACAGGTCTGGTCAAATCGGTGTCCCCTTGTCACAATAACAAAATATGTATCTTTGTCCCCCGGAATCTGTTTCAGTCCGTTTTCAAAAGAATCGCAAATGACTCTTGATACCCCAATGCTTCTGGCTGTCTCTGCAAACTTTGGTCTGTCCTCCAGTAACGTCACATCAAATTCTGTCATCAATGCCAGCCTCGCCACTGCAATTCCTACGTGACCGCCTCCGCAAATTACCATTTTCTTATGATAAACCATACCTTCACTAAATACTCGTACCCCTTCTATTTGAACTTGTCCATTTGGTATGTTGCTCTTATCTATCGTCTGCTGCTCATGTGCCGCAAAAAATCCATTGTCTGCTGACTTCCAACTTAATTTTCCGTCCGATACCAGCGCCCTTTCTCCGATATATTCCCCGTTCAATACGGTCAGAACCTTCTTGTCAGAACCGCTTGTCTGCGCTGTAAATTGTTCCAAAAATGTTCCCATCTTATTTTACCAGTCCCATCGCAATCTGTTCACTCGTAATTGGAAGTTCATTGAACCACAATCCCGTGGCATTAGCAATCGCATGTGTAATAGCCGGAAGTGGCGTATTAATCACGACTTCACCTATAGACTTCGCACCAAACGGCCCTGTCTCTTCATGGCTTGGCGCAAATTCAACCCGGATTTTTCCCATGTCCAGTCTGGTAGGAATCTTATACTGCATCAGAGAATTGTTCATCATCTGTCCTTTATCCGTATACTGGATGTTCTCATAAAGGGTCATTCCGATTCCCTGTACAATTCCCCCTTCTGCCTGTACTCTTGCAAGGTTCGGATTGATAACTGTACCACAATCCACCACTGCCGCGTAATCCAGAATTTCTACATGTCCGGTCTCTTTATCCAGTTCAATTTCAACCGCACCAACCATATATGGCGGTGGAGAAACCGGGGAACTATGGCTTTCCGTTACCTGAAGTGCCTGATTGCAGGCACACATGGAAGCCGTTCCAATCTCTTCTAAGGTTACCGCATTTCCATTTTCCAGATTCCGTGCAATATGTCCATCAAACTCTACCTTTTCTTCCTCACATTTCAACATAGTTGCTGCCAGCTTCCTTATCTGTTCCTGCAGCTTAAGGCATGCTTTCTCCACAGCTTTTCCTGTAATATAAGTGGTACTTGATGCGTAAGAACCTGAGTCATACGGAGAAGTATCCGTGTCTGCCCCTGATACAATAATCTGTTCTACGGAACAGTCCAGACATTCTGCTGCCATCTGGGCAAGAATGGTGTCGCACCCGGTTCCCATATCTGCTGCCGCAATGGTAAGTGTATAAATGCCATCCTCCGTCAGCTTAATCGTAGCCGAGCCTACATCTACCCCGGAAATACCGGAGCCCTGCATTGCCATTCCGATTCCTACACTGCGAACCTTTCCATTTCCCATATCGCAGCAAGGATATTTTTCATCCCATCCTATCATTTCTTTAACCTGCGCAAGGCATCTGTCCAATGCACAGCTATTTGCAGTTTCGCCATAATAAGCTGGCATCAACTGCCCTTCCCGAACCATATTCTGCATACGTAGATCAATCGGATCTCTTCCCAGCTTTGTCGCCAGCTTATTGACCGTGGTTTCTACCGCAAACAATCCCTGTGTTGCTCCGTAACCCCGATATGCACCGGCTGCCATCTGATTGGTATATACCACATCATAAGCAAACCGATATGCTTCCGCATCACTATAGAGAGGAATGGATTTGTGACCGGAAAGTCCTACCGTTGTCGGTCCATGTTCTCCATAAGCCCCTGTATTTGACAGGGTATATACATCAATTGCCCGAATCCTTCCATCTTTGTCTGCCCCCATTTTCACAGTCACTTCCATCTCATGACGCGGGGAAGACGCAATCTGCGACTCTTCTCTGGTAAATAATATCTTTGATGGTTTTCCTGTTTTCCATGTCACAAAGGCAGGATAAATTTCGGATACTACCGTCTGCTTTGCGCCAAATCCGCCACCGATACGTCCCTTGAATACGCGCACCTTCGATTTGGGAATGCCAAGAGCTGCCGCCACAATCCGCCGTGCATGATATACAATCTGGGTGGAGCTTAACACATTTAATCTGCCATAAGCGTCTACAAAACAAACTGTACGGAACGTTTCCATCATTGCCTGCTGACAGGCCTTTGTGTGATAGGTTTCTTCCAGTACAATATCACAATCTGCCAACACTGCATCTACATCTCCATGTTCTGTCTCATCATGGGCACATAGATTCCGTTTATTATCTGCCCCTACCGGGCAAAGGGATTTCCAGTTATCCTCTGGATGAACAAGAACCGCATTATCCTTTGCCGTATGAAAATCTAACACAGCAGGAAGTACCTGATATTTCACTTTTATCAGTCTCAGCGCTTTGTCCACACACGCATCATTTTCTCCTGCCACAATTGCTACCGGGTCGCCTACAAACCGCACCTGTTTGTCCAACAGCAGACGGTCATAAGGGCTTGGCTCCGGATATGTCTGCCCTGCATTAGTAAACCGTTCCTGCGGCACATCCTTCCACGTATAGATGGCTTCGATTCCCGGAACTTTCATTGCAACATCCGTCTTAATCTCCTCTATCAGAGCATTTGCATGTGGACTGCGGAGTAACTTTACAACCAGACAGTCCTTTGGTGCCATATCATTGGTAAATACCGGTTTCCCCGTAATCAATGCCATGGCGTCTTTCTTTCGAACAGGGGTCCCTACTACTCGCATACGGCACCTCCCTTTTTTCTATATTCCATAAAAGCATGAATTCCTCGAAGCTGTCCTTCATACCCGGAGCATCTGCACAGATTTCCTGCCAGATATTCCTTGATTTCTTCATCCGTCGGATTCTCATTTTCACGAAAAAGTGCAATGGCATTCATAATCATTCCCGGATTGCAGAACCCACACTGTTCCGCGCCTTGATCCGCAATAAATGTTCCAAATTCTTCTGCTTCTTTTTGTAATCCTTCTAAAGTATCTACTTTATGCCCGTCTGCCCGTGCCGCCAGAACGGAACAGGAAAGTACTGGTTTTTCATCGAAAAACACCGTACAAAGACCACAATTTGCAGTCTCACATCCACATTTCACACTATAACAGCCATGGTTTCTCACAAAATCAAGCAGCAACATATCCGGACTGATTTCATCTACAATTTTTTTGCCATTTAATATCAAACTAATCTGCATATTCTTCCAGTCCTTTCTCTTCTCGAATTCTCTCTAATCCACGTTTTATCAGTACCTTTGCCAGATGGCTCCGGTATTCGGCGCTTCCGCGCATATTGCTTTCTGTCGGAACCTGAGATGCCATTTCTTTTGCAATGGCTTCTATTTCTGCAGCTGTACAGGTCTCTCCATCTAATACAGTCTTCCACTCTGATTTTACCGGTACGCGCACAGCCTCCATCGGCCGTGCACCCACAGTTACTACCAATTTACCTGCCATGTCCCCGATTCCAACTGTGAGAACCGGGAAATCCGTCTTTGTGTTCCTATGTGTCAGATATGCAAACCTGCCGCCTGTTTTCTTCACAATTACCCGCACAAGGATATCCTTATCTCTCTTCATTTTCACAAATTCTTCCAGAGGAAGAATACCGCCTTTATACAACTCAACATAAGTATCCATTGCCAAAAAGCAAGTCAGTACATCTGAGAATCCGAATCGGCCAAAAATACTTCCTCCAACAGTAGCCAAATTACGGAACTGCACTCCTACAATATCCTTTACACAGGCTCTTACTGCACCATTGCTATATTTTTCCAGGCCTTCATGAAGCTCTAGCTGACGGAGCGTCGTCATGCATCCGATGGAAAATTCCTCCTCATTTTCCTCTATCGTATCCAGTTCAAGCCCTGATAAATCAATCGCAGTCTGCACCTGTGCATTGCTCATCCGCATCCAGAGCATTCCTCCAATGATACGATTGGTCCGTTTCTGATTCAGTTCATACGCCTGCTCCAGACTTTGCGCTTTCACATATTCTTTTATCTTTATCATTACAAGTACCTTCCACTAATTCTTTTCCGTTTTTGGTAATACGATATTAAAAATAATTGCAACCAATGCCGCCGGTACAATACCAGAACCGCCAAAAATAAGCTGAATGGTAGCCGGCAGATGACTCAGCACCCCTGAGTTAGATCCAATTCCATATCCCAGTCCAAGTGCCACCGATACTATCGTTATACTTCTTGTATCCAATGGGTCTTTGGTAATCAACTGAATTCCGCTTACCACAATTGATGAGAACATCATTACTGCAGCTCCGCCAAGTACACTCTGAGGCATAATGGAAATCAATGCAGCCAGTTTCGGGAACAAACCACAAAGAATCAGGAATACTGCTCCTACTGCCAGTGCAAAACGGTTGACAATCTTTGTCATGGTTACCAGACCAACATTCTGACTGAAAGAAGTATTTGGGAGCACTCCCAAAAGTGCCGCAAAGCTAGAACCGATTCCATCACAAATCACACCACCGGATAATTCCGTATCCGTTGCCTCTCTACCCATTCCACCTTCCGTCACTCCGGAAATATCTCCCACAGTCTCTACTGCAGTCACAACAAACATAATCAATACCGGAATCACTGCCCGGAGGTCAAACACCGGTTTTACCGGTAACAGCTTCGGAATTGCAAACCAGTCTGCCTGTGCAACCTTGTCCCAGTTAAGCACCCATGCTTTGGTAAATTCTACCCCTTCTGCTGTCACTCCCGTTGTCGGGAGAAAAACTGCCATAATAGCAGCCACAATATAACCCACAATAATTCCTATCAAGATAGAAGATGCACTGGTAATTCCCTTTGTTCCATGCTTTAAAGCTACAATCACAATCAGCACGATTGTGCCCAGACACAGATTTTCTACAGAGCCAAAATCATTTGCCGCATTTCCACCACCGAAAGAGTTAACCCCAACTGCAATTAAGGAAAGTCCAATAGATAGAACTACCGTACCTGTCACAACTGCCGGGAAAAATTTCCGAAGCGGCTTTAGCATAAATCCAAGTACACTTTCGAATAATCCGCCGATAATAGAAGCACACATAATTGCTCCATATGCCAATACACCGCCACCCATTACTTGGGTTACACTGTTAAATACCCCGATAAATCCGGAGCTGGTTCCCATGATAATCGGTACCTTTCCTCCAATAGGTCCTATGGAATATAACTGCACCAATGTAACAATTCCAGCTACCAGCATAGCATTCTGCAAAAGGCTGACCTGCAAGTCCGCAAACTCACTTCCTACACCCATTCCACATGCGCCTGTAATAATGAGCAGTGGTGTCAAGTTCCCCACAAACATTGCCAATACATGCTGAAGTCCTAACGGAATTGCCTTCTTTAACGGTAGTTTCCCATAGAAATCATACTCCGCACCTTTGTTTTCTACTTGATTCATTTCTCTTTCCTCCCATATTGTACATAAACATTTTACTTTCGTAACTGCTTTGTTACTATACTTTTATGATTCAATTCCAATCATAAATAACTCATAAAAATCATCCTCAGCGGCAAGCAGCTTTTCTTTCAGTGTCAATTCTTTTCCTGCCCGATGCTGCAATTCATCTAACATTCCAATTACATCTGTCATCATTTTCTCTCCCTTCCGCTGATACATGCTTGCTATATGAAATATGGATGCTAAGACACACCCACTTTTTTACAAATATCCTGCAGACAACATTTTTCGCAATATGGTTTCGTCCGGGCTGTGCAGACTTCCCGTCCATGATAGACCAGACGATGGCAGAAATCACTGCCTTCCTCCGGTGGCACCAGCTTCCAAAGAGCCATTTCCACTTTCTTTGGTTCCTTGATTCCGTCGACCAGTCCAATACGGTTTACGATTCGAATGCAGTGCGTATCAGTTACAATGGCAGGCTTACCAAACACATCTCCCATAATCAGGTTTGCGCTCTTTCTTCCCACACCCGGCAGCTTCAATAAAGCATCAAAGTCTTTCGGAATATGCCCCTGATATTCGTCTCTTAGCATTTTCATACATGCACTGATATCCCGTGCCTTGCTTTTTCCAAGCCCACAAGGTCTGACGATTGCCTCAATATCATCCACATCTGCATCTGCAAGTGCATTTACGCTGGGATACTTTTCAAACAGGCCCTCTACCACTACGTTGACCCTTGCATCGGTACATTGGGCTGCCAGACGGACACTGACCAGCAGTTTCCATGCCTCATCATAATCCAGCGTACAGCCTGCGTCAGGATATTCCTGCTTCAAACGTTCTATTACTTCTAAGGTTCTTTGTTTCTTTGTCATGGTATTCTCCTAAAGGGCATAAGATTCCTTTAAAGAAATCAATGTCCCCTTATTCTCATATTTATCTTGTATATTATTTAACATAGTCTGTCGTTTTTCGTCAAGCAAATCCACCTGATTTATCACATATTGATAATCACAAACTACATTTTTCCGTTGTCCCCATGGTGCATTCAATACTTCCAGCAAATGCTCTTCTGTAACTGTTGTTCCCCGTGTAACACCAAGGCAGTCGATTGCCTGTTCCAGTCTGTGACACACTGCTCCAAAGGGCTGCCCGATGGCACTTGCCCCGGCAACTCCGATAACCAGATCTGTATATTTCGGTAGAGCCGGTTCTGAAGCGGAAGGAACTTTAAACGGAAGTCTGTGGCTTCCATCTGCCTCCACAAGCACCACATCATAGTCTTCCCTTAAGTGCTCCAGCATTTCTTCGCTCACTCCGCTGATTTTTCCACCTCCGCAGGGAACCCCCACTGGTGTGATTCCATCCCGCGTTTCCTCCTGCATATGAGTTGTGGTCGTAACTGCTACACGGAACCCCGCTTCTTTCAATTCTTTTGCTAGGGTAAAGATCAAAGTCGTTTTACCACCTGCGCCCACCAGACTGATCACATGATGCTTTTCCGGGACAATCCCCAGATATGTTGTCCAGTTTTCTATCTGTTTTCCAGACATAATACCGCCTCCAATACTCCTCCTGCAATACATCTCGCCTTATCGGAAATTGTATTACAGTTTTCCTTTTCTTCCAGACGAGGGTCAATGTCTGCCATCTTATATCCCTTTGTCACTGGGAATCCTTCTGGCAGTATCCCTCGTAAAACCCCCGAAATTTCTGCACAAACAGGTATCCCTCCTATCTGTGCAACCTGCTCTCCTTTATTTATCTGTTCTCCTATCCTCCTCGGATGCCGGACTGTTCCTTCCACCGGTGCGTATATTACCCGTTCTGTGTCATAGTCCCCTATCTTACCGGGTTTCCCCGTATTAGGAATGGCATGACCCGAATAATAAATCCGTCCTAGATTGTGTCCCCGCATGGTTTCAATTACAGCATCTACATCTTCCCCTGCTGTAAATCCCGGCCCAAGTCCTATAGTAATCGCTGCCATATTCCTGGTAGTTCCCATATTCCTCTTGGCAAGGATTGCATCCACCAATATCTTCGGTTTCCAATCTCGCAAAATTGTGCACTCCGGGTCAACCACAACAGGAATCCTACCTGCCCCCAAAGCCTCTGCAATCTCAGATTTTTCGGCAAGACAGGCTGTAATCCCCTCAACCGTGACTTCACCATTATACACCGCCTCGGAAAACGCAACCTTTCTCCGAATCGCAGAAGGATATTCACACTCCAGTGCAATAACAGGAAATCCTGCCGCATGCAACTTTGCAATGGTGCCACTGGCAATATCGCCGGCGCCACGCACCACTACTAAATCTCTCATAAACTCCCTGTCCCTTCTACATTACTTTTCTATCCCATACCGTATCCAGAAATCCCGGCTGGTCTCTGTCCCATGCTTCCATTTCTGAATCCAAATGTACGATAATCTTCTCTCTGTCCTGTCTGATGCATATCCTCACACTCCTATTTCAGCAGTTCATTCCACTGGTCTTCTTTGAACCCAGTAAATACTTTACTCTCTGTCACAAGCACCGGACGCTTTACCAGCATCCCATCTGTAGCAAGAAGCTGATACTGCTCTTCCTCACTCATATTTGGAAGCTTGTCCTTAAGTCCCAGTTCTTTATATAAATTCCCACTAGTATTAAAAAATCGTTTTAATGGCATCCCGCTTTTCTTATGCCACTCTTTTAACTCCTCTGCTGTAGGATTCTCTGATTTTATATCACGGTCTGTATAGATAAAATGATTGTCATCTAACCATTTCTTTGCCTTTTTGCATGTTGAACACTTTGGATATTCGATAAATAACATTTTGTGCCTCCTCTTTCCCATACTTGCTAAACAAAAATAAAACACTCGAATGTAATGAAATACTTTCCACTATTATAATTTATTTCTATTTCAGGTGCAATGTTAAAAGTACCGCAAAATCTGCAGAATATGCTTGTTATTCTTATAGATTTCACGGCACTTCCTTGTGCATTTTTCTTTTTTATGTTTTATGTTTCTTTCGTTTTACTTTTCTTCAATTTCCGCGACTTCTGTTTTGTCGTTCAGAATCTTCATAAATTCTTCTCCGGTAATGGTCTCTTTCTCATAGAGATACTTGGCAAGTTCATGCAGTTTATCCATATTATCAGACAATAATTTTTCTGCTTTATTATATTCTTGTTTTACCAGTTCAATGACCATCTCATCAATATCTGCTGCTGTCTTACCTGCACATGCAAGGGAAGTATCGCCTCCCATATACTGTCCGGTTACTGTTTCCAGTGCAACCATACCAAACTTCTCACTCATACCATATCTGGTAATCATGCCACGTGCAAGCTTCGTCGCCTGTTCGATATCATTGGATGCTCCGGTTGTAATCGAGTGGAATATCAAATCTTCTGCCACACGTCCACCTGTCAGAGTTGCAATCTTATTCTCCAGTTCTTCCTTACTCAGAAGATTGCGCTCCTGTTCCTCTACCTGCATGGTATAACCAAGCGCTCCTGATGTACGAGGAATAATCGTAATCTTTGTTACCGGTGCAGAGTTGGTCTGAAGTGCAGCCACAAGTGCATGTCCAATTTCATGATAAGAAACAATCAGTCGCTCCTTATTGGAAAGAATCTTGTTCTTCTTCTGATATCCGGCAATTACTACCTCAATGCTTTCTTCCAAATCTTCCTGAGTCACATATTTTCTTCCACTTCTGACTGCACAAAGTGCTGCCTCATTAATCATATTGGCAAGCTCTGCTCCGGAAGCACCGGAAGCTGCACGGGCAATCGCATTGAAATCAATATTATCACCAAGACGAATCTTCTTCGCATGAACCTTTAAAATAGCTTCTCTGCCCTGAAGGTCCGGAAGTTCCACCGGAATCCTGCGGTCAAATCTTCCCGGTCTTAAAAGTGCCGGGTCCAATGTTTCCGGTCTATTGGTTGCGGCAAGAATAACAACACCTTTGGAACCGTCAAATCCATCCATCTCTGTCAGAAGCTGATTCAATGTCTGCTCACGCTCATCGTTTCCGGTCATACCCTGGGTATCACGCTTTTTTCCAATCGTGTCAATTTCATCTATAAATACGATACATGGTGCTTTTTCATTGGCCTGCTTGAACAAATCACGGACCTTTGCAGCACCCATACCTACGAACATTTCTACGAATTCAGAACCGGAAATAGAGAAGAACGGAACATTTGCTTCTCCGGCCACAGCCTTTGCAAGTAAGGTTTTACCGGTTCCCGGAGGGCCAACAAGAAGTGCTCCTTTCGGCATCTTCGCACCAATCTCCTGATACTTTTCCGGGGAATGCAAGAAATCTACAATCTCCCAAAGCGCTTCTTTCGCTTCATCCTCGCCGGCTACATCCTGAAATTTAATTCCCGTTTCACTGGCCACATAAATCTTCGCATTGCTCTTTCCGAAGGACATTGCATTCTCCAGTCCTCCACCGCCCATCTTCTTCATCAGGGACCGGGAAAGAAGCTGCCCAATCACAAGGAAGAATACAATTGGCAATACAAATGACAATAGCATGCTGAGCATCGGACTCATCGTTTGCTGTTTTACCTGTCCGAATTCACATCCGGCTTCCTGAAGACGGTCTACCAGATTTACATCCTCAAATGTATTCGTACTATAAAACTTATTGTCCTTATCCTGGAAATAAATCTCATCACCGGAAAGTTCAACTTTCGATACTTCTTTATCACTGAGCATGGTTAAAAATGTTCCATAATCCACTTCTGTAACTTTCTGCTTCGCCAGTCTCGGAACCAGAATTGTATTCAACAGAATTACCGCTGTCAGTGCAATCAGATAATAGACAAATAACGGTTTCTTAGGCTTGTCCACTTTCTGCATATTATCACCATTCCCTTCTCTCATGTTCGCATTATCTGTTTGTATGCTTCATTATATGCTCATATTCTAACGCGTTTGAAGGGAATTGCAAAGGAAAAAAAGATGGAAGATTCTAAAATTAAAATAAAAAATCAACGTTTTTCAACTGAAATCGGATAATGACAGTAAAATTCACGTTCCCCCTCTGTCTGCTTTTCCGGTTTTTTATCCAGACATAACTCTCCTCTGTATTTACACCGTTCATAAAACGGACATCCAAGATGGACATCACTTGTTCCTATTTCGCTGGCCTCTTCTTTTTTCTGTTCATCCGATTCCTGCATCACTCGCATTTTAGGAACAGCCTGAAGCAGATACTCTGTGTATGGGTGCTTAGGACTCTGATAAATATCCTCCACATTGCCCACTTCACAAATATATCCCAAATACATAATCACTACACGATCTGAAATGTATCGGACAACCCCTAAATCATGTGAAATAAACAACATGCTCAGATTTCTCCTGTGTTGAATGTCTTTTAATAAATTCAATATCTGTGCCTGGACAGACACATCAAGAGCCGATACCGGCTCATCGCATATAATAAATTCCGGATCCACCGCCAGGGCTCTGGCGATTCCTATCCGTTGCCTTTGCCCACCGGAAAACTGATGCGGATACCGTTTCAGATGTTCTGCACTCAGCCCTACAGTTTCAAGTAATTTTTGAGCGACTGCGCGGCCTTCTTTTTTATTTTTACACATTTTACACGCAAACAATGGTTCCATTAAAATATCTTCTATTTTCATCTTAGGATCCAGTGAAGAATAAGGATCCTGAAAAACCATCTGTATATTTTTACGAATGCTTCGATTTATTTTTTTCTGCGGTAAAAGTTTCTCTCCCTTATAAAAAATATTTCCTGCTGTTACACTTTCTACACCAAGAATAATCCTGCCGAGAGTAGTCTTACCACAGCCCGACTCCCCTACTAATGCCAGAGTTTCATTTTTTCTGATTTCAATATTTACCTCATGCAAAACGGTATGATTTTCTTCTTTTCCGAAATATCCTTTTGTGCCAAATGTCTTGCTGACATTCTCTGCTACGATCAAAACATCATTCATTTTCCAATCCCTCTTCGTATAAAAAGCACCTCACCCTGGTTCTATCTTTTTGTTGATATAATCCGGGTCTTTCCTTCACACATCGCTGTGTACAATATGCACATCTTTCCGCGAACCTGCACCCGTCCGGTATTTTTTCAACGGTTGGCACTGCTCCCGGAATAGACTTTAATTCTTCTGCTTTTTTCTCAGGATTGGGATAGGCCTGAATCAGAGCTTTCGTATATGGATGCCTCGGGTTCTCAAACAGTTGTTTCACTTCTGCCTGCTCCACAATCTCACCACAATACATAACATAAACATAGTCGCAGTTCTCGCATATCACGGCAAGATCATGCGAAATAAGGATAACCGAAAGATCCATTTCTTCTTTTAAAGAACGCAGTAATCTCAAAATCTGTGCCTGAATCGTCACATCCAATGCTGTTGTCGGTTCATCCGCGATCAATACGGATGGGTTGGCTGCAATCGCCATCGCGATCATGATCCTCTGGTTCAGTCCTCCTGACAACTGATGCGGATATTGATTGTATCGCTTTTCTACAGCAGGAATCCCAACCTGATGCATCAGTTCAAAAGTTCTCTGTTTTGCTTCCTGTTTCGACAAATCCGTATGTAGCTTTAATACTTCCTCTATCTGACTCCCAACTTTATGTAATGGATGAAGGGCCCTTAATGGCTCCTGAAAAATCATAGAAATCTCTTTTCCACAAATTTTCCGCATTTCACGCTCCTCAAGAGCACTGATTTCTTTTCCTTTGAAAAAAATACCACCCGACAGCACCTGTATGCTCCTCGGCAAAAGACCCATGACAGAAAGTCCTGTAATACTTTTCCCGCATCCGGATTCCCCTACGATTCCTATCATCTGCTTTTTCCTCAATTCAATGTCAACATGCTCGACAATGGCGTTTTTACTCTGAGGATTCCCAATTTTTGCATTCCGTATTTCCAATACTATATTTTCCATCTTCCTTCTCCCACTACACGCTTCGACGAGAGTCCAACATATCCTGTAAACTGTCACCAAAGAAATTTAAACATATGGATATCAGTAAAATGTAAATAGCCGGTGCAAGTGATATCCATGGTGCGTCAAACAGATATTTTCTTCCATTAGAAACCATTACTCCAAGACTTGTCTGAGGCGGTTGCGCTCCAAACCCCAAAAAGCTCAGTCCTGCCTCTGCTAAAATCGCTGATGGAATTGACATGGTATACAAAACCAAAAGCAAAGACCGGATATTCGGAAGGATGTGTCGGAACATAATTTTCCATTTTCCAACACCCATAGAATACGCTGCCTCTATATAAGTGCTTGTTTTTAACGACAAGGTCTGCGCCCGCACTGTCCGCGCTATGCCTGCCCATCCTGTCATGATCAGTACCAGCACAAGATTGGTTGTACTTGCCCCAAGATTATACACAACCGCCATGGCCAGAATCATAAACGGATAGGAAAGTACAATATCCACAACCCGCATGATAATTGCATCCAGCAACTTGGAGAATGTCATTCCCGCAATCATTCCCGTAAGGGTTCCTATGATCAAATTTAGCGTTGTAGGCACAAACCCAATAAACAGCGAAATACGGGATGCATACAGGATTCTGCTTAAAATATCCCGGCTCAGTTCATCGGTTCCAAGCAAATGTTCTAAACAAGGGGCCATTCTTGGTTTCGTATATTGCGTCTCATTCAGACCATATGGCGCTATAAAATCTGCTGATAAAGCCAATAAAATAAAAATAAGCATCATAATGAAACTCACAAATCCAACTGGATCTTTTTTCATATATTGCAATATTCTCTTACATATCTTCTTTAATTTTCTTCCCATGAGTCTGCCCCCTACTCATACCGAACCCTTGGATCTGCTATAGCATATATAATGTCCGCAATCAAATTTCCAATAATGATCACCATAGTTCCTAAAATAATTGTTCCCTGCAAAAGTGGAATATCTCTGTTTGTAAGTGCAGATATGGACAATGTTCCTATACCAGGAATACTGAAAATACTTTCTGTGATCAAAGCACCTCCCAACAGCGAAGTAAACTGCAGCATCATGATCGTGATAACCGGAAGCAGCGACATTTTCAAAGCATGAAAAACAACAACTCCCATGTAGCTCTGTCCCTTTGCTTTAGCTGTTGTTATGTAATCTGACTGCATAGTGTCAATTAAGTTTGCGCGAACCAGACGAGAAATTTCCCCTGCCATACTCCATCCAAGCACAATTGACGGAAGAATCAAATGCGCTGCGGATGTAAATCCACTGATGGGAACCAATTTCAATCTGTACGCAATCAAATATTGTAAAATAATACCAATCGAAAAGGTTGGCATAGAAATTCCAACCAATGAAATACCCATAAACAATTTATCCATCCATGTATTATTGTGAAGCGCACTAAAAATACCAACGGGTATTCCAAAAATCCATGCAAATACAATCGCTGAAACAGCCAGCTTCAATGTTATTGGAAAAGCATTGCCTATCAAAACCGCTACGGGCTGGTTCATTACCAGCGAGGTTCCCAAATCACCATGGAACAGATCTTTCATGTACAATCCAAATCGTACTAATATCGGATCATTTAAATGCATCTGTTTTTCCACTCTTGCAACAGTTGCATTATTAATTTTATTCTGCATCATTGCTGTAACTGCGTTTCCGGGAATCAGATTCATTAAAACAAACGTAATCAGTATAACCCCTAATATGATAGGAATAGACACAAAAATACGCTTAATAATATACTTGCCCATTTATTTTCTCCTTGCAAGAAAGGCATCATTACTGATGCCTTCCCGTTAAACACCCTCTATTTGTTATAAGAATCATCAATCTCAACACTATGGGTAGAAACACAAACCCATCCCTGCCATCCTAACTGGAAGTTTTTCAGTCTTGGACTGATAATTGCATGTCTCTTTTCTGCTGCAAGAGGCATATACAATGCTTTTTCAGATACAATTTCATTTTCAAGTGCCTGGAATGCTTTGATTCGTTCATCTGCATCCATAATATTATTAGCTTCAATGATGCGTTTACTCAAATCTTCATCAGTAATATTATAGCCCTCAGATTTACTGTTCTCGACTGTGAAATCCATAAAGAACGGAGCCGGGTCCGGAATATCCGCAGTTACCGGTCCCAATGTGAATGAAAAGCCTTCTCCGGATGCTACTGTATCCCAATATGTTGTCATATCAACATTTTTAATCTCTGCTTCGATACCGACTTCTGCAAGCATAGACTGAATCATTTCGTTAAATGGATGATAATCCTCCTCTTCTCCATTTTGAAGAATTGTAAGCTTCACATCCGATTCATGTCCTGCTTCTTTTAATAATCTCTTTGCCTCTTCCGGGTCATACTTAATCTTTGTCTGGTTTTCATTATATCCAGGAATTGCCGGTGGCAACACGCCATTTAACAGATTCGCCTCACCGTTATAGAAATTATCATTGATCAAGTCTCTGTTGATCGCTGCCTGCACGGCTTTTCTGACATTTACGTCTGCCATATACGGATCTTTCTGATTGAAAGTAATATAATCCATACTCGGTGGCTCATAACCGATTAAATAGTCTTTCCAGAAATCATTACTTTGGAAGTACTCCAAATTTTGAGAATTAACTGAGATATAATCAAGTTCTCCATTTTCAAACATCATTCGCGCTGTCGAAGAGTCAATATTCATTAAATAGCGGACACCGTCAATTTTAGCCGGCTCATTAAAATATTCTTCATTTTTCACAAGATTAATCTCCTGATCCTGAGTCCAGTCTTTAAATTTCATGTATCCAGTCCCTACTGTGTATTCAGGATCAAATCCAAATTTATCTTTTCCCTCTTCTACTGCTTTTCTATTATAAATAGATGCCGGTGCCCCAGTCATGGTAGCAAGGAATGAAATGGATGGTGATTCCAGCGTGATTTCTACTGTGTAATCATCTAACACTTTTACACCTTCAATCTGATCTGTCTTCCCGTCCAGTCTGTCCTGATACCCTTTGATATCCTGGAAAACTTCAGCATTTACACAGGCTTCTTCCGGATCTGTCGCTTTGTTGATCGTAAATAAAACATCATCTGCCTTTAATTCCTCTCCATTGTGGAATTTAACACCTTTTCGCAACTTAAATGTATATACCCGTCCTTCTTCCGTTATATCCCAGCTTTCCGCAAGACTTGGCACGATTTCGGTTTCTCCGTTTTCCACCTTAACATCCACAAGGCGATCATAAATCTGCAATGGGATAAAATAATCTGCATTCGTTTTCTGAATATCTAAAGTCTTAGGATTTTGGAATAATGTCAGAACCATTGTATTCCCGTTCTTGCTTGAATAATTTGATTCTGTAGTCTCTTTTGCACCTTCTTCTGATTTTGCTTTATTTCCGCAGCCAGCCAGCATAGATACTGCCATAGCCGCAACAAGAAATACACTTACTAGTCTCTTTTTCATTTTGATAAGTTATCCTCCTCTTTTGATGATATGCCATATTTTTCCACTCATTCATCTGTCCTTTGTTTACATTCTCACTTCCTCCATTCTTCTTGATGTATTTTTGCTTTTCTTTTATTCTAACATTATTTTCTTCACAAATCTTCCCAGTTTCCGTTTACTGTTTTGTTGAAAATTGAGAATATTTTTTAATCCAAATATAGAAATCTATTATATATTCATCAAAACATCATTTTTTTCTATTTGTTATATTGTCGCAAAAAAGGTAAAATAATAGACGCTACATTTAGTAATACTTGAATATGAACCTGGAGACTTGAAATATGTTAAACGACTTTTTAGAGACCAACATTCAGAATAAACTACACATCATTTCGATTCTGCATTTGAAGCATTCCATTTCCTTGAAAGAATTAAGCCATGAATTGGATTTAAGCGTATCAGGTATGAACTCTATTATAAATGAATTGAATCTTGAACTTCGAGAAATTGCAGAAATTAGTAAAGGTCCTTCCTCTTTAAAATTACTCAAATTCAAGAAAAATATAACCTTTACAGAATTGTCTCATGCCATTTACAAAAATTCTATCGTATTACAGTGCTTGCGCTATTTAGTCACAAACGAAAAGCATGAGCCTTTTTCAAATTTTATCAAAGACAAGTTTTTGACCAAATCCAGTGCATACCGTATCAGACAGCACTGTTCCAACTACTTACATAATATTGGTTTAAGCATAAAAAACAATACAATATCTGGAGAAGAATACAGGATACGATTTTTCATTGCGCTTTTATATTACAAATACGGAATAGACTGTTGCGGAATGGATAAGAAATCCATAAATATAGCACGGGAATTTATTTTATCAACAAATCAACAAATAAATCTAGATTTTCTAAACCGCACCACAAACGAATATGGATATTTTGAATGTCTTTTTATTCTTTCATGGAAACGACAGAAATATACTTTAAATTTTTCGCATTCTAATGCATTAGACAACCTTAAGCGTATTTTTATTTACCGGGAAATCATCGCATATGTTCGCTCTATTGTGGAACCTCAGTTGAACCTTCACTTTACGGAAAATGAGTATGATTATATCTTTCTGGCATATTGTTGTGCAAACAGTTGTGTACTTGCTGATAAATGGTCTCAAGAAGACATCCGACAAGTCCATGAAATCATTTTTTCAGATGAAAGATTCGATAATCTTCTCACACTCTTTGGGGAGCATTTTGGAATAGAATTAAAGAGTTCTCCAGAACTTCATTCCGTTTTAGTTTATTTTTATAAAAAATGTTTGTTTGACCTACAGTGTATTATTCCTGATAAACATTACTATTTAGATGTAAAAAAAGACCCTCTGGTAATACTGGTAAAAAGACAAATATCCACTATTTTAGACATCTGGAAAAGAGAAAATTATATCCGTTATCAAATTGATAAGGGGCATGTTGCTTATCTGTCCCTACAAATTTCATTCATCTTACGCCAGTTTATGAAACCTGTACCAGTAGTCGTTGTTGCAGATTCTACTGTAGAACTGGAAATCATGAAGCTTTATCTATCCAGAACATATCCAGAAAACAGGGTCAGAGTTCAAACAGTCCTCATTAACGCGCAAGATATCTCCTTTTTGAGACAGCAACAAAACAGTGTAGTTATTATAAAAAAGAGTTTTGAATATATTGTAGATTTTCTAAAAATCCCAACTAATTGCAAAATTGTCTTTGCAAACATTGATATCAACGCTTCCGATCAGCAGCATATACTAGAGGCTATCGTTTCTTTTGAAACGAATATCTTCAAAAACTATGTTAAACAGAAACAGCAGAAGCAGTTACCTGCACACTACGGGACATTTTTAGTGCGACTATAAATGAATTGAATAGGTGAAATAAAATGAATAAAAATACCGAACGTTTAAGAACAACCCTTGACCGTCTCCCTTACGGAGACGAAAATTTTTCCGGAGAACTGAAGGTTCAAAAGACACTTCCAGAAGGTATAAAAGCTCGTGAATTATATGAAGATATTATCCGAATTGCATGGCCGAGTTTTATAGAGCTTCTGCTCACACAGCTTGCTTCTATGGTTGACTTGATGATGGTTGGCTCCGTTGGAAAAGAAACAAATCCGCAGCTCGGTGTTCAGGCTCTTTCTGCCGTTGGACTGACCACACAGCCGAAATTTTTGTTAATGACTGCATTCATTGCCATGAATACCGGGGTTACTGCCCTGGTTGCCCGTTATAAAGGATGTGATGATAAGGAACAGGCGAACCTGATTGTCCGTCAGGGACTGATGTTTACCTTTATCGCCACAATCATTCTATCTACTCTTGGAACTGTTTTTGCCCGTAAAATGGTCATTTTTATGGGTTCCACCGAAGAAGCAGTCACTCTGATGGCCACACAATATCTTCAGATTCAGATGATTGGTTTCCTCACTATGGCACTGACTTCCACAATCACTGCTGCCCTGCGGGCTGTGGGGGATTCCAAAACCTGTATGATATACAATCTTATTGCCAACCTGGTCAATGTTGTGTTTAACTGGCTTCTGATTTACGGAAATCTGGGATTCCCAAAACTCGGTGTTGCCGGTGCTTCCATCGCAACGGTAATCGGACAGCTTGTGGCTTTTCTGATTGCATTATCTGTCATTCTTCGCGGAAATGGATTCTTGAAGCTGGAATTTCGTCTCGGCTTTCGTCCACATAAGGATGCACTTGGTCAAATGCTTGATATTGGTTTTCCTGCTATGGTTGAGCAACTCCTCATGCGCGCAGGCATCATTATCTTTTCCAGAGCCGTAGCCGGGCTTGGTACTGCTGCTTACGCAACGCATCAGGTCTGCATGAATATTCAAGCGCTTTCCTTTATGACCGGACAGGCTTTTGCCGTCTCTGCCACTTCTCTCGTAGGACAGTCACTTGGAAAACGAAGAGAAGACATGGCGCAGGCTTATTGTAGCAAGACCCAGTCTGTGGGACTCATCTCCGCAATCATGATCATGCTTGTTTTCATCTTCTTCGGTGGAGATATCGTTGCCCTGTATAACAGCGATACCGGCATTATTGAAACCGGTGAGCGTATTATGCTATTTATTGCATTTATGCAGCCTTTCCAGACTTCCCAGTTCATTATTGCAGGAGGACTGCGCGGTGCGGGAGACACCAGAGCAACTGCCATGATTACCTCCGTCACAGTCCTTGTATTGCGACCATTACTTGCCATTACTCTAATAGAAATGGGCTTTGGACTCTACGGTGCATGGATGGCATTCGCATCTGACCAGCTTGTCCGTACTCTGTTAGTAATGCTTCGCTACAAAGGCGGAAAATGGAAGCTGAAATATCGGTAAATTCTACGGAAAATATCTTTGCAGAAAAAGGTGGACGCCCTGAACTGACAGTACGTCCACCTTCACAAATTGCGAAATCACACTCCACAGACCAACTCGCTTCCCTGTTTTCCTTTTTTGACTTCTATTTTGTCCGTAATCACTTCCCTCAATAAATCAACATGGGAAATAATTCCAACCATTCCGTGTGCTTGACGAATGCTTTGCAATACTTCCAGTGCATCATAAATGGAATTCTGGTCCAGAGACCCGAATCCTTCATCTATGAACATGGCTTCCATTTTCATTCCGTTTCCCTGTGCCTGAACTACTGTTGAAAGGCCAATTGCAAGGCTGAGTGCAACCAGAAACTTTTCACCACCAGACAGGGTCGTTACACTTCGCCTTTCGTTGCTCTGTCCATCCAGAACTTCCAGTTCCAGACCGCCCTTATGGGAAGTTCCCGCAATGGCGTTAGTACGAAAAAGCTGATAGCGTCCACCATGCACATTTTTCAACAGGCGATTTGCTTCCACCGTAACAGAAGATAGCATTACTCCCAGCACGTATCGCTGAAGACTGATTCCGGTACGGCCACGCAGATGATTGGCAAAGTCCAGATTTTCATCCACCTTACGTCGCTGTTCTTCATGCTGCATTGTTTTGTCAGACAAATTTCTGACATCTTTATGCATCTGCTCTGCCCTCTGCTGCGCCAGAATGTATTCTCTGGTTATGGTCTTATGATTTTGCTCTGCCTTCACCAGTTCGTCCTTCAACTTCGTCAAATCTGGTTCCTGTTTTCCAGAAAGCTTCCGACTCTGCTCTTTCACAAGCTCTTGCGCCGACTGCAAATCTGCCTGAAACTTCAATATCATTTCTCTTTGCTGGTTTCTTTTTTCTGGATTCATCAGGTTGGAAGCATAATCTTCTTCCGAAGAAAATCCCATTTCCAAACGCTTTTCTTCCCAATCCCTTTTCTTTTCTTCAAGCTCCTGTTCCAGAATAGCCTGCTCTTTCTGCAAGTTTTGCAACGTTTCCCGCACTACCTTTTCCCTGGCAATTGCATCAGTTAAAATCTGTTGGAATCTTACCGTCAGTTCTTGGTATTTGGCAATTCGTTGATTTAAATTTGTAATTTCGTCATTCAACTGATGTATCGTTTCAATCCCCTCGATTGTCTGCTTTTTGCTTTCTTCAAATGCTGTTTGAAATTTCCACACCTGTTGTTCTGCCAAAGACAATTTCTGTTGCTTTTCCTGATAAGCGGTTTCTGCCTTCCCCCTTTCCACTGCTGCTTTCTCTACCGCATGACCTGAGGCTGACATTTCCTGATGATATACATCCAACTGGCTTTCGGTAATATGCTCCTCGCAAAGCTTTGCAGGGTTTGGATGTGTACAGCTTCCGCAGACCGGACACGGCTCTCCCTGCTTTAACTGCTGCGCAAGCGTTCCACTGATTCCATCCAGATACTGCTTTTGAGCCTGTGTGTAAGCTTTCATTTTCTTTTTCTGAATCTCCATAGTCTCTATCCAGAATTGCTGTTTTTTTTCATAAAGCTTACGGTTTTTCTCTGTTTCTGCCTTTTCTGCTTCATACAGTCTGAGAGATTGTGTCACTTCCTTTTCTCTTTGCTCCAGCGAAACATAAATCTCTTTCCTGTTTTCCAACAGAGCCAGTCTTTTTACCCCTTCTTCGTATGCCGGCTTTCCAGCCTCATGAGCTTGCATCTTCTGCTGAATTTTGTGCAATACCTCTTCCGCTTCCGTCATATTCTTTTGGGCTTCTGCAAATTTTTTTCTTCCACTTTCCACACTTTTCTCCGCAGTACAATAAGCCTCATAATACGGTCGAATCTTATCCGCCTCATCTGCCCGTTCCACCATTTTCTTCGCGTCCTGCATCTGTCCGCATTGCCGCTCCAGCTTCTGCAATACTTGTTGTCTTTGCTGTAAAATTCGGAACTGTTCCTGCAAAATCTGTGCTTGTTCATATTTCTGACGTCCTTGCGCTTCTATTTGTTCTGCCACTTCTGCCTTGTTCTCAAGTTCTTCCACCTTCTGGTTATGACTCTGAAGCATCTCTTCCAGTTCCTCTATATGATTACAATGATACTCCGCAAGCTTACTCTTCATGGCTGCTGCCTCATCCCGCAGTTCTTTATCTTGTTCTGCAACTCTGCGGTACATTTCTTCCGCAATTTTCTGCCATTTCTCTGCCTTAAAAAGACTGACTAAAATTTTCTCTTTTTCTTCGGAATTGGAAATCAGAAGTTTTTCAAACTGCCCCTGAGGTAAAATAATAACCTGCCGGAACTGCTCGTAGCTGAGCCCGATGATTTCTTCCGCCTTTTGGTTGACATTTTTTATTTTCGGATTTTCAAATATCGGTACAAATTCTTCATCTTTCTGTATCATGCAATTATGGAAATCCATCAGATTCTTTCGTCCAAACCGTAATCTCCGCTCGAACCGATAGCATTTTTCTCCAATGGAAAAGGTAAATTCTACAAAAGTCTCATCCGATGGCTCTGCCAGTTTGCACCGCATCACACTGAGATCCCCGCGGCTTCCGCCACTGGATTTTCCGTAAAGTGCATAACAGATTGCATCCAGAATGGTCGTTTTCCCTGCTCCCGTCTCTCCATAAACCAGAAACAATCCATTCTTTTCTAGTTTCTCGAAATCGACAAACATTTCCTTCTTATAGGGTCCAAAACATTGAAATCGTAAAGTCTGTGGTCTCATGAAAGCTCTGCCTCCTTTTCACTCCATTCCAGCACTTCTTTAAACAAGGCTGCCTGCGCTTTCGTAGGCTCACCGGAAAAGGTTTCTTCGCAGAATTTTTTCATAATATCCATCTCGTCCATGGTCTGTATCTGCCCTACAGTAAGTGCCGTCATTTTACCATTTTCTTCCAGACTTTTTCCGTGAAGCTCCAGTAAATACGGAAAATGCTCCTGCAATTGCGCCAGTAACTCCAGTCCTGCATAACGGTCCGTCAGCTTGACCCGCAGATAATAATTTTCCAAACCTTCCATTGCCATGATTTCATCGTAAGTTCCCTGAATGGTCTTATGTCCATGCAGCTGTTTTAAAAGTACAAGGTGCTGTTCCATGGTCTCAGTATCCAGAATGACCACACTTTTCTCCTGACTTTCCTCTTTTCCAAAGGAATACATCACCGGACTTCCACTGTAACGAATCCGTTCACTGATTACCTGTGGTTTATGAATATGCCCCAGTGCCACATAATCAAAGCCTTCAAACACATCTTTAGAAACAGCAGACGCAAAGCCTACACGGGCAGAACGATCTGATTCTGAAAGGTCTGCATTTACAATCAGCGCATGCATCATTAATATATTTCTTTTATCCTTGTTCATTTTCTTTCTAATCTCGTCACAAACTACCTGTGTGGCCTTTTCCTGAGAAATGATTTCTTTCTTCCGCTCCGGGAAAAGTGCCATCACTTCTTCTTTATGGAAAAAAGGCACCAGATAAATATCTGTGTCCGGAAAGCAAACCGGCAGAATCTCCCTGGTCAGTCTTCCTGTCACAAACAACCCTGCTGCTTTCAGCAGTTCTCTACAGGACGAAAGACGAGGTGCACCGTCATGATTTCCCGCAATTACAAGAAACGGTACTTTCAGTTCTGTACAAATGGTTGTTGCCGCATCGTTATATACCGCAATGGCATCTGCATTGGACACGCTGCTATCGTAAATGTCCCCTGCACAAAGCACCGCATCAACCTTCTCAGCTTTTATAATCTGATATAGTTGTTGGAGGAAGAACCTCTGGTCTTCCTCCAACGATGTATTCCCTGCTGTCATCCCCAGATGCCAGTCAGATGTATGCAATATTTTCACGCTCTATAACTCCTTTTTCCCAAGCCGGACTTCTTCCATTTCCTTTGCCATATCCTCATCCATATGCTGGAACAGATAATTTTTAGCGGTTTCTTTTCTGTCTGCTATATCTGTTTCGATTTGTCTGCGCACAATGTTCACTTCCTCAAGAAATTCCCGGGAGGAAATCAAAGTACCGCCCTGTCCTAACGTAACAATCTGCTCAATTCCATCGGATGTGACAACCGTCACATGATATCTCTTTCCGATTTCATGGACAACTTTTTCAATATACTGGTCTGCGGTCTCTGCTTCTTTGGTATAAACCACGTGAATATTGTGATATTTCTGAATTTCCTGTTGGAAACCTTCTACCTTATACGCATCGAACACCAGAATTACCGGGATTTTCTTATATCCCTGATAATTACAGAGAATATCCATCAGCTTATTCCGGGCTGCTTCAAAATTCATCTGTGCCAGTTCTTTCAAATCCGGCCATGCATGAATCACGTTATAACCGTCAACCAACAAATACTCTTTGACTGGTTTCGCTTCCTTGGGCACCTTCTCTGCTATTCCCGTTGAAAATTTCTTCGGTCCATTTTCCGCCTTACGCTCAATTCTGCCGTATGTCCGGATAAAAATTTCTTCCAGTTCTTTGTCTGCTTCTTCCATCTTCCGTAAATTGGAAACTTGAGATTTCTTTACCGGGCTCTGCTCTATATTCCGCATTCCATTTTCTTTTATACGAAGCTTGTCCAGTTGGTTTTCTATATGCATATACTCCGGCACTTCGTTCCATGGCACTGCAAACCCTGCCCCATGAGTACAGAACACGGAACCGGTTGGATTTTCCAAATCCCGTTCCGGATCATATCCGTAAGCTTCCATGACTTCTTCCGGGTTGTGGCAAGGTGCATATCCCTGCAAAGTACAGAAAAGCCGCCCTCGCCCTTTGCTATACGAAGCCACTTCTCTTGCATAATCGCGCATCGTTGCAACCGGTGCACTTCCCACAATAACAGAATCTTCTCCTTCCACTTCCGGCGGTTTAAATTCTCCATACCGCTTCTGAATATCCGTCAATGCCCGTCCCACACATTCGGATGGCACTTCCAGTCGGAAATCATAATACGGCTCCAGCAAAATGTTGTCTGCCTGCATCAGTCCCTGCCGTACCGCGCGGTAAGTGGACTCGCGGAAATCTCCGCCTTCGGTATGTTTCAAATGGGCTCTGCCTGCTGCCAGTGTAATTTTCATATCCGTAATGGCACTTCCGGTCAGCACACCCCGGTGAATCTTCTCCATTAAATGGGTCAAAACCAGTCTCTGCCAGTTCCTGTCCAGTACATCTTCACTGCAAATGGTATCAAACTGCAGACCGCTTCCCCGTCTGCCCGGCTCCAGAATCAGGTGCACCTCTGCATAATGCCGGAGTGGTTCATAATGTCCTACTCCTTCTACCGTATTCTGAATCGTTTCTTTATAAACAATATTACCTGTCCCAAAAGAAATCGGTACACCAAACCGCTCTTTCATCAAACTTTGAAGAATCTCTATCTGCACCTCGCCCATAAGCTGTGCATGGATTTCACCCAGTTCTTCTTTCCAGACAATCCGCAGCATAGGTTCTTCCTCTTCCAACTGCCGCAAATCCTTTAAAATCGTATGTGCGTCATAGGATGGTGGAAACAGAATCTGATAATTCAGTACCGGTTCCAGCACAGGTGTTTCCGAGTCCTTCTCTATGCCAAGACCTGCTCCCGGATAAGTCTGGCCAAGTCCGGTTACTGCACAGACCGTTCCTGCACCAGCCTCCTGAACTGCCTCAAATTTATCTCCGGAGTAAATCCGAATCTGATTGACCTTTTCTTCCCACTGTGCCTCGCCATCCTTCTTCTGGCCAAGCACATCCTTTACCTTCAATGTGCCGCCTGTTATCTTCATGTGGGTCAGACGGTTATTCTGACTATCTCTGGAAATCTTGTACACCTTCGCTCCAAAACGCTCCGTCCACTTCGACTCCTCTGTATAACGTCTTATGCCATTTAAAAATGCTTCAATTCCCTCTAATTTCAGTGCAGAGCCAAAATAACACGGAAATACTTCCCGACTGCGAATCATTCGAATCACGGTATGGTCTTGAATAACTCCATTTTCCAGATACTCTTCCATTGCCTCTTCGTTACACATCGCAAGGGCATCGTAGAATTCGTCTTTCTTCTGATTTTCCCCGAAAAAAATGCATGATTCATCAAGCTTCTCTTTTAATTCTAAAAGAAGCTTCTCTGCATCGGTTCCTACCTGATCCATCTTATTCACAAACAGAAAAGCCGGTATCTGATATTTCTGAAGCAGACTCCACAATGTACGGGTATGTCCCTGTACACCGTCTGCTCCGTTGATTACCAAGATTGCGTAATCCAGTACCTGAAGTGTCCGTTCCATCTCCGCGGAAAAATCCACATGCCCCGGAGTGTCCAGTAAAGTAACGCTCTTGTCTCCCAGTTCAAATACCGCCTGTTTAGAAAAGATGGTAATTCCCCGGCTCTTTTCCAGTTCATAGGTGTCCAAAAAGGCATCCCCATGGTCGACTCTGCCTAATCTGCGTACCTTTCCGCTTACATATAGCATACTCTCCGACAAGGTTGTCTTACCGGAGTCTACATGTGCAAGAATCCCAATTACCATTTTTTTCATACGAAAGACTCATCCTGACTATTTATTACTATTGATGATTGCTGTCTATTTCTGAACGTATTTTTCCATTAACTCGTCTAATTTAGCTGAATACGTTTCTGCCTGTTTTTCCTTAATCATCTTGCTTTCAATTTCATCCTTTACATCAACGAGCGGAAGCAAATATGCAGGATGTTTTTCATCTACACGGATGACGTGATAACCAAACTGTGTTCTCACTGGTCCAAAAGTAACACCAACTTTCGCATCAAAAGCAGCGTCTTCGAACTCTTTTACCATATCTCCTCTGCCAAATGCACCAAGGTCTCCGCCCTGTGCACCGGATGGGCAGGTAGAGCATTCCTTTGCATATTCTTCGAAGGTCTTCTCCCCCTTGTTGATTCCTTCAATAATTCTCTTGCACTGTTCTTCATCAGATACAAGAATATGTCTTGCCTTCACATTTTCCGGCTCTGTGTAATCATCTTTGTGATTGTTGTAGTATTCCTGAATGTCTTCCTCTGTGACAGCCACATCCTTGATGATTTCTGTCATTGCCATCTGTGCAAGAATATCCTTTCTCGCGCTGTCCAGAATTTTCTTAAAGTCTTCTGTCTCGTCAAGCTTCATTTCTTCCCCTAATTTGGCATAAGAACGAAGCGCGATCAACTGCTCTAAATAAGTTTCTCTGAGCTTTGGATTTGCAAAATATGCTTTGTGCTCATTTGGTGCTGTCTCCAAAAATGCATCCAAATCTGCATTGGTAATTTTATCTCCTGCTACAACTGCTAATACTTCATCTTTATCAATATTATTCATGTTTTTGTTCTCCTCTGATAATGAAAAATAACAGACGGTCATTCCGTCTGCTATTTATTATACATGAAAACCGGTCGCTTCTCTACCTTTATTTTTCTTCTTTATTTTTACTGAAACTCATATTTCAGAATATCACAATTATCCATTCTAAATGCAGCATAATCTTCATTACTTAAGGAATGAAAATATGCATTTACCGCCCTTGAGATTCCATTGTGCGCTACCAGCATGTACACTTTGTCCTCGGACTCTTTCTTTAATTCATCCAACAGATTGAAAATTCTCTGGCAAATCTGAAGGGTAGATTCTCCATCTCCATTACAATCTGCAAAACGGACTCTTGCCCGCAGAAATTCTTCACTGTCTCTTGGTGTTCCCTCGAAACAGCCAAAATGCTGTTCCATCAGTCTCGGCTCCTCCCGCATAGGAATTCCCGTCTCTTCAGAAATATGTTTCGCTGTATTTCTAGCCCGTTCCAGTGGGGAATGCAGAATTTCATCAATGTGAATTCCTTCTTCTGCAATTCTTTTTCCAAGTGCAATTGCCTGACTGTGTCCTCTTTCTGTCAATGGCACATCAATCTGCCCGCAGACCTTATTTGCCACATTCCATGTAGTTTCGCCATGTCTTACATAATAAATATATCCCATCGTTCTTCCTCCCGGCATTCTAACATTCATTTTACACATTGCTTCCATAAAAGTCAAAATAAGCTCCGCTAAAAATCGCTAAAATTGTAGCTAAGAATCTATTGACATCTTAACATCTTCGTGATAGTATACAAAGCAAACTGTTTACATTGTGAACTATTTTATGGGATATGGAAAATAAAACATCAGAAAGGATGGACTTTGATGGAAAATTTAAGTGAATCTCTGCTTCAAGTATGGCTGCAGCTTTCTACGTCAGTCATTAACAACCGCATTGTCTCTGAACTGCCTTACCGCGAGTCTCTTGTCTGCAATATGCTATACATGAATGCACTCCGGACACCGGACCGCCTGCTGACAGCCACGGATTTATGCGAAATGACAAATATGCTCAAATCCCAGATGAACCGGACTTTAAACTCTCTGGAAGAGAAAAAACTGATTATCCGTGAACGCTCTTCTGTGGATAAACGTCAGGTATTTGTAAAATTTCACCCGGATTCTTCAGATTTATATCTGAACCAGCACAAGAAAATATTAGAAATGCTGGATACAATTATTGCTCAGTTTGGCGAAGAACAGACAAAAGAAATCATCCGCCTTATCCCCGCTTTTTTGGATGTTTCCGAAGATATTCTGGCAAATTTTGATAAAACAAGTGAATAAATGTCAATCAGACATCAAACAGAAAGGACACCCTATGATTCGAATATTAGTGGATTCTTCTGCCGACTATACCATGGCAGAGCTGAAAGAAAACGGATTCGACTTTGTTCCGTTTCCCGTAACATTAAATGACAAAACCTATTTAGATACGGTTGAACTTGACCGCAACGATATGTATAAATTTTTATTGCAGGGAGATCATTTTCCCAAAACCTCACAGCCTTCACCGGAAGCGTTTGTCGAAATTTTTGAAGATGCAAAGGCGAAGGAAGATGAAGTCATCTGCATCCTGCTTTCCTCTGCCCTCAGTGGAACCTATCAGAGCGCTTTCCTTGCCAAAAGCATCGTTGATTATGACAAAATCCACCTGATTGATACTTTATCTGCCACTTTCCCGATTCGTATTCTGGCAGAACACGCTGCCTCTCTTCGTTCCAAGGGATATTCCTCTGAAGAGATTGTAGCTGCAGTCGAGACACTGAAAAAACGTACAAAAGCTCTTGCCGCCATGGATACCTTAGAATATCTCTATCGCGGTGGGCGCCTCAGCCGTACTTCCGCCTCCATCGGGAATCTGGTGAATATGAAGCCGGTTCTTACCATTGCAGAAGACGGAAGCATTGACATACTTGCAAAACCAATCGGCAAAAATAAGGCTTACAGCACCTTGCTAAAGCACTTAGAGGAGCATCCAATAGACTCTGATTTTCCGGTTTACTCCATTTACACCTATGGATTGGAAAACTGCGAAAAATTGGAAGCAAAACTTACCAAAGCTGGGATTCACTTTAAGGAACGGCTTCAGGTCGGCTGCTCCATTGGGGCACATATCGGACCTGGGACAGTGGGAATTGTCTATGTAGAAAAAATATAATTATAAAAAAGAGGTTCCTAAGATATGCTCGTTTTCCATAGCTCGCACGCGCCTAGTTGCAGTTGCGTATGCAAAACTCGCTTCGCTCAAACATTGCTGCGCAACTGCAGCTAACGTGCTGCGCTATGACAAAATTTCGCTATTATCTTAGAAACCTCTTTTTTAATTCAATTTTATAGATTATATTCTTTATACAACAACTCTCGATAGTCTTTATCTTCTGTTGCTTTCAAAAGTTCTTCTAGTTTTCCATCCTGCAATAATAAGCATAACATATTTCAAGAAAGAAACAAGAAAATCTAAACTACATCTGCCATTCGCACTACCACTTCATACCTTTCTTTCAGTTCTTCGAAAACTCTATGGGAAACAGAAAGAACCATCATCCCTTCCATTTCCAATATTCTTTTCTCTATTCTATATGCCATATCCGCATCTAAAGCCGATGTTGCTTCATCCAATATCAAAACAGATGGTTTTCTTATCAGTGCTCTAGCCAAACATATTCTCTGTTTTTCTCCACCTGAAATATTTTTTCCATTTTCTTCAATTATAAACTCTAATCCTTCTGCATGTTCCATAATTAATCTATCTAATTCACATATTTTCAAAATATTTTGCACTGTTTCATCGGTATATGTTTGAAATAACACTATATTATTATAGATTGTATCATGAAACACAAAGTTGTCTTGATTCACTACGGAAATTTCTTGATACCATTTATCTTTATCAAGCAAACGATAATCTATTCCATTTACCTTAATCTTTCCAGAATAATCTGAATATGCATTTAATAACAACTTAATCAAAGAGGATTTCCCGCTCCCACTTTCTCCTTCAATAAGATATTTCTTTCCGCTTTCAAATACCAAATTCACATCTTCAAATAATGTTCGTTTTCCAAATTTTTTTCCAACTCCACAAAATTCAATTTTTCGAGGTAAATCATCTATTGCTTTTAAAGCAGACGCTGGCTCACTATTGCTTTCTAATTCCATATCAATCATACCATAAAGTTCATCGGCTGCTTTCATCTTAGTAAAATAGGATGAAACATTTGCCAATGGCCCCATTACATGATTCAGCAATTGTGTAACATTTAAAATATTTCCAACTGTAATCTGTCCTTGAATTGCTAAAAACACTCCTAGCAGATTATTTCCCATCCATAATCCAACACTGACACTTACACTACAACTTGAAGAAATATCCCTTGCCAATCTGGACGAAAATTTTTTCTTTTCCTGCTGTACACTTTTCTGGTCAAATTTTTCCTGTATCTGTTCCGAAATTCCAAAAAGTTTCCCCACCTCAAATCCCATCAACATTTCTTTTAAAGCAGTAACAAAACATTTATTTTGTTCAGATGCTTCTAGCTTCGTCTTCCATAATTGATGTTTCCACAACCAGTTAACCAGTAATGGAATCCAAAATACAACTATAATATAGACAACAAATGCATAATGAATCCTGAAAATAACCACTAAAGCTCCAAAACCATTAAATAAACATTCCAGCAGTAGAAGAAAATTATTCAGATAATCATCTTCCAACATTTGTATATCTGAAGTAAACCGTGATAAATAGCCTGAATATTCCTGTACATTATAATCGCAAAGTTGTTTTTTTTGAATGTCTGTAAACCACTTTTGTTTTATACTTATCATACAGCTTTCTGTAAAATGATTTTTACAAAAATCCTGAAAAGCAAATACAATTAACATGAGCAATATAAAAAATATTGTGTATATCGCATCCCGATAAAACCCACTTATATTTCCAGCAACTGCTGTATCCAAAATATTTTGTAATAAATATGCCTTTGCTAATTCTTCTAACATAACACCTATATCAGATAAAATAACCATGCATAACCAACCTTTATGTAATAGTACAATATTACGCATCCTATGAGTTTTAAGCATTTTTCTTGCCTCTCCAATCTGCTATTCTTTCAGCACCACATAAGTTGTCGGCAACATTTTTTCTTCTCCACACGGCAATAAATATTTCCTTTCAAACAACTTCATAATCGGTGTACTTATAGCATCCTCCAACAAATATAGATAAGCCATCTGTTGCACTTGACTTTTCATATGAGCCGGACAATGATTTTTCAATATATTTGCCACCGTTTCCATTAAAACCTCAGCTTCCGTCGCAATCTTGTTCGCACTTTCCCGAAAAATCATTTTACATTTTTGATACTGTTCTTTTTTAAAAATAGGCGCATTGACACTTAGCTCTCCATCATTACAACCAACATATCCCTTTCTAATCAATTCAGCAGCAATTCTCTTATCATTTTCACTAAAATCTAAAGTTTTTCCTTTAGCTATATCCAAAAAGACATTTGCAACTGCCTTCTGCCCAAGATAATCATATACTCTTTCGCCATGAATCAAAAAATCCATAAACTGAATTACATCGCCTTCACTATTTGACTGGCAAGCCGCCCCAAATGTAAATTGTGACTTCCACAAAGATTGTATCTCCGTTTCTTTTCCGAAAACAAAACAATTCTCACCAAACTTATCCTTTGGATATATTAATTTAATTTTATTTTGAAGGATTTCAATAATAGCATCATGTAAAATTCCACATACAATCTGCCACATCATTATGTTGCTCTGCATATTACATCCAACAAATCCTACATTTCTCACATCCTGTTCATGTTCCGAAATGAAATTCATTAAAATATCTGCTATATGCTCTTTTAATTCATCGGTTTTCACGCCCACTTCACATACAAATTCTTGCGTAAAAATCACAATATTTGCGGTATAACGACTTCCATCTTTCTTAAGTAAATCAAACTCACACAATTCTTGTAATTTATCCTCCATATAGGGAAGTGCAACCCCTATTTCTAAACTTATCTGTTCTGCAGACAATTTGTCATTATAACATGTAAACAATATATTTTGAGAAATCTTACTATCGCACAAATGATAGTACCGGTTCTGTTCCGTCCCATCTCCCCAAAAACATATTTTAAGTTCCTTAGGATTATAACTGCGTTCCCCATAATTTCGCTCCATACACATACCTTCCTTTAATATTTGTCTTGATTTAAAAAGCAAATATTTTACCATACTTTCACTTATCAAAAGAATATCGGCTATCTCAGAACAAGATTTACCATCTATATAATATAAAACAATAGCCCTGCGATACTTTTCCGCAAGTAATGTCAATTCTCGTCGCAGCAAATAGATATCTTCCTTATCTTCCACCGCAAACAATTCAACAGGTATATTTTCATCCAGTACACAATGTTTATCTTTATCCCTTGTTTCATGTTTACACCATTCTTTATATACATTCCCTGCAATAGCCCACATAAATCCATAAAAGGCTTTTTCATTCTTAAGGTTTGGTGCAGATTTATATATTTCTATCAGGATATCTTGCGTCAAATCCTCTGCCTCCATCTGATTAGATGTACGCGAAATACAATAGGATAAAATAGACTTCGCTACTTCTGTAATTTTCATGTCCAATTCTTCTTTATTCACTCTGGCATCCCCCTCATATGCGTAACTTTGCCACTCTTTTATCTATATAGTAGGACAAAACTAGATTCGGTTAAAGTTTAAGTTAATAATTTTTATAAAAAAATAGCTGTACATGTCGTACAACTATTTTTCAATATTTATTAACTTCTATTCTGTCTTGCCACGAGCTGGTCTGCCCCGTACTTCTTGCGAAGTACCGGTTTTTCTATTTTCCCTGTGGCATTTCTTGGCACGTCTGCGAAAATGATGTGTTTTGGCCGTTTATATCTCGGAAGTCCCATACAGAATTCTTCGATTTCTTCTTCGGTACATTCCATGCCATCTTTTACGGAAATGATTGCACCTGTGATTTCTCCCAGTCGTTTATCAGGAAGCCCGATGACAGCCACATCTTTGACTTTCTCATATGCACTCAAGTAGTTTTCTATCTGAACCGGATAAATATTTTCTCCACCACTGACGATGACATCTTTCTTGCGGTCTACCAGAAAATAGAATCCGTCTTCGTCCTGCATTGCCATGTCTCCCGTACAGAGCCATCCATTTTTCAAGGTTTTTGCCGTTGCTTCCGGGTCATTGTAATAGCAAGTCATCACACCAGGACCCTTGACACAAAGTTCGCCCACTTCGCCCTGTGGAACTTCTTTGTTATTTTCATCCACTATCTTACATTCCCAGCGATATCCCGGCACGCCGATAGCTCCGACTTTATGTATGTTTTCCATTCCCAGATGTACGCAGCCGGGACCGGTCGACTCTGACAGTCCATAGTTGGTATCATACTGATGATTTGGAAAATATTTTTTCCAATGATTAATCAATGATGGCGGAACCGGCTGTGCTCCGATATGCATCAGTCTCCACTGCGCCAGTTCATAATCTTCCAGTCGCACATCTCCTCTATCTATGGCATCCAGAATATCCTGCGCCCACGGAACCAGCAGCCACACGATGGTGCAATGCTCTTTGGACACGGCATCCAGAATAATTTCCGGTTTTGTACCTTTTAACAAAACTGCTTTGCTTCCCGCGCAGAGGCTTCCCATCCAGTGGAATTTTGCTCCTGTATGATAAAGCGGTGGAATGCATAAAAACACGTCCTCCCTGCTTGTCTGATGGTGTTTCTGCTCCATCTGCGCTGCCTGCATAAGGCTTTCATGGTTGTGAAGAATGGCTTTCGGAAATCCTGTTGTACCTGATGAAAAATAAATGGCTGCTGAATCTTCTTCCTCTAACCGCACAAGCGGAGCTTTACTTGATTCGTCTGCCACCAGTGTATGATATCCTTCCGCAAATGTCGGGCATCCATCTCCTACATAAATCAGAAGGCGTCCTTTACTTAATTTCTCTTCAATTGCCTCGATTCGTCCGATAAATTCCGGTCCGAAAAACAGCACTTGTATTTCTGCCAAATCTGCACAATACTGAATTTCATCCGCTGAGAAACGGAAATTAAAGGGAACCGCGATAGCCCCTGCTTTCAAAATTCCAAAATAAATAGGCAGCCATTCCAGACAGTTAAACATCAGAATTGCCACCCTGTCTCCTCTTTGTACACCACGGTTCAACAGCATGTTGGCTACCCGGTTTGCCTTTTCATCAAACACACTCCATGTAATCTCTCGACGATACGGAACCGGCGATGTAGCCTGAACCAGATCATACTCTTTCCAGGTCTTTCTTCTTGTATCTGCAAGAGACGGATTAAGCTCCACCAAAGCAACCTCGTCCCCATATAATTTATGATTTCGTTCCAGCAAATCTGTTACCGGCATAGTGTTCCCCTTTCAACGGCGTTTTATTTTTCGCTTTAACGCGAAAAAGCACCCACTATTGCCATTCTATCCCTGATTTCTCCTTTTGTCAACTTATAAAACCTTACTTCCATTTACACGCAGCTTAAACGTCATACCAAGCATTTCTGCGGCACCGCGACACATCATCATACGACCTAAAAAAATTTCAAAATATTCATACATCGTACAGATTTCTTCATCTACAGTCAGACTCAGTGTAATGCTCTTTTCTCCTTTACTAATATGAACTTTCGACTCCGTAACTGCATAATTTACCCGGTCATGAATATCGTAATTGGATTTTACTTTCGTGCGGATACGATTTCTCCGCACATCGGTTTTATCCGCAATAATAAGAGCTGCCGATACTACATCCACTGCTCCGCCCGTAGACTCATCGTGATGTCCAATAGCAGATACTATCGTTGCTCTGTCTTCCACGGACAAATCCTTGTTCCGCAGAATTTCATTTGCAAGAATCGCACCATACTCCGCATGACGGGAACGATTCACACAATTTCCTATATCATGCATCATCCCTGCAATCCTTGCCAGTTCTATTTCATGCTCTGAATAACCAAGTTCACGTAAAATACGTCCTGCTTCTTCTGCCACCAATGTACAGTGAACTGCTGAGTGGTCCGTATAACCGAGCACTCCTAAATTTTCATTTCCTTTTTTCAAATATGCCTGTACTTCTTCATTTTCCCTTATTTCCTGATAGGTTATCATTATTTATCACCCTTTTCTCTCTACTATCTTCAATCCTTTTCCATTTACGCCTCAAATATTCTAGAAGACCAAAGAAAATTATATATCATGGAAATGTAAAATCTTAGTTAAATTTATGTTTCTGCACAATTTTCAGTCAAATCTTTTTATTGTACTATATTTAAACAAATACATGGAATGCACATTCTATTTTATATATTTATAACGTACATTGAAGATAGATATTAAGAGCTCTTATAACCTGGTTAACATATATCAAAATAAGGAGGAATATTTATGAAATATGAACGAATTACAATTGATCTGGCACGGAAAGATAATGGAAAAAAATTATATTTCACAAAATTCAATTGCCCTGCGAGCTGGGATAACAAAAACATTCTAATGGTACATGGTCTGACTTATACCCAGCATGTCTTTGATATGAAATACAAAGACTATAGCTTTTGTGAATTTCTGGCCAAAAACGGATGGACTGTATGGAGTCTTGACCTTGGTGGATATGGACGTTCCGAAGAATATGAAGATGGTTTTGAAGTAACTACCGAAAATGCTGCAAAAGATATTTTAACCGCAGTCGAAGAAATCTGTGCTCTTCAAAAAGCAGATAAAATACCGGTTCTTGGATGGTCCTGGGGTACAATGACAACAGCCAAAGCAGCTATTATGGACAACACTCACATTAGCCGGATTCTTTGGCTTGGTCCTTTCCTGGGTGGTGTTTTCCCACCTGCTGAAGTGAAAGAACCGTTTACATATTTGAATTATTCTTATATTGTTCGTGTGTTCCAGCATCTTGGAAATGATGACATGGAAGTAGACTTTGATACGGTAGAACCGGAAGTTTTAGGTATGTGGGTAGATCATGTTCTTAAAATAGATGGTATGCATGGACGTCCAA
>ERZ825137.761-NODE-761-length-44426-cov-28.436772_pt1 | contig 44426 bp, 28 predicted proteins | sample MGYA00519873_ERZ825137 | MGnify/ENA primary metagenome ERZ825137 (study PRJEB31778, sample SAMEA3449190) | human gut metagenome | biome: human gut; feature: human-associated habitat; material: faeces | place: United Kingdom | collected 2010/2012 ...
CAAAATCCCAAAAATTTTCCATACCTTTGCCGACAAGTCGGCAAAAACGCCCGGATCGAGGTTCTGTGCCCCTCCCGCCGCGTTTTCGGCCCGACAAAGATAGGTAAAAATTTATAGAAAGCTCACACTTGGTACCATTAAATATGCGCACACGACTTTTGCTGCTATTCGCCTTCGCGGCCGCAACTGTTCTTATGAACGTTGCGTCTGCGGGGAATATTGCGCACGGCGTCGAAGTCGTGGTCATCGACGCCGGGCACGGGGGAAAATTCCCCGGCGCGCACTACGGCGGGGTCTATGAAAAGGACCTCACGCTGAAGGTGGCGCTCAAGCTCGGAAAGCTCGTCGAGGAGGGGATGCCGGGCGTGAAGGTGGTCTACACCCGCACGGCGGACAGGACTCTGGGAGCGGACCTGGCGGCCGACCTGCAGGCGCGGGCCGACATTGCCAACAAGGCCGGGGGCGACCTCTTCATCTCGATCCACGCCAACGCCGCGCCCCGGGCGACGGGCGTGCGGGGCGTCGAGACGCTGATCATGGGCGAGAGTTCGAAGGAGCAGCGCTACAACGAGAACGCCCTGTTCGAAAACAACCGCGAGGATCTGATCGACATGTCCGACGAACGGACGGCGGCCATCGTGCGGGCTTACATTCAGAATCTCCAGTTCACCTACGGCGAATACAGCATGGCTTTCGCCCGCTGCATTCAGAACAGCTACCTCAAGGCGGGCCGCCATTCGCGCGGCATAAAGCCGCAGCTGCTGCGGGTGCTCTATGCGACGGACATGCCGGGCGTGCTGACCGAGATCGGGTTCATGTCCAACCAGCAGGAACTGGCCTACATGAAGTCCGATAAGGGGCAGAACGAGATCGCCCGGTCGCTCTACCAGGCGATCCGCAACTATTCGGCCTATGTGCTCGGGACCCGGATGGCCGAGGAGGAGCAGGCCGCTGCCGCGAAACCGGCCGCGGAACAGCCTGCGGAAAAGTCTGCCGGAAAGGCCGCGGAAAAGAGCGTTGAAAAGCCTGCGGCAAAGTCCGCTGAAAAGACCGCAGCGGCGCAGCCCGCGGAGGGAAAGACCGCGACGGCAGCTCCGGTCAGAACCCCGGAGAAACCGGCCGTACAGCCCCTGCGCTATACGATTCAGGTGATGGCTTCGGCGTCGCCCGTACCCCTCGCCTCGGCGCAGTTCCGCGCCTACCGCGGCAAGGTGAAGGAGTATGCGGCCGAGGGGCGGTTCCCCTATAAATACGGTGTGGGCGAGTACGGCACCCGTGAAGCCGCACAGCGGAAGCTGGCCGAGGTGCGCAAGGTATTTCCCGGGGCCTTCGTGGTCGCGTGCCGGGGTACGCAAATTGTAAAATAAAAGTACAGATATGAAAAGGGAAGTTAAAATCGGAATTTTCGGCGTGACGATGATCATTGCCGCGTGGGCCGGAATCCGGTTTTTGAAAGGATTCGACATTTTCAGCCGCAATTCGGTCTATTACGCCGCCTACGACCAGATCAACGGCGTGCAGGCGGCGTCGCCGATTATGATGAAAGGCGTCAAGATCGGTACGGTGACGGGCATTTCGTTCGATCCGCAGCGCAGCGACAACGTCGTGTTGCAGTTCACCATCAAACGTCAGTATCACATTCCGACCGACTCCGAGGCCAAGATTTACAGCAACGGGCTGATGGGCGGAAAGGCCATCGAAATCAACTACGGCACGGCGCGCACCTATCTCCAGAAGGGCGACACGCTGCGTTCGGTGCGCGAACGCGACCTGATGGACGTGGCCGGGTCGGAGCTGGATTTCTTCAAGCAGAAGGTGTCGCAGGTGACGGGCGACCTCTCGCGCACGCTGACCAACCTCAATCACCTGATGGAGGCCAACGCGCAGAATATTTCCGGGACGTTGAGCCACCTGAACGCCATTACGGGCGACATGGCCGGCCTGCTCGACGCCGAGAAGCGCAACCTGAAAGCCGCCGTCGACGACCTTACGGAGTTCTCCGCGATGCTGGGCAGGAACACCCCGCGTGTGGACAGCATCGTCGGCAACCTGAACCGGATAACCGGGGAACTGGCCGACGCCGGGTTCGCCCGCAGGCTTACGGACGCTGTGGACGAGGTGAACGGTCTGCTGGCAAAGGTCGAGGCGGGCGAGGGGACCGTCGGCAAACTGATGAACGATCCTGCGCTCTACGATTCGCTGACCGAGGCCAGCGCTAATCTCGCCTCGCTGCTGGCCAACCTCGAGCAGTATCCCGGCCGCTACGTGCATTTCTCGCTTTTCGGGCGCAGTCCCGAGAAGATGCAGGAGAAGGCCGAGCGCAAAGCCGCCAAAGCTGCGGCCAGGGCCGAGCGGGACTCGGTGAAAAGAATTAAAAATTAAAAATTAAAAATGAAAAATTGACTGGCAGACAGGAGGTTCATTCAGCCCTCTCGGTGTGATAATGTGGTCGTATAGGGCGTGGCGCGAAATTTTCCGACCGGCGCCCTTTCGATTTTTCATTCTTAATTTACCGTCATGATTTACCCTGCTACATTCGAACAAAAGATAGGTTTCGACCGGCTCCGCGAGCAGGTCGCGGCACGTTGCACCATGCGCGCCGCCCGCGAGCGGCTCGCCGCGGAGGGCTTTTCGACCTCTGCGCGCGAGATCGAACGGCGGCTGGCGCTCGCCGACGAAATGCGCCTGCTGCTGGATATGGAGCATGATTTCCCCGGGGGCGAGTACCCCGACGTCGATTACATCGTCGCCAAACTGCGCGTCGAAGGTTCGTTCCTCGACGTGGAGGAGGTCGTGACCCTGCGCCGGGCGCTGGCCGCAATCGGCGGCATCGTCTCGTTCATCATCAGCCGCGAGGAGCGTTATCCGGCCCTCCATGCCCGCACGCGGGGCGTTGCGGCCTTTCCGGAGATCGTGCAGCGCATCGACGGCATTCTCGACCGCTTCGGCCAGGTGAAGGACAACGCCTCGCCCGCCCTGCAGGAGATCCGCCGCTCCATCCGCGAACGCGAAGGGCAGGCGGCCAAGCGGTTGCAGGCCGTGCTGTCTGCGGCCAAGGGGGCGGGCATCGTCGATGCCGACGCCCAGATCTCGATCCGCGACGGCAAGGCCGTGATCCCGGTTTCGGCGGGCAACAAACGCAAACTGAACGGCTTTATCCACGACGAATCGGCGACGGGCAAAACCTTCTACGTCGAACCGGTCGAGGTGGTAGAGATCAACAACGAACTGCGCGAACTGGAGTACGCCGAGCGGCGCGAGGTGGTGCGCATCCTCACGGAGTTTACCGAAGCGATCCGTCCCGACGCGGGGCTGATCGCCGATTCGGGCGACTACCTGGCCGAGATCGACATGCTGCGCGCCAAGGGCCGCTGGGCCTCGGAGAACGGGTGCGTGCGGCCGATCCTCTCGACGGACGACAGGCTGGTGCTGAAAAACGCCCGCCACCCGCTGTTGCAGCAGACGCTGCGGGCTGCGGGGCGCGAGATCGTGCCGCTGGATTTGCAGCTCGACCGTCGCAAGCGCATCCTCGTCATCTCGGGACCCAACGCCGGCGGCAAGTCGGTCTGCCTGAAAACCACGGGCATCGTGCAGTACATGTTCCAGTGCGGGTTTCCGGTTCCGGTCTCCGAGGTCTCGGAACTGCCGGTCTTCGAGAGCATTTTCATCGACATCGGCGACGAGCAGTCGATCGACAACGACCTGTCGACCTATTCGTCGCACCTGCTGAACATGAAGCACATGCTGGCGGGCGCTTCGGGCCGCACGCTGGTGCTGATCGACGAGTTCGGGTCGGGAACCGAGCCGGTCATCGGCGGGGCCATCGCCGAGGCGATCCTCGAGCGTCTGCTCGGCAGGGGGTGTTACGGCGTGATCACGACCCACTACGCCAATATCAAGTATTACGCCGCGTCGGTGGAGGGCATCGCCAACGGCGCGATGATGTTCGACGTGCAGAACATCCGGCCGCTGTTCCGGCTGGAAATGGGCAAGCCGGGCAGTTCGTTCGCCGTGGAGATCGCCCGCAAGATCGGGCTTCCGGAGGATATTATCCGTGCGGCGAGCGAGAAGGCCGGGTCGGATCACATCAATATCGAGAAACAGCTGCGCGAGATCGCCCGCGACAAGCATTACTGGGAGCAGAAGCGCGATCGCATCCGTCTGACGGACCGCAAGGTCGAGGAGTTGGAGCAGAACTATGCCGAGCAGCTGGCGAAGATCCGCGCCGAGCGGCAGGAGATTCTGAAAAAGGCCAAGCAGGAGGCCCGGCAGCTGATCGCCGACGCCAATAAACAGATAGAAAATACGATTAAAACCATCCGCGAGGCGCAGGCCGAGAAGGAGCTGACGCGGCTGGCGCGGCGCGAGCTGGACGACTTCCGCGAGGCGGTCGAGAAGGCCGACGAGGCCGGGAACGAAGCCGCCGTGGCCCGCGAGATCGAGCGTATCGAACGCCGCCGCCGACGGCGCGCCGAGCGCAGGGCGCAGCAGGGCGCGCAGCCGGCAGCCGGGGAGGCCGCTCCGCAGCCCGAAAAGCCGCGCGAAGTGGTCGCCGGGTCGAAAGTCCGCATGGCCGGGCAGGAGATGGTCGGCGTGGTGCAGTCGGTGAAGGGAAAGCGGGCGCAGGTGGCGTTCGGACAGATACTCACGACGGTGGACAAAGGGCTGCTGACGGTGGTTTCGAACAACGAATACCGCGAGGCGACGCGGCCCGTTGCGGCTCGTACGGTGCTCTCGGTGGACATCTCGTCGCGCAAACTCAACTTCAAGGATCACATCGACGTGCGCGGCATGCGGGCCGCCGATGCGCTGGACGAGGTGCGCAACTTCATCGACGACGCGCTGATGGTGGGCGTGGGTACGGTGTCGATTCTCCACGGCAAGGGCACGGGGGCTTTGAAGGAGGAGATTCGCCGCTACCTGCGCACGGTGCCGGAGATCGTCTCGGCGGTCGACGAACATGCCGACCGGGGCGGTGCGGGAATTACGATCGTGACCTTCGATCTGTCGTGATTTTGCAGTCTGCGACTGCTGCTGTTCTTTGTACCTTTTGACCGCAAAAGGTCCCCAAAGTTCTCCGCATGTCGCTTTACGCGGGATTGTCCTCCTGTCCGCGCTGAACGGGCGCAGCAAGATCAAGCCTTTACGGCGCAAAAACACGCGCCGTTTAGACTGTGGCGGCTCGGTAAACAGCACGCTGTCTGCCCTCGCCTGCGGACGCCTTTGCCAGCCTCCCGCTCCGGGCGCGCGGACCATCGGACGATCTCTTTCCGCTCCAAGCGATCATGCGGCGGTTTAAAACCGCTTTTAGGGGCGAGGGTAGGTTATTGCGATTCCGATTCCGTCCTGCGCAAGTACTCATAAAACAGGCGTCTTACGCCTGCTCCGCCGTTTGCGGCGAGTGATTCCGACTCGATGCCGGAGCCGTTGTAGGCGTAGGCATCCGTCGGAGAGTTTTTGGGAACCTTTTTGCAGAAAAAAGGTACAAAGATCCGGCGACTATGTCGCGGCTTGAGTCTTTTTGACGACCAGAAAGCGGCAAAGAGCTGTAAATATTTTCGTACTTTTGGAAATGAAAGTACAAAAGATAAACCATTGGGTATTTTATGAAATATCGTCTTTCGCAAATCGCCGCCGTCGTGGGCGGCAGGTTCTCCGGAACGGACTGCGAAGTGCAGTCGGTGGTGACCGACAGCCGCTCGCTGACGTGCGAGCTTGGCTCGGGACCGGTGTTCGTCGCCATGTGCGGCGCGAACCACGATTCGCATGCGTTCGTGGCGCAGATGTATGCGCGCGGCGTGCGGGCTTTTATGGTCGAACGGCCTCTCGAAGCCCTGCCGGAGTGCGGTTACGTGGTTGTTGAAAACGCCATTGCGGCCTTGCAGTGTCTGGCGGCCTATCACCGGGCGCAGTTCCGGGGAACGGTGGTGGGCATCACCGGTTCGAACGGCAAGACGGTCATCAAGGAGTGGATTGCCGAGGAACTGCCCGCGGGGATGAAGTGCTACCGTTCGCCCAAGAGCTACAATTCGCAGCTGGGCGTGCCGCTGTCGGTGCTGATGATCGAGGGCGACGAGCAGCTGGCGCTGATCGAGGCGGGGATTTCGAAACCCGGGGAGATGGCGCGGCTGGAGCGCATCATCCGTCCCGACGTGGTGGTTTTCACCTCGATCGGCGACGCGCACCAGGAGAATTTCCTCAACCTGGAGCAGAAATGCGACGAAAAGATGGTTCTGGCCCACCGTGCCGAGACCATCGTTTACCACAGTTATTACGAGCCGCTGGGCCGCATGATCGCCTCGCGCTTCGCGGGGCGGAAGCTCTGCGACGCGGCCTCATGCCCCGAGGTCCCGGAGACGCTGATCGGCAACGAGGCGTCACGCCGCAACGCCCGGATCGTCGAGGCGTTCTGCGCGGCGATGGGCTATCCCGCGCCGTCGTTTACCGAAGCTCCCGAGGTCGCCATGCGTCTCGAAGTCAAGGACGGCATCAACGACTCGGTGCTGATCAACGACGCCTACAACCTCGATCTCAACTCGCTGGCCCTGGCGCTCGACTACCTGCACAACGTGGCGTTGTCGCGCCGCCGGACGCTCGTGCTGTCGGATATCGCGCAGAGCGGGCTGACCGACGACGAACTTTACGGCCGCGTGGCGGGAATGGTCGCGCGGGCAGGCGTCGATACGCTCGTCGGCATCGGTCCCAAACTGAAGCGTTACGCCGCGCTGTTCGGCTGCGACAGGGAGTTTTACGCCTCGACCGACGAGTGCATCGCCCGCATCGGCCGCAGGGCCGTGGCCGGGCGTGCCGTCTTGTTGAAAGGCGCGCGGGAGTACCGTTTCGAGAAACTCGCGCATGCGCTGGCGCGCAAGAGCCACACGACGGTGCTGGAGGTCGATCTCGACGCCATGATCCACAACCTGAACTATTTCCGCTCGAAGCTCGACTTTCGGACCCGGCTCGTGGCGATGGTCAAGGCGGGTTCGTACGGCGCGGGGGATTTCGAGGTGGCGCAGATGCTCCAGCATCAGGGCGTCGACTACCTCGCCGTGGCGTTCGCCGACGAGGGCGTGCTGCTGCGCGAGCGGGGGATCACGATGCCCGTCGTGGTGCTGAATGCCGACGCCGACAGTTTCGACCAGATGATCGCCAACCGCCTCGAACCCGAGATATACAGTTTCCGTTCGCTCGCCGATTTCGCCGATGCGGTGTCGCATGCGGGCGAAACCCGCTATCCGGTTCACATCAAGCTCGATACGGGCATGCACCGGCTGGGATTCATGGAGGGGGAGATCGGGCGGTTGTGCGAGGTGCTGCCGACATTGCCCGCCGTGAAGGTGGCGTCGGTCTTTTCGCACCTGAACTGCGCCGACATGCCCGAAGAGGATGCCTACACCCGGGAGCAGATCGCGCGCTACGACCGCATGAGCGCCGCCGTAGCCGCGTCGCTGCCCTATTCCGTCATCCGCCATACGGCCAATTCGGCGGCCATCGAGCGGTTCCCCGAGGCGCGGTTCGACATGTGCCGCCTCGGGCTGGGGCTTTACGGCTTCGGCTGGGAGCACAATGCGGGCCTGCGCCCGGTTTCGGCGCTCAAAACCCGCATCGTGCAGATCAAGCGTCTCGAAGCGGGCGACGCCGTGGGCTACGGGCGCGCCGGGAAATTGCTGCGGCCGACCGTGACGGCGACCGTGCCGATCGGTTACGCCGACGGGCTGGACCGCCATCTGGGCTGCGGACGCTGGTCGATGCGTGTGGCCGGGCGGCCTGCGCCGATCGTGGGCCGCGTCTGCATGGACAGCTGCATGATCGACATCACGGACATTCCGGGCGTCGGCGAGGGCGACGAAGTGACGGTCTTCTCCGCCGAGCCGGGCAACGACCTCGAAACGATGGCCCGGGTGCTCGACACGATACCTTACGAGATTATGACGTCGGTCTCGTCGCGTGTGAAACGAATCTACCTCAAGGAATAAGGCGCGGAGCGCAATTCATAATTCAGAATTCACAATTCAGAATTATGCCTGCGAACCTAATTAATTATGCATTATGAATTCTGAATTTGGAATTTTATACCTGATTCCCTGTCCGATTTCGGACGAAACGGCGCCGTGGGACGTGCTGCCTGCGGCCAACCGGGCCGTGATGGATGCGCTGGACTACTTCATCGTCGAGAACACCCGCACGGCGCGGCGTTTCCTGTCGAAAGCCGGCATCGCGCGGTCCATCGGCGAACTGGAATTCCGCGAACTGAACGAGCACACCGCGGCCGGCCGCGAAATCGAGGAGCTGATCGCGCCGCTGCTCGAAGGCCGCTCGGCGGGGGTGATCTCCGAGGCGGGCGTGCCGGGCGTGGCGGATCCCGGGGCGCCGGTCGTCGGGGCGTGCCACCGCCGCGGCATCCGCGTCGTGCCGCTCGTCGGCCCGTCGTCGATCATTTTGGCGGTGATGGCCTCGGGACTCAACGGACAGTCGTTCGCTTTCAACGGCTACCTGCCCGTGAAGCCGCCCGAACGGACCCGGGCCATCCGTTTCTTCGAACGCCGTGCGCTGTCGGAGGGGCAGTCGCAGCTTTTCATCGAAGCTCCGTACCGCAACGTGAAGCTGATGGAGCAGTTGGTGCAGACGCTCGGAGACCAGACGCGCCTGACCGTCGCCGTGGACCTCACGGCTCCGGACGAGCGGATCGAGACCCATACGGCCGGGGAGTGGCGCCGCCGCCAGCTGCCCGAAATGAACAGGCGCCCGGCCATTTTCATCATCGGATAAGCGCTGCCTTGCCGCGAAGCGGCTTTTGGGCGGTAGCGCGCAGGCCGGTTCGATGTCCGGCATGCAGGCATTGTCCTTGAAGCCCGCCTCTTGGCCGGGTTGGTATGCAATTTGTTCGAATAAGGGGAGGAAAACTGAAAAATTACAAGATATGAAAAAAGAAAAAGTTTATAATGAGGCTGTTAGCGGCGACGAAGGGTTCACCCCCGGCGATGGTTATCCGTCGTGCGACGGGGAGCCTTGTGCCAATGTGTCAGATGAAACCGACGAGGCGACTGACACATTGGCAGACGGAGAACCCGCTGCCGAAGCCGACGCAGCCAAGGCGCTCGAAGAGGCCGTGGCCCAGTGGCAGGACAAGTACGTCCGCCTGCAAGCCGAGTTCGACAACTACCGCAAGCGCACGCTCAAGGAGAAGATGGACTTGGTGCAGACCGGGGGCCGCGACGTGCTGCTGGAGATGCTGCCTGTGCGCGACGACGTGCAGCGCGCCGTGGACGCCATGCAGAAGAGCGACGATCTGGAGGCGCTGCGGGCGGGTGTGACGCTCATTTCACAGAAATTTACCGAGGCGCTCCGCCGCAAGGGCGTGACCGAGATCGAGGTGCTGGACAAGGAGTTCGACGCCGATTTTTCGGAGGCCGTTGCCCGGTTCGCCGCCGGCGACGAGAAGAAGGGCAAGGTCATCGACGTCGTTCAGACGGGTTACATGCTGGGCGAGAAGGTGCTGCGCTTCGCAAAAGTAGTTGTAGGAGAGTAAGACCATGGCAGAAAAAAGGGATTACTACGAAGTGCTGGGCGTTGCGAAGAACGCTAACGCAGACGAAATAAAGAAGGCCTACCGCAAAGCGGCCATCCAGTTCCACCCCGACAAAAACCCCGGGGACAAGGAGGCCGAGGAGAAATTCAAGGAGGCCGCAGAGGCCTACGACGTGCTGTCGAACCCCGACAAGCGCGCCCGTTACGACCAGTTCGGCCATGCCGGAATGAGCGGCGCGGCAGGCGGCGGGGCCGGCGGCTTCGGCGGCTTCGGCGGCGGAGGGTTCTCGATGGAGGACATCTTCTCGCAGTTCGGCGACATTTTCGGCGGCCATTTCGGGGGCGGATTCCGCTCGTCGAACGGCGGCGGGGGACGGCGCGTGAACCGCGGCTCGGACATCCGCGTGCGGGTCCGTCTGACGCTGGCCGAGATCGCCAACGGAGTTACGAAGAAACTCAAGATCAACAAGACCGTCGCCTGCGACAAGTGCGGCGGCTCGGGAGCCAGGGACGCCAATTCCTATTCGACCTGTTCGACCTGCAACGGCACGGGCTATGTGACGCGGGTGGAGAACACCTTCTTCGGCCGGATGCAGACGCAGGGCGTGTGCCCCACGTGCGGCGGCACGGGCAAGGTGATCACCGCGTCGTGCGACAAGTGCAAGGGCGAAGGCACGCTGCGCGGGCAGGAGGTCGTGGAGATCAAGATCCCGGCCGGCGTGGGCGAGGGCATGGTCCTCACCGTCACGGGCAAGGGCAACGCCGCGCGTCAGGGCGGCGTGAACGGCGACCTGCAGGTGGTGATCGAGGAGGAGCGCAACCCCGAACTGGTGCGTGACGGCAACGATCTGATCCACAACCTGAACATCACCGTGACGACGGCCCTGTTGGGCGGTACGGTCGAGGTTCCGACGGTGGACGGGCGCGCCAAGATCAAGATCGCCCCGGGAACGCATGCCGGCAAGGTGCTGCGCCTGGGCGGCAAGGGACTGCCCGACGTGAACGGCTACGGCCGCGGCGACGAACTGGTGGTGGTGGACATCACCGTTCCGTCGAAACTCTCGGCCGAGGAGCGAAAACTCGTCGAGCAGCTGGCCGCGCAGCCCTCTTTCCAGAAGGCGGAGTCGGTCAAGAACCAGAATATTTTCGAACGGATGAAAAGCTTCTTCAGGTAATAATCCGGGATGCATTATCAATCGTTCGTACATTGATTCCGGCTTGTAATTGGCGGCGGAATGCCGCGTTTGCAAATCTGACCCACCCCTAAACCCCCGCTTGAGGCGGGGGCTTGTCGCAATGCAACCACAATAAAGAGAGTCATGCAATAAAATTGCGAAGATATTCGTATCTTTACAAAAAATAGAACGACCATGTTAGGCTTTACCCCTTTCAAACGGCACCCGAACAAATTCAATTACATCCCGCGTTATTACGACCCCGAGAAGGAGGCCCGTGAACAGCGCCGTGCCGAGTTGCGCGGCGAGCGCGCCGAGGATGCCGACCGCGAATACCAGCCCGGACAGTACATCCGCACCCAGCGCGAAGCCCGGGATGCGCGGCGTTCGAACGAGGAGGAGCGGGGGCGTATCCGTGTGCTGAAGATGGCCGCGGGGGCCGTGCTGGTGCTGCTTTTCATCTACCTGCTCTACCCGAAGCTGGCCGATGTGTTCCTGCGCGCGCGGACCGCACCCGCGACCGAAACGCAGCAGGTCGGGGAGGAGGAGTTCAATCCCTATGCGCCTATTAGGGTCGTTCCCAACGATTACGAGGAGTAAATGGCAGACAAGATCAGATTATTACCCGAGGTCGTTGCCAACCAGATCGCCGCGGGCGAGGTCGTCAACCGGCCCGCCTCGGTGGTGAAGGAGATGATGGAGAACGCCATCGACGCCGGGGCGACTTCGGTGAAGGTCAACTTCCGCGACGGCGGCAAGGACCTGATCCAAATCGTCGACGACGGCTGTGGCATGTCGCCCATCGACGCGCGCATGGCCTTCGACCGCCACGCCACGAGCAAGATCGGGGCCGTGGAGGATATTTACGCCCTGCACACGTTCGGATTCCGCGGCGAGGCTCTGGCTTCGATCGCCGCCGTGTCGCAGGTCGAACTGCGCACCCGGCAGGCCGGCGACGAGGTGGGTACGCAGACCGAGATCAACGGCGGGCAGTTCGCGGCGCAGAACCCGGTGATGTGTCCCGTGGGTTCGCAGTTCTTCGTGCGCAACCTTTTCTACAACGTCCCGGCGCGCCGCCGTTTTCTGGACAAGAGCACCACCTCGGCGTCGCAGATCAAGGCCGAGTTCCAGCGCATCGCGCTCTGTAACCCGCAGATCGCCTTCGAACTCTACGCCAACGACGCTCCGGTCTATACGTTGCAGGCCGGATCGCTGGCGGGACGCATCGTCGACGTGGTGGGGCGTCACATCAAGCAGAACCTGCTGGAGGTCGAGGCCGACACTTCGATTGCCTGCATCGAGGGATATATCGGCCGTCCGGCTGCCGCCAAGAAACGCAACACGGAGCAATACCTTTTTGTCAACGGGCGCTTTTTCAAGAGCACCTATCTGACGAGCGCCATTCTGAAAGCCTACGAGAAGCTGATTCCCGAGAGCTGCCAGCCCTCCTATTTCCTCTACCTGACGCTCGATCCCGGGCGTATCGACGTCAACGTGCACCCGCAGAAAACCGAGGTCAAGTTCGCCGACGAGGAGGCCGTGTGGCAGATCGTCAACGCCGCTGTGCGCGAGACGCTGGCCAAAACGGGCGCCGTGCCGCTGATGGATTTCGACCGGGACAGCCCGGTGGAGATTCCCGTTTTGCAGAAAGGAGCCGTGTACAGCGAGCCGTTGGCCATGTCGAACAGCGACTACAACCCTTTCCGCGAGGAGTATATCGACCCTTCGGCGCCCGATCCCAACGAGGATTTCACGGGCTTCGACGTGCCGTACCGCGACGGCGGGGTCGTGTCGGACAACTCTGCCGCGGGATTCCGCACGGGCGGAGGCCGGAGCGCCGCGCCGTCGTTCCCGCAGGCCGCGGCGGGCGGATTCGCCCTGCCGGGTGCGGACGCCGGGGAGTTTGAGGAGTTCGAGTCGGGAGGCGGTTTCGAGATCACCCCTTCGGGCGGCGGATTCGACGACAGCGCCCTGGATTTCATCCCTTCGTCGGCCGCTCCCGAACAGCAGCGGTTCGACATGCCGCAGCGTCCGGAATTCACCGATGCGCTGCCGCTGCCGGGCGGATATGTCGCCGCTCTGCTGGGCGGCCGCTTCGTGGTGGTCGACGTGCGGCGCGCCCGCGAGCGGATTCTTTACGAGGATTACCTCCGGATGCTGGGCAACGGCTCGTCGGTGAGCCAGCAGCTGCTGTTCCCCGAACGGCTGGTCCTTTCGGGCGACGAATACGCCCTGCTGGAGGAGAATGCCGTGGAGTTCGCTGCCCTGGGCTTCGACATCGACTTCTGCGGCGAAGGGACCGTCGAAGTGAGGGGCACGCCCGCCGACATGCCCGCCGACGCCGTGGACCGGCTGCTGTTCGACCTGTTGCAGGCCTTTGCGACTCCGGTGTCGCTCTCCGATGTGCGGCGCGAGAAGATCGCCGGCGTGATGGCCCGCTCCGGCGCCAAGGGTGCGGGGCGGACCATGTCGCGCGAGGAGGCCGCGGCGCTGCTCGCACAGCTGGCCGACACGGGCAGTTTCAGTTTTTCGCCCTCGGGCAAGGCGATCACCGCCGAGATCACGCCGGAAGATTTGCGCGCCAAGTTGGGATAATCCGGCGGAAAAGAGTTACATTTGCAAAAATTAAAACGCATGAACCGCTATTTTCAGACCCCTCCGGTGGTCAAGAATTTGATAATCATCAATGTACTGGTTTACATGGCCACGGCGCTGCTGCCCGTCGGCGACACGATCATGCAGTATTGCGCCCTGTCGCTGGGAACGCCCTATTTCCATACCTACCAGTTCATCACCTACATGTTCCTGCATGCCAATTTCGAACATATCTTCTTCAACATGTTCGCATTGTGGATGTTCGGGCGTACGCTCGAATACGAACTCGGCTCGCAGCGTTTCCTGACCTTCTACATGGTCTGCGGCGTGGGTGCGGCGCTGATCCAGTACCTCACGGCGCTGGCGTTCGGCGAACTGCCGCTGCTGCTGGTCGGCGCGTCGGGCGCGGTGATGGGCCTGCTGCTGGCGTTCGGCGTGATGCATCCCAATGCGGTCATCATGCTGCTGATTCCGCCTATTCCGATGAAGGCCAAGTGGTTCGTCATCATCTATGCCGTCATCGAGCTGTTCCTCGGATGGAGGGGCGTGGGCAACGTGGCTCATTTCGCCCATGTGGGCGGCATGCTGTGGGGATTCCTGCTGCTGCATTGGTGGAAACGCCGGGGAACGATCCGTTTTTAGACGATGGCTCCCGATTACTATAACGGATACGGGGGAGGCCCTTCGGGGAAACGGCGCCGCAGTCTCGTCATGCGGCTCGTCGACCTGGCGCTGACGCTCGTGACGCTGGCCGTGGGCGCGACGATGGTTCTCACCTATTTCGTCCCCTATGTCGATCCGGGCAGCGTGTGGTTCTTTCCCGTGCTGGGGCTGGCCGCTCCGGCGGTCTACGTCGCGTCGGTCGTGCTGACGCTCTACTGGATCATCCGCTGGCGCTGGGTGTGCGCCGGGGCGATGCTGGTCGTCGTCGTGGCGGGGCTTTTCAAGGTCTCGCTCTTCTGGCGTCCCGAAATCCGCCGCAGCTATGCCACGGAGACGGCCTTCGACCGCGCTGCTGTCAAGGTTATGAGCTACAACGTGCGCAGTTTCTACGGCGAGGACGGCCGGAGCAGCGTCGACGACATCCTGCGCCTGATCGAGGAGCAGGCTCCGGACCTGATCTGCCTCCAGGAGTTCAATGCCCGCCTCGCGGAGCAGTCCGAGGAGTTTTCGCTGCTGGGCGAGAAGTACGAGATCGCGCACTTCGGGCGCACGCAGGCTCCGGATTCGGTCTATGGCTCGACGCTGACCATCTTGAGCAAATACCGCATCCTGCGTTCGGACACCGTGCTGACGCCTTCGTCTTCGGTCTGGGCCGACGTGATTGTGGGCGAGGACACCGTGCGGGTTTTCAACAACCACCTGCGCTCGACGGCCATCAACGCTTCGGACAACCAGTTCATCACCAGCCATCAGTTTCTCTCGGACACAGCGCGCGAGACCAAAATCCGCAGTATCGTGACCCGTTTGCGCGAGAATAGCGTGCTTCGGGCCGCGCAGGTCGACAGCATCGCGCAGGTCGTGGGTGCGACGCGCACGCGGCGGATCGTCTGCGGCGATTTCAACGATACGCCCATGTCGTATGTCTACCGCACGATGGCGCGGGGGCTGCGCGACGCCTTCCGTGAGTGCGGGTCGGGCTATTCGCATACGTTCCGCGGTTTCTACAACACGCTGCGCATCGACTACGTGTTGAGCGGCGGTTTCGAACCGCTCTCCTACGAGGTGCTTCCGGTCGACTATTCGGACCACCATCCCGTCGTCGTGCGGCTTCGGAAAAGTTCCTGACGAATTACCCGGAAAACGGGATGCCCCGGCGGAGACACTCTTTCCGCCGGTTTTAATTTGCCGGCAGGTGTTGTCCGGAACGATTTTTTTGCTATCTTGTGGAAAAATTCAGCCAATCGTTCGCCATGATCCGATCCCTTCCGCTCGTAAGGAGAACGCTTCTCCTCTCCGTATGTGGGCTGTTCCTTTTCTCCGGCCGGCTTTTTGCCGGAAATCCGTTGCTGATGCCTTCCGAAGCCCCTTACGGGGCGCCCCGCTTCGACCGTATCCATGCCGCCGACATCATGCCCGCCATTGAGGAGGGCATCCGCGCCTACAAGGCCGGGATTGCGAAAATCAGGGCGCTGGACCCCGCGGAGGCGACTTTCGAAAACGTCGTCGTGCCGCTCGACCGTGCCGACAGCCTGCTGGACGTTCCGCGCGCGGTGCTGGGTTACCTGAAATCGAATTTCGGAGGCGACTCCGTCATCCGGATCTCTCTGGAATCCGCGCAGCTGACCGGAGAGGCATACGACGCCGTGACGCTCGACACGGCGATCTTCCGCCTGGTGAAGGCCGTCTACGACCGGCGCGATGCGGCCGGGCTGGATTCGCTCCAGCTGCGGACGCTCGGCAAGGTCTACCGGAGCTACATCCGCGGCGGGGCGCTCTGCACGCCCGGGCAGAAGGTGCGGCTCAAGGAGCTGAACCGCGAGATTTCGCTCAAACGCATCCGCCACGGGCAGAACATCACGCAGGCGACCCAGGAGTTCGTCCTGTACGTGCAGGACAGCAGCCTGCTCGACGGGCTTGCGGGGACGACCCGGCAGCGTTTCGCCCGCAATGCGGCCCGGCAGGGGCATCAGGGCGTCTGGGCCGTCGGGTTCACGAACGGCGACTATGCGTCGGTCATGGCTTCGGCCACGAACCGCGATCTGCGCAGGAGACTCTACGAGGCCTACACCTCGCGCTGCATGGACGGGAAGTACGACAACCGCCAGTTGTCGGTCGACATCGTCAACCTGCGTCTCGAACGGGCCCGGATGCTGGGATACGAGAACTATGCCGCCTACACGCTGGAGACGAACATGGCCGGGACGCCCGAAAAGGTCCGCGAACTGCTGCTGCCGCTCAAGGACGCTGCCGCGGGGAAAGGACGTGCGGAGCGTGCCGAACTGGAGGCTTTCGCCGTGAAATACGAGCGGGATTCGGCCTTCCGGCTGGAACCGTGGGACGTGGCCTTCTATTCGGGCAAGCTGCGCAAGGCGAAATTCGGGTCCGAACTGGGGCGCATGCGCAACTACCTGCTTTTCGACAATGTGCTCAACGACGGCGTTTTCTATGTGGCCAACCGTCTTTTCGGAATCACGCTGACGCAGCGCACGGACATTCCCGTTTTCCACCCCGACGTGCTGACCTTCGAGGCGAAAGACGCCGAAGGCCGCCCCCTCGGACTGCTTTATCTGGATTGTTTCGTCCGCAAGGGCAAACGCGGCGGCGCGTGGTGCTCGCGCCTGCGCGGGTATTCGTGCGCCGGAGAGCGGGAGGTGCTGCCGCTGGTGACCATCAGCTGCAACTTCTCGCGTGCGGCCGAAGGCAGGCCGAAGCTGCTGTCGACCTCCGAGGTCAAGACCCTCTTCCACGAATTCGGACACGCTCTGGCGGGTTTCCTCTCGCGCGGGCCGTATCCACAGGTGACGGGCAGCTTCCCGCGCGACATGGTCGAACTGCCCTCGCAGCTGAACGAGCATTGGGCCTGGGAGCCGGAGGTGATAAAACACTACGCCCGCGATTACGAGACGGGGCGTCCGATTCCCGATGCGCTGATCGCGAAGTTCAAGGAGTCGGAGAACTTCCTGAAGGGGCTTTACTTGACCGATTTCTATGCCACCGCGCTGCTCGACCTCGAATGGCACACCGTGCTGCGGCCGGTCGAAGGGTGCGACGTGGCGGCTTTCGAACGGGCGTTCCTGAAACGTTACGACTTCCCGGAGCATACCGCTTTACGCTTCCGGACGACCTATTACAACCACATCTTCGCCAGCAGTTACCCCGCGCAGTACTACTCCTACACGTGGTCGGCGGTGCTGGACACCGATGCCTTCGCGGCATTCACCGGCACGGGCGATATTTTCGATCCCGAAACCGCGCGCCGTTACCGCCGCCATATCCTGACCGAAGCGGGCTATGACGAGCCGATGGCGCAGTACGTGCGTTTCCGCGGCGCCGTGCCCGACGTGAAGCCCCTGATGCGCCGTTACGGGCTGGCGGAATAGCGGCCCGGCGGAACGGAACAGCCCCGGCCCGATGAGCCGGGGCTGTTCCGTTCGGTCACTCTCCGATCTTCTTGCGCGGGTGGACCATGTTTTCGGGTTGCAGCACCTTGTGCAACTCCTCTTCGCTCATCAGCTTATGCTCGAGTACGAGGTCGTAGATGCCCTTGCCGGTTTTGAGGGCCTCCTTGGCCAGCATGCTCGACGTTTCGTAGCCCAGATAGGGGTTGAGCGCCGTCACCAGCCCGATGCTGTTAAAGACCATCCGGCGGCAGACCTCCTCGTTGGCCGTGATGCCGGCGATGCACTTCTCGCGCAGCGTGTTCATGGCGTTGATCAGCATTTCGATGCTCTCGAACAGGCAGTGGACGATGATCGGCTCCATGACGTTCAGTTCGAGCTGTCCGGCTTCCGATGCGATCGTCACGGTGAGGTCGTTGCCGATCACGCGGAACGCAACCTGGTTGACGACTTCGGGGATCACGGGGTTGACCTTGCCCGGCATGATCGACGATCCCGGCTGGCGCGGCGGGAGGTTGATCTCGTTCAGCCCGCAGCGGGGACCCGACGAGAGCAGCCGCAGGTCGTTGCAGATTTTCGAGAGTTTCACCGCAAGGCGTTTCTGGGCCGAGGAGTTCATAATGAAGGCGCCCGTGTCGCTCGTGGCCTCGATCATGTTCGACGCCTCGACGAGCGGCAGTCCGGTGATCTCGCGCAGGTAACGGGTGCAAAGCCCGGCGTAGTCGGGGTCGGCGTTGATGCCCGTTCCGATGGCCGTGGCCCCCATGTTGATCTCGAAGAAAAGTTTCATGTTGGCCGTCAGCCGCTCGGTCTCCTCGGTGAGGTTGGCGGCGTAGGCTTCGAACTCCTGTCCGAGGGTCATCGGCACGGCGTCCTGAAGCTGCGTGCGGCCCATCTTGATGATGCCGGAGAACTCCTCGCCCTTGGCGTGGAACGCCGCGATGAGTTCGCGCAGCGAGGCCACCAGTTTCTCGATGCTGCGCACCAGTGCGATCCTCACGGCCGTGGGGTAGGCGTCGTTGGTCGACTGCGAGAGGTTGACGTGGTTGTTGGGGTGGCAGAACTGATATTCGCCCTTTTCATGGCCGAGGAGTTCGAGCGCCCGGTTGGCGATCACCTCGTTGGCGTTCATGTTGGTCGATGTGCCGGCGCCGCCCTGCACCATGTCGACGACGAACTGCTCCTCGAGTTTCCCGGCGCGCAGCTCCTCGCAGGCTCGGATGATCGCGTCGGCGATCGCCGGGTCGAGCAGTCCCAGGTCACGGTTGGCCATCGCGGCGCCCTGCTTGACGTCGGCCAGGGCGCGGATCAGCTCCGGGAAGAAGTTGAGCCGCACGCGGCTGATGTGGAAATTCTCCACCGCGCGCATGGTCTGCACGCCGAAATAATACTCCGCCGGGATTTCCATTTCGCCCAGCAGATCGTGTTCACGACGGGTTTTGCCCGAAAGTCTGATTTCCGTAAAGTCCATGATCGGTATGTTTTTATTAAAGGTACGCAAAAGCGGGGTGGAGTCCAAGCCGAATCGGGTGCGGTCCGGTAAGACGTTCCGACATCAAATATAATGCTTTTTCCGCCACTTTGTCAAAACAAAAAATCTTGTTAACTTTGTATTCGCTCCGCGGGGTCGCAGAATTCGGCGGCGGACGAACGCAGAACCGAAAAACAAATAAAGAATATGATTTTAGACTCTCTGAAAAACAGCGCGCTTTACTACGGCGTAAGCCCGCGCATGAAACAGGCTTTCGAACTGATCGCCTCGACCGACTGGACGACGATGGAACCGGGTATTCACGAACTCGACGGCAAGGACATCTACGTCAACGTCATGGAGCGCGAGCTGAAACAGAAGCCCGACGCCAAACTCGAAATCCACAACGAGTACATCGACATCCAGGTTCTCATCCGGGGCGAGGAGGAGTCCTTCGGCTGGAGCGAGCGCAGGGAGCTCAAGAAGCCGCTGGGCGAATTCAGCGTCGAGAATGACATCCAGCTCTTCGACGACGTGCCGCAGACCTATTACACGATGCGTCCGGGGCAGTTTACGGTGCTTTTCCCCGAGGACGGGCACGCCCCGATGGTGGGCGAGGGCACGGTGCGCAAGATTATCGTCAAAGTGCGCAAATAAGCGCCGCAGGCGATACCGCTACGGGCCGGAGCATAGTCTCCGGCCTTTTTTCAGGCGGCGGCAAACGCTGTGTGCCGCGGGGCGATGCGCAGGCTGAGCCATGAGCAGAGGGCGCAGACGATGAAGACCGCACCTGTGGAGAGGAGCGTGTCGCCGATGCCGACCAGCGGCGACACGATGCCGCCGAACGAGAAGCAGATGGCGCCCAGCATGGCCGAGGCAGTTCCGGCGTATTCGCGGGCCGCTCCCATGGCCAGCGCCGTGGAGGAAGTGAAGGTGAGCCCCATGGCGAAGAGCAGGCCGAAAAGCAGTCCCTCGTAGACCCAGAACCCGCATCCGAGGCCTAGGGCCACGGCTTCGGCAGCGGCGAAGAGGAGCATGCCCATACATCCGGCTCGGGTGCTTCGTTCGGGGTTGCGGAAGCGGATCGAGAAAGCCGCGGCACTGCCGATGGCCACGGCGTTGACGGCGAAGCAGATGCTAAATTCGAACGCCGAAAATCCGTAGTGTCCCTGCATGATGAAGGGCGAGGAGGCGATGTAGGCGAACAGCACGCCCTGGGCGAAACCCATCTGCAGGACGTAGGCCACGTAGCGGCGGTTGCGGAGCACGGTGCCGAAACTGCGGAAAATGTCGCCCCAGGCTACGGCGCTGCGGCGTTCGGCCGGGAGCGACTCGCGGAGGCGGAAACAACCTGCGAGCAGGACGCATCCCAGCATCAGCAGGATGCAGAAGATGCCCTGCCAGCCGATAGAGTCGGTGAGGGTGCCGCCGATGATGGGGGCGACGACCGGAGCCACGCCGTTGACGGCGCCGATCAGCGCCAGCATCCGGGCCAGGTCGCGGCCTCCGAACCGGTCGGTGGCGACCGACCGCGAAATGACAATGCCGCCCGAACCGGCAATGCCCTGCAGGAAACGCGCAGTGACGAATTGGCGGATGTCCGAGGCGAAGATGCAGAGCAGGGTGGAGCCGATGAAGAGCCACATGGCCGTCAGCAGCGGCGTTCGGCGTCCGTATTTGTCGCTCAGGGGACCGAAGAGCAGCTGTCCGGCAGCCAGGCCGATCATGCTGGTGGTGAGTCCCATCTGCACCATCGACGAGGAGGTATGGAAGAAATCCGTCATGGCGGGCAGCGTCGGCAGGTACATATCCGTTACGAACGGACCGAATGCTGTCAGCAGGCCCAGCAGGACGAGCAGGTAAATTTTGCTGTTGTCTTTGTTCATAATACGCTGTTTTATCGTAGCAAAATTACTCTGAATTTTCGCCCTGCGAATCGCCTTTTGGGACGGGGTGTAGTTCAATTTCGGAACTGTCCGGACCGAAAAAATCCATGTATCAACCCACTTGGGAGAGGCTTTATTTGCCGATTCCGAAGTAGCGGAATCCGGCGGCTATGACTTCCGGTTTGTCGAAGATATTGCGGCCATCGACGATCGTCTCGCCGCGCATCGCCGTGTACAACTGGGCCCAGTCGGGCATGCGGAACTCTTTCCATTCGGTGATGAGTGCCACGGCGTCGGCTCCCTCCGCGGCCTCGTACATCGTCCGGGCATAGCGGATCGGCCGGCCGGCCATCCGCCGCTGCGATTCGGGCATGGCGACCGGGTCGTAAACACAGACCTTGGCGCCGGCATTCAGCAGGTGGTCGATCACCACCGTTGCCGGAGCTTCGCGCATGTCGTCGGTCTCGGGCTTGAAGGCCAGCCCCCAGATTGCGACGACCTTGCCCCGCAGGTCGCCCAACGCGGTCTGCAATTTCTCGAAAACAATCCCTTTCTGCTGCTCGTTGACCCGCTCGACGGCCTCGATGACCTGCATCGTGTAGCCGTGTTCCCGGGCCGTGTGGGCCAGCGCCTTCACGTCCTTCGGGAAGCATGAACCGCCGTAGCCGCAGCCGGGGTAGAGGAACTTGTTGCCGATGCGGGCGTCGGAGCCGATGCCCTTGCGGACCATCTCCACGTCGGCGCCCACGCGGTCGCACAGGTTGGCGATCTCGTTCATAAACGAAATGCGCGTCGCGAGCATGGCGTTGGCTGCGTATTTGGTCATCTCGGCCGAGGGAATGTCCATGAACAGCACACGGAAATTGGTGATCAGGAACGGCCGGTAGAGCTTGGCCATCAGCTTGCGCGCCCGTTCGCTGTCGACGCCCACGACCACGCGGTCGGGCGACATGAAGTCCTTGATCGCCGCACCTTCCTTCAGGAATTCGGGGTTCGAGGCGACGTCGAACGGGACCTTGCAGCCGCGCTTCTCGAGTTCCTCCTCGATCACGGCGCGCACCTTCTGCGCTGTGCCCACGGGGACGGTGCTCTTGGTGACCAGCACGGTGTATTTCCGGATGTGGCGACCGAAGGTGCGGGCCACGTCGAGAACGTATTTCAGGTCGGCCGAACCGTCCTCGTCGGGCGGGGTTCCGACGGCCGAGAAGACCACCTCGACATGGGGCAGGCACTCCGTGAGGTCGGTGGTGAAGTGCAGGCGTCCCGCCTCCACGTTGCGCCGCACAAGCTCCTCAAGTCCCGGCTCGTAGATCGGGATAACGCCTGCGTTCAGACCCTCTATCTTTTCGGCGTCTATGTCCACGCAGGTGATGTCGAGTCCCATTTCGGCGAAGCAGGCCCCCGATACGAGTCCTACGTAACCCGTTCCCACGATTGCAATTTTCATCATAATTCCTGGAGTTTTTTTTCTTTCGGAATGTAAATATAGTCTTTTTTTCGAAATATCCCCGCCGCAGCACGAAAAAGGGCGGTCCGAAGACCGCCCCTGCGTCGTTCTATTTTCCGCACCTGCATCCGGCGACAGCCTCCGCCAGCGTTGCGCAGGGATCGCACATCTCGTGCGAGTAGCCCTGTTTCATCTCCACGGGATCGCACAGGGGTTCCCACTTCATCTTCTGGGCGAACTCCGCGAGCAGGCGCACCGAGGCTCCGGCCCAGCAGAACGAACCGAACCAGCCGAATCTGCGCCGGGGAATGCCGCGCGCGGCGATGCGGTCGAGCAGTTCGGCCACGGGCGGGAACAGGTTGCCGTTGTAGGTCGGGCCGCCGACGATCAGCGTGTCGAAACGGAAAACGTCGCGCAGGACCACTGACGGGTCGGCGTAGGAGAGGTTGTAGACCCGGATCGGGCCGACCTCCCGCGAGGCCAGTTCGCGCGCGATGCGCTCGGCCATCTGCTCCGTGTTGCCGTACATCGAGGCGTAGGCCACGACCACGCCCGGTTCGCCTTCGTAGCGGCTCAGACGGTCGTAAATATCCAGAACCTTTGCGATCTGCCGCTGCCATACGGGTCCGTGCGTCGAACAGATCGTCCCGACGGGCAGCGTGCGGACCTTCTGGAGCGCCTTCTGCACGGGACCGCCGTATTTGCCCACGATGCAGGCGTAGTAGCGGCGCATCTCGTCCCAGTAGCGGTCGGTCTCGACCTGCGAATCGGTGATGCCGCCGTCGAGCGCCCCGAACGTGCCGAAGGCGTCGCCGGAGAAGAGCGTCCGGTCGCCGGCGCACCACGTGACCATCGTCTCGGGCCAGTGCACCATCGGGATCATGTGGAACGACAGCGTCTTGCCGCCCAGATCGAGCGTGTCGCCCTCCTTGACCTCGACCGTGCCCCCGGCGATGCCGTAAAACCCTTCGATCATCTGGAGCGTCTTGGCATTGCCGACGATCTCGATGTCGGGATAGATGCGGCGCAGCGCCGCGATCGACGACGAGTGGTCGGGTTCCATGTGGTTGACGACCAAATAATCAATCTTCCTTTCGCCGATGGCCTCGCGGATGTTGGCTTCGAGGCGGCTGCCGAAGGACTCTTCGACGGTGTCGATCAGGGCGATCTTTTCGCCTGCGACCAGATAGGCGTTGTACGACACGCCCATCGGAAGCGACCAGAGGGCTTCGAAGCGCGTGGTGGTGCGGTCATTGACCCCGACGTAGTGGATGCCGGGAAGTATTTCGGTAATTGCCATAAACCTTTTTTGTTTTGTTTTGGCACAAATTTACAAAAAATATTTTTCCGGCGCTACTGCCGGCTTTTTTATTGCTCCGGCAAGTTGCATGCCGGGGTGCGGAAGAGTCCCGTGCGCGGCGCGGCCTTCGCCCGGAAACAAAACGCCGCAACCCGATGAAGGGTTGCGGCGCATGCCGGCAGGACGGCGGTTCAGAGGAACCGCGGCATATCTTCGGCCCTGCTTTGGGGTGTGGACTCCAGCGCGCCGGAGATGATCTCCGACGGGATTTCGGCCTTGACGAAGACCGAGACGTCGCTCGTGCTCGAAGTGCTGGTCAGCGTCATCCGTGTTCCGTCTGCGTTGAACGAAACCCGGTATGAGGCGCTTCCCCACGGGGTGTTGTCGCTGTACCGGCCGCTGAGCGTGGGTTTGCCGTAGGAATACGTGCCGTCCAGGTGGACGTATTCGGGCTTGTAGAGCCGCTGGTAGATGTCGAACGAACCGGACTCGCTGAACGAGAGGTAGACGTCGGCGGACTGGAGCGAACTCCACGAAACCAGATGCCAGCTGCCGACGACGTTGCCGTCGCCCTCGGGTTCGGGCGTATCCTTGGACGAATCGCCGCACCCGGTCAGCGCGAACGCCGCGGCGAGGCCGATCAATAACAGTTTGATGTTTTTCATAATGTGCCCTTGTTTTATAACCAACCTCCGTTCTGGGAATGAACCTCACGTGCGATGAAGGCGAATTCCTTCGTGATCGGCATGCCGTTCATTCCGCTGTTGTTGCCGTTTCCGGCGAGCAGCTTGATCCGGACCACCGCCGAACCGGGTTTGGTGCACTTGAGGATGATCTGGTTGGCGAATATGGTCGGGTTCGCCGAAATGCCCAGCCGGTTCATGTCTTCGGCCGAAATGAAGATTTCCGTAATCTTCAGGTCCAGATTTCCGCCGCCGAGGTACGGTTGCAGGTTCAGCGTGTACTGGCTGCCGACGGGAATCGGGATGCAGGTGATGCCGCGGACGTTCATCAGCACCTGGTAGGCGTCGATGTAACCCGTGCCCATTCCCTTTTTGTACTGCGACAGGTCGAGCGTCGCCAGACTGCCCTTGTCGGTGAAATACTGTTTCGTTCCGGTGCAGTATTGGTTGATGACGTTTACCGATGTCAGCAGCAGCGTCGTGAATTCGTTCTGGGTGAAGGTCTTGCCGAGTTGCAGCGCATAGGACAGCCCGAGCGCCGCCACGCCCGAAACGTGGGGGCAGGCCATCGACGTGCCCTGCATGTAGCCGTACTTTCCGCCGTTGACGGTCGATAACACCTCGGACGCTCCGGTCTTTATGTTTTCCAGATACGACTGGTAGGCGTCGCCGCCGGGAGCCGCAATGTTGCAGCCGGGACCGTAGTTGGTGTAGTAGGCCGGGGTGTAGTCGCACGACATGGCCGTTACGGAGATGTAGTCGCGGTAAGCGCCGGGGTAGCTCGACATGCCGGTCATGTCGTTGCCGGCGGCGAATATGGCCAGTCCGCCGCTGACGGCCGCACAGTTCTGTTTGGCGATGAAGTAGTCGATGGCCTGCTTCTCGGCGCTGGCGCCGCTGGAATAGGCCGCGTCGGAGGTTACCGAGCCGGCAGGGTAGCCGTAGCTGCACTGGATGATCGCCGCGCCGTTGTCGGCGGCGTATTTGATGGCCTTGGCCGCCGTGGCCACGTCGCCGCCGTCTTTGTCGTGGAAAATCTGACAGGACATGATCTTCACGCCGTCGTTTTTGCCCGAGCCGCCTGCGATGCCTGCGACGCCCGTGCCGTTGTTGTTCACGGCTGCGACCGTTCCTGCCACGTGCGTGCCGTGGTCCGGTGCATCGCCTTTGGTGCTGATGGTCAGCGTCGTATTGTCGACGAAGTTGAACCCGTGTATGTCGTCGGCATAGCCGTTCGAGTCGTCGTCACGGCCTTCCGAGCCGTTCAGCTCGGCGGTGTTGGTCCACATGTTGGCGGCCAGGTCGGGATGGTCCCACTGCACGCAGTTGTCCACGACCGCGACGATAACGCGCGGGTCGCCCGTGCAGAGCTTCCAAGCCTCGTCGCAGTTGACATCGGCTCCCGCCTTGATCTTCGAATAGATCGACTTGTCGCCGGTGTTGATGTAGTGCCATTGTTTGCCCAGGTGGGGATCGTTGAACCCGACGGCCGCACGGGTCTGCGGCGCAGCGCCGGTTTCGGCCAGCGGGATGACCCGGCCTTCGTGCACGTGCATCAGCTGCTGGTTGAATTCCACCTTGCTCACTTCGGCGATCCGGGCCATGTCGAGGGCCGCCTTGTCGAGATCGGCGGCATCATCGAACTCCACGACGTACCAGCGGTGCAGGCCGGCGGCGCGCGTGCGCTCCTCGTTCCGTTCGTCTACCGGGAACAGACGCTGTAACGCCTTTACCCCGATGCTGCCGAGCACGGCGTCGAAATCGGCGATGCCCGAACGGGTGGCGACGCCGCCCGAACGCGTAACCTGCATGACCGACGATTCGATGCCCGCTACGGCCTCTTCGCCGAAGCAGACCAGCAGTTCGCCCCTGACGGCGTTCTCCGACGAGAATACGAGTTTGGAGGCCGCTTTCGCTTCCGGTTCGGGACCCGTCGCCTGCTCCGTCGCATCCTTGGTGCACGACCCCAGGGCGAGCGCCGCAGACAGGAGCAGCAGGCTCCATAAAGTTGTTGTCCTTGTCATAATCTTATAATCCTAATATTAGTGCATGTCGTGACCGGTGTTTCGTTTCATTGGACCACAGAACCCGACACGGTCGCTCGGACTGTGTCGGGTCGTGTGGAACAATATGCGTCGGTTATTTCAAAACCGGGAGGTTTTCGCGGATTTTGAAATCGGCGCGGCGGCCGATCTGTTTCGGCAGCGGCTCGCATTTCGCCGTCTTCACGCTCAACGTGCGGACGCCGTGGTTCGTGTTGTCGCTGTTCCTGACGAATGTGGCGTTCATCTGGAGACCGCGGCTGTCGAGCGACTTCCCGATGTGGCCCGGAACACGGACGCTGCTGAACGGGATCTTCGTGCGGACGCCCTGAACTTTGGCTGCGGATGCTGCGGATGTCGTTCCGCTCTGCTTCGTGATGGTCGTTCCGTCGGCATAGTATGCTGCCAAGGCTCCGATGATCTCGTTGACGGTGAAATCAGCAACGGGAACCTCGACGTCGGTCGTCAGCGCTGAAACTTGTTTCGACGCCGGATCGATCGTCAATACGATCGGATCGCTGCCTTCGCTCTCTTTGGTTGCGAACGAGAAGATACCGTAACCGCGGGACTGGTCCGGAGTGAGCGCCTTCGTGAATTTGCCGAGCAGGTTGCCGTTGTCCTCCCGGCCGAGCTGCACGCCGCTCATCGTGAGCGTCGACTTGGCCGAGTCATAGGTTGCGTACCATTGGGTGCCGTCCTCTACGGCGAAATCCTTCACGAAAAATTCGGTGTTGCTTCCGACGGTAGGTATTACCTCGAATACATTTTCGAACGTGTCTTCAGCGCTGGCCGCGTAGGACATGCCGTATTTCCCGATGATCAACTCTCCGGTATAGGGCGGTATGTCCGTCACGAACGGTTCGCACACGATCAGTTTTTTCTTGCCGTAGTTGTTCGTTGCTTCGACAACCAGCGTATAGGATGCGCCCGGTGTCAGATTGATCATTATGTCCCAATGCTTTCCGGTCGTTGCAAGTTCTTCCATCGCATCGGCATTGGTATTTATCGACTACATCCTGCAGGGTCAGGCCTCCGGTTTGAATCTCGATATTGTCGATTATGGAAGTTTTGTTGAAGTAGGTTTTGATCTTCTTCATCTCCGTGCCGGTGATCTCGTACACGGCCGATGAGTAATCGGGATACTTCGATACATATGCTGCGGCATCGGGATAGGCGCTGACTTTATAGAGCGAGCCGGCGATGTCGTTGGGAACCGAGGTCCCTCCTATGCCCGGGAAGTAGAACGATGCTGCGGAAGCTTCGCCGGAAACCGGTTTTTGCGCTTTGTCAAGGGGCAGGGCGACTACGGTATAGGTTCCGGGTCCAGGCAGTACGGCTTCGGCGGAGACTTTCTCGCCGCCTACGGTGAAGTCCTGCAACTCGTTGATGTTTTCGGCTGATCCGTCGGCGATCGCTGCGACAAGTGTAGCGGTTTCGGCCTCGGTCAATTCATTTTCGACGAGAACATAGCGGATGTTCGTAACGTCGGCGCCGTAGGTGAAGTTGATGACGGCGCTCGCCGTCTCTCCGTCGGCGCTGACCTTCATGCCGTCGTATACGGCGGAGAGCGTATAGTCGACTATTTCGGCGCCCGGCAGCATGATGCGGAACGTACCTTGACTGTTAGCGGGAAATTCGCGATCCAATCCGACGAGTTTTGCGGTCAATCCGTCCTTCGGGAAGGTGATGACGCCGTTGACCAATGTGCCGGGTTCCGCCGAGGCGATCATAAAGTTTCCGTAACCGTTACTGTTTTCGGTAATACCCGACCATTGTTCTTCAATCGTCACTTGAGTCGCATTGCTGCAATCGATGACGATATTGGACGGAGTGTAGCTGAACTGCTCCGAAAGCTCCTCTTGCGTAGCTCCGAAGAATTCGGTCATATAAGGCCAGCCGAGCATCTCTTCAACCATGTAGATACCTTCTTTCGACTTATGGCTGTGTACCGTGACATCGATTTCGAACATATTGCCGGTGAATACATCGCTCAACCAGCCTTCGCGGAATTTGCCGGTTCCCATTTTCACCCACGGCCAGGGCATAACCGTAATATCGAGGCTGCGGTTGCCGTAGGGCGTCGTGTTGTCCTCGTCGTTGATCAGGAACGAAAGGGGGTATTCCTTGCCGTCTTCGAGTTTGGTGCGGTCGAAGGTGATCAGCAGTTCGGAAGTCTCCTTGCCGGCTGCGAACGATACCGACGACGGAATGGTGAACAGACCCGACTCGTCGCTGGCGAGAACCGCTACGGTCAGCGCCTCGTCCTTGGCGATGCGTTTTACCGGGATGGCGATGGAGGAGACGTCGTCGCTGATGCTATGCTGGGTGGTCACATTCTCGGGGAAGTAGACCTGTGCGCCGTCGACCTCGGGACCTGCTTTGAAGTCATCGTCGCTGCAGGCCGTGAACAGCCCCGCGACGATGGCGACAGTCGCCAGAAAGAATATTTTTATACTTTTCATAAATAGCGATGTTTTTTATTTAACAGACTTGACCGTTTGGGTCGGGTTGGGGTTGTTCTTGCCCGCAAGCGCCTTATTCTGCTGTACGGCGTTCAGCGGGAACACGCAGTTCCACCAGGGGGCGCGTCCGTCCGTGGAAAGCTGGGCCATCGGGGGAGCGTTCGTGCCGGTGTCGCCGTTGTGCATGCCGATGTTCAGACGCTTCAGGTCGTAGAAGATGACGCCCTCGCCCCAGAACTCGATCCGCTTCTGGAAAATGATCTCGTCGATCAGGTCGTTGGCCGCCGGAACCGTATAGGCCGGATCGCGGTTGGCCATGAACGACTGCAACAGCGACTTGCCGGTGGTGGCGTCGTAGTGCGCCGTAGCCTCGGCCTCGATCAGGTACATCTCCTCGACACGCATCATCGGGATGCTCGTCACGTTACCCGTGGAATAGTTTCGTTTTTCGCCGTTGGCCGCGTGGAACTTAAACGATGCGTAGGGGGCTATCGTTGCGAACTCCTCCTCGGTCAGGGTCGTATAGGGTGCGATGGCGTCGAACGAGCGGTCGGCTCCGACAAAGCTCTTTTTGCGGAAGTCGCCCGACGAAATGCGGTTGTAGCTGAATACCGAGATACCCGGCTGCGCTCCGTAGCCGTAACCCCAGATAGCCTCGGTCGCCATGTGGGCCGACCACGACAGCAGGTTGTTGAGCACGGTGTCGGTGGTCTGGATCATGGCCCACATCCACGACGAATTGACCGTGTTGAACCCGGTCTTCGGGTCGAGCCACTGGCTTTCGGTCATAATCGTGCAGCCCGAAGCGTCGATGGCCTTGCGGGCGTATTCGGCGGCCAGACGGTAAGCGGCGTCGCCGGTCGGAACTTCCGCATACGATTCGGTGAATCCGCCCAGCCAGAGGTAGGCGCGGGCCTTGAGTCCGTAGATCACGGCCAGCGAGGGCAGGTTTTTCGTTGCCGGCGTATAGTTGGCCAGCAGGGTCTCGGCGGTGTTGAGGTCCTCGAAGATGAACTTGAACATCTCCTCACGCGATACGCGCGGGTTGTTCTCCAGTTCCTCCATGCTCGTATCTTCCCGGACGATGGGAACGGTCAGCCCCTTGACGGCTTCCAGCTCGGTCTCGTAGGCGGGACGTTCGGGAGCCTTGGCCGGCAGCGCGTCGTAGAGACGGGCCAGGTCGAGGTAGCAGAGCGCGCGGAAAGTCTTGGCAATGCCCATCATCTCCTCTGCGCCTTCGCTCTGGTTTGCGATGTCGATGGCCTCATTGGCCGTGAAGATGAACTTGTAATAGTTGGTGTAGAAGAACGGGGACATCTTGCCGTTCGCTGCCAATCCGGTCGAGTTGCCCGGATAGAGCCATGCCTGCCAGCGGTCGTAGTACTGGTTGCCGCCCGGCAGGTTGCCGCTGACGGGGAACACCTCGCCGACCATGCGGTCGGTGGCGCCGAAGATGCCCGGGTAGCCGAAGTCGATGTGCTCGCCGAGGTCTATATAGTTGGTGATGAGCACCGTCGGCATCGCAGTGATAAGACCCTCCTTTGCGAACGGAGATTCGGCAGTCTGATCGCTGGTGGCGTATCCGCTTTCGGGGAAGGTCTCCTTGATACAGCCCGAAAGAAGCACGGATGAACCGAGAAGCAGCGCCGTTGTTTTCAGTATGTTGTTCATTTTCATAATATTCGTCGTTTAACAAATTAGAACGTTACGGTTACACCGCCCGAGAAGGAGCGAATCGGGGCGTAGTAGTACGGGTTCGTGATTCCGTTGATGGACTGACGCGGGTCGAGACCCTGACGCTTGGACCAGTACCATACATTGTCGCAGGCGAGGTAGATACGCAGATTCTCGACGAGGAACTTGCGCGTGATACGCTTGGGCAGCGTATATCCGAGCGTGATGTTCTGGATGTTCAGGTACGATGCGCTGGTGAGGAAACGGTCCGAGACGGCTGCCTGATTCGAGTCGTTGTAAGCAAAACGCGGAATGTTCGAACCGGAGTTCTCGGGAGTCCACGAATTGAGCAGGTCGTGGTGGTAGTTGTTTCCGGTCGACGTTCCTGCCGGGGAGTTCATGTAGAACCTGTAGCCCTGGTCGAGAACCTGTCCGCCGAGCTGGTAGGTGAAGCCGATCGAGAAATCGACGCCGTAGAAGCGCAGCGACGTGCCGAAACCGCCGTAAACGTCCGGCAGGGCGTCTCCGTGCATTTCGCGGCCCTCCTGCGAGGCCACCGAGTAATCGGAGGTCTTGATGCGCTCCTTGTTGCCGGCATCATCGGTCTTGTAGGTGTACCACAGCGATTTTCCGGTCTCGGGGTCTACTCCCGCGTAGGTCGGAACGTAGAACGAGAAGACGGATTCCCCTTCAGTGAGGAATTTGGTGTCCTGCCAGCGGCCCACGTGTTTGCCGTCGGCCGTCGTGTTGTTTTTGAACTGCTCCGGCAGGTGGGTCACCTTGTTCTTGTAGTGGGTCATGTTGAGCGAGAAGTCCCACACGAGGTTTTTGGTCCGGATCAGGTCTGCGTTCAGTTCGATTTCGAGACCGCGGTTGACCATGTCGCCGATGTTGGTGAAAATGGTCGTGTAACCCGACTCGATCGGAGTGGCCAGCTCGAACAGCATGTCGGTGGTCTTGCGGTTGAAGACATCGATGCTACCCGACAGACGGTTGTCCCAGAGGCCGAACTCTACGCCGACATTGAGGTTGGCGTTGGTCTCCCAGGTGATGTCGGGGTTGCCTTTCTGGTAGAGTACGCTCGTAACGCCGTCGCCGCTGCTCAGGATCTCGCGGTAGTCGGTATAGCGGTAGTAGGATTCCGCTTTCGATCCGAGGTTGTCGTTACCCTGCGAACCGTACGATGCTTTGACCTTCAGCATGTTGACCCACGAAGCGTTGAACCAGCTCTCGCGGTTGATGATCCAGGCTGCGCCGAGCGACCAGAAGTTGCCCCAGCGGTGGTCGGGGTGGAAGCGCGACGATGCGTCGCGGCGGTACGATCCCGAGAAATAGATGCGGTTGTCGTAGTCGTACTGTCCGCGGAAGAAGTAGCCCTCGTTGTTGTACTCCAGAACCGACGAACCCGACCGCGACGAGTCGACGACGGCGCCGCTGAGTTCGGTGTTGTCCGGCGAGAACATCATGGTCTTCGAGCCGTACAGACCGTAGGATTTGCGGTTGTACATTTCATGGCCGAAGAGCAGGTCGAGGTTGTGGACGTCGGCGAAGGTGTTGGTGTAGGTCAGGAACTGCTGCATGTTGTAGGCGATCTCCCGACTGTGGCTCTTGAAAACGGCGCCGCCCGATTCGGCGAACTGTCCGTAGTAGGGGTTCGACACCTGCGTACCGCGGGTTTCGTCGAGCGACACGCTTCCGTTGAGGGTCAGTTTCAGGCCCTTGTACAGGGAGAAATCGGCAAAACCGTTGGCCATGAAGGCATTGCCCTCGTTGATGTATTTGTTGAGCTGAATGTCCTGCAGGTCGTTGCTCTTGCCGCCGTTGGTGCGCAGTGCGCCGCCGTTGCGGCCGTCGCCGGTATCGTACATCTTGAATCCGTACTCGTCGATCATAATGTTGCCGTTGCCGTCGCGCATGTAGACCGGATAGATCGGCGCCATGCGGATCGCCGTGGCGAATGCGTTTCCGCCGTCGGCGTTGCCTTCGCCCTGACCGTCGCCGTCGTCGTTGGTTTGGTTGCCGTTGTTCCAGACGAAATGGGTGTAGGACATGTTACCGCCGACTTTCAGCCACTTTTTGGCCTGGTAGTCCGCGCGCAGACGGGCGGTGTAGCGCTCGTTGCTCGAACCGTCGACGATACCCGTGTTGTCCAGATAGCCGAGCGATGCGAAGAAATTGGCGCGGTCCGTCGCGCCGGAAACGCTGACGTTGTACTCCTGACGGAACGACGACGATTTGTAGATTTCGTCGAGCCAGTTGTCGGGTTGCAGGTAGAACTGCTGGCCCTTGGCGTCGGTTACCAGGCGGCCCTGCTTCGCACGCGGATTGAGACGGCCGTTTTCGCCGATGAGGTTCTGGCCGTCGGGCACGGTGAAGACGTTGTAACCCAGACCGCCGGGATCGTTCGACGTCAGCAGCTTGTTGGCGGCGATGTTGGCGGCCAGGGGAATGTACTTCTGGTCGAGCGTGTAATAGTTGTACAGCGACTTGTAGTGCATCTCGTAGTATTCGCCCGCATCCTCCACGATGTCGTAGGTCTGCAATGCACGGGTGTTGATGCCCCACTTGCCGTCGAAAGTCACGGTGGCCTCGCCGGCCTTCGCACGCTTGGTCGTGACCATGATTACGCCGTTCGCGCCGCGGGAGCCGTACAGGGCGTTCGACGCGGCGTCCTTGAGGACGCTGATCGACTCGATGTCGGCAGCGTTGATGTTGTTGATGTCACCTTCGTAGGGCACGCCGTCTACAACCCAGAGCGGGTCGTTTTTGGCATTCATCGAACCGTAGCCGCGCACGTAAATCTTCTGACCGGAACCCGGACGGCCCGAGGCGGAGGAGAACTGCACGCCGGCGATTTTGCCGACGAGGGCATCCCCGACGTTCGAAGACTGCGTTTTTATCAGATCGTCGGATTTGATCACCTTCGCCGCTCCGGTGAAGGCGTCTTTCTTGGCTGTACCGAAGGCCACTACGATCACGTCGTCGATGGCCTGTGCGTCTTCTTTGAGCGAGATGTTGATTCGGGTCTTGCCTCCGATGGCCACCTTCTGGGTTTCATAGCCGATGAAGGATACGACCAGCGATCCGTTTCCGGGAGCCGTGATGGTGAAGCTACCGTCTCCGTTTGAGGTCGTGCCGACATGCGAGCCGTCGACCATAACCGTTGCTCCGGCGACCGGTTTCCCGTCGGGACCGGTGACTGTTCCGGAAATTTGCTTACTCTGGGCCAGCGAGAGTAATATTCCCCCCCCCAATAAAGCAATTAACGATAGTAGAATTTTTCTTACCATAAGCGTTAATCTAATAGTTTTTTTTAAAATAAAAAAGTTCACAAGCAAAGGTATGAAATTGCTAACTCGTTTACAAATAAATTATTAAAATAATTTACCAGTATAACATATGTGTAGAAGATTGGTCGATAACGGTTACGATTTTGAAAATATCATCTCAAGGGGATTACAAATTGTAATCCCCTTTTCGGGTGTTTTCGGGTGTTTTGAGCGAATGTGTTAGCTGCGTGAACTTCTGCGTATATGTGAATCGGTCCTCAAAGGCGCTCCCGGACTTTTTCCAGGTCGGTATCGCGGTACAGCGTATCGAGGCGTTTCGAGAGCCGCTCCATGTCACCGTCGAGTTTCGAGTGGGTGATGGTCGCATAAATCTGCGTAGTCCGTATGTTCTTATGTCCCAGCAGCTTGCTGATCGTTTCGATCGCCATTCCCTGCGAAAGCGTGATCGTCGTGGCGAAGGTGTGCCGGGCCGAATGGAACGTGATGTGCCGGGGAATGCCCGCCAGAGACATGATGCGTTCGAGGCAGATGTTGCACCAGCCGTTGCTCGGCAGGCGGAATATCCGCGCATTCCGCTGCATCGGTTTGTATTTCAGCAGAATGCTGTACGGTATCGCGAAGATGCGCACATTGACCGCAGATCCTGTTTTGCGGCGGGTGGTGCTGATCCACAGCTGTTTGCCGTCCTGCTGGATATGCTGCGGGGTCAGCGTGCAGAGGTCGATGTAGGAGAGTCCCGTGAAGCAACTGAACAAAAATGCATCGCGTACCAACTGTAAGGTCATGTCGTCGAGGTCCAGACGGATCAGCTTGCGGATTTCGGTCATGGACAGGTAGTTTCGCGCGACGAATTCGCTGCGCAGTTTGTAATTCGCGAAGAGGTCCTTGGCCATGTGGCCCCGGCTGCGGGCCAGCATGAGGATGTGCTTGAACGCGATCATGTAGATCCACGTCGTGTTTTTCTTGTGTCCGCACTCCTGTGCGATGTAGTGGTGAAACCCCGTCAGGAACTCTTTGTCGAGTTCTTTGAACAGCAAATCCTTGCGGTTGAATTTGTCGTTGACGTAGTTTTCGAGATGCTTGTAAACACACCTATATTTATAGTAGGTCGTTTTGCTGCGGCTGATGCCCACCATCCGGCTGAACTCCTCGTTGTGATGCCTGAAGAAGGCCAGCAGCGTTTCGTTGCGCTGGTCGTTGCCGAAATACATCTCCTTGACCATTTTCGGAGTGACCAGGGCATGCTCGTAAAACAGCGTGTTGTAACATCTTTCGATGCGGAAACGAATCTGCGAGAGTTGTTCGTTGACATGTGAGGCAACCGCGCTGCGCCCTGCCGCCCGTCCCATACTCACATCCCAGAGATTCGGATTCACGGATAGTTGCGTGGACAGCTGCGTTCGCTGTCCGTTGATCGTAATGCGTCCCATGATCGGCGTGTTTCCATTGCGTAAAGGCGCATTCTTCTTGATGTAAAACAGTACTTTGAACGTGTTTCTCATTCCCTTCCTAACCTTTTTTAAACAATAAACAAACCGCGATAAAGGTAATGATAAAGTTACTGCCAAACGGTATATCAATTGGACCAAATAGCTTATACGGCACGGTTTAACCCTTCTTGTCCGGTAACTATCTGGTAACACAACCCGGACGCACGGAGATGTCGTCCGTATATCTTACACGCTTAATACCAAACTATTAGGCATTTCTCGGAAAATGCGTTCCGGAACGCTGTAATTATCCTATATCCAGCAGTTTATTATCCGGAATCCGGGGCGATTGTTTTTTTATTTTAAAATTTTATTAAAATTAACGCTTATGGTAAGAAAAATTCTACTATCGTTAATTGCCGTTTTGGGGCTTTGCGTATATGGATTCGCCCAAAACCGGCAGGTTTCCGGTAAAGTTGCCGATGCGGAGGGTAAGCCTGTCGCGGGCGCAACCGTTATGGTCGACGGCACGTCGACCGGTACGACCACGGGCACGGACGGTAAATTCACCATCGCCGCACCCGCCGACGCTACGCTGGCGGTTTCGTTCATCGGTTACGAGACCCGGAAAGTGGCTGTCGCCGGAAAGACGCATGTCGAAGTCGTGATGCACGAAGATGCGCAGGCCATCGAGAATGTCGTGGTGACCGCTTTCGGCACGACGACGAAAAAAGACCTTACGGGATCAATCGCCACCATCCGCGGCGAGGAGCTTGCGAAGCGTCAGGTTTCGACCGTTTCGAAAATGCTCGAAGGAGCGGTTCCCGGCGTGCAGCTGACTACGGCCACCAACCAGCCCGGTACGGACGCTGCGATCTACGTCCGCGGCGTCGGTTCGCTCAATGCGGGCACCGGCGCGCTGATCGTGCTCGACGGCTCGCCCTATCAGGGCAGCCTGTCCGACATCAATCCGGCCGACATCGAGTCGATCTCCGTGTCGAAAGACGCCACGGCCAACTCGCTCTACGGTTCGCGCGCCGCGAACGGCGTGGTTTTCATCACGACCAAGCGCGGCAGCCTGGACAATCCCACGATCAGCGTCGACACGCGATTCGGTATCAACACCCGCGCTGTCCCCGAGTATGACATCATCACCGATCCGGGCGAATACCTCGAGGCGCAGTGGCGCACGATGCGCGACACGAAGTGGGCGTCAAGCCCCGAAGAGGGCGGCGGCGATCTGGCTGCCGCGGCGCTCTATGCCTCGCAGGAGGTGCTGGGTGCACACGGAAATTACAACCCCTACAAATATTCGTCGACCTACCTGATCGACCCTGCGACCGGCAAACTCGACCCGTCGGCCCGGCGCATGTACAGCGAGCGCCTGCAGGACGAACTCTTCAAGACCGGATTCCGCAACGAAACGAACGTTTCGGTCAGCGGCGGGAACGAGAAGTCCGATTATTTCATCTCGCTGGGTTACCTCAAGGACGAATCCTATGTGATCGAATCGGATTTCGAGCGTTACAGCGCCCGTGTGAACGTCAACACCAAGCTCCGCAAGTGGATCAAGGTGGGCGCCAACCTCTCCTATGCCCACACGGTGCAGAACAACATTCTGGAGGGCAGCAGCCTTGCTTCGTCGGCGTTCGCCACGGCGCGTTCGTGGGAGCCGGTTTTTCCGGTCTACGCCCGCGATGCCGAGGGGAAAATCAAGTATGACGAAAACGGCGACAAGGTCTACGACCTGGGTACGGGGCAGACCGACGGCACGACGACCCGTCCCGGAACCTCGGGCCAGAACATCATCGCCACGCTGAAGATGGACACGCGCGACATCAAACGCAACAACTTGCAGGGCCGCGCTTACGGGGAGATCTATTTCCTGCGCGACTTCACCTTCACCTCGAGCATGTCGCTGGGCTATCGCGCCTCCGACGAACTGCTGTTCTATAACCCCACGATCGGCGACGGACGCGGTTCCAAGGGCCGGATCAACAAAAAGTCTACGGACGTTTACGATCTGAACCTGATCCAGATGCTCAATTACAAAAAATCCGTCGGACGCCACAATATCAATGCGCTGATCGGACATGAGTACAACAGCTGGGTGCGCGATTACGCCGAGGTCGAGAAGACGAACATTTACGATCCCAAGAATCCGCAGCTGAACAACGCCGGCGAGATGGGGTCGATCAACGGCTATCAGGACGTGCTGCGCATTCAGGGTTTCTTCGGCAAACTGGAGTACAACTACGACAACCGTTATTATTTCTCGGGCGGTATCCGCCGCGACGGAACCTCGCGTTTCAAATACAATCCCTGGGGCACGTTCTGGTCCGTCGGCGCTTCGTGGCGCATCGGAGCCGAGAAGTTCATGGAGAGTACGCACAGCTGGCTTTCGGAGCTGAAACTCCGCGCCACGTACGGTACGCAGGGTAACGAGGACCTGACCAACTACTATCCCTATACCGACCAGTATACGGTTACCATTTCCGAAGGCAAGCTGGGTACGGAGATCTATTACTACGGCAATCCCGATCTGACGTGGGAGAAGCAGAAGACGTTCGATCTGGGCCTGGACGTGGGTCTGCTGAACGACCGCATCAACCTGACGATGGACTACTTCATCCGCGTGTCGGACGGTCTGCTCTTCAAGCGTACGAAGGATATTTCGACGGGCCGCGCCTACGACTGGTACAACGTCGGCAAACTGCGCAACTCGGGCTTCGAATTCGACCTGAACGTCAAGCTCATCCAGAAGAAGGACTGGTACTGGGACATGTCGGTCAACGGTTACACCTATGCCAACAAGATGCTCAACCTGCCCGACGAGTACAAAGTCTCGGGCATGCCCAACGGCAACCAGCGCATTTACGAAGGCAAGGACATCTACCGCTGGGAGATGCGGCAGTTCGCAGGTCTGGATGAGAAGGGCAACTCGCTCTGGTATATGGACCGGGATCTCACGGACGGTGAGGGCAACGTTGTGGGCGTGGAGAAAGTCACGACCGGCGATGCTACCGAGGCCACGCAGTACCTGCTGGAGAAGAGCGCGCTTCCCGATTTCACGGGCGGCCTGAACACCACGCTGCGTTGGAAGAGCCTCGACCTGACGATCATGACCAACTTCCAGTTCGGCGGCTACGGCTACGATTACGACTTCTCGGCGTTCAGCAGTGCGAATTTCCCGATGAACCGTCTGAAGAACTATGCCGACGCCTGGAATCCGGAGACCGGGAAAGGTTCGGCGCCGATCTGGAACACGAACGACTCGAACATCAACGCTTCGTCGGATCGTTTCCTGATCAGCAAAACCTACTTCAACCTGCGCAACATCACGCTGGGCTACACCTTCCCGGCGAACTGGATGAGCAAGATCGGCATCAAGAGCGTTCGCGTGTACTTCGCCTGCGACAACGTCTTCTTCGCATCGAAGCGCAAGGGCTACGATCCCCGTACGAGCATGGGCGGTCAGGGCGCGACGGTCGCTTTGAACAGCGTGGACGGTACGTATTATTCGCCGATCCGCACCACTTCGGTAGGTCTCAATATTAACTTCTAAGCAGCGACATTGATATGAAAAAAATACTGATATTTTTAATGAGCGCGGCAGTTGCGGTATCCTGCAGCGACGATATCTTCGACGTGGACCCTTCGGGAAAAGTCTCTTCGGAGACCCGTGACGAGGTGGCCAAGGAGGACCCGGACAAGGTGCTTCAGGGTATCGAGGCGTCCATTTACACCCACTATGCCACCTATTACAAGAACGATCTTCAGTGGCTGACCGGTTTCAAAGGGTTCGAACTTGCGTTCGGCATGACCGGGCAGGACATGACCCTGCTGCTGCAACACAGCATGAACCTTTACATGTATATCAACGACTACTGGCAGGAGGAGTATACGCCGACTTTCAACGTGTGGAACATGTTCTACATTCCGATCGCCACGGCCAATGAGATTCTCGCGACGGCTACCCTCGACGCTTCCGCCGAGTCGGAGACGATGAAGGCCTACCGCGCCCGTGCGCTGACCTCCCGCGCGTTCGGCTACTACCACCTGATCAACGTGTACCAGTATCCCTACTCGGCGGCGAACAAGGACCTTCCGGGCGTGCCTCTGGCCACCGAGGAGACCCTCGGCCAGAATCTGCCGCGCGCCACGATGGAGCAGGTCTACAAACGCATTACCGACGACCTGGACGAAGCGCTGCGTATTTTCGAGGAGATCGGATACGACGACACCGGTTCCCGGACCGATTTCGACGCCAGCGTGGCCGCCATTCTGCGCGCCCGTGTCGCATTGGTCATGGAGGACTGGGGGAAAGCCGTCTCGCTGGCCGACGATATTCTGGCCAAATACACGCTCGTCTCCAAGGAGAACTACAACAGCGGCTTCAACCGTATCGAGAACGTTCCGAGTCTGATCTTCGGCTTCAAGATGACGGCCGACAACTGCCAGACATGGGCTACCTGGTGTTCGCAGATGGACCCCTACATGAGCGGTTATGCGGGTATGTGGGCCGAGCGTCCGATCCACTCCTACCTCTATGCGCGTCTGAATCCGACCGACGTGCGTCGCGGCTGGTGGCTCAACAAGACGGACAATCCGGACCCGGACGCTGCGACGAGCGGTTATGCCTGCCTCCTGCCTTCCAACCTGCCCAATACGCTTGCTTCGGGCGTGAAAGCGCGTTCGGAGTACGTCTCGGTCAAGTTCCGCAGTTACAACGGCGACTGGAACAATACCGATCTGATCTATATGCGCGCCGAAGAGGCCGTCTTCATCAAGGCCGAAGCCGAGGCGCACAGCAACATCGCCGCGGCCAAGAAGACGCTCAAGGATTACGTGACGACCTACCGCGATCCGGGTTATGACATCACGGCCGCTTCGCTCGACGATGTCGTCGAGGAGATCATTCTTCAGAAACGTATCGAGATGTGGATGGAGGGCGCTCTGGAGTGGCTCGACCGCCGGCGTTTGAATATGCCGATTGATCGCCGGGACGATGCCGCGATGACGGCGGCAGGCGTTGCGAACAACCACATTTACAAAGCCATGTGGGAGCAGAACGAATCCGGTATGCGGTTCCAGCTGCCGCGTTCCGTCGTGATTGCCAACCCGGAAATCGGCGAGGCGAACCAGAATAAAACGAATTAAGCGTCTCTGTATCATGCCTGTCAAGTCCGCTGTCCGTTTGGGCAGCGGACTTTTTTCTGATTTCCGGGTCGGTAGTTTTTTTGCCAGGCCGGGAAAAATTTACCGACAAAATTGCATAAGGCATTTGCAGTATTAAATTTTTTGCTTATCTTTGCACCACGATAACAGGGAATACCCCGTTTTTCGCGGATGGTGCCATAGCTCAGTTGGTAGAGCAAAGGACTGAAAATCCTTGTGTCGCTGGTTCGATTCCCGCTGGTACCACAAAGAAAATCAACCACTTGCAGCAATGTAGGTGGTTTCCTTTTTGTCTTTTCCGTAGCGGTTTTACGGTGGTTTAAGGCTTTGAGTTAAACCGAGAGTTAAACCAAAAATCACTATGGATGCAGGTGTTAACATTCTCTGTTACAAATCAAAAACTCTTGCCAACGGCGCACATCCGCTGATGATTCGTGTCTGTAAAGACGGAAAGAAGAAATACGTTAGTCTTGGTGTGTCTGTTTTACCGCAGTTTTGGGATTTTACGAAGAACCAGCCGAAAAAGAATTGTCCCAACAAGGCATATATCGAAAAGATTATTGCGGACAAGAGTAGCGAGTTTGCCGAGCGCATCATCGAACTGAAAGCCGAGAAGAAAGAATTTACGGCTACAACGCTGACTGAACGGCTGACAGAGAGCACACGAGCGAGACGCACGGTAGGCGAGGTGTTCCAATCTCAAATCGAGAACTTGAAACAAACGGGGCGAACGGGCTATGCGTTGTCGCACCAAGAAGTCTACAATTCCTTGTTGAAATTCAACGGACATCTGAATATCTACTTTTCAGAAATTGATACCGTTTGGCTGAAACGCTATGAAACTTGGTTGCGGGGACAAGGTTTTTCAGAAAATACAATAGGCCGCCGATTCCGTACTTTACGGGCTGTCTATAATGTAGCCATTGAGGAAAAGTGTGTGAAAGCGGATTATTACCCGTTCAAATCCTACAAGGTTTCCAAACTGCACCAAGCGACGGCAAAGCGAGCCATAAGTAAGGCGGACATCATGCGGATTATCGAATATCGCAATAATGATTTCTACAAGCAATTTGCGGTCGATTTGTTTGCGTTCGGTTATTTTATGGGCGGGATTAATTTCGTGGACATAGCCTACCTTAAAACGGATAATATCGTGGATGGACGACTAATCTACACCCGACGCAAAACGCATAAGTTGATTAGGCTACCTTTACAGCCCAAAGCGCAGAAAATTATAGAGCGTTACCGACAAGATGGTGCGCTCTTTTTGTTTCCTATACTTTCTGCATTTCATAAAACCGAGCAACAACAACGCAATCGAGTTCACAAAGTCATTTCCAAAGTGAACGAGCGACTGAAAGAGGTAGGGAAAGAGTTGGAAATCCCTATCGACTTAACGACCTATGTTTCGCGGCATAGTTTCGCCACAGTCTTAAAACGAGAGGGTGTAAGCACGTCGATAATTTGTGAATCATTAGGCCATAGTTCGGAAAAGGTTACCCAAATCTATTTGGATTCGTTTGAGAACTCGCAGATAGATGCGGCGATGGCCAATCTGCTATAAGATAAAGGGCAAACATTGACAAAGAAGCTAAATTGAGCCTCTATTGATGTTTGTCCTTTATTTTTTATATCTTTATAAAGCATAAGGAATAACAAAGTAATATACCAACCTTTCTAAATTTATCTTTATGGAAATACCAAATTATTACAAAGACACTTGTGTCGCTTACAACAGGGCCTATAATGTAATTAGCCTTGAAGAGTACAAAGCTAAAATGTTAGCTGATGTTCCAGAAACAAAAAATTTGATAATATGGCGTAGATTAATTCCAGAGGGGTGTTTTAGCAATGCTCTTTTTATCTGTGATTTCAATGGATTATTAAGGCGATACGGAGAACGGTGCAACTACTGTGAGGGGCTCGCAATATCCAAAATAGCTTTAGATAGCGATAAAGAACCGACTGTGTTAGCAGTACACCATAGCTTCATTTACTCTAATAAATACGAGTGCTATGTAGATTGTACCCCTGGCAATAAATATCATCCTAATCTATACTTATATCTTTTATCCGACGAATTGAAAGAGGATGCATTGGAAGAATATTTAGAATCTCTAATGTCCGAAGATGAGAACGGAGATGATGTAACAACCCCCAAATTTATTCACGATGATTTACCGTTAGGTGTAGATGTCCCTAAAAATTGGTTACTATCCAACGAAAAGCATAGAGATAAAGAGTGAGACAGCAAAGAGAAATATAGGATAATGTTTTACAGCCAACTTTACCCAAATCTATTTGGATAGCTTCGAGAATAGCCAAATCGACGCGGCGATGCAGAACTTGTTGTGACTGCCGTTATCGAGAAAAGAGGTGCCCGGCTTCGCCGTAGCACCCCTTTTCTCTCTTGCTTGCGTGAGTAAAGCGAGAAAGGTTGCGATTCTTTTTTTGTGCTGACGCAACCTCTGTTTTTACCGTTACTCGGCATTTGCTTCACTCTCGGTGGACTTTTCCTTACCGTCGGTCAGCGGTTCTGCGAACATTTGGATTTTCGTTCCGAGGACGCTCTCGACGCCGTACTCCATCACTCGGCGCATTACGGTTTTGCCCTCGAATACCACGTGCTCGGCCACGTTTTCGCCCTTTAATCCGTTCTTTCGGCAGTACTCCCCGAAATCCATTAGGTTGGTCAATTTGCGGGCTTCGTTCTTAATGTCGTAACTTGCCCGCTTGGGGTCTCCGTAGGTGCGTTCTGCGGCCTCTTTCAGACACATCCGCTTTGTTTCGGTGTTCTGCAAGGCCGACGGCAGATTGTTGAACATTCGCCTTGCGACGGTCAATGCCGACCAAATCGGCGCACTCGGTGCACGACGGCGCGAGGTCGGGTTTGTCTGCGGCTCTTTCTGCTCGGCGGCAGGGGCAGCATTGGAGGTTGCGGCGGCAGGGGCCGTTACTTGCTTGATTGCTGCGCTCTCGGCAGCAGGTGCAAAAATCTTTGCCATAATTCAGTATGTTTTTAATGTCGTCGGCTTCATTGCTTTCGACACTGCAAACATACTGCGATTTCGTCCCGTCTTTAAGGAGGAAAAAACCAGCGCTTTCCCCCTCCCTTTTCCTCAGTCGTAGATTGCCGAGAGGGTCTGCGGAATTTTGCCCCTATAATCTTTCATTATCCCTTTCAGCGGGTCGTCGCTGTCCAAAAATGCGGGGTTGTCCGTGTAACGGTACATATAGACGATACGGGCGAACAGCAACATTCTGTTATAGGACACGAGCGACCCTTTGCGCCGTTTGGGTTTCCCTATCCGCCTGCATCGTTCCAATGCCGCGAACAACTCCCGCAACCGCTCCGTAGCGAAATACATCTTATAGGACAGTACGGGATAATCCGCCTTGAAGTCCTCCGAACGGTAAGCAAAGAGGTTGTCCGCCCCTTTCCGCTTCAACTCCTCCAATTTGACGTGCAGGGCGTCAATCATATCCCGCTTAATCATCGGGTGTACGTCCAAGTTCTTGCGCCCCTTGCGAATCTGAATCATCACATCGCCCATATCGTCGCCTAACTTGCCGAGCAACTCCCGTAACAGCATCCCGTGCGAACGGGATTTTATATCGACGCATTTGACAAACTGATTCTCGGCCCAATCATAGATAAAGAGCACCGCCATCCAAAATTTCTCCGCATCCAATTCGTACCCCTCCAAAGTGGATACGATTTCGTCGTTGTTCATAAACTGCAACTTGCTGAAAGGGGCCTTGATTAGTCCGTTGCACATACGATTGAAAAAACGGTACGGATAATAGCCGCCGTTCTCATAATCATCGCAAAGCAAATAGACATACTCCAAATCCTCGGTTTCGCTCGGTTCGGGTTCGAAATAGACCGAGCCGTCCTCATATTCTATTTTCGTGCTCATTGTCAGGTGGTTTTAGCACCCAAATTTAACATTTTCGGTTGTAAATAACACCTCGCCGCCAAGTAAAAGTTACTGATAGCACTTGAAACGCACGTTTCGGGAGAATAACAGAACAATAAAGCGACGCAAAACCCCTTGATAAGACTTTTTCACACGCATCGGGAGGTGTTTTAGAACAATGAAGCGTGCGAATTTCCGCTAATAGCGACTTTTCGCAGGTTTTCGGCAGGTCGAACACACTCCGCCACCCCGTAAACAGCCCTATAAGGCCATCTAAGACATAG
>ERZ825137.768-NODE-768-length-44177-cov-18.798173_pt1 | contig 44177 bp, 40 predicted proteins | sample MGYA00519873_ERZ825137 | MGnify/ENA primary metagenome ERZ825137 (study PRJEB31778, sample SAMEA3449190) | human gut metagenome | biome: human gut; feature: human-associated habitat; material: faeces | place: United Kingdom | collected 2010/2012 ...
CCCCGACCCTCTGCTTAGAAGGCAGATGCTCTATCCAGCTGAGCTATCAGCGCAATTTTCGAATGCTTGAATATTATATATGTGTTGAACCGATTTGTCAAGGCTTAAATCGCTTTTTTCTTCACGCAAACACAAATTGTACCAAAATCATATAAAGCACCGTGCCCGTTGCGATACTCAAAAGAGTTTTGCCTTTCCATGCGTGAAGTGCGGCGGTAACGGCGATTGCGATAAACAACGGCAAAAAGCCGGATAGTTGCGAGAATGTAACGCCTTTAAGGCAGTAAATTACAAGCAGGGCAACCGAGGCGTAGGGGAGAGTCTTGCCGAAGTATTCTATGATTTTCGGCGTAGGCTTATCGCTTTTGAAAAAGAGAAACGGCAAAAACCTTGAAAGCACGGTTACAGCCGCCATAATTATAAATGTAATGAGTATCTGTGTTTTAGTCATTTGCGCCGAACCTCCTCTCAAACGGCTTGCGGTAGATGAGCAGGGAAATGACAATCATAATCATTGACGGTACAATGAAGTTGTCGGCACCGAACACAATAAGGCTCAATGCCGAGCAGGCAAGTCCGATAATTGCGGGGATATGGTCCTTGCTCTCTTTCCATTGGTTGACAAAGATGACGACGAACAGCGCTGTAAGCGAAAAGTCGATACCCTCGGTGTTGAATGTTATAAATCTTCCGAATACCGCACCCAATGCCGTGCCGAGCGACCAATAGAGGTAGTCGAGCACAGCAACGGTAAGCATAAACGGACCTTTTTTTACGCCGTCGGGCGGATTTTGGTTGCAGAGTACCGAAAATGTTTCGTCGCTTAATGTGAAAATTATACCGGGCTTTTCCTTTTTAACATCCTTTAATTTATCAATCATAGCCACGCCGTAGAAGATATGCCTTGCGTCAATCATAAGCGACATTAAAAGCACATTGAGCGGATTAAACGGCGAAGTGAAGAACGACACGCCGACGAATTGCAGTGAGCCCGTAAAAATAAACAGGCTTGTCGATATTGTAAAAAGCGCACCGAATCCGCTTTCCGTCATTAAAAGACCGTATGCGATACCGAGGAAAATGTAACCTGTCAGTATCGGCACCGTGACCGGAAATGCCGCTTTGAGTGTTTTCTTCATATAATTCGACCTTTTCTAAGAGCATTTTGTTAATATTTTAGCAGAAAAAAAGGTCGAAAAACAATAAAACAATAACCAATTTTGGGGCTTCATTTATTGCCTATTTTGACAATATGAACAAATCGTAAAAAAACGATGAAAAATCGGTAAAAAAAGTTTGACAAATGACCTGTTAGTTTTTATAATTTATTATTATTAAAAGAAGAAGAGGAACTTTGGCAATATTTATTCCTCGTCAATTAAGCGTATTTTGCAGTGTTATGCTGAAAAATAAATTTTTATCAGGAAAAAGAGGTTGTTACAAATGAAAAACTTCAAAAAAGTAATCGGCGTAGTATTGGCACTCGCAATAGTCGTTACTTGTTTTGCGGCTTGCGGCGGTAACACAGGTAATTCGGGTAAGACCGGCGACAAAATCGTAGTCGGCGGAACAGGTCCGCTTACCGGCGATGCATCTTCATACGGCATTTCGGTACAGCAGGGCGCTCAGCTTGCTATTGACGAGATCAACGCAGCAGGCGGTATGAACGGAATTCAGCTCGAATTCATTATGAAAGACGATAAGGCAATGGCTGCGGAGACAGCTACTGCATATGACCAGTTGATGGACGCGGGAATGCAGATTTCAATCGGTTCCACAACAACAGGCTCCTGCGAAGCTTTCGCAGCTAAGGCTGTTGAGGACAATTTGTTCTTCATTACTCCTTCGGCTTCTGCGGCTTCCGTAATCGAAGGCAGAAAGAACGGCTTCCGTGTTTGCTTCGGCGACCCCGACCAGGGCGTTCTCGCAGCTGACACACTTGTAAACGATTACAAGATGACAAACATCGGCTGCATTTACGACACATCGGACACATATTCATCGGGCATTTACGAGGCATTCAAGGCTGAGATGGATAAACTCGGTGTTTCGTTCACAACAAAGACATTCGACAAGGAAAACAACAAGGACTTCTCAACTCAGGTTGAGGCTCTCAAGGATTGCGACGCAATCTTCACTCCTTTCTATTACACAGAAGCGGGTCTTGTTGCACGCGCTTGCTCGGCTAAGGGCGTAAACGCACTTATCTTCGGCAGTGACGGTCTTGACGGCGTAGCAGATCAGGTTGACTCAAGCGTAACAAACGAGATTAAGTACATCACTCCCTTTGATGCTAACAGCACAGACGCTGCTGTTTCCAAGTTCGTTACAAACTACAAAGCTAAATACAACACCACTCCCGACCAGTTTGCGGCTGACGCTTACGACGCTGTATATGTAATCTACAACGCAATGCTTAAGGCAAATATCACGGACGCTAACATTTCCGCTTCCGAGCTTTGCGATAAGGTTGCCGCTGTTCTTACAGGCGGTATGGAGTTCACAGGTGCAACAGGTACAATGACATGGAATGCAGACGGTGCTCCGAACAAGGTTCCGACCATTGTTACCGTAGAGAAATAATTGTTTCTTGACTAAACAGCAAAGACGCTATTAAGACAAGTCGGAGAGGATTATTATATCTTCTCCGACTTCGGCGATTTTTAGGACAGCCGCAGAAAACGGCTTCCCTGCGGTTTTACCGCAATCATCACGCCCTTGACGGCTACACTCGGGCAAGTGATATACCTTGTAGCGGAAAGGCTATGTGAATTATATGAGTATATTGTTAGACGGGCTCAGTCTGGGTGCGGTTTACGCACTTATTGCGCTCGGATATACTATGGTTTACGGCATTGCCAAGATGTTGAACTTTGCGCACGGCGACGTCATAATGGTCGGCGCTTATGCTATCTATTCAACAATGGCGCTCAACACAAATCCCTTTATTGCGGTAGCGGTTGCAGTTATCGTGTGCACGGTAATGGGTATTGTTATTGAAAAATTTGCGTATAAGCCCCTCAGAGGAGCTTCGCCCCTTGCGGTTCTGATTACCGCTATCGGCGTGAGCAACCTTCTCCAGGGTATCGCACAGCTTATTTTCGGCTCGACCTCAATAACATTTACCGTTGCAAACTTCGGCACCGTACATATTCTCGGTTCCGAAATCAGCGTGGGCACAATTCTGACCCTCGTTGTCGGCGCAATAATTATGGTAGGTCTTACCCTCTTTGTTAAAAAGACAAGAACGGGCAGAGCGATGCTTGCGGTCTCGGAGGACAGCGGTGCGGCTCGTCTTATGGGCGTTAATGTTGACAAGATAATTATGCTGACCTTTGCAATCGGTTCGGCATTGGCTGCTTTCGCAAGCCTTTTCTATGTTATCCGTATTCCGTCGGTTACACCGACCTTGGGCGCAATGCCCGGAATTAAAGCCTTTACCGCAGCGGTTATCGGCGGTATCGGTTCCATCCCCGGCGCCATGCTCGGCGGTATCCTGCTCGGAATGATTGAACAGATATGCAAGAACAACCCGACTGTTGAGGCTTACACCACGGCTATCGAGTTCTGCCTGCTTATCGTAATTTTGCTTGTCAAGCCAGTAGGCTTGCTCGGCAAACGCAGAAGGGAGAAGGTATAATATGGGATACGCTGCAAATGTAAAGAAAACCTTCAAACTCAAATACTGTTTTAACTATATCGGCGTTGCGGCTTTCCTCGTGCTTATGGTTATTTTAAGCTCGACGGGCGCTTTGAGCCGTTCGGGAGTAAATCTTCTTCCGAAAATCGCATACAGCATTATCCTTGCCGTTTCGCTTAACCTTGTAGTCGGCTTCCTCGGAGAGCTCTCGCTCGGTCACGCAGGCTTTATGTGCGTAGGCGCATACCTCGGTTCGTATTTCTCGATATTCATTCACAACTATATCGACAACACCTTTGTATGCTTCCTCATTTCGCTTGTTGTCGGCGGACTTCTGGCGGCTGTTTTCGGCTTTATAATCGGCTTGCCCGCTTTGAGACTTAAAGGCGACTACCTTGCGATTGTAACGCTGGCTTTCGGCGAAATCGTAAGAAATGTTTTCAAAAACCTGAGTATGTTCGGCGGCGCAATGGGTCTTAAAACCGATACAATCAAAATTCAGCCCTCGACGCTTTACATAGTTGCGTTTATACTTGTTCTTATAGTTCTTTTCCTTATTCAGAACCTTATCCGCTCAAAGCACGGCAGGGCGATTACCGCTATCCGTGACAATGAGATTGCGGCAAAGGCAATGGGTATCAATGTTACTTTCTATAAGCTTTTCGTATTCGTAATTTCCGCATTCTTCGCAGGCGTTGCAGGCGTAATTTACGGACATTACTACACTCCCATTCTCTATTCGGCGTTCGATTACAACTACTCAATCGAAATCCTTGTTATGGTAGTTATCGGCGGTATCGGTTCGATAAGCGGCTCGATTATTGCGGCTACGCTTATTACCTATATCAACTTCCTGCTTCAGAACAACCTGTCGGGCGATCTTGCGGCGGTAAGACTTCTTGTTTATGCTCTTATCCTTATCGTTGTCGTTATCTTCAACAACGCTCCCGCACTCAAGCCCATTAAGGATAAATTCAATTTCAAGGCTGTTTCGGCAAAGCTCTTCAAGAAGAAAGAGTCAACCATTGTCGACGACGATGTTGCATGGAACAGAATAGAATCGAAAATAAATATGGATGAACTCCTTTCAGTTGATGTCAAGACGCAGGACGGAGAACTCAGAGACCCCGACAAACCGACGAAGGAGGATAAATAATATGTCAGATATTATGCTTAAAACCGAAAATCTCGGTATATCTTTCGGCGGACTTAAAGCGGTTCAGGGACTTGATATTGAAATCAAGAAACAGCAGCTTTACGGTCTTGTAGGTCCCAACGGCGCAGGTAAAACAACCGTGTTCAATATGCTTACGGGCGTTTATCAGCCGACAACGGGTACTTTCTATCTTGACGGCGAAGAGCTCAAGGGCAAGACCCAGGAGCAGATAAACCACAAGGGTATCGCAAGAACCTTTCAGAATATCCGCCTTTTCAACAATATGAGCGTTGTCCGCAATGTAATGGTCGGACTTCACAATCAGCCGGAGTTCAAGTGCAATCCGTTTGTAAGTATGCTCCGCCTGCCCGGTCATTTTGACTCGGAGGTCAGAATGAGGGAGAGAGCAAAGGAAATCCTCAAGGTTTTCGGACTTTTGGAGGAGAGAAACAACCTTTCCTGCAACCTGCCTTACGGTAAGCAGAGAAAGCTTGAAATCGCAAGAGCCTTGGCTACAAATCCGAAGCTTTTGCTTCTCGACGAGCCCGCCGCGGGTATGAACCCGAACGAGACAAAGGAGCTTGTCGATATTGTAAAATACATCCGTGACGAATTTGACCTTACGATACTTCTTATCGAGCACGATATGAAATTCGTTTCCGGTCTTTGCGACGAAATAACCGTTCTTAACTTCGGTACCGTCCTTGCACAGGGCGAGACCAAAAAGGCGCTGAGCGACCCCGAAGTTATCAAGGCGTATATAGGAGGTTAAATTATGGCATTGCTTGAAGTAAAAGGTCTTGAAGTATATTATGGCGTAATTCAGGCTCTTAAAGGAATCGACTTTGAGGTAAACGAGGGCGAGATAGTAACCCTTATCGGTGCAAACGGCGCAGGCAAGACCACCACGATGCAGTCGGTTATCGGTCTTATCCCGTCAAAGGCGGGAACGGTAACCTTTGAGGGCAAGGAAACAACTCATATGCCCTGCCACAAGATAGTATCGCTCGGTATGTCGCAGGTTCCCGAGGGCAGACGCATTTTCCAGGAGCTTTCGGTTTATCAGAACCTCCTTATGGGCGCATATATTCAGAAAGACAAAAAGGCAATAAAAGAAGATATTGAAAAGATATATGAGCGTTTCCCGAGGCTTGAGGAAAGAAAAAGCCAGATAGCGGGAACTCTCTCGGGCGGCGAACAGCAGATGCTCGCAATGGGCAGAGCTCTTATGAGCCGTCCCAAGCTTCTTATGCTTGACGAACCGTCAATGGGTCTTTCCCCGTTACTTGTAGACGAGGTTTTCACAATCATAAAGGACCTCAACAAAGAGGGCACAACGGTTCTTCTCGTTGAGCAGAACGCAGGTAAATCCCTTGCAATATCCGACAGAGCATATGTCCTTGAAAACGGCAGAATCGTGCTTTCGGGCACGGGCGAGGAGCTTCTTCAGAGCGAGGAAGTCAAGAAGGCATATCTCGGCGGCTGATTTCCGTATATTCTATAATGAAAGAGTGATAATATGGTTTATCCGATTACAGTTGCAGGAGTAAAAAGAGATTTGCCCCTGTGCAAAATCAACGACGACCTCACGATTGCGGCATTTGTAATTTTCGGCGATGTTGAGCTTACCTGCGCTTGTGCGGGCGAGCTGCTTAAAAGAGCTCCCGAGTTCGATTATATGGTCGCACCCGAGGCTAAGGCTATTCCGCTTATTCACGAAATGGCAAGACAGTCGGGAAGAAACGAATACTTCCTTGTCCGCAAGAAGAAAAAGGCTTATATGAACGGCGTTTTTGAGACCGTTGACAAGTCGATTACCACCGAGGGCGAGCAGAAGCTCTATATGGACGGAGCGGACGCCGCTAAGATGAAGGGTAAGAGAATACTTATCCTCGACGATGTTATTTCAACGGGAGGCTCGATTTCCGCAGTTGAAAACCTTGTTGAGCAGGCAGGCGGTAAGGTTGTCGGCAAAATGGCTATCCTTGCAGAGGGCGACGCCGCAAAGAGGGACGACATCATCTTCCTTGAACCCCTTCCGCTGTTCAATTCGGACGGAACAACGAAATAACGGTTGTATTCCGAAAAATCTCATAGTATAATTAAGGGCAACAGAGTGTTTTACGCTTTGTTGCCTGTTCTTTTACGGGGAGGGATATTTTGGACTTAAATAAGCTTGCTAAAAATCTTGATGAGCTTGAAAAATTGCGTAAATCGTTGAGGAATACCATTATTGTTTCAATAGCGGTAACAGTGGCTTTTGCTGCGGCTTTTTATATTGTACCGGAGCTTGCGGAGCTGTCGTATTATGTTATAAGCGGCGCTTTGGCTGTTGTGATTTTCGGCGGCGGCGCAATTACGGGAAAGAGACGCAGAATGTATAAAAAGCTTTACAATGCGGTTATCGTGCGTACGGTTTTTGAACGGTATTTTGAAATTGAGGAGTTCAATTCCGATTACGGCGTGCCCGTTGCGGCAATCAAAAACACCCGTATGATAAAAATGGGGAATACATATAACGGAAACGATTTCCTGTCGGGAAAGTATAAGCAGACAGACTTCTGCCAGTCCGATGTTACGATAAAGGAAGTGTATTATTCCGATAATCATCAGCATTCAATCACCTATTTCAAGGGCAGATGGATGATTTTCGATTTCAATAAGTATTTCAACTGCGACTTGTTGATTCACGAAAACGATTTCAAATACGCCGACCACAGAAAGAGCCTGTTTTCAAAGGAGTTTGAGAAAATTCAGTTTGAGAACACTGACTTCAACAGGGTGTTTGAGTCATACACCGACAACGAACAGGAGGCGTTCTACATCATAACTCCGCATATTATGGAGGCAATGCTGACGCTTCGTGAAAAGACAAACGGCTCGCTGATATTCTGCTTTCACAGAAATCAGCTTCATATCGGCGTAAATAACAGGCGTGACGCCTTTGAGCCGCCCGTGTTTCATTCGATTGATGTCGAGTCGGCTATTGCTGACATATCGGAGGATATTGACCTCATAACCCGATTTGTGGACGAGCTCAACCTTGACAGAAAGGTGTATAAAAAATAATTTCCTTGCCAAACGCAAAATAATATATTAAAATGAAATCAACATAATATAAGGGGTATATACTATGAATTTAATTATCATTGCAATAGTTGCCGTTGTCGTGCTGTTGGTAATATGGTACATAAGCACAATGAATAAAATAAAGACAACGCAGGTCAAAATTGCCGAGTCTCGCTCGGGTATCGACATAGCGCTTACAAAACGCTTTGACATTCTCACAAAGCTTCTTGACATTACCAAGGCTTATGCCAACCACGAAAAGTTTACGCTCATTGAAACCATAAAGATGCGTAAGGGTATGAGCGTTGCGGAATGTGCCGAGATAAACGCAAAGCTCAACGAAACCGCAAATGCGATAAATATGGTTGCGGAGAATTATCCCGAGCTTCGTTCAAGCGAGAATTTTAAGCAGCTGCAAATTACCGTTGCCGATGTCGAAGAGCACCTCTCCGCTTCAAGAAGAGTTTACAACGCCAATGTTTCTTTCTATAATCAGCTCATAGTTAAATTCCCGTCGTCAATCGTTGCAAATTCCATAGGCGCAACGCCCGAGGAATTTTTCCAAGCCGACGACGAAAAAAGAGCCGATGTCAAAATGGATTTTAACTCATAAAAATACAGGCAGTGTACCGATAATGGTACATTGCCATATTTTATGCCTTGACATCGAACAAATGTTCTGTTAAAATATGCTCACTGAAATCATTAAAGGGGACGGTTTTACGGAACGGTCGATTTTGCATTGCGATTTGAATAATTTCTATGCCTCGGTGGAGACGGTTCTCAATCCCGAATTAAAGGGGAAGCCCGTTGCGGTGTGCGGCAGGTCGGAGGACAGGCACGGTATAGTGCTTGCAAAAAGCGAGTGCGCCAAACGCTTCGGCGTCAAAACGGGCGATGTTGTCTGGCAGGCGAAAAACAAGTGCCGCGAGCTGATAATTCTTGAACCTCATTTTGACGAGTATGTGAAATACGGAAAAGCGGCAAGGCGGATTTATTACGACTACACGGATATGATTGAGCCGTTCGGCATGGACGAATGTTGGCTTGATGTTACCGCAAGCGATAAGCTTTTCGGCTCGGACAGGGAGATTGCCTACCGCATAAAGGAGCGTGTAAAAAAAGAATTGGGGATAACTCTTTCCGTCGGGGTGTCGTTTAACAAGACCTTTGCAAAGCTCGGGAGCGATATGAAAAAGCCCGACGGAATAACCGTGATAAGAAAGGGCGACTTTCGGCAAAAGGTGTGGGGATTGCCCGCCTGCGATATGCTGTGGGTCGGCAGGAGCACATACAAAACGCTTCAAAAATACGGGATTTTTACCATAGGCGACATTGCAAATACATCGGTCGATACGCTTGTATCCATTTTCGGGAAAAGCGGCACTACACTCTGGCAGTGCGCCAACGGCTACGAGCACTCCGAGGTTTCGGATTTCTTCAGCCGACCCGAGATAAAAAGCGTCGGCAGGGGAGTTACCCTTGTTTCGGACATTGCGGAAAACGAAGAGGTGTACAGGGTAATTTTAAGTCTTTCCCACGAGGTGTCGTATGAGCTGCGGCGGCACGGGCTTTCGGCGGGCGCCGTGCAAATTTCTGTCAAAAACAATGCCTTGAAAACCGTGCAGTTTCAGAAAAAGACGGATTTCATAACGCAGAACGCAAGAGAAATTGCGGACCTTGCATTTTCTCTTTTTCTTGAGCGATACGACCGAAAGCTGCCCGTAAGAGCCGTAAGCGTCAGAGCTATCGACCTGTACAGATACGATGTTGCGGTTCAGCTTGATATGTTCTTTGACATTGAAAAGCATATCCGCCGTGAAAAAATCGAAAAGACGGTAATTTCAATAAATGAGAAATTCGGTAAAAACACCGTCAGGGAGGCAACGCTTTTTTGCGACACCAAAATCCCCGAAGGCAAAACAGACCGTATTCTTCTTCCGAAAACGAGGATGACGGGGTAAAAATATGTGTTGTCGCAATTTGGCGCTTTAGATATATAAAAGGGCAGCGGATAAAACAGTATCCGCTGCCCTTTGTGCATGTAATTATCAATCGTAATACTTATCCAATTCCTCGTCGCATTTCGGATATTTCTTAATCTGCGGATTTAAGAACACCTTGCCTCTTGCGACAACGGCATAGGGCTGTGAAAGCGCCCTGAAATCGTCAAGCGGATTTGTGTTTGAAATAAGTATATCGGCACATTTGCCCTCTTCAATGCTTCCCGTAACCTCCGAGAGCCCGAGGATTTCGGCATTTCTGAGCGTTGCGGTATAAAGCGCAAATTCGGGGCTTACGCCTACATTCTTTTCAAAGTAATGGAGCTCTCTCCACATATTGTAGTGCGTGGTGTAAGGACAGCCCGTATCGGTGCCGAGACCGACCTTTATTCCGTTTTCAAGAGCCGTTTTTGCGCCCTTTATCATATTGTTGAAAACAACATTTGAGTTATACTGAACGACCTCGGTAATTCCGAGTGTTTCGCGCTCGAATTTAGCCATGGGCAGGGCGGGGGAAAGTGTGCACACCAAAACTGCGTCGTGCGCCTTGAAGGTGTCTATTTCAGCCTGTGTAAGCGTTGAGCCGTGTTCGATGGAGTCGACGCCGTTGCTTACAGCCGTTCTTACGCCCTCGGGGCTCTGAACATGAGCGGCAACCTTTAAGCCGTGCTCGTGTGCCCTGTCGCAGCACGCCTTAATCATATCCGCCTGCATCATAAGCACTCCGGGCTCGCCCTTAACTTTGGCGTCCATAACGCCGCCCGTAATCATAAGCTTTACAAGGTCGGACTTTTTGTCGATAAGCTCGTCAACCATTTTCACTGCGTCCTGTACGGTGTTTGCCGCCCTTGCGACGGAGCCGACCATATGACCGTTCGGTACGCCTATCGCAAAGTTTGAGGCAAGAATACGGGGACCGTCAAGCTGACCTGCGTTGATTTTGTCACGGAGCTTTGAGTCGATGTCGTCAAGTCCGCCGACCGTTCTTATTGTCGTAACGCCCGACATAAGCCCCTGCATTGCGTAGCCGTGGCACATATTGAGTGTGAATTTTCTCATAGCCGCCGAGGAGAGCGCAAGCTTTGAAAGGAAGTCCGCTTTAAGCGGCTTTTTCTGCGGCTTTCCGCCTGCGGGGAGATGAACATGGAGGTTGATAAGACCCGGCATAAGATATTTTCCGTTCAAATCAATCACTCTGTCCGTGCCGCTCGGCTCGATTTTGCCGATTGCGGCAATTTTATCGTTTTCGATTGCAACATCAACATTTTTCCGTGCAACCATATCCTTTGTTCCGTCAAGTAAAGTACAGTTTTTGAAAATTGTTTTCATATCAATCACCTGCTGTTATCAATATATTTTAATTGTAACATATCGGCACTCATAAACGCAATAAATAAAAGAGGTTTGCCCCGATATGGGACAAACCTCGTGAAAGTGTCAATTACAAACGCTTATTTTTGCTCTTTTTCTTTTTGCGCTTTGCCTTGATAACGCCCTTTACCGTTTCAATGCCGTGGATTGAGCCGACAAGCGGATGATAGAGCATTATCCTCGGACCCGAATAGCGCATAACCGCTCGGATTTTTGCACGCATATCGGGCTTATAGCAGTGACACGGGCACTGTGAGCAAAAGTTTTTGTCATTGCCCCAGCGGCAGTGGTCAAGCCTGTTGAGCGCATAGTCGGTAAGCTCTTGACATTCGGGGCAGAGCTCGCCCTTTTTTGTCTTGTGGACTCCGTGACAGTATATCTTTACCATCTCGGGGAGCATTTCCTTTTCTCTTGTTATTCTGTCTTTTTTCATGATATTCTACCTCTGTAAACCGTGTAAGCCTCGTCGGCGATTTTTGCCGTTGATTTTCTGTGCGAAACCAGAACGATGCTCTTGCCTTGTTTCGATTGCTCTATCGCCCTTAAAACATTGCCCTCGTTGAGGCTGTCAAGGTTGCTTGTGGGCTCGTCGAGCATAATCATATCGGCGTCGCTCAAAAACGCTCTTGCAAGACCTATTCTCTGCTTTTCGCCGTCGGAGAGCAGGTCGCCGAGCTCTCCGACATTGGTGTCGTATCCCTTGGGCAGGGTCATGATAAAGTCGTGTATCGAAGCCTTTTTTGCCGCCTGCTCCACTTGCTGCCTTGTGGCGGAATAATCGGCGATTTTTATGTTGTTTTCAATCGTGTCGTTGAAAAGCTGCGTTTCCTGGCTTACAAGGCTCTGATTGTTGCGAAGCGACGAGGTCTTTATATCCTTGACATTGACGCCCGACATATCAATCTCGCCCGATTTTACATCCCAAAAACGCATCATAAGCTTGAGTGCGGTCGATTTGCCCGAGCCCGACGGACCCGTAACAGAAATTATCCTGTTCTGCGGTATGGTCATATTGAAGTTTTCGAGGATTGCTTCGTCGTCGTATGAGAAGCCGACATTTTTACATTCCATACCGTCGAAATTTACTTCCTTGCCGTCCGTGTTTTCAGCCACTGCGGGAGCCTCGTCAAGCAGGGAGAGCACTCTTTCGCCGCTTGCGAGCGTGTGCGTAAGGTTGCCTGCGAGGTTTGAAAGCGCCGCAACGGGACCGAAGGAGCTCATCATGGAGACCGTGCAGACGATAAGTCCGTCAATGCCTATCGAGCCTTTCTGATAAAGCGCAATTCCCGAAAGCAGCATGGCAAGCGAGAAGAATATAATCGTGATGTCGGTTACCGAACCCGTATGACCCTCAATCGTCTTGAGCTTTTTCTGAATGGAGTTGAGCTCGTCCGTGCGCCTGTCGGTCTCTTCAAGGCGCTTGTCGGTTGCGGAATATCTCAAGGTTTCGAGCAAGCCTCTCATACTGTCAAGCACGAAAGAGGAGAGAGCGCCCGACTTTTCCCTGTATGTCATACCGATGTTTTTGTTGATTTTGGAAGAAAGTACCGGGATTACACAGCCTACCGTGATGTATCCCAAAAGAGCGATAAGGCTCAGTATTGCGCTGTATCTGCCGATAAATATCAGCATAACAAGGCTTGTAAGTATCGCAATGCAGGTGGGGGAAATCGTATGTGCGTAAAAGACCTCCAAAAGCTCAATGTCGCTTGTGATAAGCGAGATGAGGTTGCCCTTGTCCTTGCCCTCAAGCTTTGCGGGGGAAAGTCTGCGAAGAGCTTTGAATACCTTGTCTCTGATAATTGCCAAAAGCTTGAACGCAATGTAGTGGTTGCACGCCTGCTCGCCGTAGTGCAGGAAGCCCCTGAGCGTTGCAAATACAATTATGAGTATACAGCCTGTTTTAACCGCAAGTCCGCCGTCGATACCTGCGGCGGTAAGGAGCGTAAGACTTCCCGCAACGGTAATCTGAATAGCGCACAGGAAGCCAGTTACGCCGAGTATTACCGCAAGCACCATAAAGCCCGCAAGGGGTTTGACAAGCTTTATCAGCCTTGCCATTATTTTAAGTGATGACTGCTTTCTTTTCATCTTACATCGCCTCCTGTCTCGAATACTTTTCAAGCTCTGCCTGCGTTCTGTACATAAGCGCATATTTGCCGTTTGCGGCAATGAGCTCTTCGTGCGTTCCCGTTTCGACAGCTCTGCCCGAGTCGAGAACGATTATCTTGTCCGATTTAACGACATTTTCAAGTCTGTGCGAAATAAGAAGCACCGTCTTGGTTTTTGCCATGGAGTGAATTACCGCCATTATGTCGTTTTCGCTGTCTGCGTCTATGTTCGAGGTTACCTCGTCAAAGATATATACGGGTGTGTCATGCATAAGAGCACGGGCAAGCGCAAGGCGCTGCTTCTGACCGCCCGAGAAGTTGTTTCCCTGTGTGAGAAGCACCGTGTCAAGTCCGTTCTGAGACGCTAAGAAATCCCAGAGCTTAACGGTTTTAAGCGTGTTTATCATCTTTTCGTCGCTTGCGTTTTCGTCTGCCAAAAGAAGATTTTCACGGACCGTACCCTCGAATATATAGCTGTTGAAGTTTACCGCCGTTATGTTGTCCATCAAAGCCTTTTCGGCTATATCCTTTACCTGTACGCCGTCAATTTCAATGCTTCCCGTGTAGCCGCGGGAGATGCCGCAGATAAGCGCCGAAAGAGTGCTCTTGCCGCAGCCCGATTCGCCGACAACGCTTACAAGCTCGTGTTTTTTAACGGTTGCGGAGACATTGTCAAGCACCTGCTTTTCGCCGTCATACGAGAAAGAGAGATTTTTGATAACTATATCGCTGTCGAAGCTGTCGGGGATTGCCGTTGCGGGCTCCTCCTCGGGAATGTCAAGGAGATTGAACAGCTTGTCGCTCGCCGCCATACCGTTCATCGCAACATGGAAGAACGAACCCAAAAGCCTCAGCGGGAGGAAGAAGTCCGCCGCAAGCATTATAATAAGAAACGCTTCGGGGAGGGTGATTGTTCCGTTGCTTACCTGTATAATCGAAATGACAACGCCTATCGCACTGCCCGTATATGCGACAATATCCATAACGCTTACGGAGTTCAACTGCATTGTCAGAACCTTCATTGTAATTCTTCGGAATTCCTCGGCTTTTTCGTTCATCTCGACATTTTTCCGTTCGTCCGCCTGATAAACCTTGAGAGTGGTAAGACCCTGTATGTTTTCAAGGAAGGTGTCGCCGAGATTTACATAAACGCCCCAGTATTTGCTCAAAAGCCTTTTTGCGAGCTTCTGCACCGCAACAATCGAAAGGGGAATGAGCGGTACGCATATAAGAAGTACCGTTGCCGCCTTTGCGCTTACAAAAACCAATGCCGCAAAGAGCGTTATCGGTGCGAGCATCGCAAAGAAGAACTGCGGAAGATATTTTCCGAAGTAGAGCTCAAGCTGGTCAACGCCCTCAACGAACACCTGCAAGACCTCCGAGGTGGAAACCTTTTCATGGTAGGAAGCGCCCATTCTTGTAAGCTTTTTGTACATTTTCTGCCTCAATACCTTTTTGACCTCGCTTGAAGCATAGAACGAAGTCTTTGCGCTGAACACTCCGCAGAGATAACGCACAAGCATTACCGCCGCAACGCCGAGAACATACGGCAAAAGCGAGGCAAAGCCGAACACCTTGCCGTCGAGTATCAGCTCAAGTATGTTTGCAAGGATAAACATCATTGCAATGTTCGCACAAACCCTTATCCATTGTGCGAGAACCGTCAGCGCTATATACTTTTTCGATGACGGCACCTGACCTATCAATCTTGTTTTAATCATTTCTGTCTCCCTTAAATATATTCGTGCGCCGCGGACAAATCACCTGTCTTTACGATATGTCCGTCCGCCATAATTACCGCTCTGTCACAGAGGGCGGCGATGCACCGCTTGTCGTGCGTTACCGTTACGACCGCACAGCCCGTCTCTCTGTTCAATTTGTTTACGGTATCGACAATCCGTTTGAGGTTGTCGAAATCCTGACCCACCGTCGGTTCGTCCAAAAACAGTATTTCGGGCTCACAGGCGCATATCGCCGCAATTCCCGCACGGCGTTTCTGACCCTCGGAAAGCGACTGCGGATGCCTCTTTTCAAGCCCCGACAGTCCGAGTGCGTCAATGAGCTCCTGTGCCTTTTCGGGCGATTTTGCCTTAAAGGCTATCTCGTCGAAAAGCGTCGGCATAAACAGCTGATATGTGGGGTTCTGATAGACATATCCGACCTTTGAAAACCATTCGGAATTTGCTTTGTTTGACCTTACAACGCTTTGAATGAAATTGCCCGACGACGGCTTGTTGAGCCTTGAAAGAGTCCTTAAAAGCGTCGTTTTGCCGCAGCCGTTGTCGCCTAAAATTACCGTTCTTTCGCCTTTTTTTATCTCAAAATCAATACCGTCGAGTATTGTCCTTTTGCCTGCCGAAAATGATAAATTTTCGAGCTTTATAAGCGTTTCTCCGATTTCGTGACCCTGCACCGACGGCAGAGTTTTTACAACCGTGTCGCTTATTTCCTCACTGAGCCGAACACCCTTGTTCTCTATCGTCATAACCTTGTCAATGTAAGGCTTTATGACATCGAAGCGGTGCTCGACAAGCAAGACCGCATATCCGCTTTTTGAAAGGTCTCTCAACGCCGAAAGAAGAATGTGTGCGCCTCGGTTGTCGAGGTTCGCAAGCGGCTCGTCAAGTATTATTATCTTTTGCCCCATGGCGAGCGTCGAAGCGGTAACGAGCCTTTGCTTCTGACCGCCCGACATAGTCCTTGTCCTTGCACCTTTGTCAACCTGCATAAGCTCGCAGCAGGCGTCTATCCGCTTTGTTATCTCTTCGTTCGGAGTGTTGAGGTTTTCAAGCCCGAACGCAATTTCATCCTTTGCGAAGTCGTAAACTATCTGTTCGTCCGCATTTTGCAGCACGCTTCCGACAAGCCTTGCCCGTTCGCTGATTTTAAGCGCCGTGACCTCCTTGCCGTCAATGAAAACCGAGCCCGAAAGCTTGCCGTGGTTTATGTTCGGGATAACTCCGCTTATAATCGAAAGCAGGGTGCTTTTGCCCTCGCCCGACATTCCGCACAGCAGTACGAACTCGCCGTAGTTTATGTCGAAGTTTACATTTTCAAGCGTATTTTCGGGTGCGGAGTCATATGCAAACGAAACCTCCCTTACGCTTATCGCCGTGTCCATATGAAAACACCTCCCGCAATGCAGATTGCCGCAACGCATACCGCAAAAACTATGTCTCTGAAATGTACCTTTACGGGCTCATACACGCTTGCCTTTTCGTCTCCGAGGGTAAACGCCCTTGTTTCAAGCGAGAGCGACAGCGTGTCCGATATGCCGATAATCCTCATAACAAGCGGTATGAAAAACGCTCTGTACAAAACGGAAGGACCGCATTTTTTCATATTGACCCCACGCACCTTCATAGCCTCTGAAATACGCTTTATCTCGGAGGCGATTATCGGTATAAATCTCAGCGTTACAAGCATACCGAGTGTAATTACCCTCGGGCATTTAAGCGAGTTTAAGCACCTTGTAAGCGAACAGGGGGATACCGTAACCATAGGCACGGCGCAAAGTCCGAGCAAAATCATTCTCAGAAGAGTTTGCCAGAAAGCGTCAAAGCTGTTGTTCGTAAGGTAGGAAAGACCGCCGATTACAAGTCCTGCAACGGCGGTCGCAAAAGTCATTTTCCACGCTCCTCTGAACAGCCCGAAAAGGCAGTACAGCAGGAACACCGCACCTGCGAAAGCAAATGCCGCAAGGTGCTTTGAAAACAGCATACCGAAAACCAATAAAACTATTGATGACAAAAAGGAAATCACGGGGTAAACAGGTTTTTTAACCTCGAATGTTTCAAGCATTGTCGTCCTCTCCGCTCGGCTTGAGCTTTCCCGCTTTTTGGAGCTCTGCCGCAATTTTCATACCGATTGCCGCACCGACAAACGCCAAAGCAACCGTGCCTATCGACATAACTATCGAAAGTGCGGGGTTTGCCTTGAACTGCTCGTAGCTCTGACCGTTGAGCCAAATGCTGAAAAGCACCGAAACGGGGAGCGAGAGCGGCATATAAATACCAGTCGTTACAAAAACAGCCGATTTCTTTTTATATCCTCTGAAAATCAGAAGCATAATAAGCTCTGCGATAACCGCCGAAACGAAATTGTTGAAGAACATTACCGTCGAGAAGAAAACAAGCGGTGCGCCCGAGAAAATACCGATTATCGTAAGCGCTCCGGGCTTCCTTACTTTCATAAGACCTATTGCGACAAAAATCGAGTAAATCGGAGCCGCCGCAAGGTTCCTTAAACCGAACAGGGTGGTGTGCATAACAAGCGGCATTGTGATTCCGCCGCAAAGCGTCATGGCAGCCGACAAAACCGCAAGGAAAACAAAGTCCTTTACCTGAAATTTCTTAAATATCTTTTTCATTTTCGTTTTCAACCTCGCTCTCGCCGTCTTTTTTCTTTTTGACAACTATAACCGTCACAACTATTGCCGCAATTACCACGACAGCCGCAACGCCTATTATAACGGGAAGTTTACTGCCCGACTGCGTGCTCTCCGAAGCCTCCGCCGCAACATCGGTTACAGCCTGAGTCGCTTCCTCTGTTGTCTGCGAAGCCGAAGCGGCTGTTGTCTGTGCCGTTGTCGTCACAACCGCCTGCGTTACCTTTTGTGTGGGAGCTTGGGTTACTTTCTGTGTTGCGGGCTGTGTTGTTGTTTCCTCCGCACCCGAAACAAGCTTTGCGTTCGCATAGTCGATTTTAATTCTTGCCGACGGGGAGAGGGGCATAAGCGACGAGGCAAATTTAACGCCTATGTACTCGTTGTCGCTCATTACGGGGAACTCAAAAGCGGTTGCGTAGGTCGTGCCTGCGATTTCAACCTGTCCCGCCTGCGAAACCTCAACAGTTTCTCCGTCAACTCCGCCGTTTTTATAGTACCAGAACTGCATATCGCTTACTTTCTGTTCGCTGGCAACGGTAAGCGTTTTCGTGCTGCCGTCAACCTTCAGAATAGCCGTATGTGCAATGTAGCTGTTGCCCATCGATGTCCTGTCGCTGTCCGCACGAATCATTTCAACGGGAACCTCATAAACTCCGTTCTGCGTGGGTCCTATGGCAAAAGCGCTCATCGGAACGCTCAACGCCGCCAACAGCATAACGACCGATACAACAGCCGCAAAAATTTTCTTAGTCATATATTTTCCTCCGAAACCTCGGTTAGCGTTATCCAACTGCAAATTAAAAAATGAGTTAGCGAAAACTAACCGATGCGTTAAAATTAAGTTAGCTTTTGCTAACCAAGGGGTATTCTACCAAATCGCTGCCCAAAAGTCAACATATTGCGACAATATATTCGGGTTAAATAAGCAAGTGATTTTTCAATTTTACATAGGTATATATTGACTATCGGTGTAATTTTATGTAAAATTATAATATTATTGTTTTTGGAGTGGGAAATATGTCAAAACACTGTCCCAAGTGCGGCTCGGAGTTGCCAGAGGAAAGTTTGTTTTGCTTAAAGTGCTTTACAAGTATAGGTAATGAAGTTGGGGAGGCTCCCGCAAAGCCTGCCGAAAAACAGAAAACGGCAAAGCGCTCAAACAAGCAAAAGAAACCCGAAAAAAAGAATAATTACAATAAACTTGTCGCAAGGTCGGGTGCCGTTGTCGCTACGCTTGTGATTTTTGCGGTTGCGGTTTCGTTTGCCGGCAAGCCTCAAATCGGTAAGGGAACAACCGTTGAAACCTCGCTTGTTCCCGTTACGGACGAGGCGGGGGAGCTTGTTACCGACGAAAACGGCGAGGGCGTGTACGAGACTGTAACGGTTCTTGTCGAACAGCCCGAAGAAAAAGGCTTTTTCGGCAGGATAATCGACGCCATAGAAAATAAAGCGGAAAATACAGTTGAAAATAAAACGGACGGGAAGTCCAAGTCCTATGAGGTTGTTTCGTCCGAAGCGGACAGCTCTCAAAACGGAGAAACTTCATCAAACGGCGGCAAAGACGAAAGCTCAACCGACGGAAATCGGGAAAGCACATCTCCGCCCGTAACGGAAGCCGACGAAATCGTCCCCGCAAAGGACAGCGATTTTGAATGGGATATTTATAAAGGAAAGGCGAGAATAGTCAAATACAACGGCAGCGCCTCGACTGTAACCGTTCCCGCACAGCACGGCGGAAACGATGTCGGATACATAGGCGACAACGCTTTTTCGGACAATGCAAACATAAAGAAAATTGTCTTTGAGGACTCGCAGACGGCTCTTACCGTTCAGGAGGATACGAACAAGCCGAAAGCAAAGTTCAGCAATCTTCCCAATTTAACGGCGATTGTGTTCCCGAGCAAAACCGCAACATATTCAAGTGTAACGGGAGCTTATTTCTCACGCATTTTCAACAACTGCCCGTCGCTTAAAAGCGTAAGCTTTCAAAGTAAAACGGTAAGCAGCGGATATTGCTATTCGCAGGACGGAGTGGTTTACGCCTTGAACGGCAGCAGGGCATATATGCTGTTCTATCCCTTTGCAAAGGATACGGCGCAATTTTATTTGCCCGACGACTGTTACGGTTTGGCGCATGAGGCAATACAGAACAATCCGTACATAGTCGGTTTTACGGGCGGAAGTAAGTACGGAACCGCCTTTGAATGTTCCGAATACAACTTTAACAAGTGTACAAAGCTTAAAAGTATAAGCATATCGCCGCAAAACACAAGCAAGACATATTTCACTGTTGACGGTGTGCTTTATATGGATAAAATATCGGTTTCAGACATATACGGATATAACGAGGAGCCTATGTGCAGGATAGTGTATCCTGCGGGTAAAACGGAGGAAAGCTTTGAGTTTCCGTCGGGGAAAAAGCTTAAATTGGACGAATACTCGTTTTGTTCAAATCCATATATAAAAACCGTTTATTTACCCGAGGGGTCAAGAGTCAGCACAAACTGGCGCAGAGGAACGGGAATATCCGTTGTTTATCTGAAAGACTGCGACGATTCGAGAAAGATAAGCGTCGACTATGGCTTTAAGGGCGTAACATTAAGATATTATTAAGGGGAAGTTATAATGGCGACAGTGGAAGAACAGGGAAACAAGAGTACCGAGGAGCTTTTGAAACAGCTCTCCGATAAACAGACGGAATTTTCCGAGTTTGTAAACAGGGAGGAAAATTCCTTTATCAAAAAGGATTTGAACGACAGTTGGCTCGGTCTTATCAAGAAAAGCAAGCTTTCAAAGGCTGATATAATCAACAAGTCGGATATAGGCTATACATATTTTTATGATATATTGCGCGGCGAAAAATGTCCGTCAAGGGATAAGATAGTCCGTCTTGTTCTGGCAATGAAGTTAGAGCTTGACGAGTGTCAGAAAATGATGAAACTGTATAATTGGGCGCCGCTTTACGCCAAGGATAAGCGTGACAGCGCAATGATATACGCCGTAAACAACAGCTTTTCCGTTTGGCAGCTTGACGAATTGCTTGCGGAAAACAAATTGGAACTTTTGAAATGAGCATTAAAGAGGATTACATAAAGCAAACGCTCGGCAGCAGATACGAAAAGGTGAGCGTTTTGCGTAAAACGAAGCGGAATACCGTAACGGCATACAGACATTCCGACAGCGGCAAGATGCTTTTGCTTATTGAAATGCCCGAGCATAACGACGGTGTTTTCAAAAGGCTGACGGGCGAGAAAATCCCCAATCTTCCCATGATTTACGACATCTGCCACGGCGAAAACGAAATGCTTGTGCTTGAGGAATTCATTGACGGCAAAAACCTGGCGGAAATCATTTCAAATGAGGCGATTTCAAGCAAAAGTGCCGTAAAGTATTGCCTTGATGTGTGCGAGGCGCTGAAGTATCTTCATTCACGGAAGATAATCCACAGGGATATAAAGCCTTTGAATGTTATGATAGACAAAGACGGCAACGCAGTGCTTATCGATTTGCAGTCGTCAAGGCTTATGTCGGAGGAAAAGGACAACGACACGCAGAATCTCGGCACGGTGGGCTATGCCGCACCCGAGCAGTACGGAATTTTCCAATCGCTTCCCGCAACGGACATATACGCTCTCGGCGTTATGCTCAACGAGCTTTTGATAGGCGAGCACCCGTCCGTGAGGATACCGAAAGGGCATCTCGGCAGGGTAGTGCAGAAATGTACGGAAATAAATATACCCAAACGCTATCAGAGCGTTGAAGCGCTTCAAAAGGATTTGAAAAGATTTGCGTGGCTTAACAGATGATATATTGTGTTTTTTTGTTTTATGTGCTAAAATGAATTTGTTAAACGAGGAGCTGTCGAAAGACGGCTTTTCAAAAGATTTTAAGTTAGCGTTTGCTAACCTGTGACGGAGGCGAGGAACACCGTGAAAAAGAGCTTTTGGGACAGGACAGCGTTCCTGTATGACCGATTTATGCGTAAGGACTTTGCGGCGTATGAAAAAATGTACGCTCTTATCCGTCCCGCAATCAGGGAAAAGGATGTTTTGGAGCTTGCGACGGGCACGGGAGCGGTTGCCCAAAACACTGCGGATTTTGCCCGTTCCTTTGTCGCAACGGATATGTCCGAGGAGATGATTGAACAGGCGAAAAAGCATTTTTCGGGCAAAAATGTTACATTTTCGGTGTGCGATATGTTTTCTCTGCCGTATGCGGACGGCACATTTGACGCAGTTATCGTTTCAAACGCCCTGCACATAGTTCCGTCTCCCGAAAAGGCGCTTGCCGAAATCGGGCGTGTGTTAAAGCCCGAAGGTGTGCTTATCGCTCCGACCTTTACCCATGCGGAAAATTCCGTAAAGGGCAAGATAAAGGCGTTCTTTATGAAAGCCGTCGGTTTCCCGCTCCACAGTAAATGGTCGTGCAGACAATATCTCGATTTTTTGGAAAACAACGGCTGGACGGTGCGGAAATACGAGGTGCTCAAAGCTTCGTTTCCGTTGACATATGTTGAATGTATTAAGAGGTGAAAAACAATGCAAGACAGCGAACTTAAATTTGACCGCAGCTGCCACACAATTTATACACAAGAGTGCAAACGGCAGATACTCTCAAAAATCACCCTGCACTACCCCGAAAACGAGCGGGACAGCGTATGGGAAAAGGTACAGCTGCAATATGTCGATTATCTTTCCGATTGGCGTACCGACCTCGGCGGAAGCAAAAACTTCCACAACGGAAAATCGGGTACATACGACTGTATTGCGCTGATGTCTTACTATACCGTCTGCAAGGACAAAACAAGCCTTGACGAGATTGAAGAGATGGAGGGCAACCTGATTTTGCCGACTTTCAAAAGGCTTAAATTTGTCGATTGCAATAAGCCGATTTTCAAAAGGCTTATGTATCTGTCCTTCTGCAACGCAAAAAAGCAGTGCGATAAGTGGAACGACTATAAGATGAATGTGGCGCCGTTCGATAAGAATAAGCCCATATATTATGAGTTTACGGAATGTCCTGTTGCACAGTTTGCAAAACAGCACAACCTTTTGGAGGTTATGCCGCCGCTTTGCAATGTCGATTTTGCCGCTATGGAATGTATCGGCGCACGACTTGTGAGGAAAACGACCTGTTCAAACGGCACAAAATGCGATTATACAATTTGCGGCAGTCGTGACAAGTACATAAACGACCACCCCGAATATGTTGACGAAGCAGGGTACAGAAGAAATAAGTAAGGGGGAAAATCTTATGAAATATGCAGGCTTGCCGATGGCAATGTGGGCAGTGTTTTCAAAATCGTTTCGCAAACAGCTGACGGTTTGCTTCGGTTATGACAGCGACACTGCAAAAGAAATAACCGCAAACGCCAAGAAAAAATACAGTGAGATAATATCGGGAATTCAGGAGTTTGAAAAGGCGGACCGTTTCAAGATGAACATAGTAAACGCCGCAATGCTTGCCGCATTTGTGCTGAATATGCCGAAGCGCCCCGATGTTGAAACGCTGACAAAGTATTACGCCGACGCTATGATGACGCCTATGCTTAAAATGTTCTGCCGCAAGAGCGGTAAAAACAAGTTCAGCGAAAAGGACATAGCAAATATGAAAGCCAACGAAAAGCTCCGTGCCGCCGACCGCAACCCGTATTCGTGGAATATGGATTATTATCCTTATCCCGACGGCAGCGGCTATGAGGCACGCTTTACAAAGTGCGGGATTTGCACGCTTATGAAAGAGCTCGGGCTTTACGACCTTACGACTGCGCTTTGCCACCTTGACTACGATATGAGCGAGGCAGGGGGAGCGAGCAACTTTGTAAGGGAATACACCTTGGCTTCGGGCGGTCCGTACTGCGACTGCGGATATAAGAAAAAATAAAAGCTTCAAAACTTCAAACGATAACAGTACAAAAAAGGCATAACCGTAAAGGCTGAGAGTTAATAAGGCAGTTTTGCTTCAAAACAACATCTTTTTGCACAATAATGCGTTAAACCCCACAGATATGCGCCGGCATTATCTGCGGGGTTTGCCTTTTATATATTCAGTTGTTGTCGGCTGCGGCAGATGAGCTCCTCTCGTCGATTACCTCCCCAATAGCCCTTGTGCGGCAGTATTCATCGGTGTATTCGCTGTCACAGAACGCTCTGAAAATCATCACTCCGCCGATATTTTCGTCAATCGCCGTGGCTGTTTTATCCCTTACCTCGGCATAGCTGTTCAGGTAGCCGTCGGAATGTTTTATCTCGTTCGTGTCCTTGTCGGTGTATTCGTAGTCCTTTACAATCTTGCCCCATTTTCCGAGGTCTTTTCCGTCCTCACGCACTGTCGGCCACGCATATTCGCTCCTGTCAACGGTTCTGGCATATGTCGGAATACCGACTGCAATCTGCTCGTCCTTAAAGCCGAACGCACGCACCTTGCGTATTACCTCGTAGCCTGCGTTGTAGTAGTTTGAATGGTCGTTGAGCTCGTCAAAGAGGTCATATGCCATAACATTTACAATTTCAACGCACTCACGGGCGGATTTGCCGAGCTTTATCTGCCACGGCGGAACGGCAACGGACACCTTAGTGTATTTTGCCGTCTGTGTGATGATGAGGTCGTATGCTTTCCACTGTGCGCTTTTCGTGGGATATTCCCAATCGTAATCAATGCCGTAAATGCCGTATTTTTCAACAAACGCCTTTATGTTTTCGTTTATCTTATCGATGTTGTTATTGACAAAATCCTTTGTGTTGTCAAGGCCTTTCGCCCTGTCCTCGCCGTATTGGTCGAAGAAGATACAGCACCGTATGTTTACATTGCGGTCGCCGATTATCTTGCGCAGATTTTCAAGCTGTGATGCAAAGTGCTCCTCACCCTTGTAGAAGCAGACATTTGCGTTTTCGTCAAGGTAGACCGCACCGAAGATAATCGGGTCGGTTACAACATCATAGTAGCCCGAGAAGCCCTCGTCGCCGATAAGCTCCGAAAAATCCTGTGCGTCAAACCGCAGGTACTGCATGACCTTCAGCTTTTTGTCGGTCTTTTCGGCTTGATATACGCAGAGCTCACGCAGTGCAACATCGCTTACGCTGTCGGTTATCTCGATACGCATTTTGCAGGCGGTTACCTCGCCGAGATAGCAAAGATGGTAAGCCATAATCCTGTCCTGCTTATAGGCAAGCTCCCAATCGCCGCCCTCTTTTTGAATGTATATGCTGAATTCACGGCAGTTGTCGCCCTTTTCGTAAAGGCTTACCGTGTCAAAGGTAACATCTTTTCCAAAATCAAGTTCAAAGCTTTCTCCCTTTTTGAACTTTACGGTGCCGTTAAGGCTGTAATCCGAAAGCTTCTTGTAATCGGAAACATATGATACGGCATTTTCGGGAAAATCGGGCGTCTTTTTCGTGTTTGTGCAGGCGGTCAAGACCGTCGCAGCGGCACAAGCCGCAAGAGTAAGCGCAAGAGCCGTTTTAATTTTACCGTTCATTAAAAATCCTCCACAGGTCTCGGGTAGCGGGTCGAAACATAGTCGGTCTTTCTTGTATAAAGCGCCTTTGATGTGATTTCAATGCCGGCTCCGTTCTGCTTTATCGTGAAGAAAGTACCGCCGTGGTTGCCCATATCCCAGTCCTTGTCAACATAAATGTCGCCTGTTTTTACTATACTGTCATAGGTAATTCCGTCAAAGGTTACCTCATAGCCGTCGCAGTGGTTGTGGCCGGAAATCATTCGTTTGGTGCTTCCTTTTTCATATACCGCCTTTACGAACATATCGTTCTCTTTGTGTATTTTATAACCCTCGGTCAAATCTGCGATAAGCTCGTCGATATGCTTCGGGTTCGGATAGGTTTCGTTCTTGCCGTCTATGTAGTCCTGACGCCTTTCGTTGTCACCGAGAATCCAATACTGTGCGAGTGCGTCGTTGCCGATTTTTTCAACGGCGTTTTCATTGAAGCTTTTGACTTTTTCTGCGATTATCGGATTTTCCGTGAGCGTTTTATCCGACGAATCGTATTCGATATACGGTCTGTCGCTCGGCGAGCACCACTCGGTGTCGGCGCTGAACGGTAAATCGTTGTTGTCAAAGCCCGTTTCGGAATATTTGCCGCCGAACTCATTGTCGTACTGCGAGAGTATGAGCGCATATTCGTAAATTTTCATACCGATATGGGATACAAACATTGTCTCGGGCATTTTGCCGCCCTTGCTTTCGTTGTATTCGGTAAGTCCGTCAATGACCCATTTGTACCATTCTATCTGCCTGTCGGTAAGACCGACACCTACCCGTGAGAACGGACGGTGACCGACATCAAGTCTGTCCTTTGCCTGCATATTGCCGTACATATTCTGCCAGTCGCCCGTATCCGTAAGAATAAAGGCGTAGTATATAATTCCCGTGTCCTTGTCCCTTAAATTTATGACCGTGTTACCGAGACCGCCTGCGTATTTGTCGGTGTTTTCGTCATATACGCTCTCGTCTATCACTCTGTCTTTTGTAATTCCGAGGTTTGTCGGACCCTGACGGAAAATGCCGTTCTCCGATTTTTGAAGTATGTTCATAATCGCAGGTTTATCCGCCCTATGCTCTGCGTCGTGGTTTCCGAAAACTATCGTCCACGGCACACCGAGACTGTCCATAACCTTGACGAAAGCCTCGTAGTTCTTATCGTTGAGCGTTCCCGTTTCAAGGTCGCCCGTCGCAAGAATAAGGTCGGGCTTAACTTCCTCGGTCATTTCCCGTATGTCACGGTCGGTTTTCGTGTTCTGATAGTTAATGGTCCATGTTCCGTACCAGCCGCCGTTCCTGTAATGGATGTCGGTAAGGCACAGAAGCCTGAATTCCTTTGAAGAGTCAAAGTCTATGGTGTGATAAAGCGTTTCGTCGTCGGGGTCGAATTTGTCGTCTGCGCTCCAATTCGTCTCAACCCATGTTCCGCTTATCCTTTTTGCGTTCTCTTTCTTCAACTGCAATCTTGAAATCCCCCATACAACAGTCGGGATTATCACAACCGCAAGTATTATGCAGATTGCAATAATTACAGGCTTTTTCATATATCTTCCTCCTAATGCCCTTATTATATTAAATTATATATCTTATCGAACCTTTTATAAATTGATAATGAGGCAATTTAGATACAATTTTCGGCAGTTTTGCTAAAAAATGCAAAAAACTGCACGGTTGAATTTCCGTGCAGCAGCTTTATGTATTTGTCAATTTGTTCCTATGCGCAAAATAATATCCGTATCCGACAAGGTCCGCAATGAACCAACCTATCGGAATGGCAAGCCATATGCCCGTTTCGCCTATGGCGGGGGCGAGGATATACGCAAGCACAACACGCAGTCCGAGTGAAATTACCGTAAGAATAAGCGACATTGACGGGCGTTTGAGCGCACGGTAAAAGCCGTAGAGCAGGAACAGACAGCCTATTCCGACATAAAACGCACCCTCGATGCGAAGATACCGCACTCCGCAGGCTATTACCTCGGTTTCCTCCGAGCTTATAAACAGGCTCATAAGAGGCTTTGCGAAAATGCAAACCGCAGCCGACATAACCGCCGAAAACGCCGCGGAGAGTGCCGTTGCGGTACGAAATCCCTTTTTTAACCGTTCGGAATTTTGCGCTCCGTAGTTTTGCGCCGCAAAGGTAGAAAAGGCGTTGCCGAAGTCCTGCACGGGCAGATATGCGAGCGTGTCTATCTTGACCGCCGCCGCAAAAGCCGCCATCGTTACCGCACCGAAGCTGTCAACAAGCCTCTGAATGAGCAGTATTCCGAAGTTCATTGCCGACTGCTGAGCGCAGGTAAGCGCCGAGAGGTCGCATATTTCCGAAAATATGGCTTTGTCGAATTTGAAATGCCGCTTCTGCGGTCTGAACCGACTGCATTTTCTTACAAAATATATCATTATTCCGAGTCCCGAAACATACTGCGAAAAAACGGTTGCCGCCGCGGCTCCCGCAATGCCGAAATCAAGATATATGACAAACACAATATCGAGCACTATGTTCATAACCGTGCTAACGCCGAGAAAACGCAGAGGGGTAACCGAATTGCCCACAGCCCTTAAAAGGCAGGCGAAGAAGTTGTAAAGCGAGGTGGCGATAAGCCCCAAAAAGATAATTACAAGGTATTCCCGCATTGAGAAATATAACCCGTCGGGAATTTGCAAAAACCGTAAAATCGGATTTACAAACGCATAGACAAGGGCGTTTATTAAGACGGTAACAGTCATAATCATAACAAAGGATAAAGCGACCGACTTTTTCAGCTTTTCCGTGTCGTCCTTGCCGCAGTAAATTGAAAACAGAGCGCCTGCACCCATTGAAAGACCGAGAAAAACCGATGTCAAAAATGTCATCAGGGTATAGGCACTTCCCACCGAAGCCAGAGCATCCGTTCCGAGCGCCCGTCCGACTATCAGCGTGTCTGCTATATTGTAAAACTGCTGAAGTATATTGCCCGCTATCATCGGTACGGCAAAGGCTATAAGCCCCTTTGATATACTTCCCTTTGTCAAATCACGGTACACATAATCACCTGCAATAAAAAATCCGCAGAGAGTATTTTAGCATACTTTCTGCGGATTATCAATTTTACCTGTGATTTATCAGTTTGCGGAGTCGGCTTTTCCCGTAAATTCCTCGTCGGCTCTGACAGAGCTCTCAAAGCCGCTGTTCTGATATACCTTTACATATTCGACCTCGAAGTCGTCGGCAGGGGAGGAGTCGTCAAACTGACCTATCTCCTGTCCGTGGGGACCCCAACCGTCGCCTGCGTCGATTTCAACCGTAAGGCGCAAGAATTCCTTGACCTTTGAGACATCGCCGTCCTTGGTAGCCCAGGTGGGAACGCCGTCAATGTAAAATACATAGTATTCGGGAGTCCATTTGAGCGCAAAGGTGTGGAAGCCGTCGTAAAGGTCCTGCTCAAGGTCCGTTATGTACGGGGAGCTGCCTGCGCTTTTGCCGTAGCCGTCCCACAAAAGGGCGTGACCCATCTTTGAAGTCGGGGAGTTTATAAACGCACTTTCGTAGACATCAATTTCCGTGCCGTCCTCTCCCTTGTTTCCGACCTTACGCATATTTGACGACTGAAGCCAGAACGCCGACCACAAACCCTTTGAATTCGGGAATTTGACCTTACATTCAAAGTAGCCGAACGCCTGTGAGAAAAGCATTTCGTCGTTTGTACCCTTGTTGTTATTGTTGTCGCCGACGATTTTTCTCGTCTCTATTCCGCCCGTAAACCTGCCCTGCTCGGGACAGTCGCCGTCACAGGTGTGGTTTTCCTCGTATCGGGAGTGGACAATGAGCTTTGAGTCTCTGACTTCAACCATTGTCGGGCACCAATAGCAAGCCTGACCGGGCTTTGCTTCATCATTGCTCTTCCAACGGATTGCGTGTGGCGAGGTGGTCCAAATCTCACGGCTTCCGGTGTAGCTGTCGCCGAATTTTATGTTCTCATTGAGAGCGGTGCCGTCAAAGTCGTCCTCGAAAACAAGATACCAACCGTCTTTTCCGACTTCGGGAACGGACAGGTCGTAATTTTTGTTTGTTTTCCAGCTGTCGTCCTGTTTCTTTGAACAGGAGGTAAGCCCTGCGGCAACCGCCGTAACGCATAAAATCATAATAAGTATTCCGAAAAATCTTTTCATGGCTTATTCTCCGATTGCACAGACAACGCTGTTGCTTTCCGCACCCCAGGAGTCAATCGCCGTGATTTCAACATATTTTGTGCTTTCGGGCATATTGTCGGGGAGACGCAGAAGAGTGTTTTCAGCCATATTGTCAAGACCAAGCACGAAATCGCTGAAATAAAGAACGGAGTCGATTTGCTTTTCCTTGCCGCTTTCGTAATCCTTGCTGTCTACGGAAATTTTATCGCCATCGTCGTTGTAGTGCATAACATTTCCGCTGTAGTCGGTCTGTGCAAAGGAAATCGGCGTTTTGTTTTCGTCCAAAAATCTCAAACGGTATGAGTGAACGAAATCGTCGTCCGTACCTGCCTTAAAGGAGATTGCAAAACGGGTCTTTCCGTCAATGTCGGTAATCTGAGAAATTTGCGCCGTAAGACTTCCGTCAAGCGTGGGAGCCGTGTTTGCGGCTTTCCTGTTTTCGGTTGTGTATTTGTCGGGAGAGGTAAACGGAGCTTCGATAACCCACGGGTCTTTGAGTGCCTTACCCGTGTTTGCTTCAAGCCTTTCAACGGTTATCTTTCCGTCCTCAACGGACATAAACAGGCAGCCGGGAACATTTTTCGCTATGTTGTTGCCGTATGCGTCCTTCGGAATTGAACCGTTGAACTTTCCGGGTTCAAGCTCGATATAGTCAAGGCTCTGCGTTGTAAACGCCGTATATGTATCCTGCCAAATTGCTCTCTCGTCAATAAGCGAATAGTGCGAGTGAGCGGAGATTGAAATAACCTGCGGATAGTTTTTGAGCAACTCGTTTATATCGTCGTTGCCCCAATCGTCCGAGCCGTAGGAGGTGTCGGAGGGGTTGAGATGTGTGATAACGAAAACGGGCTTTGTCGGGTCCTCCGCAATGGCGTTTTCGATTTCCGTACGAACCTGATCGAGATTTTCATACGAGGTGTCATATGTGCCGTTTGAGGAGCTCCAGCAGATGAAGTGATAGCCGTTTATTTCGTGATTTGCATATACTGGCTGACCCGTATAGCTTGTGTATCGCTTCTGGAGGCTTACGGGTGTGCCTACCTCGCCGCAGTCGACAAAGTAGGGGAGCCAATAGTCATGGTTGCCCATAATCGTCATAAGTATCGGTGCGTCGTCGCCGAGAACCCTGTCATAGATTTCCTTGTAGGTGTTCCATGCGTCCTTTGTCGCAAGGTCGGTAAAGTCGCCTGCGATAAGGAGAACATCGGGGTCTCTTTCCTTTAGCATCGTGAGCGTTTTTTCAAAGGAGTCATATTGGTGCGTGGTCTTATCCTTTGAGTCGGGGAGCTGTAAGTCGCTTATTATTGCAACCTTGAGCGGCTGACCGTTTGTGCTCACGGTCTCGTTTGTTTGAACGAAATCCAGATTGCCGTTATAGCCGAAATGAATTCCGAGGCCTGTTGCGAGCACTGCGATTACTGCAAAAACCGCAACAAGCGAAATAATCAGTTTCTTTGAGCGTTTCATAGAATTAACCCTTTCCTTTTTTATTTTTTAAGCCAAAGTATCATACCTCGGCGTCCGTTGAGAATGAAATGCTTTTTAATATTCTTTTTTGGTGAACGCTTTGAGCCGAACCTGTATTTCCGTGCCGAAGCGGGTTCAAAGCCCAAAAGCTCCGTGTTTATGTCGAACTTAAAACGCTTTGCGTGCTTTGAGAAATTATATACGCACAAAAGCGCACTGCCGTCCTTTACATAAACGGTTGTAAGAACATCTTCGCTGTCCGTTACAATCGGATTTTTGCTGTGCCAATAGCCGAACATTTTGCTCTTTTCAATTCCGAAATCGTCCCAGAGCTTATACATCTCCACGGCGTTCTTGTGACCCCAGCCGTAGCGGTTGTTCATAGCGTAGAGCATACCTTCGTAGAAGTCGCCGCCGCCCTCAAGCATCTGTCCGCCCAAGCCGTAGGGGATACCCGAGACCTCGGCGAGCATATATTCGGGCGAATACCTTTTGTAGTAGAAGCCCTCGCCGAGCCATATGCTGTCAAGGAACGGCATAATCTCGCAGTACAGGTTTGTACAGCTGACATCGCCAGCACGCTCCTCCTCGTGGTTCCACATATGCATATCAATGAGTCCGCCGCGCTTGTCAAGGATTTTCTTCGCCCTTTCAAGCGTCGTCCTGTCAAGGCTCGTGTCGTCAATGTATATGCCGCTTATGCCGATGTTTTCCGTAAGCCAGTTCAAGCCCTCGACATAGTAGTTGTCAAGCCTTGTGTCGGGGTTTACGATAAACGAAAAATCGTGCTGACCCTTATACGGTCCGTCCTCGTATTTTACAAACCAGCCGGGGATAATATCCTCGCCGAAAACATCCACAAGCCACTGCGGCTTTTCCTTTTGCCAAGAATGGCTCACGCCCTGCTTGCGGAGTATTATCTCATTGCCGAGAGCCTTATACACAAAGGTTTCCGCCATATGGTTCGAGTGCTCACGCTCGGTATAGTAAAGCTTTATACCTATACCTTTTTTTCTTGCGTAATCGACCGCCGCCTTTAGTCTGTCCGTGCCGTAGAACGGATAGTTTATGTAGGGCATTACGGCGTTGCCTTGATGGAAGGTTACATAATTGAGCCCGTTTTCCGCCGCCTCGTCGATTTCCTTTATTTCGTCTTTAAGACAGTTCGAGTGGTCGTATCTTACGCCGAACACCTTTTTGAAATCAAGCGGCTTGAACGGAGTGATATGCATTTCAAAATCAAAGCTCACGGTGTTTCCGCACTTGAATGAAAACCTGCCCGTTTCGGCGCTTATCTTTGAAAAGCCGTCCGATACCCTTACCTTTATATCGCCGTTTTTGTGATTGTCCCATGTGGTGTCGGGAATATTCAGCGGCAGGTTTTTATAAAATATATTGATAAGCGGACGAACATATTTTTCCGCCTTGAACTTTACACGCATACCGCAGTTTACACAGCCCATGTAAATGCAGTCCTGCTGTTTGTCGACATTCCATTTGAAGTCAAGGTTTTGCGCCTTACTTGCCCTGTGACCGAGACCGTGCATAAGTGACGAACAGTCCTTGTTCACATAGAAATCGGCGCTTATGTTTTCAACCTCAAAATCCGCTTTCGGGGTTATCTTTACCGAATATTCAAGCTGACCGTCATAGCGGATAACGGAATTGATTTTAAGCGAATATTTTTCGGCTTCCTGTTCCGACCGAGTTTCGATACGGTTGTTGAAGCAGTCGGCGGTAAAGTGCTTTCCGCCCGCCTTTTCGTTACCTATCAGAAATTCGCACGGCTTTGCAAAAAGCTCCTTTTGCACCGTGTCGCACACGGCAATGCTCTCGTCAAAGCGTGAATATACCTGCTTGGGAAGACCGTTTTCGCAAAGCTCGATGTCTCTGCCCAAAATACTTACCGTGTCGCCGTCTATTTCGGGCTTTGTAAACGGTTTTACAAGGCTGTCGTCCTGCATAAGCGTGGAATTGAGCCATTTGAGCCTTGCAAGACTTTCAATATCGTTATAGCCGTTGTTTTCAACGGGCTCGTCGGTTATTTTTATGTTTGCCGTGAGCGTATAAGCTCCGCTTTCACATTCAAGCGTGATTTGCGCCGTCTCGTCTCTTGCGCCCGTCCTTTCGGCTTCAAGAATAAAAAACAGAGGCTGGATAATACCGCCCTTGATTTTTACGCACTGCGTTTTGCTTTTTCCGAATTTGTCCGTAACATCGGTGTTGATACAGGTTATTTTGACCGTATCGCTCTTTGAACGGATGCTCTTTATTTCGTCGTCGCACTCTGAAATTGCCGCAAGCTGCACGACATACACTTCGTTCTGCGACATAACCGCATTGAAGGTGCCGTCAATCTTTCTCGATTTTTCAAGAATATCGAGCCTGTCAAAATATATTATTTTTTCTTTTCTGTCAAATAAATAAAATTCCATAGCTTACCCCCTGCCGCTTATATTATATCTCACATTCTGTTGCATTAAAATCTCAAATGAGGTATAATAAATATAAAAATCGGAACTAAGGTGTGATTTTATGTATCACAATCAATATTTCTTTATCGGCGAACAGAAAAAGACGGAGGTGTTTTGCCCCGTTGTCGTAAGCGCATATAAAATTATGACCGACGAGTCGTATTATCATGTTCAGGAGGAAAAGGAAAACGGAATGTACCCGAAAAACACCTTTTCTTTTCTGCGCTGTACTGCGGGAAGCGGTAAGATATATACCTCGGGCGGCGAATACGATATACGCGAAAACGAATTTATCCTGTTAAAGTTTCACGATATTAAAAAGTATAAATCGACAAGCCATATCTGGAGCTATCGCTGGACAAACTTTACCTGCGGCGCTTTGCCCGACCTGCCGCTTTATAAGACGGGCACCGCTCCCGTTACCGAGGCGGAGGAAAAAAGCTATGACAGGTTGTTGCTTTTCGGCAGGGAGTGCAGGGATAAAAACTATGTAAACCTCCTGTTCGGTGAGTACTTTTATTCCGTGGCGCAAAAGGAAATGACGGAGTCTCTTATAGACGAAAAGCTTGTATCGAACAGACCCGTTGACGATATGTGTTCGTTTATCGCCCAAAAGGTCTTTTCAAAGCTTACGGTTGACGACCTGTCGGCTTTTTTCAAAATTTCCTCACGCAGGCTTCATCAGATTTTTTCTTCGGAGCTCGGCATTTCGCCGAAGCAGTATATCATAAAAAAGAAGATGGAGGAGGGTTACCGTCTGCTTGTGCAGACCTCAATGCCCATAAACAGAATATCGGAGCTTCTTTGCTTCAGCTCACAGTACCATTTTACCAACGAATTCAAGAAGATTTTCGGGCAGACTCCGTCACAGGTACGCAATCTTGAGCACAACGCAAATAATTATTAGTTATATTGCCGATTTTACGGCTCTTGCCGACCCGTCAATCAACTATTTTATATAAAAAACGACAATTACATAAAAAGTGTTTGACATTAAGAGAAAAAATGACTAAAATATATTAAAAGTAATGATGCGGAGCAGTAGACTCAAAATTTCTTTCAAGAGAATTGCCGGACGGTGCAAGGCATAAAGAAATCGGTTGAACTCGCCGCTGAACTGTTGCCGTGAAGGGCTTGAAAAAGCAGGTAATTGCAATCGGGAGCTCCCGTTACAGAGTGTACGATAATTCGTTGAGTGCTTTTCTTTAGGAAAAGAAAAAGAGTGGTACCACGGAGAATTTTTTATTGAGTTCTTCGCCTCTTTAAGCCGAAGGCTTAAAGAGGCGTTTTGTTATATTGGAGGATTTATGGGAAATAAAACTGAAATGATGTCAGGAGCGCAAATCATAATCGAAACTTTGATTGAGCAGGGTGTTACCGATGTTTTCGGCTATCCCGGCGGACAGGTTCTTAACATCTATGACGAACTTTACAAAGCGAGCGACCGTATCAATCATGTCTTGACCGCTCACGAGCAGGGCGCTTCGCACGCTGCCGACGGTTATTCGAGAGTTACGGGCAAGGTCGGTGTTGTAATCGCAACCTCGGGCCCCGGCGCCACAAACCTTGTCACGGGTATCGCTACGGCAATGCTCGACTCCATACCTATGGTGGCTATCACGGGCAATGTGCCCACCTCGCTTATCGGTAAGGACAGCTTCCAGGAAATCAATATTATGGGTATTACCTTGCCCATTACAAAGCACAACTATTTCGTAACCGATGTTCACGAGCTTGCGGACACAATTCGTGAGGCTTTCCAAATTGCAAAATCGGGCAGACCCGGACCCGTGCTTATCGATGTTCCGAAGGATGTTCAGACGGCGCAGTGTGAATTTGAAAAGAAGGGCGTTGTTGATTTCGCTCCGCTCAAAATTGCAGACGACAGCGAGGTCGATAAGGCTGTTGAGCTTATCAACAACTGCAAAAAGCCTTACATATATATCGGCGGAGGTGCGGCAGGTCTCGGAATGACCAAGGAAATTATGGCTTTTGCCGAGAAGATTGACGCATATATCGGCTGTACCTTTATGGGACTTTCGGCTATGCCGAACTCGTTTGACCGTTTCCTCGGTATGGAGGGTATGCATGGTCACTACGCTTCGTCAATGGCTAACAAAGAGGCTGATTTGATAATCGGCGTCGGCGTCCGTTTCTCGGACAGGGCAACGGGCAATACCGAAAAGTACGCTACGGGCGCAAAGCTTGTTCAGCTTGATGTTGACCTTTCGGAGATAAACAAGAACATCAAGGTCGATGTCGGTCTTGTAGGCGACATCAAGTCCTCGTTCTCAAGAATTGCGGAGCGCTGCGACAAGGCGGAGCACAAGGAATGGGAACAGCAGGTTGAGGCTCTCAAGGCTGAAGAAAAGCGCATTATAGACGAGGCGGAAGAGGCTTCAAACGGCGCTATGACACCCAAGAAGATTTTTGATGTTATAAACAAGGTTAAGGATAAATCGACCATTATCGCAACGGATGTAGGTCAGCACCAGATGTGGGCTGCACAATACACGGACTTTGAGCAGAAGAGGCGTTTTGCTTCAAGCGGCGGTCTCGGTACGATGGGCTACGGCTTGGGCGCGGCAATCGGCGCTACGGTTGCAACGGGCGACAAGACGGTTCTTATAACGGGCGACGGCAGCTTCGGTATGAACCTCAACGAGCTTGCGACAGCCGTTACATATAACGCACCCGTTGTAATAGTTCTTCTTAACAACGGCGTTCTCGGTATGGTTCGCCAGTGGCAGACGCTTTTCTACGGTAAGCGTTATTCAAACACCACGCTTGACAGAAAGACAGATTTCGTTAAGCTTGCGGAGGCTTTCGGAATGGAAGCCGAGAGAGTTTCAAATATAGAAGATTTTGAAAAGGCGTTCAAAAAGGGTATGGCTCACAACGGACCGTATCTTATCGACACGCTCATAAACGAGGACGAGTTTGTTCTTCCGATGCTTCCGCCCGGAGGCTCGATTGACGATATGATTACCAAGGTAGAGGAGGATTGATGATGGACAGATTTGTTATAGCAATGTACGTTGAAAACAAGTACGGCGTTCTCACAAGAGTCTGCGGCTTGTTTATGCGTAAGGGATTCAACATTGATTCACTCACGGTCGGCGAAACCGATGATCCGAACTATTCCCGTATCACAATTACGCTTCACGGCGACGAATACGCAAGGGAACAGCTTGTCAATCAGCTTCGTAAGCTTCACAATACCAAGAAGGTAAAGCTTCTCACACCCGAGGCTTCGTTTGAAAGGGAACTTATGCTTATCAAGGTTAAGAGCACCCCCGAAACAAGAAGCGAAATCCTTGCGGCGGCTGAGGTATATAAGGGCAAAATCCTTGACTACACGCTCAACACCATGAGCATTGAGGTCACGGGCGACCCCGCAAAAATCAACGCCTTTATCGAGATTATGGCAAGCATAGGCATAATCGAAATGTGCCGTACGGGCGTTGTCGCAATCGAAAGAGGCACAAATTCAATCTAACCCATTTTAGCGGTTACGCTATTAAATAAAAAAACAATTATTATGCAAAGGAGACATAATTATGCAGAAAATTTATTATCAGCAGGACTGTAACCTTGCTAAACTCAACGGAAAGACCGTTGCTATCATCGGCTACGGCTCACAGGGACATGCACACGCTTTGAACCTCAAGGATTCGGGCGTTGACGTTATTGTCGGACTTTACGAAGGCAGCAAGAGCTGGGCAAAGGCTGAAGCTCAGGGCCTTAAAGTTATGACATCGGCAGAGGCTGCAAAGAACGCAGACATCATTATGATTCTTATCAACGATGAGAAGCAGGCTGCTCTTTACAAAGAGAGCATCGAGCCCAACCTTACAGAGGGCAAGACTCTTGCTTTCGCTCACGGCTTCAACATTCACTTCGGCTGCATTAAGCCCCCGAAGAATGTAAATGTTATTATGATAGCTCCCAAGGGCCCCGGTCATACGGTTCGTTCTGAATATCAGGCAGGCAAAGGCGTTCCTTGCCTTGTAGCTGTTGAGCAGGACGCAACAGGCGACGCTCTTGAAATCGCTCTTGCATACGCTCTCGGTATCGGCGGTGCTCGTGCAGGCGTTCTTGAAACAACCTTCAGAACAGAGACAGAAACAGACCTCTTCGGTGAGCAGGCTGTTCTTTGCGGCGGTGTTTGCGCACTTATGCAGGCAGGCTTTGAGACACTTGTTGAAGCAGGCTATGACCCCAGAAACGCTTACTTCGAGTGCATTCACGAGATGAAGCTTATCGTTGACCTTATCTATCAGAGCGGTTTCTCGGGAATGAGATATTCGATTTCAAACACAGCCGAATACGGCGACTATGTAACAGGTCCGAAGATTATCACAGAGGACACCAAGAAGGCTATGAAGAAGATCCTTTCCGACATTCAGGACGGTACATTTGCAAAAGAATTCCTCCTCGATATGTCGTCTGCAGGCGCACAGGTTCACTTCAACGCTATGCGTAAGCTCGCTGCCGAGCATCCTTCGGAGAAGGTCGGCGAAGAGGTTCGTAAGCTTTACAGCTGGAGCGATGAGGACAAGCTCATCAACAACTAACAGGAAAAGAGTGTAACACAATGGTAAAAGATACTATCGTCAACGGATTTCAGAACGCTCCGCACCGTTCACTGTATCATGCCCTCGGTCTTACGAACGAGGAGCAGCAGCGCCCGATGATCGGTATCGTCAGCTCTTATAACGAAATAGTTCCGGGCCATATGAACATCGACAAGATTGTCGAAGCGGTAAAGCTCGGAGTTGCAATGGCAGGGGGCACGCCCATCGTGTTCCCGGCGATTGCCGTATGCGACGGTATCGCAATGGGTCACACGGGAATGAAATACTCTCTTGTAACCCGTGACCTTATCGCGGACTCGACAGAGGCTATGGTTATGGCTCACGGCTTTGACGGACTTGTTATGGTTCCCAACTGCGACAAGAATGTTCCCGGACTTCTTATGGCGGCGGCAAGGCTTAATATCCCGACAATCTTTGTCAGCGGCGGTCCTATGCTCGCAGGCAGGGTTGACGGCAGAAAGACAAGCCTTTCAAGTATGTTTGAGGCTGTCGGCGCTTATTCCGCAGGTAAGATTGACGAAAAAAAGCTTTGCGTTTGCGAGGAAAACACCTGCCCGACATGCGGTTCGTGCTCGGGTATGTACACCGCAAACTCAATGAACTGCCTTACAGAGGTTCTCGGTATGGGACTCGGCGGCAACGGAACAATCCCTGCCGTTTACTCAAAGAGAATTGAGCTCGCAAAGCACGCGGGTATGCAGATAATGGAGCTTGTAAAGCAGGATATCAAGCCCAGAGACATTATGACAAAGGCGGCTATCCGCAATGCGATTACCGCAGATATGGCTCTCGGCTGTTCAACAAACAGTATGCTTCATCTCCCCGCAATAGCGAACGAGTGCGGCGTGGAGTTCAGCCTTGATATGGCGAACGAGATAAGCGAAAAGACGCCGAACCTTTGCCACCTTGCACCGGCAGGTCCCACATATATGGAGGACCTCAACGAGGCGGGCGGCGTTTATGCGGTTCTTAAAGAGCTTGATAAAATAGGCGCTCTCGACACATCGGTTATGACCTGCACGGGCAAGACGATGAAAGAGAATATCGCCTCTGCGGTAAACAGAAACCCCGAGGTTATCCGTACTGCGGACAACCCCTATTCAAAGACGGGCGGCATTGCCGTGCTTAAAGGCAATCTCGCACCCGACGGCTGCGTCGTAAAGCGCAGTGCGGTAGCTCCCGAAATGCTTGTTCACGAGGGTCCCGCAAGGGTCTTTGAGAGCGAGGAAGAGGCTATTGCCGCAATTTACGCAGGCAAAATAGTCAAAGGCGATGTCGTTGTTATCAGATACGAAGGTCCCGCAGGCGGCCCCGGAATGAGAGAAATGCTCTCGCCGACCTCCGCAATAGCGGGTATGGGTCTTGATAAGGATGTTGCCCTTATTACCGACGGACGCTTCTCGGGTGCAACAAGAGGCGCTTCGATAGGTCATGTTTCCCCCGAGGCTGTCAGCGGCGGACTTATCGCCTATGTCAAGGAGGGAGACCTGATTTCAATCAACATTCCCGAGTATTCAATCGAATTGAAGGTTGACGAAAAGGAGATTGAAGAGCGTAAGGCTACTATGCCGATTAAGAGAAAAGAAAATCTTAAAGGCTATATCGCAAGATACGCACAGATGGTAAGCTCTGCCGACAAGGGAGCAATAATCAATAAATTCTAATTCAGGGATACGGATATGGACATCAATCAAAAGAAAAATTTGATTTGTAACATATTGGCGTTCAATGTATTCAGAGACATCTTGAGCAAGGCTCCTATGGCGGCCTTGCTTAAGTTTCTGAATTGCGACGGCGATATTTGCGGAAAATCGGCTCTGTACGGCGAGTTCGTGGCAAGCCTTGCGGAGTATAACAACAGTTTATCGGAATTTTTGAGAATATCTGTTTGCGAGAGCGAAAACAGGTATATCGTGTTGAGGTCGCAGGGTAAGGAAATACCCCCTTCGCTCGAGGAAAACTGCAAAAAAGAGCTTGCGGTTCTGACTTCACTCACAAGGCTCAAAAGCGCCGAAATCTGCGATTTTCCCGAAAATATCTATGTTCCGCAGTTTGAGAATTCGTACATTGACTTTGAAAAAATGTATTCGGAGAGAGCGCTTAACCTTTCATCCTACGGCTACGGAATTTTCGCTACATCGAAGATGTTCCGTGTGTCCGACGGCGAAATTTGTCCGATAGATTTTGCGGACGATATATCGCTTGACGATTTTGTCGGCTATGAGGCGGAAAGGCGTCAGGTGTATGACAATATCGAGGCGCTCACACAGGGCAGACCCGCACTCAACACGCTTTTGTGCGGCGATGCGGGAACGGGCAAGTCCTCCACGGTAAAGGCTTGCGCCAACCACTTTTTCAATAACGGAGTCCGTCTTATCGAGCTTCGCAAGGACCAGCTTTTCGATTTACCGTATATAATGTCGAGAATTGAGGGCAACCCCCTCAAATTCATTATTTTTATCGACGACCTTTCATTTAACAAGAACGACGATTGCTTCAGTATGCTCAAGGCGGTGCTTGAGGGTTCGGCTTCGGGCAAGGCGAGTAATGCGGTTATCGTTGCGACAAGCAACCGACGCCATATCGTAAAGGAAAGCTTTGCCGAAAGGCAGGGAACGGACGATGTTCATCGTGCCGACACCATGCAGGAGCTTATGTCTCTTTCCGACCGTTTCGGTCTTGTCGTATATTTCTCAAAGCCCAACAAGGCTTTGTATCTTGAAATCGTACATCAGTTGGCTCAAAGAGCCGATTTGAATATACCGTCGGACGAGCTCGACCTCAAAGCCGAGGCGTTTGCGCTTTCAAAGGGCTCACGCTCGCCCCGTGCGGCAGAACAGTTTATTAACAGTTTGATATAAAGGAGTAACACAGTGAACAGTAAATTGACTCTCGACAACATCTACAAAGCAAGCTATGTGCTTAAAAATGTTGTCAGAAAAACAGATGTTATTTATGCTCCCAAGCTTAAACCCGGCACAGAGCTTTATCTCAAAACCGAAAATTTACAGGTAACGGGTTCGTTTAAGGTAAGAGGCGCATACTACAAGATGTCGCAGCTTACCCCGGAGGAAAAGGCAAAGGGTGTTATTGCCTGTTCGGCAGGTAACCATGCGCAGGGCGTTGCCCTTGCGGCACAGAAAAACGGAATTAAGGCTACAATCTGCCTCCCCGACGGCGCTCCGATTTCTAAAATCGAGGCTACAAAGAGCTACGGGGCGGAAATTTGCCTTGTAAACGGCGTTTATGACGACGCATACAAAAAGGCTCTTGAATTGAGAGACGAAAACGGCTATACATTTATCCACCCGTTCAACGACCCCGATGTAATATCGGGTCAGGGCACAATCGCTCTCGAACTTTACGAGCAGATACCCGACCTTGACGCGGTTATCGTTCCCGTAGGCGGCGGCGGACTTATCTCGGGCGTTGCTTTCGCAATAAAGCAGCTCAATCCCAATGTCAAGGTTTACGGCGTACAGGCTGCGGGCGCTCCGTCAATGAAAAATTCGCTTGCGGACGGCAAGATTGAAACTCTCCCGAGCGTAAAAACCATTGCCGACGGTATTGCGGTAAAGGAGCCGGGCGACCTTACATACGATATTTGCTCAAAGTATGTTGACGAGATAGTAACCGTTACCGACGATGAAATTTCGGCGGCTATCCTCGCTTTGATGGAACAGCACAAGCTTGTTGCCGAGGGTGCGGGCGCAGTTCCCGTTGCGGCGGCTATGTTCGACAAGATTGATTTGAAGGGCAAAAAGGCTGTTTGCGTTGTTTCGGGCGGTAATATCGATGTTACGATCCTTTCAAGGGTTATCGCAAGAGGTCTTTTGATGTCGGGCAGAAGCTGTCAGTTCAATATCGAGCTTGTTGACAAGCCCGGTCAGCTTCTCAAGGTTTCGCAGATTATTTCGGAGTGCGGCGGCAATGTTACCGCAGTATATCACGAGCACGCACCCGAGGGCTCGGATGTAAACGGCTGCTATCTTACCGTTACGCTTGAAACAAGGAACTTCGAGCACATCGACACCATTAAAAAAGCGCTTGAAGACGCAGGACTTAAACTTTTTTGATTAAAGGAGATTTTAACTATGGAAAAGATTTCAACAAATAAAGCACCCAAAGCTATAGGACCCTATTCGCAGGCAATTTCCGTAAACGGTACGGTATATACTTCGGGTCAGATAGCACTCGACCCCGAAAAAGGCGTTATCGTAGGCGACGAGATTAAGTCTCAGACCGAAAGAGTTATGAAGAACCTTCAGGCTGTTCTCGAAGAGGCGGGCACATCGTTCGACAAGGTAATCAAGACCACTTGCTTCCTTGCGGATATTAACGATTTCGTTCCGTTCAACGAGGTTTACGGCGAATACATCACTTCCGCACCCGCACGCAGCTGCGTTGAGGTAAAGGGCTTACCCAAGGGCGCATTGGTGGAAGTCGAGGTTATAGCGCAGATATAAGGAGTAAACAATGGTAAACACATCAAGATACACAAGACAGTTTTTCCCCGTCAAAAATCCGACGAGGAAATGGCTTGACAAGACATATATCGAAAAGCCGCCGATTTGGTGCTCGGTCGATTTGAGAGACGGCAACCAGTCGCTTATCGTGCCTATGAGCCTTGAAGAAAAGCTTGATTTCTTTCAGCTTTTGGTAAAGCTCGGCTTTAAGGAGATTGAGGTCGGCTTCCCTGCGGCAAGCGAAACGGAATACACCTTCCTGCGTACGCTTATCGAAAAGGATATGATTCCCGACGATGTAACCGTACAGGTTCTCACACAGAGCCGTGAGCACATCATCAGAAAGACCTTTGAGGCGCTCAAGGGCTGCAAAAACGCAATAGTTCATCTTTATAACTCAACCTCTCTCGCTCAGCGTGAGCAGGTTTTCAGAAAATCCAAGGAGGAGATTTTGAAAATCGCCGTTGACGGTGCAATCCTCTTTGAGAACATCGCAAAGGAAATGGGCATAAATTACCGTTATGAGTATTCGCCCGAGTCCTTTACGGGAACAGAGCCCGAATATGCGCTTGAAGTGTGCAATGCCGTTCTTGATGTGTGGAAGCCCACACCCGACAGAAAGGCTATCATCAACCTTCCCGTAACGGTTGAGCTCTCCTCGCCGCATGTCTATGCGGACCAGGTTGAGTATATGTGCGACAACCTTAAATACAGGGATTCCGTTGTGGTTTCGCTTCATCCTCACAATGACAGAGGTTGTGCCGTAGCGGATTCCGAGCTCGGAATTTTAGCGGGTGCCGACAGAATTGAGGGCACTCTCTTCGGCAACGGCGAGCGCACGGGTAATGTCGATATAGTAACGCTCGCAATGAATATGTACGCACAGGGCGTTGACCCGGGACTTGATTTCTCGGATATGCCCAACATAGTTTCCGTCTATGAGAGAAACACCGGTATGACCGTTTATGACAGACAGCCTTATGCGGGCAAGCTTGTCTTTGCGGCGTTCTCGGGCTCGCATCAGGACGCAATAGCAAAGGGTATGCAGTACCGTGAGGAGAAGAAGTGCGACACCTGGACGGTTCCCTATCTTCCCATTGACCCCGCCGATGTCGGCAGACAGTACGAAACGGATGTTATCCGCATAAATTCGCAGTCGGGCAAGGGCGGTATCGGATATTTGCTTGAACATCAGTTCGGCTATGACCTTCCCAAGAAAATGCGTGAGGATGTCGGTTATACCGTCAAGAGCATTTCCGACCACGCACACGCAGAGCTTCATCCCGACGAGGTTCTCAAGGCGTTTACCGACAACTATATAAACATCAACGACCCGATAAAGCTTGTTGATTATCACTTTGTCCGTTCGGACACGATAAAGGTTATGCTCACGGTTGAAATGAACGGCGAGGTAAAAGAGGTTGTCGCTCACGGTAACGGACGCCTCGACGCGGTAAGCAACGCTATTAAGAACAGCCTCGGCGTTTCGTTCTCTGAGCTTACTTATGAGGAGCACGCTTTGACAAAGGGCTCTTCCTCGCAGGCGATTTCCTATGTCGGCATTACGCTTGACAACGGCAAGCTCGTATGGGGCGCAGGCGTAAACGACGATATTATCGCCGCATCAATCAGCGCTTTGTTCTCGGCTGTAAACCGCGGAATAAAAGCATAAAGGAGAAAAGCGTGAAAAATCACGCTGTTTAACTTATAACGCCCTCAAAATTTGCCATTGGCAAAATTTTGAGATGGCAGAAATCACCATCACGC
>ERZ825137.774-NODE-774-length-44108-cov-5.916169_pt1 | contig 44108 bp, 28 predicted proteins | sample MGYA00519873_ERZ825137 | MGnify/ENA primary metagenome ERZ825137 (study PRJEB31778, sample SAMEA3449190) | human gut metagenome | biome: human gut; feature: human-associated habitat; material: faeces | place: United Kingdom | collected 2010/2012 ...
CATTCTTAGCCATTCTCCCTAAGTGCGTTTGAGGCCATTAACTGAATATCCCTAAAATAAACGCGTATGAAAAAGAAATTTAAAAACTACATTTTCCGGAGCATGCGGGAACTTGTGGCTGTGACGTTGGTGGCTGTGGCCGGGGCTTGCTCAGAGGATGTTCCGGAGCCGACGCCGGACGGTCCGGAAACACCTGAGGTGCCTGAGGTGCCTGAGGTGCCCGAGGAACCGGCACCGGTGCAGGGTGGAAGAAGCCGCAATATCGAGCTGACGGCTCAGCAACAGGGTTTTGTAGATGCGACAATCGACATGTCTTTCAAAATGTTTGAAGCGCTTAATCTACAGGAACGGGAGGTTGAAACTTTAGAGAGCGCCCTTGACAGACCCGTTGACAACATCGTTTTCTCACCTCTTGGTGCGTCATATGCCGCGATGGCGCTCGCTAACGGAGCGGCAGGCGACTCACAAAGCCAGATTCTGACGGCTCTCGGTTTCGAAGGGCACTCGATTGAGGAAATAAATGAGTATTATCGATTTCTCAGCGGGGAGCTTTCATCCCTTGATCCTAATTCCAAGTTCAAAATCGCCAATTCAATATGGTTTACCACCATGTATATAGACTGTGTCAAAGCCGCATATGTCAAGGCCATGCAGGACTATTATGCGGCGCCGACAACAGTACTCCCTAATTTCAGATTCGACGACGGAGGCTTGGTCATCAATGACTGGGGGCGTCAGGCCACGGAAGGATTCCTTGACCGTTTCTTTATCTTGGATGCATACAACATGGCCCTTACAAACATTCTCTACTTCAGAGGGGGCTGGGTATGGCCTTTTGACGAGAAAGAAACTAAAGATGCCGTTTTCCACAACGAGGACGGGACAGAATCTACCGTCAAGATGATGATGCTTGAGAAACGGACTCTGCGTAAGGTAAGCTCTGAAAACTATCTGGCTCTCCGCTTGCCTTACGGCAATGAGGCCTTCTGCATGACCTTGATTCTGCCCCGGGTTGAAATCGACAAGTGCATCGAAGCCCTTAGGGATGATGTCAAGCCTCTTACTTTATTGGCGAAAGACAATACTCCGCCCGATGACCACAGAGTGTTCCTGCCTCGCTTTGACATTACTTACCAGTCAATCCGTATCGCGGGCGTAATGTCTTACATGGGTGCTAAAGACGCCTTTGACCCCGATAAAGCAGATCTCTCAGGCATGTTCGACTTAGAGCGGGCCAAGATTGTCGACAAGGGGAATAATCCCCACGGGGCAAATCTCATTCAGACCTGCCGCATCGCCGTTGACGAGCGCCAGACCGAAGCGGCTTCGGGAGCATACGTCCTCGGCCACTCCGGCGTTGTGGACGAAGAGAATATCGTCTTCGACCGGCCTTTCCTCTTCCTTATCAGCGAGCGGAGCACCGGCATACCCCTCTTCATGGGGCGCGTGACCAAGCTCTGAGCATCCGCGACAACATCGGGTGGCGGCCGCTTCGGTTTCAGGAAAGCGGCCGCCACCTCCAGTTATCGGCGTCCAATCGGGCCTTCCGAGCCCTCCCGTGTGCTAAAAATATGAAATTCGGGGGGCTATGTCGGTTTTTTTCACTATCTTTGCAACCGTATTACCCGATTGTGCATAATTTTAGGAATGGACGTTAAAAAAGTATTATACGTATCTCAGGAAATCGAGCCCTACGTGGGCGCCGACCCCATGTCGGTGTTCAGCCGGACGATAGCCCAGGGACTTCAGGAGAAAGGCGCCGAGGTGCGCACATTCATGCCCCGCTACGGCGCCATCAACGAGCGCCGCAACCAGCTCCACGAGGTGATACGCCTCTCGGGCCTGAACATTCCTATCGACGATGTGGACTATCCCCTGATTATCAAGGTTGCCACACTTCAGCCCACGCGCCTTCAGGTGTACTTCATTGACAACGACGAATTTTTCTCGCGCCACAGCCCCGACGGCGTCCTCGAGACCGAGAGCGACTCGGAGGTGAACGACGAACGCGCCATCTTCTTCGTGCGCGGCGTGGCCGAAACCGTCAAGAAGCTCCGCTGGGAGCCCTCTATAGTCCACGCCATCGGCTGGTTCTCCGGTCTCGTGCCCGTATATATTAAGGAGATATACAACGAAGACCCCTCCTTCCTCAGCTCCAAGGTGGTCTACTCCCTGACCGCCGACCCCGAAATCGACGAAAAGTTCAACCCCGCCTTCGGCCGCAAGCTCAAGGAAGAAGGCCTGAGCGAGGAGAAAGTAAAGGCCCTCGAAGAGTACACCCACCGCGAGCTCCACAAGCTCGCCATCGACTTCGCCGACGCCATCGCCGTAAGCTCCCCGGAGGCCGACCCCGAGCTCATCGCCTATGCCAAGGCCTCCGGCAAGCCCGTGCTCGACTATCCCGGCGAATGTCCCGAGGCCACGGACGCCTATTACGAATTCTACAAGAGCCTCTGAGCCCCCTCGCCCCGAGCCCTCCACCCTCTCATCCCCTCGCCTGCCAAATGTCGAAATTCTTCACTATACTCCTTGCGGTACTTGCCCTCGTACTGGCCTGTGCCTGCGATGAAAACTCCCCGATCGGCGGCTCCCTCGCCGAAGACCAGCTGGCCATCCGCGTCGACTCGGGCTTCGTGCTCGAAGGACGCACCGAAGCCCTCTCCGCCGTGCGCTCCCGCACAATCGACCAACTCCTCGGCACCATCGACATCCCCGAATACGGCACCCTCTCGAGCTCGGTAGTGACCCAGTTCCTGAGCGCCACAGCCCTCGACACCGCCAACTTCACGGCCGACAACGTCGACTCCCTCGTGCTCGTCATGCAGTTCAACCCGGGAAGCTTCATGGGCGACTCCCTCGTGCCCATGGGCCTCAAGGCCTACGCCCTCACCCGCCCCCTCCCCTCGCCCATCTTCAGCGACTTCAACCCCGAGGGCTACTACGACGCCACGGCTCCCCTCGCCTCAGCCGTCTACAACACCTCGACGCTCGAAAGCGACTCCCTCGCCAAACTCGCCGTCCGCTCCATCCGCATGAAGCTCCCGCGCGAGCTCGGCCGCAGCCTCTTCCGCGCCTTCCAGGAAAATCCCGCCAACTACGCCGGCCCCGAGACCTTCGTCCGCAACGTATTCCCCGGCCTCTACATCGAAAACTCCTTCGGCAGCGGCCGCATGACCCTCGTGCAGAAAACCACCATGCGTATGTACATGCGCAAAATCTTCACCGACGACGAAGGCAAACCTGACACCCTCGACAGCCAACAGGACTACTTCATGGTAACCCCCGAAGTCCTCACCAACAACAACTTCGCCTACTCCATGTCCTCCGCTCTCCGCGAGCGCGCCGACCGCGGCGAAAAACTCCTCGTGGCCCCCTGCGGGTATCAGGTGGAAGTCAAGTTCCCCACGCGGGAAATCATCTCCCGCTACCGCCAAAACTCCAACGCCCTCACCGTCATCAACTCCCTCTCGCTCTCCATCCCCACCGACTCCATCGCCAACAGCCTCGGCGTCGGCGCGCCGCCCTACGCCCTGATGGTGCGCAAGGACAAAGCCGAAGAATTCTTCGCCAACAACTCCCTGACCGACAACGTCAACTCCTTCTACGCCACCTACAGCTCCGCCACCGGCAGCTACAACTTCGGCTCGATGCGCTCCTACATCACCTCCATGCTCGCCAAAGACGAAATCAAGGACGAAGACTGCGAATTCCTCATCATCCCCGTCACCGTCAACTTCGAGCAGTCCGCCTCGTCGGGCTACGGAGGCACCACCATGATAGAATCGAGCATCGTCCCCTACGTCATGTCGCCGGCGATGGTAGTGTTAAAACTCGACGAAGCGAAAATAAAATTCACCTACAGCTTGCAAACTCAAAAATAAAATCGTAACTTTGCACCGCAAAACAGGCCGCAATAGCTCAGTTGGTAGAGCATTTCATTCGTAACGAAAAGGTCGTGGGTTCGAGTCCCACTCGCGGCTCTTGAGTCAATAGAGTGGCAATCAGACAGTCAACGCTTCTGATTGTCACTTTTCCTTTGTTCATAGTGTATAGGGCGTAGTTCTTGTACACGCTGGTCTGGGTGTTTTTTCTTGGGGGGGAGGGGAAAAATTCGTATCTTTGCAGGGTGCGCGGGGTGAACCTTTCGGGGGCGCCGCGCGTTAGTATCTCAGAAAGGAAAATTCATCACACGCTTCAACTAAAATATTTATGACGACACGGATGTGGCCAAGAGCGGCCGGGCATGCTGTGCGCAGCCTCGGAATCATTCTCCTCCTGTCAATGTTTACCCTGTCGGCTTCGGGCTCTTCCGATGGCCGGCGGGGCGAGCATCAGTCTGTGGGGCTGGTGCTGAGCGGCGGGGGCGCCAAGGGTATAGCCCACGCGGGCGTTATCCAGGCTCTGGAGGACAACGACATACCTATTGACTATGTGACGGGCACTTCGATGGGTGCCATCATGGGTGCGTTCTACGCCACGGGGCACACGCCGGAGGAGATGATGCAGGTTCTGGAATCGAAAGAGTTCGCCTACTGGAGCACGGGTAAGATTGACCCGGCTCTGACGTATTTCTTCTCGTCGGAGGCGGCTTCGCCCGCGCTGGCTACGATGCCGATAAAGCTTGGGAAGAGCGGCGGGAAGGGGGGCCAGGAGCCGCCGGCGTCGCTCATCAACCCTATTCCGATGAGTCTGGCCTTCGTGGAACTTTTCGAGGCTTATTCGGCGCAGTGCGGGCGCGACTTCAACAGGCTGATGGTGCCTTTCCGCTGCGTGGCCTCCAACCTTGGTCAGAACCGCAAGGAGGTTCTGTCGCGCGGGAGTCTTGCGGACGCGGTGCGTTCGTCGATGAGTTTCCCTCTTGTGTTCCAGCCCATTGTTGTGGACGGGCATCTTCTCTACGACGGTGGTATTTACGACAATTTTCCGGTGGACGTGATGCAGCGCGATTTCGCGCCGTCGGTAATCATAGGCGTGGATGTGTCGTCGCCGGACGACAGCATTCCTTCGTCGGTAATCCAGCAGGTGAATTATCTTGTCACCCGTCCGCAGTCGACGGAGGTTCCCGCCGACACTGGCATCAAGATCCGCGTCGACGTGTCGGACTTCGGGCTTCTGGACTTCCAGAAGGGCCGGGAGATTTACAAGCGGGGCTACGACAAGGCGATGGAGATGATGGACTCCATAAAGAGGCGCATACACACGCGCATGCCCGCGCGCGCCCGCGAGCTTAGGCGTCAGCGTTTCCGCGCCCGGACTCCGGAGGTGGCCTACAGCAGTGTGAAGGTTTACGGAGGCACCCCGGACCAGAACGAATACATCAATTCACTCTTCCATCCGGCGGCGGGGACGGACACGCTCGGAGCGGACCGTGTGCGGCGCGCCTACTACAGCGCCGTGAGCACGGGGCAGATTCAGGACTTCCGGGTGAAGTCTCTCTACAACGACACGACGGGGCTCTTCAATCTGGACCTGAAGGCCACGGTGAAGGCTCCGCTGAAGGGCTCGCTCGGGGGCTATCTGACGTCTTCGGCGAACAGCTATCTCTATCTGGCTCTGGGCTACAGCACGCTGAGCTACCACAGTCTGAGCACGAGTCTGTCGGGGTGGATAGGCCAGAGCTACATGGCGGGGATGTTCCGCGCGCGCTACAATATCAACGGGCGCGTTCCGTCGGCCTTCGGGGTTGACGCTGTGGTGATGCGCCGGCGCTATCCGGTGAACGACAAGCTGTTTTTCCTCAACGAGCCCTCGTTCTCCATCAACCATGAGTATTTCGGCAAGCTCTACTGGGGCTCGTCGGCGGGGCGTATGGGCACGATAGAGGTAGGAGTCGGCGGAGGCCGGATGTACAACAGTTTCTACCAGAGCACTGACGCCGAGAGTTTCGCCGCGGGGCGCGACCACGTGCTTCTGGACCTCGGGAAGGCCAATGTGTCGTATGACGCCTATACGCTGAACGACCTCAATTTCCCGACATCGGGCTATCAGTGCCATCTGGGCGTGTCGGGCTTCCTGGGGCGCTCGAAGTACACCAATTCGCTGCGTCCGGAAGCGGCCTTCTCGGAGAACAGCGACCATCAGGCCTGGGGTCAGTTCTACGGTAAGTACCGTCTGTTCCTTGACCTCGGGAAGCACTGGTCGCTGGGGTTCCGGGGCGAGGCGCTTGTGAGCAGCCGCAAGTTGCTGGAGAACTACTATGCGGCGCTGAGCACGGCTCCGGCCTATACGCCCACGCCGTCGAGCGACAACGCGTTCAACACGGCACTTCGCGCCAACAGCTACGTGGCCGTCGGCCTCACGCCTATATACAAGCTCAACGACAGTTTCTCCCTGCGGGTGACGGGGCATGTTTTCGCTCCGATGCGCCGCATCCTCGACAGCAACGACGGACTGCACACGGCGCGCTACGGGCGCTGGTTCGGGCATTTCACTCCGTTCGTGGAGTTCGACGCGATGTACAAGCTGCCTTTCGCCACGGTCGGAGGCTACGTGAACTATACGGCCACGGAAGGCTCGAAAGTGAACGTCGGCATCTCCTTCGGGGTCTACCTCCCGGCACCGAAGTTTCTGGAATAGAATGTAGGGAGGTGGGCAAAATCCAAATTCGACCATTCGGGACGGACGCGCCATGGCGCGTCCCTACTGGTTGTCAACAAATTATAAAGAAACAAAACCCAAACATTTTCTCCCCCATCGAGTTTTGACACATGCCCAGCCTCATAGTAATTTTTAATAAAACTTAGTCGGCATTTTTTTATCGGGGTTGAAACAATCGTTTTCCCATCGGTCCACATTATTGTCTATGTAATTCATTACCATAACATACTCCCAATGTTGGGTTATGATATTATCATAAAATCGCGATTGCCATGCGAATGCGGGATTGACACGTCGACACTCGCGCGTGACGGACGATTTGAACTGCCCGATGATTTTTGCCAAGCGGCTATTGTGATGACAATCACTATACATATTATCAATATGTTTCCGGACGCCTATGCAACAATGATTATCTATCGAATCATTGTCTATTGATTTTTCCACCCAGATTAGCAAATGTATATGGTTAGGCATTATGACATAATTCCATACTTCCGTTTGCAAAAAATGTTTTGGAATTGCTTTTAAAATACCCTCGGCAATATGGCCACATTCAGTAAAAACCAGTTCGTTATCGCGGATTTCCCCGAATAAGTGTTTTTTATCGGCGCAACAAATGGTTATGAAGTACACTCCGCCATTATAATCATGCCATCTTGCGCGGAATTGATGTCGGTCGCCCATATCATTAATTTTGAGGCAAAAATAATGATATTTCAACAATTATCCAAATTACACATATAATATTTATAATCAGCCATATGTAGGGACGTGCCATGGCACGTCCGATTAGGCGAAGGCATCACGTTCCGCAGGGCTCCGGAACGTTTATTTGCGGGGCCCGGGTGTATCAAAATCCAAATTCGACCATTCGGGGCGGACGCGCCATGGCGCGTCCCTACAAAAGCTTTATAATTAGATAGATGAAGCAATATTATAATTCCGGGACATTGGCAAAAAAGCGGCGGCCGGGTCCTTTTGGAAACCCGGCCGCCGTGGTATGGGGGGATGTTTATTTTATGCTTTTACGCGCTCAACGTATGAGCCGTCGCGGGTGTCAATCTTGACTTTGTCGCCGGTGTTGCAGAAGAGGGGCACGCGGACTTCAGCTCCGGTCTCGACGGTTGCGGGCTTGAGGGTGTTGGTTGCGGTGTCGCCCTTGATGCCGGGCTCGGTGTAGGTGATTTCGAGAACAACGGAAGTGGGCATCTCGCAGGTGAGGACTGTTTCGGTAGCGGCCTCTACGTTAGCTTCGCAGATGTCGCCTTCCTTGAGGAACTGGACGCCTTCGATGCTCTCGCCGGGGAGGACGATTTCTTCCCAGGTCTCGGTGTGGAGGAAGTGGTAGCCCATGTCGTCCTTGTAGGAGAACTGGTAGGGACGACGCTCGATGCGTACTTCCTGCACCTTAACGCCGGAGTTCCAGGTCTTGTCGAGGATTCGGCCCGTGCGTACGTTCTTGAGCTTGGTGCGTACGAAAGCGGGGCCTTTGCCGGGTTTCACATGGAGAAATTCAACGATGAAGTAGTACTGTCCCTCGATGTCGAGGCACATGCCGTTCTTGAAATCAGCAGTAGTTGCCATAAATGGTATATAACTATGTTTTTTAGAATATGATTTTCAACAGAAACAGGGGAAATTCCCGTTCAGGCTACAAAGTTACGAAAAATTCTTTTGCCAAAAGCCCTGAACCTGCAATTTTTTATGTACTTTTGTAGAAAATTCAAACGAGCAAGCCCGAGAAGCGATGAACGAGGAAGCCTTAAGTCGGATGTATCTGAAGGATACGGCCTTTCAGCACCTTATGCAGCGGCGCATATTCAATGTGCTACTGATAGCGTCGCCTTACGACGCGTTCATGATGGAGGAGGACGGCCGCGTAGAGGAGCAGCTATACAATGAATACGTATCGCTGAACCTGAGTTCGCCGCCTCGAGTCACCCGCGTGTCGAATTTTACGGAAGCGCTGGGAGCCATGAAGCAGAAGAGCTTCGACCTTGTGCTTGTGATGCCCGCCGGGGACATCTCGCTGGCCACGGAAGGCTGCCGGGAGGTCAAGGACTCTTATCCGGAGGTGCCGACAGTGCTTCTTACACCCTTTTCAAAGGAGGTGACGCGCCGCATCGAGCACGAGGACCTCTCGGGCGTTGACTACGTGTTTTCGTGGCTGGGGAACATGGATCTTCTCCTGGCCATTATCAAGCTTCTTGAAGACAGGCTGAACCAGCAGGACATCACCCAGGTGGGCGTACAGATGATCATGCTCGTGGAGGACTCCGTGCGCTTCTATTCGTCGATTCTGCCGCACGTCTACAAATTTCTCCTGAAGCAGAGCCGGAACTTCTCGACCGAGGCGCTGAACCAGCACGAGCAGATGCTGAGGATGCGCGGGCGCCCCAAGGTAATGCTCGCGCGCACCTATGAGGAGGCCGTGGACCTGTACCAGCGCTACGGCAAGAATATGCTCGGAGTAATCAGCGACGTCTCGTTCATGCGCAACGGGCAGAAGGACTCAACGGCGGGGCTTCGCCTCGCGCGGGCCCTCCGTGAAGCCGACCCGTCGCTGCCTATCATCATCGAGTCGAGCGAGAACGTGAACCGGGGACCGGCGACGGAGCTCGGCGCGGTGTTCGTGGACAAGAACTCGAAAAAGCTCTCCGTGGACCTCGAGGATGCCATCATGGGCAACTTCGGCTTCGGCGACTTCGTGATCCGCAACCCTCGCACGGGCGAGGAAATCATGCGCATCACCAACCTGAAGGACATGCAGAAGCGAGTGTGGGACATTCCGGCCGAGTCGCTTCTCTGGCACGCCTCGACCAACGACATCTCGCGCTGGTTCTACTCCCGCGCGCTTTTCCCCATCGCTGATGTAATCCGGCGCCACCGTTTCGCCTCTCTCGAGGAGGTCCCGGCCGCGCGGCAGCTCTTCTTCGACCTTATCGTCAAGTACAGGAAAATGAAGAACAGGGGCGTTGTGGCCGTCTTCGACAAGGACCGCTTCGACCACTACTCCAATTTCGCGCGCATAGGTCAGGGCAGCCTCGGCGGCAAGGGCCGCGGCCTTGCCTTCGTGGACTCCATCATCAAGAAGAACCCCATCTGCGACAATTTCCAGGGGCTCACCATCTCCATCCCGAGGACCGTCGTACTCTGCACGGACCTTTTCGACGAGTTCATGGCAACGAACAGACTCTACCCGCTGGCGCTGAACCCGGACACCCCCGACGACGAAATACTTGCGGCCTTCCTCCGCGGGCGGCTCTCGGACAAGCTCCGGGAGGACCTTCTCGCGCTCTTCGAGGTACTGGACCGTCCGATGGCCGTGCGCTCGTCGAGCCTGCTGGAAGACTCTCACTACCAGCCCTTCGCGGGCATCTACAGCACCTATATGGTGCCCTATACGCCAGACAAGGAGCTGCGTCTCCGGCTGCTCGTACAGGCCATCAAGGGAGTCTACGCCTCGGTGTTCTACCGCGACAGCAAAGCCTACATGTCGGCCACGAGCAATGTCATCGACCAGGAGAAGATGGCCGTAATCATACAGGAAGTGGTCGGCGACGACCACGGCGACTGGTATTTCCCCTCGTTCTCGGGCGTGGGGCGCTCGCTCAACTACTACCCTCTCGGCGACGAGGCGCCTGAGGACGGCGTGGCGGAAGTGGCCGTAGGACTCGGCAAATACATCGTCGACGGCGGCAGAGGCCTGCGCTTCTCGCCTCTTCATCCCGAGCACGTCCTCCAGACCTCGACCCTCGAGAACGCCCTGCGCGACACGCAGACTAACCTCCTCGCGCTCAAGCGCGACACGGCGGCGGAGGGCAACACACCCTCGACCGACGACGGCTACAACCTCGCGCGCCTGAGCGTACAGCAGTTCGCGGGCACCGGGGCTCTGAAATGGACCGTCAGCACCTACAACGCGCAGGACGGATACATCAACGACTGCGACCTCGGACGCGGACGGCGCGTGGTGACCTTCGCCAACATCCTGCGCGACAAGGCTCTTCCGCTGGCTCCCGCCATCAACTTCATGCTCACGCAGGGGCAGGCCGCCATGCAGAGACCCATAGAAATAGAATTCGCCGGCAACATCCTGCCGAAGGAGACGCCCGAGGGCATCAAGGGACATCTCTACTGGCTTCAGATCCGCCCCATCATCGACAAGAAACAGCTCGTAGCGGACAACGTCTTCGACCACACGGACGAGGAGCTGATCGTGCGGAGCTCGACGGCTCTCGGCCACGGGATGGTGGAGAACGTCACGACTGTCGTGTACGTGCGCCCCGAGAACTTCAACCCCCTGCGGAACCGGGAGATTCCCCCGCTGCTCGACCGCCTGAACCGGGAGTTCACAGCTCGCGGCGAGGGCTACGTGCTCATAGGGATGGGCCGCTGGGGTTCTTCGGACCCGTCGCTGGGCATTCCCGTCAAATGGCCGGAAATCTCCGGCGCGCGCGTCATCGTGGAGACCTCGCTGCCCGGCTACCGCATAGAGCCGAGCCAGGGAACACACTTCTTCCAGAACCTCACGAGCTTCGGCGTAGGCTACTTCACCGTCGATCCTGCGGCCGGCCTCGGACACATCGACCTGGACTTCCTGAACGCCCAGCCGGCGGAATACGAGGACGAGTTCCTGCGCATCGTGCGCTTCCCCGCCCCTCTGCGCATAGCCATCAACGGGCGCCAAGGGCGGGGGCAGATACTGAAGCCCGAGCCTTCCGACTCCTGATAATCCATACCACCTTCAACTGCACAGAACACATGAGCTTCTTCAAAAACCTCAAGAAAGCCTTCGGTTTCGGACCGTCCGAGCCGAGCGAGGACGACTCGCTTCTCAGCGACGAGGGCAACGCCTCCGAGACCGGAGCGACGGCGCCTCAGACCGCGGCCACACCGGCGCCCGAAGCCGCGCCCGAGCCCCCGCAACTCGACCCCGGGGCGGTAAAGGCCATATTCACGTCTGTAATCGGCGTGTTCAACGACACTCTGCCGGCCTTCCTGAAGGACAGCGTGGACCCCAAGGCTCAGGAAGAATATATCTACAACGCGCTCGACCGCGCCACGAAGGACTACCTGACGCGCCTGATTGACGACGCGCGGGTGTTCGCGGAAAAAGAGTTCCGCCACAGCAACAACGAGACCCTTGCGGAGCTCGCGCGCCTGCGCCAGGAGAAAACGAGCCTCGAGCAGCAGCGCAGTTCCATCAAGGAGCAGCAGCTGAGCTCCGACCGGCGCCGCCGCGCGCTTGTCGACCGCGTTACGGACCTCGAGGGACAGATAGCCACGCTCGAGGCCGAGCGCGAGCAGTTCGAGCTTGAGAACAAGAGCCTCCTCAACAAGATAAAGCTCTCCGAAATCCAGCCGGGAGTGGTCGAGGAGCTTCAGGCCGAGGTGGAGCGCCTGCGCGCCCAGGTCAAGGCCGGAGGCGCCGCTCCCTCCGGCGAGGACTTCACGCTTAAACTCAAGGAAAAGGAGGCGCAGATCGAAGAGCTGACACAGGCGCTCGCGGCCCGCGACGAGGCCCACCGGACAGCCAACGAGATGTTCAACTCCATGCAGCACGAGCTGGTGGAGGAACGCCGCAAAGGCTCCGAGGCCATCGAGGAACTGCGGCTGCGTAACAGCGAGCTCGAGGCGGCCACGGCCGAAAAGGACGCTCAGATAGAAGAGGCCTCGCGACTACTGAAGGGCATGGAACAGATTACCGCGCAGATGCAGCAGGTCGAGTCGGCCATAAACAAGCGCGACGAGAAAATCAAGGGCCTCCAGGCCAAGAACCGCGAACTGCGTCAGAAACTCGAGAAGGCCGAGAAACGGCTCCAGTCGGGGCGTCTGATGCCCTCTCTGCCCTTCGGCGACGACGAGGAAACGGCCACCAGCGCCGACCCCGAAGCGAGCTACGGCTCCGACATGATAGCCACAAGCCCCATCCGCCCGGAGGACATCGGCGACGATGATTTCCACAGCGTGGACTGGCTCACAAGCACCCCCCCCAAAGGCACGGTCATCCCCTCGGGCCTGACGGACGAGGAATTCGGCTACCAGGAGCCTCCCCGGAAGCCAAAGCCCAAGGACCACGACTCGCAGCTCTCTCTTTTCTGAACCCCGCGCGGAAATTATTCCCCTTTCCGCGACCCAATCACACATTTCGATTGTTATCACAACTGTAATGAAAATCCGAACCATCGCTATTTCCGCGCTCCTGGCGCTCCCGGCCCTCCTCCCCTCCCCCGCAGAAGCAGGCCGGCCGGACGCCAATGTCCGGGAACTTGAAAAATACATCGCGCCCGCCTCGCGCCCTGACGCTCCCGCGGCATTCTCCTACATGCCCGACGGCGAGACTTACGCCCTACTCTCCGACGACTGCCGCAAAATCACGGTACACAACATAGCCGACGGCAAGGAGGTGTCGGTGCTCTTCGACGTGGCGAACACCCGCGAGGCGCAGATTACCGCCGCCGAAAGCTTCACTCTCAGCCCCGACGGGGGCAAAATCCTCATAGCCACGGACACGAAGCCCATCTACAGGCGGTCGACAACGGCGAAATACTATGTCTACGAGGTGCGCTCACGTCTGCTCAAGCCCCTCTCGAAGGAATGCGGGCGCCAGCGGTCGCCGATATTCTCGCCGAACTCGCGCATGGTGGCCTTCACGGACCCCGCCACGAACAATATCCGCGTGGCCAAGCTCGACTACGGCACGGACATCGCCGTGACCGACGACGGAGCGCCCGGAAAAGTCATCAACGGCGTGCCCGACTGGACCTACGAGGAAGAGTTCTCGACAAGCTGCTCGATGGCCTGGGCTCCGGACAATCTCACCCTCTGCTATCTCCGCTACGACGAGACGGACGTCCCGGCCTACCGGCTCACGCTCTACGCCGGGGCCTGCGACCGGCAGGATGAGTACGCGCTCTATCCCGGCGAGTTCACATACAAATACCCCGTGGCCGGAAAGCCCAACTCGAAGGTCAGTCTGCGCTCATATGACATAGAGACGCGCAAAATCAAGGAAATGGCACTTCCCGCGGCTTCCGTGGAGTACATACCGCGCCTAAGCTACGGGCCGGACGAGGCCACGCTCATGGTCACGACCCTCAACCGCGACCAGAACCGCCTCGAAATCTTCAGGGCCAACCCCAAGTCGACGGTTGTGAAGAGCGTCTATGTCGACGAATCGAAGGCGTGGATTCCCGAGGCGGCCTACGCCGACATCGTCTACGACGCGCAGGGCTTCACCGTAGGCTCGCTCCGCTCCGGATTTTTCGCCTACTACACCTACAGCTATCAGGGCACGCCTCTGGCCGAGACGGGCATGGCGTCCTGCGACGCCACCGCCTACTACGGCAAGGACGCCTCGGGGACGCGCTACTTCCAGGCAGCTGCGCCCACGCCCATGGACCGCACGGTCTACTCCATCGACGCCAAAGGGCGCGTGAAGACGCTCGGCGCGGCCAAGTCCGGGACGTCCTCGCTCAGCTTCTCCCCGACTATGGCCTACGCCGTCCTGACCCACAGCGACGCACAGACACCTCCCGTGGCCACGCTCTGCAAGACCTCCGGCGCCGACCTCAAGACACTCCGCACCCTCGAGGACAACTCGGCCTACCGCGGGCGCATCGGCGAGCTCGGCGTGGTCAAGGAATTCTTCACCATACCGGCCTCGGGAGGGTCGCCGGAGCTCAACGCCTACATCGTCAAGCCGGCAGACTTCTCAGCCGGGCGAAAATACCCGGTAATCATGTCGCAGTACTCCGGTCCGGGCTCGCAGAGCGTGCTCGACAAGTGGACGCTCGACTGGGAGCAGTACTTCGCCCGCAAGGGCTTCGTGGTGGTGTGCGTCGACGGACGCGGCACGGGAGGCCGCGGCGCGGAGTTCATGCAATGTGTCTACCGTCAGCTCGGACGCCTCGAGACCGCCGACCAGACCTCCGCGGCACGCTACGTTGCCTCGCAGCCCTGGGCCGACCCATCGCGGATAGGCATCTACGGCTGGAGCTACGGAGGCTACGAGGCACTGATGTGCGCCACGCAGGGCGAGCGCACGCCTTTCGCCGCCGCCGTGGCCGTGGCACCCGTCACGGACTGGCGCTTCTACGACACTGTCTACGCCGAGCGATTCATGCTCACGCCCGGCCAGAACGAGAGCGGCTACAACGAGAGCGCGCCTCTCGGCCGCGCCGGAGAGCTGGGCTGCCCGCTTCTGATGATGTACGGCACTTCGGACGACAATGTCCACCCGGCCAACACCCTCGAATTCGCCGCGCGGCTCCAGAATGAGGGCCTGATGTGCGATATGTTCGTTTTCCCGGGGATGAACCACTCCATCAACGGCTGCCGGACGCGTGCCCTGGTGTGGGCCCGGATGTTCAACTTCTTCAGCGACAAGCTCTGCGATGGACAAGCGAAGTAAACCATTCCTGAACGAGGGCCTGTCCGGCGAGGGCATCCTGAAGATGCTTCTCGTCAACTGGGCGCTGGGCTTCGGGAGCGTGGCGCTGCTCTTGCTTCTGTCGCTGTTCATTCCCTACCTGTGGCTGCCTTTCATCGCCGCGGGAGAGGCGCTGTACCTTATGCGCCGACGAATTCCGCAGTGCTCCCTGACCGAGGACGGAAGCCTCACCACGGGCTTCCTGCGTGTGAGCGTGTGGGCGCTCTGGATCTCCGCCGCTGTGATGCTCGCCATCGAAATCCTCTGCACGCCCTTCCTTGTGGGGAGGGTCCTGTCCCTCCCGATGTACAACGACGAGCTGCCTTTCGTCACATGTCTTGTCGTATTCCCGGCGCTCGCGCTCTCGGCCATCTGGTGGCTGGCATTCTGCCGCCCGCGGCGCCGTCGTCCCGGCGAGATTCATTTCCTCACCGGAATGCGGGCCATGATTCCGCGCGAGGCGGCCTATCAGGTGCGGATAATCCTGCTTCTTTCGGTGCTCCTCGGCGGAGTCGAGGCGTGGTATTATCTGGCCCGCTACATCAACTCGAACCTGAACGCCCCCGACCGCTTCTTTTTCGTGATTATGCCCATCGGCTTCTATCTGCTGTCGCTCTTTTTCATGGCGGGACGGTGCACGTCGCTCGGAGCTATCGTGGAAGCCATGGGGACACTTCCGTCAGGCTCGTTCTCCACGCTTGTCCGCTATATCATCTTCTCTGACAACGAGCTTCTTGTGCGGCCAAACCATTTCGGCCTGTACGACACTCCGGCCGAAGTGACCCGGACAGGGCCTGAGGAGGTGACCGAGGAGACCGTGCGCAAGGCCTTCTCGCGGCTCGCGGAAACCGACAGATTCAGTCTCCGCTACCTCTTCACGAGCGAATCCATCGCCACAAACCTGAGAGTCCTGCACTACGCGGCCATACTGGACGCCAATCTGGCAAGGAGCGAAATCGCCCCCGAGGACGGCGACGGCGCGGGCGACCGCTGGGTAGGACTCTACGACATCCGGCGCATGGCCTCCGAAGGGATGCTCTCGCCGGTGCTGGCCTCCGAGCTTGCGAGGATTTATGCCATCACCATGGCCTGGAAGACCTACAACCGCTCCGGCCAGCGGCTCTACCCCATCCGCAACTACAAGCCCACTTTCCGCTTCCGCGACCTCGGGAAATGGGATGTCGACTACGACGACTCGACGTGGCTCGACATCGCGGACTTCAACGAGGACAAACCATTCTACCGCATCCGCAAACACTTCCGCCGCCGCAAGCACCAGAATGTCTGACACTTCGCGAATAATTGCCGTAGTCGGCCCCACGGCTTCGGGAAAGACACGCCGCGGCGTGGCGCTGGCCCGCGCCCTCGGGGGCGAGATTGTCAGCGCCGATTCCCGTCAGGTGTACCGCGGAATGGACGTGGGCACAGGCAAGGACCTCGCGGACTACGGCTCTGACGTGCGCTACCACCTCATCGACGTGGCCCCCGCCGGCCACAAGTACAACCTTTTCGAGTATCTCCGCGACGCCCGCGAGGCCATCTCCGGCATCCGCGCGAGAGGACACAGCCCCATTGTCGTCGGAGGCACGGGAATGTACGTCGAGGCGCTTCTTAAAGGGACGGATCTGCCCGAGGTGCCCCGCAACGAAGAGCTCCGGGTCCGGCTGGAAGGGAAATCGCTCGCAGAGCTGTCGGAAATGCTTGCAGGGATGAAATCGCTCCACAACACCACGGACATCGACACCCCGGCACGCGCCACAAGGGCAATAGAAATAGAGACCTACTACCGCGAGCACCCCGACGCTGACCAGCGGGCCCACCCCGACGAGTCGCTGCGCGAGGATGCGCTTATTGTCGGCGTGGACATTCCCCGGGACGACAGACGCAGACTCATTTCCGAGCGACTGAAAAGGCGTTTCGCGCAGGAAAATATGCTCGACGAGGTCCGGCGGCTCCTCAAGGAGGGCGTTCCGGCCGAAAACCTCATCTATTACGGTCTTGAATACAAATATCTTACACTGCATCTGCTGGGCGAACTGAGTTTCGACGAGATGGCCTGCGCCCTCGAGACGGCCATACACCAGTTCGCCAAGCGGCAGATGACCTGGTTCCGGGGGATGGAACGGCGCGGCTTTGAAATCCATTGGCTGCCGTGGGACATGCCGGAGGAGGAGTTTACGGAAACGGTAATATCCATGCTATGAGGCGTTTTCTGCTCATGCTTGCGCTCCTGAGCGCCGCAGCGTCCGAGGCCGTGACTCTTACGGACAGTCTCCCGGAAGCCTGCGGGAGTTTCACCTATATCCTTCGGGTCAAGGCCCGGCGCACGAATGCCATACCTGTTGAAATTTCCTTCCAGAACGGCTCGCGTCTGACTTTCCAGGTTCCTTCGCTGGCCGATGCCGCCGACGGACGCACTTTCCCGGTGCGTTTCGTGCTCGCCGATTCGGCGGGAAGGACGTCGGAGGGGCTTGCGGAGACAACAATCGACAGCCGGGAAGGCGGCTTCGGCCTGAGGATTGACGCAAACGCCGCAGGCCTCAGAGCGGCCATCGGAGGGCCGCACAGCCAGGGTTCGCTCAGCTGCGGGACGTTCGACACGCGTACCGGGGGCGTGATTTCAGCCACCGTGCCGGACGGAACGGAAGTACTGCGCCGCACACTTCGCGCGGAGGCCCTCGCCCCACGGGAAACAGCCCCGTTTTCCGACCTCGAGCCGCTGAAAAGCCATATAGATAGCTCCACGGACGCCCGCGAGGGCTTTTATACATATCTCGACAAGGACATACCCACTTCCGGACCTGCCGCAATATCACAGCCAGAGGGATATTCCATGGCGGTAGTCGCGGACCCTGAAACACCGGGAGGATACCTTCTGATATACCTTTCGGGCAACTCCCGCGGATGGGAAGCGCTCGAAATCAAGGGGCGCCTGCGTCCGACGGTCTTCATGAACCATTTCGACCTCGAGTGGACCGACGCCGGGCGCCATCCCCACCGCGGCGGCAGCTACGCCCAGTTCAGCGAAAACAACTCGATCCTGAAATTCGCCTTCCCCGAAATCAAAGCCTCCTTCCGTATGGCAAGAACGAGGTAAGAGAGCGGATAATTCACCGAATGAGCAATACAATCATTTTATATTGAAAAAAAAATATTTGGCGAGTTGTCGAAATATCATTATTTTAGATAATAAGCATCTGCAATGGGCGACCAACATCAATTCCGCGAGATTACCATCGGCTGGGCGGACGCGCCATGGCACGTCCGCCCAGCGAAACATTTCAAGGCCCAAACGTTGGTTATCGCTGATTTACAAATTCAGTCTTCCCTGGATAAGGGTTACGGCGGGGCCGGTCATGTGGATGTGGCCGGTGGAGGGGTCGCTGTCGATGTGGAGGCTGCCGCCGATTAGTCGGACGGTTACGGGCCACTGCGCGCGGCCCGTGCGTACTGCGGCCGCAGCGGCGGCGCAGGCTCCGGTACCGCAGGCCATTGTCTCGCCGGCTCCGCGCTCCCAGGCACGCATGGAGAGGGTGTGGAGGTCGTCGACGCGAACGAACTCGATATTGGCGTTTTCGGGCCATATTTCATGCTTCTCGAGGACGGGACCGAGGGTCGTGACAATCTCACCGTCGAAGCTGTCGACGAACACCACGCCGTGGGGGTTGCCCATGGATACTGCGGTGACGGCCACGCATTCGTTTCCGGCCATCACAGGCCGCTCGACCATCTCCGGCCCGTCAAAACGGACGGGGATACGCCCGGGGCACATCTCCGGCGCGCCCATGTCGACTGTCACGGTGTCGGCGCGTCCGTCTATGCCGGTATGGATCTCTACGGTCTTCACGCCGCTGAGGGTCTCGATGCTGACAATCCGTTTGTCGCCGACGAAGCCGTTGTCGAAGATGTACTTCGCCACACAGCGGATGCCGTTGCCGCACATCTGGGCCTCGGAGCCGTCGGCGTTGAAGATGCGCATCCGGCAGTCGGCCACGGCGCTGGGGAGAATGGCGATGATGCCGTCGGTGTTCACGCCGGTGTGCGGGCGGCTCATCTCGACGGCGAGGCGGTCGAGGCGGTCTATGTCGGGGCGGCCGGTGCAGTCGACGTAGATGAAATTGTTTCCGAGACCGTGCATCTTGGCGAAGGGTACCGAGCGCCCCGGGGCGTGGCCGAGGTCCTCTCCGGCCTCGAGGGACCGGACGGCCTCGCGGAGGCGGTGGAGGCCAAGGTCGAGAATCGAGCGCGGCACTCCGATGTTCATGCGCATGAATCCGGCTCCCTCGGCGCCGAAGGTCGAGCCTTCGCTGAGGGCGAGGCGCGCGCGCTCGACGAGGAGCCTCATCAGCTCGGGCTGCGGGAGGCCGAGGCCGTTGAAGTCGAGCCAGACGGCGAAAGAGGCCTGCGGGCGGTGCATCCGCACGGCGGGGAGCTCGCGGGCGAGGAAGCGCGCGGCGTGCTCCACGTTTGCCTCAAGGTATTCGAGGGCCTGGTCAAGCCATGCCTCTCCGTGCTCGTAAGCGGCTTCCGTTGCCACCATGGCGGCGATGGGCGGCGCGTTGAACTCGCTGGCGGAGAGCCATGAGAAAAAGGGCTCGCGGAGACGAGGGGACTTCACGACGGTCCAGGCGCTGACGATGCCTGGGATGTTGAAGGTCTTGGAGGGCGCGCCGAGGGTTATGGTCACGTCCTCGGCCTCGGGGGAGACGGAGACCGTGGGGATATGGCGGACGCCGCCGAGCATCATGTCGCCGTAGATTTCATCGGATACGAGGACCATGCCGGCCTCCCTGCATATCGAGGCCACGCGGCGGAGGGTCGGAGCGTCCCACTGAAGGCCTATGGGGTTGTGGGGATTGCAGAGGAACATCATCGCGGGCTTCTCGCGGGCTATGAGCTCGCGGAGGCCGTCGAAGTCCATGGAGTATAGTCCGTCGGGACCGAGGCGCAGGGGATTGGTGACTACGCGGCGTCCGTTGCCCTCGATGACGGAGCGGAAGGAGTGGTAGACGGGAGGCTGGATTACGATGGCATCGCCGGGGCGCGTAAAGAAATTGATGGTGAGGCCGAGGCCTTTCTTGAGGCCGGGGAGGAAGGTGATTTCGTCGGTGCCGACGTTCCAGGCGTGGCGGCGCCGGAGCCATGAACAGATGGAGGCCCAGAACTGTTCGGGGGGCATAGTATAGCCGAGGACGGCATGGTTGAGGCGGGTGCGGAGGGCCTCGATGATGGCGGGGCAAGCCTCGAAGTCCATGTCGGCTATCCAGAAGGGCAGGAGGTCGTGGCGGCCGAATTTCTCGTCCATCTCCTCGAATTTTGTGGCGCAGGTGTCGTGGCGGTCCACGACGCAGTCGAAGTTATAAATTTCGTGATCCATAGGCGCGACAAAGGTACGGAATTTTCGGAGAAAAACAAAATCGGACGCTATAGGGTATAAATCGTATAAGACGTATAAGACTTATAAGATTTATAAGTCTTATACGGTCCGGGGACTATGCGGGAAGGGCTTTCGCTATTTCGGAGCCGTAGGCGCGGGTGCGGGCGAGGTCGGGGTCGGAGGGGGCCCAGAGCTGACGGAGAGGTTCGGCGAGGGGGGTGAAGCCGGCTTCCTGAAGGCGTTTCTGAATGAGGGCGGGGCCTTCTCCGCTCCAGCCGTAAGAGCCGAAGGCGGCGCAGGACTTTCCTTTGAGCTTGAGGCCGCGGACCATACCGAGAAGGCCGTCGATGGCGAAGGAGAGTTCGTTGTTGATTGTCGGGCAACCCATCACGAGCGCGCGGGAGCGGAATATCTCGGTGAGGATGTCGTTCTTGTCGTGCTTGGCGGCGTTATGAAGGGTGACTGTGACGGAGGGGTCGACTTCGCGGATTCCGTCGGCTATGGCCTCGGCCATGAGGCGCGTGGAGTTCCACATGGTGTCGTAGACGATGGCCACGCGGTTCTCAGCGTAATTGTCGCTCCACTTTCGGTAGAAGTCAATGATTTCAGGGATATGCTCGCGCCAGATCACGCCGTGGCTGGGGGCGATGAGGGAGAGGGGGAGGTTCATGGCCGTAAGCTCGGCGACCTTGCGACGCACCTGGGGCGAGAAGGGGGCGAGGATATTCGCGTAGTACTTGAGGGCTTCCCGGATTACTCCCTCGAGGTTCTCGCGGTCCTCGAAGAGGCTTTCTGTGGCGTAGTGCTGTCCGAAGGCGTCGTTGGAGAAGAGGATGCCGCCGTCGCCGGAGAAGTAGGTGAACATCGTATCAGGCCAATGGAGCATAGGGGCCTCGATGAAGGTGAGGGACTCGCCGCTTTCGCCGAGGGGGATGGAATCGCCGGTGCGGACTGTGCGGAAATCCCAGCCTTCGGGGTGGTAGTGTCCGCGGATGATGGCCTCGCCCTTGGCGGTGCAGTATATGGGGGTGCCGGGAATCTCGCTCATGAGTTCGGGGAGGGCTCCGCTGTGGTCAATCTCGTTGTGGTTCATGACTATGAAGTCGATGTCGCGGAGGTCGACGGTTTCCCTAAGGCGGCTGACGAACTCCTTGTCGTATGGGCGCCAGACGGTGTCGATAAGTACGGTCTTTCCTCCGCATCGGAGGAGGTATGCGTTGTAGCTTGAACCGTGGGCGGTAGAGAGTTCGTCGCCGTGGAAGCGTGTGAGCTCCCAGTCGGTCTTGCCGACCCACTGCACGTGTTCGCTGATTTTCTTTGCCATAAGAGAGAAGTGATGGGGTAAATTAAGTCTCAATGAATAAGAACGCAAAAAGTGTGCCGAAAGTTTTGTAGGAGCACAAAAAAGAGCCCGCGCCGATGGCGCGGGCTCTCCATATAGATGGAGTGGAGTATTACCAGAGGTAGTTCTGTGTCATCTCTGTACCATCATAGTTGAGCTGATTTGAGGGGATGGGATAGAGATAATACTTAGCGTTGTAGATACGGTTCTGACCGAAGTAAGTGCTGTAGTAGTCACCGGACTTCATGGGAGGAGCCACGGGAGCGTTCTTGACGTTTGCACCCTCGGCAATCTTCGGGTACTTGGTGTTGTCAAGCTTGTCGAGCTGGTGCCAGCGGACGAGGTCCCAGTAGCGAATCCAGTTATCCATCACGAGTTCGCAACGGCGGCAACGACGGATCTCCCAAAGGAGGCTGGAAACGTTCATGTTGTTGGCAGGGTCGTTCATGCTCGAGAGGGAAGCCACAGTCTGAGTGGGAAGCCCTGCACGTGTGTAGAGCTTATTGATGGAGTTGTTGAGGTCGGCGTCCGAGAGGGTGCCGAGCTCAGCCTTGGCCTCAGCAAAATTGCAGTAGATATAGGAAATCCAGTAGAGGGGGCAAGAGGAGTAGTTGGAGCCTGTCTGGTCGCGGTTGGCAACGGGGAAGTCGGGGCTGTCGTACTTGCGGATGCCGTAACCTGTGGAGGAAGTCATTTCCATGGCACCCCAGCGGGCCCAGGTCATGTCGGGATAGTAGATGATGGGGTCAATTGTCTCGGCGAGACGACCGTCGCGGACTGCGAGCTGAGCGGAGATGTCGAGATTGCCGTCGGCGTTGACAATGCCGGCATCGTCCTTGTTCTCGGAAGTGAGGGCAAGAGGCTTACCGTCCTTGAAGAGGTAGTTGTCGAAGGCATCGCGGGAAAGGCCGCTGACCATCGTGGAGGAGCAGGTGTAGTCAATGGTGGAGTGCATGAACACATCCTTTTCATAGCGCTTCATGAAGATGACTTCGCTGTTGGCGGCGAGAGCGGCACCGGTGCTGTGGTAGATAGCGCCGTAGTTATCGCTGATAGCGTAGGAACCTATGAGGGCTTCGGAAGCCTTGACGGATTCCTGAAGGAACTTCTGTGAGCGTGCGGGATCGGGCTCGAGGTTGTTGTCGGCCTTGTTGCGATACTTGCAGAAAGTGCCTTCGTAGAGACATACTTCGCTCTTAATAGCGAGGGCGAGGTCCTTCGAGAAAGCCTGCTTGCCGTTCTGGGCAGTTATGGTAGCGGCAGCGTAGTCAAGGTCGCGGAGTACGGAGTCCATAACGATAGCGCGGTCGGTGCGTTTCTGAAGCAGAACCTTCTGACCGGCTTCGCTGAAGGGATCGATGGGCTCGTTGGTCCAGGTGATATCACCGAACATACGTACCATCTGATAGTAGATGTAGCCGCGCATCATGCGTGCGATGCCCTCGTAGTTGTTTTTTTCAGACTCGCTGAGAGTGGACTTGCGCACGTTGTTGATGATGAAGTTGCAACGACGGATTTCGATGAAATTGGAGTTGTAGGTACTGTTGGAGGAGGGAACGGCGCCGGTGGTGTGCCAGGTCGTGAATGAGTTGCCGGCCTGGTCGTCACTGAGGGTGCGGAAATAGAACCAGCCTGTACCGCCTGCGTTGCCGTAGCCCGTGAAGTTCTCGTAGAGATAGTTGCACTGAGCGTCGACGTTGCTGGCGTTGTTCCAGTACTCGGGGTTATTGGGGATTGACGTCAGAGGATAGCGTTCGTTGTCCAGGAAGTCGTCGCAGGAGGCGAGACCGAGACCGAGGAGCGCGATAGACGCTAAAGTTAATATTTTTTTCATAATTGTGTTCTTGGGAGGTTTAGAAGGTTACCTGAACGCCGAAGGAGAATGTGCGCATCATAGGAGTCGTACGACCGAAAGTTGCGCTGCCGTTGGCATTACCTGCGGAAGTGTTGGTAGAAGTGGAACCCCAGGCGATTTCCGGGTCGATGTGGCTCTTGCGGTTACCGTTATAGAGGAGAGCAAGGTTGTCGGCGGAGAAGTAGATGCGCGCTTTCTGAATGAGGGCCTTGCGGGTAAGCTCGATAGGCAGAGTGTAGCCGAATGTGAGGGTCTTGAAGCGCAGGTAAGCCATGTTCATCAGATAGCGGGTCTGAGGGAAGAAGTTGTGGTTGCCGGAGTTAGCGTTGAAACCGGAGAGGGTAGAACCGATGTTTCCTGCATACATGCAGGGGAAGTCGTTGTTCTGGTTGATTTCATAACCGATGATCTGGTTGTTGTCGTCGAAGATCATCTTGTTGTAGCTGTCCTGGTTGTCGTAGGTAGCATCGGCGCCACGCATCAGAGGCATGTTGAAGGAAGAAGCATACCAAAGGTTGCGCTTACCTACGCCCTGGAAGAAGAGGTCGAGGTCGAAGCCCTTGAACGCGCCGCCGAGACGGAAGGAGTATTCGTAGCGAGGCATTGCATTACCGATAACTTTCATATCGCCGTGGTTGGCAACAGTACCGACAGGAATCTTCTTGCCGTCCTTGTCGACCATGTCGGGATCACCGTTGTTGATTACGCCGTCGCCGTTGAGGTCCTTGAACTTGATGTCACCAGGGCCATAAACAAATGCATCGGTCTGAAGAGCAGTCTGGTCGGGTACGCCGGGAGCGTAAATCCAGTTGCCGTTGGCGTCCTTGCCTACGAAGTCAGCTTCTTCGAAGTAGCGGTCGGTTTCGAAGCCCCAGATGTCACCGTAAGTGCCACCGTTGATATAGTTGCTCTGACCAATCTGCCAGCTATAGATATTGTTGTTCTTGTTGTTCCAGTTCACAATCTTTGTCTGGGCATCACCGATAGAAGCGTTGACATAGATGTCGGCATCGCCGAAGGAGTGATTCCAGCTTGCGGAGAGTTCCCAACCGCGGGTGCGGAGCTCACCATTGTTCTGGTAAGGCGAAGTAGCGCCGAGGACTGCGGGCTGTTCCGGGCCGGGGCCGAGCATATCCTTTGTGGTACGCTGGTACCAGTCGAAGCTGACGTTAAGGGAGTTGTTGAAGAAGCCGAGGTCGATACCTGCGTCAGCGGTGTAGACGCGTTCCCAGGTGAGTGATTCGGAAACAAGGGTAGGCATGCCGAATTCGGTAACCTTGGTTGTTCCACCAAGCCAGTGAACGTTGCTGGGAGCGACAGCACCCACGGTCGAGATGAAGCGGTAGTTACCTACGGCTTCGTTACCGATGGAACCATAGCTTGCGCGAACCTTACCGTTGCTCCACCAGCTCTTGAGGGGCTGGAAGTAGTTTTCTTCAGAGAAGCGATAGCCGATAGAACCTGAGGGGAAGAAGCCCCACTGGTCATCCTTGGGGAAGCGGCTGGAACCGTCGTAGCGACCGTTGAACTCGAGGAGATAGATGCCCTTGTAGTCGAAGTTGATACGACCGAAGAAACCTGCGGTTGCGCGGTTGCGGAGCTCGTTGGTGAGCTGATAGCTTGCGCCGTTGCTGCCGCCGGTAGCGAGGTTGATGTAGGGAAGGTCGTTGTTGAGGAGGTAGTCCTTCTGAGCGTAGATGTAGCTGTAGCGCTCACGTTCAGCGGTAGCACCAAGCATGACCTTGAGGTTGAAGTCCTTGGCAAAGTTGAGGTCGTAGGTGCCGTAGACGTTCATTGTCCACATATCGTCCTTGGAGTTGCTCTGACGAGCATCGGTAGCACCCTGAGTAACAGCATAAGCAGGCTTGGAAATGTTGCCGCCCCAGGTGTTCCAGCAGTAAACAGGCTGCCAGGAACCAATATGGTCGACGTGCTGGAAGTCGTAAGTGAAGTCAGCGTGGAGGCTGAGGCCCTTGATAATCTGGGCTTCCATCCATGCGGTCATGCGGGTCTGCACAGCAACATCCTTACCTTCGCCTGCCTGCTTGCGGTAGGCGATATCGTTGCGGGCGTCAATCTGGTTGCCGTCCTTGTCGTACATCCATCCGTAGGGACCGAAATAGGAACCCCAGCGCCACATATATTCGTATGTGCGGCGGGCGAGCACGGGAGCGATGTATTCCTTGTCGGCGAACTGGATGCGGGCGCCGGCCTTCAACCAAGAGAAAATCTGAGTGGAGATATTGGCCGTTGCGTTGTAGCGACGCAGCTTCTCGGGATTGAAGTTCATGAGGCCCTGCTGGCCAGTGTAACCGAAGGAGAGACGGTACTGGGTCTTGCCGGAAGTACCTTCAAGGCTGACATTGTGACGGTTGGAAGGAGCCGCGTTGTTGAACATGATTCCGGGAACATCCCAGTTGGCATAGTACATTGCGCCGGAGCCGTCTTCGTTAACATAGTAGTCGCCTACATTGTCCCAGCTCTGGAAGGGACGCATCTCGCGGTAGCCAGCGGGCTGACCGGCGTTCTGGGCTTCCCAAGCCTCGGCATAGGGGAGCATCTTGTCGAGGTACATACCGAAGAGCTCGTTCTCGGCACCCTGACGGTTGTTGGCCTGCATGAGGGCGCGGATCTGGTTGGGCACGCTCGAATACCCGGGGAGCGTCGTGGCCTGACTCCAACCGATATTGTTGGTGTAAGTCACGCTGACACGGTCCTGAGTCTGAGGCATCTTGGTTGTGATGAGGATAACACCGAAAGCGGCACGGGTACCGTAAACCGCAGCGGAGGAAGCATCCTTGAGCACGGAGATGTCGGCGATATCGTTAGGGTCGAGATAAGAGAGGTCTTCGGTGGGAACACCGTCGACAACAATAAGAGGAGAGGAAGCGCCACTGTTGGAGAAAGTACCGATACCGCGGATCTTCATCTGAGGTGTACCGTTGAGGTCACCGTTGGAGTTGGTAATTGTAAGACCGGGGACAGCGCCCTGGAGGGCCTTGGTGACGTCAGCGGTCGAACGGCTTTCCATCGTGCGGGCCACGTCGACAGTAGCGACGGCGCCGGTGAGGTTAGCGCGTTTCTGGGAGCCGTAACCGATGGCAACGAGCTCGTTGAGCATTTCAGTGGTAGGCTGGAGGTAAACGGTCATGTCTGCCTGAGCCGGCATCGTAACTGTCTTGTAACCCACGTAACTGATAACGACAGGAGTGCCGGCGGCAACTTTAAGGGAGAAGTGACCGTCGACATCCGTGGCAGCAGCATTCTTGGTGCCCTTTTGAACAACACTTGCACCGATTACGGGCTCATTGTTTTCATCAAGGACGGTACCGCGAATCACGCCGGCCGCCTGACTTTGCGATTGAGGCTCGGGGTTAGCCATGGCGACGTTAACGCCGCACAGAGGCATCCCGCTCAGCAACAGCAGAGTCACAAATAGATGCTTTCTCATAAAGTAATAAATGTTGGGGATGATGGATATTGTTTAGGGATTTGCTTTTTAAGGCTTAGTGTCAGGAAAGGCGCACCTTCGAGGTAAACACCAATCGTTTAGTTGTTTAGTGTGGTTTATGTCTTATAGGAAACGTATTTTGTTGTTAATTTTCCGCTAATTTAAAGAAAGTTTTTTAATGTATCACTACGGGAAAGCATTTTTAACATACGCTAAAAAGCGCCTCAGAGAGGCGTCTGAAGGAGGTCGACCCCTCTCAGAAAGCGTGTAGAGGAGATTTGGGGATGAAAAAGCAAGTGTTTATCGCGTTTTATGTTTTTAAACATATTTTTAAAATAACACTTTTTACACTAATTGCTGCAATGTCGTCAGGGAACCAGGAACAAAAATTACGGAACAAGCCCAATTTGCAAATTTTATGATATGAATTATGAATAAAAGCTGTATCTTTGTATCTTAATCGCAAAAATCTATGACAAACCACACAGACAGGCCAAGGTTCGCCACAAGGTTCGGCGTCATAGCCACGACGGTCGGCTCAGCCGTCGGACTGGGTAACATATGGCGTTTCCCGTACGAGGCGGGTGCCAACGGAGGAGGCGCGTTCCTTATTCTCTATATCTTTTTCGTGCTCTGCATCGGCGTTCCGGTGATCTGCGGTGAGTTCCTGATGGGGCGCGCGTCGCGGCTGAACATATTCGGCGCGTTCCGGACTCTCGCGCCGCGCCACGGTCGGTCGTGGGCGGCTCTCGGGGGCCTCGGCATCCTTGCCTCGGTGCTGATTCTCGCATTTTACTCGGTGGTGGCCGGCTGGACTTTCGAATACTTCACGGAGGCTCTGACGGGCCATCTGAACGATTTTTCGGAGGGCGCGCGCCACACGGCCTTCGACACGTTCACGGCCGGCCCGCGGGCCATCATGTGGACGCTGGTGGTGCTCGCCATCAACGCGGGCGTGCTTTTAGGCGGGGTGCAGAAGGGGATAGAGCGTGTGAGCAATATCCTTATGCCTGTGCTTTTCGTGATTCTGCTGATGCTGAGCGTGAACTCGCTGCTGCTTCCCGGGGCCCGCGAGGGGCTTGAATTCCTGTTCGCACCGGATTTCAGTCAGGTATCAGGGGGTACGGTTCTCAGCGCCCTGGGGCAGGCGTTTTTCTCGCTGTCGCTCGGCATAGGGACGATGATGATCTACGGGAGCTACTTCTCCGGTAAGACTCCGCTCGTGCGCTCGGCGGCCATAACGGCGTCGTTGGACACTCTTGTGGCCATTCTGGCTGGAATCATCATCTTTCCGGCGGTGTTTTCCTTCGGGGCGTCGCCGGCGGCGGGGCCGAAGCTTGTCTTCGAGGTTCTTCCGGACATCTTCGCCCAGATGCCGGGAGGTGGGCTGTGGGCTACGGCTTTTTTCCTGCTGCTTGCGCTTGCGTCGCTGACGTCGACAATCTCGATGAGCGAGATTTTCGTGGCTTATCTCAGCGAGCAATGGGGTCTGAAGCGAAGGACGGCGGTGATTGTGAACATGCTGACGGCGATGAGTTTAGGAGCTCTCTGCGCCCTTTCTTTCGGGCCGCTGGAGGGGGCTAAGATTTTCGGGATGACGGTGTTCAATCTTTTCGACTTCGCGACGAGCAATGTCCTTATGCCGGTTGGCGGGGTGTTTATCTCGGTGTTCGCGGGGCATTTCGTGAAGCGTGCGACTGTTGAGAGGCAGCTGGCGCCGGCTCCGCGGGCGTTGGTGAAGGCGATTGTTTTCTCGCTCCGCTGGGTCTCCCCGGCGGCTATAAGCGTTATTTTTGTGGCTGGGCTTCTGTAGGATTCGGGGCCTTCGGCCCGGGGACACTCGACTGCCCTCCGGATAACTGACGCGGTGCTCGGGCGGCGCGGACCGCGCGGGAATGCCCTCTTCTTTTCTTGAAATTATAGCTGTTTATGAATATAGCGCGCCCCGGGAGTTCGGGACTTCCGGGGCGCGCCTGTTATTTTTCGGTTATCAGTCGTTGGAGACTTCGTAGGCTTCGACGTCTTCGGCCTTGTCGGCTTCGGCGATGAAGTCGGCGCGGTCGAGGTCGTCGACGGAGCCGACGATGATGTTCTCGTACTCGCGAAGGCCTGTGCCTGCGGGGATGAGGTGGCCGCAGATGACGTTCTCCTTCATGCCTTCGAGGGAGTCGCTCTTGCCCTGGATCGCAGCTTCGTTGAGGACCTTGGTAGTCTCCTGGAAGGAGGCGGCGGAGATGAAGCTGGAGGTCTGGAGGGCAGCACGGGTGATACCCTGGAGGATCTGCTCGGAGGTCGCGGGCCGGGCGTCGCGGACGATGACTTCGCGGAGGTCGCGCTGCTTGAGGAGGGAGTTCTCGTCGCGGAGGGCGCGTGCGGTCACGATCTGGCCTTCGTGGAGGTTCTCGCTGTCGCCCTTGTCGACGACAACTTTCTTGCCCCACATGCGGTCGTTCTCGTCCATGAACTCGCGCTTGTCGACGATCTGCTCTTCGAGGAAGGCGGTGTCGCCGGCGTCGATGATGCGGACTTTGCGCATCATCTGGCGCACGATAACCTCGAAGTGCTTGTCGTTGATCTTCACACCCTGCATGCGGTAGACGTCCTGGACTTCGTTGACGATGTACTCCTGAACGGCTGTCGGTCCCATGATGTTGAGGATGTCAGTGGGGGTGACGGCGCCGTCGGAGAGGGGCATGCCCGCGCGGACGATGTCGTTCTCCTGCACGAGGAGCTGCTTGGAAAGGGGCACGAGATATTTCTTGACCTCTCCGAGCTTGGATGTGACGGTGATTTCGCGGTTGCCTCGCTTAACCTTGCCGAAGCGGACCTCGCCGTCGATTTCGGAGACGATTGCGGGGTTGGAGGGGTTGCGGGCCTCGAAGAGCTCGGTGACACGGGGGAGACCGCCGGTGATGTCGCCGGCGCCTCCGGTTGTGCGAGTAATCTTGACGAAGGTGTCGCCGACGGCAAGGTCCTCGCCTTCGCGGAAGATGAGGTGGGCGCCCACGGGGAGGGAATATGTGGCCTGTACGTTGCCCTCGGCGTCGACGATGTCGACTTCGGGGACGTTAGTACGGTCGCGGGACTCGATGATCACGCGGTCCTCGGCCTGGTGCTTCTCGCCGGCGTCGACGCGGTATGTGACGTTCTCGATGAGGCCGCGGTAGTGAATCTTACCGGCGTACTCGGATACGATAACGGCGTTGAAGGGGTCCCATTCGCAGATTACGTCGTCCTTGTGGACTTCGGCGCCGTCGCTGATGAAGAGCTTTGAACCGTAGGGGATGTTGGCGGTCATGAGCGGGAGGCCGGTGTTGGGGTCGAGGATACGCATCTCGGCGAGGCGTCCGACGACTACCTGCTGACCGGACTCGGTCGTGACGGTGCGGAGTTCCTCGATTTCGAGCTTACCTTCGTAGCGGGACGTAATCTTGGAAACGGCCGCGATGTTGGATGCCACACCACCGACGTGGAAAGTACGGAGGGTGAGCTGGGTACCGGGCTCGCCGATAGACTGGGCGGCGATAACGCCTACGGCCTCGCCCTTCTGGACCATACGGTTGTTGGAGAGGTTTCGGCCGTAGCACTTGGCGCAAACGCCCTTCTTGCTCTCGCAGGTGAGGACGGAACGGATCTCGACGCTCTCGATGGGAGAAGCGTCGATGGCGTCGGCGATAGCGTCGGTGATTTCCTCGCCTGCAGCGACGAGGACTTCGCCGGTGAGGGGGTGTACGACGTCGTGGACGCTGACGCGGCCGAGGATGCGCTCGCCGAGGGAAGCGATGACTTCATCGTTCTTCTTTACGGCGGTGCAGACGAGGCCGCGGAGGGTTCCGCAGTCTTCCTCGTTGATGATGACGTCGTGAGCGACGTCGACGAGACGGCGGGTGAGGTAACCGGCGTCGGCGGTCTTCAGGGCGGTATCGGCGAGACCCTTACGGGCACCGTGGGTGGAGATGAAGTACTCGAGCACGGAGAGGCCTTCCTTGAAGTTCGCGAGAATCGGGTTCTCGATAATCTGTCCGCCTTCTGCGCCCGCCTTCTGGGGCTTGGCCATAAGGCCACGCATGCCGGCGAGCTGACGAATCTGGTCCTTGGAACCACGGGCACCGGAGTCAAGCATCATGTAGATGGCGTTGAAGCCCTGGTTTGCCTCGGCCATCTGCTTCATGAGGATGTTGGTGAGGCGTGCGTTGACGTTGGTCCAGATATCGATAATCTGCTGGTAGCGTTCCTTGTCGGAGATTACACCCATTCCGAAGTTCTCCATGACTTCGGCCACCTGGTCGTAACCTTCCTGGACAATCGCTTCCTTTTCCGGCGGGATGAGCACGTCGCCGAGGTTGAAGGAAAGGCCGCCCTTGAAGGCCATATAGTAACCGAGGTTCTTGATGTCGTCAAGGAACTGGGCCGAGCGGGGAATACCGCACTTCTTGATTACGCGGGAGATGATGTCGCGAAGCGATTTCTTCGAGAGAATCATGTTGACGTAACCGATTTCCTTGGGCACGTACTGGTTTACGAGGACGCGGCCTACGGAGGTGTCATGCACGAGGTGACGGACGGGGTTTCCGTTCTCGTCGACGTCATCGACCATTATGGTGATGGGAGCGTGGAGAGTCACGCGGCCTTCGTTGTATGCAATCTGGGCCTCTTCGGGGCCGTAGAAAACGTGGCCTTCTCCCTTGTCGCCCTTACGGAGCTTGGTGATGTAGTAGAGGCCGAGGACCATGTCCTGAGAGGGGACGGTGATAGGCGCTCCGTTTGCGGGGTTGAGGATGTTGTGGGCACCGAGCATGAGCATCTGGGCCTCGAGGACAGCCTCGTTACCGAGGGGAAGGTGGACGGCCATCTGGTCGCCGTCGAAGTCGGCATTGAAGGCGGTACATGCGAGGGGGTGGAGCTGGATAGCCTTGCCTTCGATGAGCTTGGGCTGGAATGCCTGGATGCCGAGGCGGTGAAGCGTCGGGGCACGGTTGAGAAGGACGGGGTGGCCCTTCATGACGTACTCGAGGATATCCCATACGACGGGTTCCTTGCGGTCGACGATTTTCTTTGCGCTCTTGACGGTCTTTACGATGCCGCGCTCGATGAGCTTGCGGATGATGAAGGGCTTGTAGAGCTCGGCGGCCATGTTCTTGGGGAGGCCGCACTCGTGCATCTTGAGCTCGGGGCCGACGACGATTACGGAACGTGCGGAGTAGTCGACGCGCTTACCGAGGAGGTTCTGACGGAAGCGACCCTGCTTGCCCTTGAGGGAGTCGGAGAGGGACTTGAGGGGACGGTTTGCGTCGCTCTTCACGGCAGAGCTCTTGCGGGAGTTGTCGAGGAGGGAGTCGACGGCTTCCTGAAGCATGCGCTTCTCGTTTCGGAGGATAACCTCGGGGGCCTTGATTTCGAGGAGGCGCTTCAGACGGTTGTTGCGTATGATTACGCGACGGTAGAGGTCGTTGAGGTCGGAAGTTGCGAAGCGTCCGCCGTCGAGGGGCACGAGAGGACGGAGCTCGGGGGGAATGACGGGCACTGCCTGAAGAATCATCCACTCGGGCTTGTTGCGGTGGCGGGAAGCACGGAAGGACTCGACGACCTGAAGGCGCTTGAGGGCCTCGGTCTTGCGCTGCTGGCTGCCGCCCTCGGCGTTGGCGAGGTCGCGGAGCTTATAAGAGAGGGAATCGAGGTCGAGCTCCTTGAGGAGGTCGTAGATGGCCTCGGCGCCCATCTTGGCGACGAACTTGTCGGGATTACCGTCCTCGAGCTGCTGGTTTCCGGCGGGAAGGCGGTCGAGAATCTCGAAATACTCTTCCTCGCTGAGGAGTTGGAGCTTCTGGACGGGCTCGGCGTTGTTGCCCTGGCCGAGGGTGATGTCGGCGGCGGCTCCGGGATTGATGACGACGTAACGCTCGTAATAGATGATTGCGTCGAGCTTCTTGGAGGGAAGGCCGAGGAGATAACCGATCTTGTTGGGGAGGGAGCGGAAGTACCAGATGTGGGCTACAGGGACGACGAGGGAGATGTGTCCCATTCGCTCGCGGCGGACTTTCTTTTCGGTGACTTCGACGCCGCAACGGTCGCAGACGATGCCCTTGTAGCGGATGCGCTTGTACTTACCGCAGTGGCACTCGTAATCCTTTACGGGACCGAAGATTCTCTCGCAGAAGAGACCGTCGCGTTCAGGCTTGTATGTACGGTAGTTGATCGTCTCCGGCTTGAGCACCTCGCCGCTGGACTTCTCGAGGATTTCCTCGGGAGAAGCCAGGCCGATGGTGATCTTCGTGAAGGCGTTCTTTGCTTTGTTTTCTTTTCTGAAAGCCATATATCGGGATGAGTATGTGTCTTTAGGTGGGGAGAGAATTAGTTTTCAAGATTGATGCTGAGGCCGAGGCCGCGGAGCTCGTGGAGGAGCACGTTGAGGGACTCGGGGATGCCCGGAGTGGGCATGGGCTCGCCCTTGACGATGGCCTCGTAAGCCTTAGAGCGGCCGTTGACGTCATCACTCTTGATAGTGAGGATTTCCTGGAGGATGTGGGAAGCGCCGAAAGCCTCGAGCGCCCAGACTTCCATCTCACCGAAACGCTGACCGCCGAACTGGGCCTTACCGCCGAGGGGCTGCTGTGTGATGAGGGAGTACGGGCCGATAGAGCGGGCGTGCATCTTGTCCTCGACCATGTGGCCGAGCTTGAGCATGTAGATGACGCCTACGGTCGCGGGCTGGTCGAAGCGCTCGCCGGTACCGCCGTCGTAGAGGTAGGTCTTGCCGTAGCGGGGGAGTCCGGCCTTGTCGGTCCAGGAGTTGATGTCGTCCATGGATGCGCCGTCGAAGATGGGAGTGGCGAACTTCTCGCCGAGCTCGCGTCCGGCCCAGCCGAGCACGGTCTCGAAGACCTGTCCGAGGTTCATTCGGGAAGGCACGCCGAGAGGGTTGAGGACGATGTCGACGGGAGTGCCGTCGGCGAGGAAAGGCATATCTTCCTGACGGACGATACGGGAGACGATACCCTTGTTACCGTGACGTCCGGCCATCTTGTCGCCGACGGAGATCTTGCGCTTCTTGGCGATGTAGACCTTTGCAATCTGCATTGTGCCTGTGGGGAGCTCGTCGCCGATGGAGATGTCGAACATCTTGCGGCGGCGCTCGGCGTCGATTGCCTTGCTCTTGCGGAGGTAGTTGACGATTGTCTGGCGGACGAGATCGCTGGTGTGGGCATCCTCGGTCCAGCCGGAGAGGTTGATGGTGTCGTAGTTGATACCCTTGAGGGCCGCGGCCGTGAACTTCTCGCCTTCGGGAACGATGTCGCTGCCGAGGTAGTCCTTGACTCCGGCGCTGACGTGGCCCTTGGTGAGGGTCATGAGCTTGTCAACGAGTACGTCGCGGAGGTCGTTCTGCTTTTCCTCGTACTCTTCGTCGAGTTTGGGGAGGATGGCGTTTACGGCCTTGCTCTTTTTCTTCTTGGCGGCACGGGAGAAGAGGTTAGTGCCGATTACTACGCCCTTAAGGGAGGGCGAAGCCTTGAGGGAGGCGTCCTTGACGTCGCCGGCCTTGTCGCCGAAGATGGCGCGGAGGAGCTTTTCCTCAGGGGTGGGATCGGACTCGCCTTTGGGGGTAATCTTACCGATCATGATGTCGCCGGGAACAACGTGGGCACCGACGCGGATGATGCCGCGCTCGTCGAGGTCCTTGGTGGCGTCCTCGGAGACGTTGGGGATGTCGGAGGTGAGCTCTTCCATGCCTCGTTTGGTCTCGCGGACTTCGAGGGCGTACTCGTCGACGTGGACGGAGGTAAGGATGTCATCGCGGACGACGCGCTCGTTAAGAACGATGGCGTCCTCGTAGTTGTAACCCTTCCAGGGCATGAAGGCCACCTTGAGGTTGCGGCCGAGGGCGAGTTCGCCGTTCTCGGTGGCGTATCCTTCGGTGAGGATGTCGCCCTTGCGGACGCGCTGGCCCTTGTCGCAGATGGGCCGGAGGTCGATGGTGGTGCTCTGGTTGGTCTTGCGGAACTTGGGCAGGCGGTACTCCTTGACCGCGGGCTCGAAGGCCACGAATTCCTCTTCCTCGGTGCGGTCGTAGCGGATGCGGATTACGGTGGCGTCGACGAATTCGATTACGCCGTCGCCTTCGGCGGCAATCTGGGTGCGGCTGTCGCGTGCGAGCTGGCGCTCGATGCCTGTTCCGACGATGGGAGCCTCGGAACGCATGAGGGGCACAGCCTGGCGCATCATGTTGGAGCCCATGAGGGCGCGGTTAGCGTCGTCGTGCTCAAGGAAGGGGATGAGCGATGCGGCGATGGATGCAATCTGCGCGGGGGAAACGTCCATGAGCTCAACCTGACCGGGAGCGACAACGGGGAAGTCGGCGTCGCGGCGAGCCTTGACGGTCTTGCGGATGAAAGTGCCGTCGTCGTTAAGGGGCGCGTTGCCCTGGGCGATGGTCTTTCCTTCCTCGAGCTCGGCGGTGAGGTAGACGATGTCGTTGTTGTCGAGGTTCACCTTAGCGTCCTCCACCTTGCGGTAGGGGGTCTCGATGAAGCCGAGGTCGTTGATTTTTGCGTATACGCAGAGAGAGCTGATAAGGCCGATGTTGGGGCCTTCAGGGGTCTCGATGGGGCAGAGACGACCGTAGTGGGTGTAGTGCACGTCGCGGACCTCGAAGCCGGCGCGCTCGCGGGAGAGACCGCCGGGGCCGAGGGCCGACATACGGCGCTTGTGGGTTATTTCGGCCAAAGGGTTGGTCTGGTCCATGAACTGCGACAGGGCGTTGGTGCCGAAGAAGCTGTTGATGACCGAAGAGATGGTCTTGGCGTTGATGAGGTCGACAGGCGTGAAGACCTCGTTGTCGCGGACGTTCATGCGCTCGCGGACGGTGCGGGCCATACGGGCGAGACCTACGCCGAACTGGTTGTAGAGCTGCTCGCCGACGGTGCGTACGCGGCGGTTGGAGAGGTGGTCGATATCGTCGACCACGGCGTTGGAGTTGATGAGCTCGATGAGGTACTTGATGATGGATATGATGTCCTCCCTGGTGAGGACACGCACGTCCATGGAAGTGTCGAGGTTGAGCTTGCGGTTGATGCGGTAGCGGCCTACTTCGCCGAGGTCGTAGCGCTTCTCGGAGAAGAAGAGGTTGTTGATAACCTCGCGTGCGCTGGCCTCATCCGGCGGCTCGGCGTTGCGGAGCTGGCGGTAGATGTGTTCGATGGCCTCGAGCTCGCTGTTTGTGGTGTCCTTCTGGAGCGTGTTGAAGATGATGGAGTAGTCGCTGGAACCGGTCTCGCTCTTGTGGAGGAGGATGGTCTCGGCGCCGCTCTCAAGTATTTCGTCAATGAGTTCCTCGGTGATTTCGGCCTCGCGGTCGATGAGGACCTCGGTACGCTCGATGGTGGAGACTTCGCCGGTGTCGGTGTCGACCATGTCCTCGTACCAGTGCTTGACGATACGGGCGGCGAGCTTACGTCCGATGGCCTTCTTGAGGTTGGTCTTGTTGACCTTGATTTCCTCGGCAAGGTCGAAGACTTCGATGATATCCTTATCAGACTCGAGGCCGATGGCGCGGAGAAGAGTGGTTACGGGAAGTTTCTTCTTGCGGTCAATGTAGGCGTACATGACGTTGTTGATGTCAGTAGCGAACTCGATCCAGGAGCCACGGAAGGGGATGATACGGCCGGAGTAGAGCTTGGTGCCGTTGGCGTGAGTGCTCTGCCCGAAGAAAACGCCGGGCGAGCGGTGGAGCTGAGAGACAATGACGCGCTCGGCACCGTTGATTACAAAGGTGCCTTTCTCGGTCATGTAAGGAATCTGGCCCAGATACACGTCGTTGATTTTCGTAGCGAAATCCACGTGTTCGGGATCGGTGCAATAGAGCTTAAGCTTGGCCTTAAGGGGAACACTATAGGTGAGCCCGCGCTCGAGGCATTCCTCGATGGTGTAGCGAGGGGGATCAATATAGTAGTCGAGGAACTCGAGTTGGAAGTTGTTTCGCGTGTCGGCGATGGGGAAGTTTTCAGCAAACACCTCATAGAGGCCCTCGTTAGTACGTTTTTCCGGCGGGGTGTCGAGCTGCAGGAAATCCTTGAAGGACTTGAGCTGCACCTCGAGGAAGTCGGGGTAAGGAAGAGGGTTCTTTACCGTCGCAAAGTTAATACGGGGTTTAGCTAAGGAATCTGACATCGAAGTAATCTGGGATGAAGATGATAAAAATGGGAGTGGAGAGAGGAAATTAACGACACAAAAGGTTAAGAATCTCCCTAATCGGGGATTCTTAACCTATGTAGCTGATAATCAGCCGAACTTATTTCAGTTCAACTTCAGCACCGGCTTCTTCGAGCTGAGCCTTCATAGCCTCGGCATCAGCCTTGGCGAGGCCTTCCTTAACGGTGCTGGGAGCGCCGTCGACGAGTTCCTTGGCTTCCTTGAGGCCAAGACCGGTGAGTTCCTTGACGAGCTTCACAACCTTGAGCTTCTCAGCTCCGGCACCCTTGAGGACAACGTCGAAGGAGGACTTTTCTTCAGCGGCAGCACCGGCTGCAGCGGGGCCAGCGGCTACAGCAACAGCAGCAGCGGCGGGTTCGATGCCATATTCCTCTTTGAGGATCTGAGCGAGTTCGTTAACTTCCTTTACGGAGAGGTTTACAAGTTGTTCAGCAAAAGCTTTTAAATCTGCCATTTTGGTATTTATTTGTTTGTTTGTTATTCTGATTAGTTTTCTTTCTGAGACAGAGTCTCGAGGATGCCGTGGAGCTTAGTACCACCGGAAGTAAGTGCGGAAACCACATTCTTGGCGGGGGACTGGAGAAGAGCGACAACGTCTGCGATAAGCTCGTTCTTGCTCTTGATAGCGGCGAGGGTGTCCATCTGGTCGGCACCGACATAGGCTGTACCTTCGACCCAAGCGGCCTTGAGGAGGGGAAGCTTGTCGTCCTTCTGGATGAAGTCCTTGAGGAGCTTAGCGGGTGCATTGCCGACATTGGAGCACATCAGCGAGGTGCTTTCCTTGAGAGCGGCATAGAGTTCGCTGTAGTCCTCGTCGAGGTTCTCGAGAGCCTTGTGAAGAAGCGAGTTCTTCACCACCATGAGCTTAACATCGGCTTCGAAGCACTTGCGGCGGAGCGCGGAGGTCTTTTCGGCATCGAGTCCGGCAGTCTCCACGAGGTAGAAGCAGCCGTACGACTGGATAGTGTCCTGAATGTGCTTGATGATGATATCTTTATCTTCCTTTTTCATCTTGTTCCGTGTTTAAAAGTTTAGGCTTCAACTGATTTGGGGTCAACCTTCACACCGGGACTCATGGTGCTCGAAAGATAAATGCTCTTGATGTAGGTGCCTTTAGCCGTAGCGGGCTTGAGCTTGATCAGCGTATTGATGAATTCGCGTGCGTTGTCGCGCATCTGCTCGGCAGTGAATGAAACCTTGCCGATTGAAGTGTGCACGATACCGTTCTTGTCGACCTTGAAGTCGATTTTGCCCTTCTTGACTTCTTCGACAGCCTTGGCGACGTCGTTAGTAACGGTGCCGCTCTTGGGGTTAGGCATGAGGCCACGGGGACCGAGCACACGGCCGAGGGCACCAATCTTACCCATGATAGCGGGCTGAGTGATGATAACGTCCACGTCAGTCCAGCCACCTTTGATTTTGTCGATATATTCGTCGAGGCCTACGTAGTCTGCGCCAGCAGCCTTTGCAGTGGCTTCGGCGTCGGGAGTGCAGAGAACAAGAACACGCACCTGCTTTCCGGTTCCGTGGGGGAGAGTCACCACGCCACGGACCATCTGGTTGGCTTTGCGGGGGTCCACGCCGAGTCGTACGTCGATATCGAGAGAAGCGTCGAACTTGGTGAAGGTGATGTCCTTCACGGCTTCAGCAGCTTCGGTCAGCGAGTAAGACTTTCCGGCTTCAAGCTTCGCGAGGGCCAACTTTTGATTTTTTGTCAGTTTACTCATAATTGCGAAGGTATTTAGTTGTTACCGGGAAACTCACCCTTGACGGTGATACCCATACTTCTGGCCGTACCGGCAACCATGCGCATAGCGGATTCAACAGTGAAGCAGTTGAGGTCAGGCATCTTGTCAGCAGCAATAGCGCGCACGTTGTCCCAGGAGATTTCAGCGACCTTGGTGCGGTTGGGCTCCTTGGAGCCGCTCTTTACCTTGGCCACCTCCTTGAGCTGAACAGCTACGGGAGGAGTCTTAACGACGAAGTCGAAAGATTTGTCCGTGTAGTAGGTAATCACTACAGGGAGAATCTTACCGGCTTTGTCCTGGGTGCGGGCATTGAATTGCTTGCAAAATTCCATGATGTTGATACCCTTCGAACCGAGGGCAGGGCCTACGGGAGGAGAGGGATTGGCTGCACCACCTTTAATCTGCAATTTGATTTGTCCAGCAATTTCTTTAGCCATCGTTTAAATACTTAAAAAAATTAGAGAATTTCGCATATCGTCCCGCAAGGAGGCATCCGCGGTGCGTAACCGCCGCGTCAGCCCCCGGGGCTCAGACACGCTCTACCTGCGAATTGTCAAGCTCGAGGGGCGTCTCGCGTCCGAAGATCTTGACTTTCACCTTCAGCTTCTTTTTCTCGTGGTTTACTTCGTCGATAATCGCCTGGAAGCCCTTGAAGGCACCGTCGATCACCTTGACGTCCTCGCCGACGATATAGTTCGTCTCATCAGCCCCGACGGACTCGTTGATGGTGTCGGCAGCTCCGAGCATTCTCATCACCTCGGCCTCGCGAAGACGCTCGGGGGCTGCGTTCTTGTCGCGGCCCTTGAGGAAATCGATGACGTTGGTGGTGTTGGTGAGAATGTGGATAACCTCGCCCGTGAGCTCCGCCTCGATGAACACATATCCGGAATAGAGGTTCTTTTCCTTGATAACCTTTTTCCCGTTGCGCATCGTCATCACCTTCTCGGTCGGAATCAACACTTGAAACACATAATTGCCAAGGTCGGTATTCTTCATCGATGCCTCGAGAACTTCCTTAACCTTGGCTTCTTTACCGGAAATGGCACGCAGAACGTACCAGCCTTTCTTTTGGTCAGACATTGTTTCGCCGTAAAAGTGGGGGATTACACAAACTATAGGCTGTAGATGAAATGCATCAGCCGGTCGACAACCTGGTCCATGACAAGTATCAACAGAGCGATGATGGCGGAAGCAATCATGACTATGATCGCCGACTTGATCAGCTGTTTGCGAGTAGGCCACGACGTCTTGTAGCGCAATTCGTCGTAGCTTTCCTCAATATTCGTAAGTAGTTTGAGTTTTTTCATTTCAATTCTTTTTAGCACGGGAAGAGAGGCTCGAACTCCCGACACCTGGTTTTGGAGACCAGTGCTCTACCGACTGAGCTATTCCCGTATTTGAAAACTCCGGAGGACTTTGCCAAGGGGAGGCTCGGAGCCTCCGGAGCTATGAGTGACTGGATATTAGTCGAGGATATCGGTGATCTGACCGGAACCTACGGTACGGCCACCTTCACGGATAGCGAAGCGGAGACCCTTGTCGCAAGCAACGGGGGTGATGAGCTTCACGTTGATTTCCACGTGGTCACCGGGCATTACCATTTCAACACCTTCGGGGAGAGTGATCTCACCGGTTACGTCGAGCGTACGGATGTAGAACTGGGGACGGTAGTGGTTGTGGAAGGGAGTGTGACGGCCGCCTTCTTCCTTCTTGAGGATGTAGACGGAAGCCTTGAACTCGCTGTGAGGCTTAACGACACCGGGGTGGCAGATTACCATACCGCGCTTGATGTCCTTCTTGTCGATACCGCGGAGGAGAAGACCTACGTTATCGCCGGCTTCGCCCTGATCGAGGAGTTTGCGGAACATTTCCACGCCGGTAACGGTGGACTTCATGGAAGCGCCGAGACCCATGATCTGGACTTCGTCGCCAACCTTAACGACGCCGGTCTCGATACGGCCGGTAGCAACGGTGCCACGACCGGTGATGGAGAAGACGTCCTCGACAGGCATAAGGAAGGGTTTATCAACGTCGCGGGGAGGCAGAGGAATCCATGTGTCAACAGCTTCCATGAGTTCCATAACCTTTTCTTCCCACTGGGGTTCGCCGTTGAGGGCGCCGAGGGCAGAGCCGCGGATGATGGGGGTGTTGTCACCATCGTAGTCGTAAGCGGAAAGAAGGTCGCGCATTTCCATTTCAACGAGGTCGAGAATTTCGGGGTCGTCGACCATGTCGCACTTGTTGAGGAACACGACGATACGGGGCACGTTCACCTGACGGGCGAGAAGGATGTGCTCGCGGGTCTGGGGCATGGGGCCGTCAGTACCGGCAACCACGATGATGGCGCCGTCCATCTGAGCAGCACCGGTAACCATGTTCTTCACATAGTCAGCGTGTCCGGGGCAGTCAACGTGAGCGTAGTGGCGGTTCTTGGTCTCGTATTCAACGTGAGCGGTGTTGATAGTAATACCGCGTTCCTTTTCCTCGGGAGCGTTGTCGATCTGGTCGAAGGACTTCACTTCGGAGAGACCGGCCTTAGCGAGGACGGTGGTGATGGCGGCCGTAAGGGTCGTCTTACCGTGGTCGACGTGGCCAATGGTACCGATGTTTACATGCGGTTTGGTTCTTTCGAATTTCTCTTTAGCCATAACTTTGCTGTATTATATTTGATAGATGATTCAGAGTGAGTGGATTTTGACAATCAGCCACGATAATGCACACGGCACTACCGGGGCGTCATTGAGATTTGAGCCGATGGCGGGATTTGAACCCGCGACCTCTTCCTTACCAAGGAAGTGCTCTACCCCTGAGCTACATTGGCGGAAAAATGTATTTGAAAGAGCGGAAGACGGGGCTCAAACCCGCGACCCTCAGCTTGGAAGGCTGATGCTCTATCGACTGAGCTACTTCCGCAGAAGTATAAAATTTTCATATAAAAATTTTATACTAAACATAATTAATTATCAAGTATTATTATTGCGGCAATGATGTATTTGCTCCCTCTAGGGCTGGAGCAGAATTTACTGCTGCGTCTATTGCTGAAGTATCTTCCGGAGCTGTATGAGCATATAACCTCAGGCTTAATGTTGATATTAAAATCTTTTTATCTTTTGCATAAGGCTTGACTTCCAGCTCATTTATTCTGATATAGTATGGATACTGGTATAAATCTTGTATAAGTTTGCCTAAATTTACATAGTTTGAAACCAGCTCCATGTTTACATCACATACAAAGTAAACATCTTTACCGAATTTTACGAAAGCATCAGTATCTGGATTGTATTTATAATCAATTGCTTTTATTTTTACAGAATTTGCATGAAGCATTTCTATTACATCATTATATAAAGTAAAGAACAGCGTTTCATTACCCAAATCAGACTCTATTGGAGAATATATTTTCTTTTGGGATGAAACTATAGAATCTTTAATTTGTTTAATTTTCTTTTTAACAATATCCAACTTTGTCTGTAACTCTGCTACTTCACCTTCTTTGGCTTCAATCTGTGCTGCAAGCGATTTAGACTCTGCAACTTTTGGAGAAATCATAGAGTATGAGCCGAAACCCAGCATTACTGCTAATACCGCAAAAATTATTACGCCATAATATTTTTTATATTTATCCATCTCAAATCCTTCTAATTGCTTTCGTTAATAGGTTCTAGCCCTGGAAGGCCATTGTTGTCGGTATTTTCTGTACCTTGTTTAGCCTGGGATTTACCGGCATTTTTATCATCTGAAATTATAAATTCATAGAAATCCGCATTTAAAGATGTCAGGATAGAATCTGTATCAAATTCTTGACTATTTGTGTTATCACCATTTTCAACATTCTCTTCTATTGGAGTAAAGCTTGTTTTAGAAGCAAGTCCCAGTTTTTGAAGCTTAATGTCTGAATTTGGATTGTAATCCTTTATGCTTCTAAAAAACGCATAAACACTCTCAAGATTATCCGCCTGACCTTCAATAGTTGTCTTGTCAGATAATTTTAAATGTGTAAGCCATAGTTTTTTAGGGATTTCTGTTCCAACAATAGTATAATAAGAATAAATATTCTTATTATGAGCAAGGCCCAATCTTATTTCATCTCCCTCATCAAATAAATCTGATGATATGTTTTCATTATCTTTTAAGAATTGGTTAATTTCTTGTACCTTCTGATTTAGTTCAGCCATTTTATTCTGCTGAGTAGAAATTAAATTTGCATAATATAATAATGCACCTACTGTTGGCAAAATAATAACTATTGCCACAACTATAAATGCAAAAATCAGAAGCTGCGGTGTAAATACAATTGTTCTGCCGCCAAGCATAATTTCTGGCGGCTGCTCTGATGTATAAATATCACCTAAAGATTTATTGAATAAGTTAAAATGTGCATCAGAGTATTGTTCAAAATCTTTGTAAATAGCTGCACCAATAATATCCAATGATACTATAGTTGCAAATTTTTCATCTACTTCCGGTCCTAGCTCCAAGAATGCTTCTTTAGAAAAACAATTTGCTTCCTGATGGATTATTGGAGCAGTGTAAGATAATTTACTTGCCAGAACTTCCGCGCTGATAATATTAGTTTTTGAAACAACGCACAGATACTTGGAAGGTAAATTTTTGAGAATTGGTGTTACCGTTCCTACAACTGTTGAATAGTTTTCAGCATCATCTAGAACCTGACCGATACTAATTCTTTCTTCATAAGTATCTACATAGTTCTTACCGTTCATTGTTATAATTGTGCAGCAATAGCTGTCAACAATTAAAAGTACCCAAGAATCAATGCTGACATCAACTCTTTGTTTATACATTAGAGCATTGAGCACAGAATTTACGGAAGTATCAATTCCAACCAGCTTATAGCCCATGTCTTTAATGCCTAAAGCAATCTCAATTAACATTTGTTTTTGAGCTGCTGTATAAGCTATTTTATAAAACTGCATTGAAGCATTTGGCAGTCTTACAGCACTTACTGCCGGTTCTACTGTTTTAAAGATATAGTGGTCAGCAAGCTCTTCCTCAATCGCATTAGAAATCTGAGCTTCATCAAGAGCTGCCGGATAATCGTTTGTTTTGAAAGCAACTGTAGGAATATTAAGCA